>Ga0265338_10001819_pt1 | contig 33490 bp, 24 predicted proteins | sample 42126metaG_FD_193579 | JGI IMG/M metagenome (GOLD analysis project Ga0265338, IMG submission 193579) | Rhizosphere microbial communities from Carex aquatilis grown in University of Washington, Seatle, WA, United States - 4-21-26 metaG | ecosystem: Host-associated > Plants > Roots > Rhizosphere...
CCCTTCCTGGAGATGTCATCGACCGCGGACGTGACCTGCGCCGGGTAGGAGCCGCCCTGCGACTCGACCCAGGACTTCACATTGGAGGCCGCGCCCTTTCGGATTGAGCGCGCGGGCGAGCCTTCGGCGGCGGCCAAGTCGACTCCGCTCATGCGGGTCTGGGCGGTGAAGGGGACAAAGGTCGCGTGCGTGGACGAGAGGTCGCGTCCCCTGAGGTTGAACCTCTCCTTTGCTAGGACGACGATGCTTCGGCCCTCGGGGGTCTCGTCCGCAAGGGACGCAAGCTGGGCGGCGTCGGCCAGGCGCTCGGGCGTCACGCCCGGCGCCGGTATGAACTCGGAGGCCATGCGGTTTCCGAGGGTGATCGTGCCCGTCTTGTCGAGGAGGAGGACATCGATGTCGCCCGCGGCCTCCACGGCGCGCCCGCTCATGGCGAGCACGTTCCGCTGGAGGAGCCGGTCCATGCCGGCGATGCCTATCGCGGAAAGAAGGCCTCCGATGGTGGTCGGTATGAGGCAGACCAGCAGCGCAATGAGCGCCGTGATCGTAAAGGCGACGTTGGAGTAGATCCCGAAGGGTTTCAGCGCGATGATGACCAGCAGGAAGATGAAGGTGAGGGCCGAAAGGAGAATCGTGAGCGCGATCTCGTTCGGGGTCTTTTGGCGCGTGGCGCCCTCGACGAGGCTTATCATGTGGTCGAGGAACCCCTCGCCCGGGTTCGCGGTGATCCTGATGAGGAGGCTGTCCGAGAGGACGCCCGTGCCGCCGGTGACGGCGCTGCGGTCGCCGCCGGCCTCCCTGATGACCGGTGCCGACTCGCCCGTTATGGCGGACTCGTCGACGGAGGCCGCGCCCTCGACCACCTCGCCGTCCCCGGGGATGAGCTCGCCCGCGACGACGACCACGAGGTCGCCCCTGCGAAGCTGCGAGGCGTCGATGGACTCGGTCTTCCCGTCCTTCGTGCGGCGCTTGGCAACCAGCTGCTTCCTCGATGCACGCAGGGCGCGGGCCTGGGCCTTGCCGCGGCCCTCGGCGACGGCCTCGGCGAAGTTCGCGAAGACGACCGTGAAGAGGAGCCAGAGGGCGATCTGAAGCACGTAGCTGAACGGCTCCTTGGAGGTGAAAAGCTGCTGGAAGGTGAGGACGGCGCCGACCAGGGTCACGAACATCACCGGGTTCTTCAGCTGCTGTCTCGGGTTTAACTTCACGAACGAGTCCACGACAGCCTTCTGCATGATCTCGCGGTCAAAGAGTGAAATGGTCTTGGTGCTCATGGGCGCATTAAGGTTTTTGGAGGGCGTGAAAGGGCTTTCAGAAGAGGGTTCCGGCGCCCATGAGGTAGTGCTCGACGATGGGGCCCACGGCCAGCGCGGGCAGGAACGTGAGCGCCCCGACGAGGAGCACCGTTCCGATGAGCAGGACCACGAAGGTCACTCCCTCGGTCCTGAAGGTTCCGGAGCTTGCCGGAATGAGCTTCTTGGAGGCGAGGTTGCCTGCGAGCGCGAGGATGGGGACGATCATGAGGAACCGGCCGAAGAGCATCGCGATCCCAAGCGTCGCGTCCCAGTGCGGGTTGCCGTCGGCCGGCGCGGCCGTGAGGCCGGCAAAGGCGCTCCCGTTGTTGCCGACGCTCGAGCTGTAGGCGTAGAGGATTTCGCTAAAGCCGTGCGGACCCGCGTTGTTGAGGCCTGCCTGGCCCCAGTCGCTGACGCTTGCCCAGGCCGTGAAGCCGAGGATTGTCGCCGAGAGCACCATGAGGACCAGCATGACGAGCTTCACGTCATAGGCCTCGATCTTCTTGCCCAGGTACTCGGGCGTGCGCCCGACCATGAGCCCGGCGATGAAGACCGCCAGGACGACGAAGATCAGCATGCCGTAGAGGCCGGCGCCCACGCCGCCGAAGATCACCTCGCCCGTCTCAATATTGAAGAGGGGGACCAAGCCGCCGAGCGGCGTGAACGAGTCGTGCATCGCGTTCACGGCACCGCACGAGGCATCCGTCGTGATCGTCGCAAAGAGGGCGGAATTGAAGATGCCGAAACGCACCTCCTTGCCCTCCATGTTCCCGTCCGCCGCCGCGACCCCCAGTTTCTGGTGGATCGGGTTTCCGTAGGACTCGGCCCTCCAGCACACGAGGACGCCGGCGACGAACATGGCGAACATCGCGCCCCAGACGGCCCAGCCGTGCCTCTGGTTCTTGACCATCCGGCCTAGATAGTAGGTGAGGGCGCTCGGGATCGCGAAGATGGAGAGGATCTGCAGGAAGTTGGAGAGCGGGGTCGGGTTCTCGAAGGGATGGGCGGCATTGGCGTTCGTGTAGCCGCCGCCGTTGGTCCCCAGCATCTTGATCGCCATCTGGGAGGCCATCGGGCCCTGGACGATTGTCTGCGTGTCGACGGACTGGTCGACCATGACGGGCGTCTTCCCGTCGGCGGCCAGGATGGGCTTGCCGGCCGCGTCGGTCTTCGGCACCTGGATCGTGTAGGGCTCGTAGGTCTTGGCGACCGTGTAGGGCCTGAAGTTCTGGATCATGCCCTGCGAGACGAGGCAGAGGGAGTAGACCAGGCAGATCGGGACCAGCAGATAGTAAGTGGTGCGCACGATATCGACCCAGAAGTTGCCGATCGTCTTCGCCGACTGGCGGGCGATTCCCCGGACGAGGGCCGCGGCGATGGCTATGCCGGACGCGGCCGAGGTGAAGTTGTGGATCGCGAGCGCCACCATCTGCGAGAAGTAGGACATCGTCGACTCGCCGCTGTAGCTCTGCCAGTTGGTGTTTGTCGTGAAGCTCGCCGCGGTGTTGAACGCGAGGTGCGGCGCGAGGCCCGGAAGCGCCTGCGGATTGAGCGGAAGGTGGTCCTGGAAGCGCAGGATGAAGTAGGTGCCGAGCATCCCGACCAGGCTGAAGGCCAGGAGCGAGAGCGCATAGGCGATCCATCCCTGCTCCTGCAAGGGGTCGATTCCGCAGATCCGGTACGTGACCCGCTCGACGGGCTTCACGATTCGGTCGAGCCACGTCGAGCCGCGTACGTCGAGCACCCGGACCAGGTAGAGCCCGAGGGGCTTCGTGATGAGGAGCAGCGCCCCCACGTAGAGGGCGAGCTGGAACCATGAGTTGGGATTGTTCATTGCGGGTGACGGCTCAGAACCACTCGGGCCTAAGGACGGCGACAACGAGGTAGATGAGGAGGGCGACGGCTATGATGCCAAAGATTGCGGTTTCCATGGTGTTTATGGCGGGTTTGAGCGGTGGTGGCGCCCGGTGTCAGCGCACCTTCTCGCAGAAATATGCGAAGGCTGCTGCGAGGACGAAGAAGCCGACCGAGAGGAGGATGAAGGCCGTGTCGCTCACAGGAGGCCCTCCACGTTCCTGAACTTCGGATGCACCGCACCCGAACCGGTAAGAATCTGATTTGTTTTCACGCCGGCGAAAATAGCATCCGCGGCGCAAATCCCTCAGTCAATAGCCCGGCCCAAACCGTTAAGATTACATTAAGAAATCGATCCCATCCCTCAAAACACAATCAAGGAAAGAGGGCCAATGGGATCACCAGATGAGTCGCGCGCCTGCGCTCGCGATCCTCGGGGGGGCCAGGTTGTAGACGCCGAGGGCGCTGTGCGCGGTCTCGACCCTGGAGTTCCCGAGGTTTTCCACACTGGCGAAAAGCTCGGCGCGGGCCGAAAGGCCGAACCGAAGGGATGCGTCAGCGACGGTGGCCGGGGCGAGGGGCAGCAGGTTCTGGTCGTCGTCGAACTGCGACCCGCTCCGGCGGATGCGGCCCTCGAGGAAGAGCCGGCGGCCGGGGTGCCACGTAAGGCCGACGGAGGCGTTGTATCGGGGCACCTCGGGAAGGGCCTTCCCGACGAGGCCCGGGGCCACCGAAGCCGACCCAACCGTGGCCTCCTCGTCGATAGCCGAGAGGTTGAGGCTAAGCGTGTCGGAGAGCTTCCAATCGGCGCCAAGTTCGAGGCCCTGGGTGTCGACGCGGCCCAGGTTGAGCCTTTCCTGGCCGACCGCACCCGCGGCGAGCGTGCCGAACAGAGGAAAGCTGCCGGGTCCCTGCGCAAGGGTGACATTGGCGACGGCGTCATCAAGGCGCGCCGCGAAGGCGGTCGCCGTGACGCTCAGCCCTTCGTGCTTCCACGTGGCGCCGAACTCGCCCGAGTCCGCGTGCTCCGTCGAGAGTGCGGCGTTTGAGAGCGTGGTCGTCGTACCCTGGCGGAAGGGCCGGTAGAGCTCGTTCAGTGTCGGCTGCCTGAAGGCCCGCTGGCCGGCGACGTGGATCTCAAGCTCACGCGTCGCCTGCCACGCTATCCCGGCTCCTGGGCTGATTTCCGTGCCCGTCTTCGTGGGGTAGGCGTTCTCCAGGAGAAGGGCTCCGGTTGCGATGGAGGTGTTTCGCAGATGCCCGTCGCTGTCCTCCCACCGGTCGAGGCGCACGCCCGCCGTCGCGTGGACGCCCGCCCCAAGGGGCTGGCTTCTCCCGACGAAGAGGCCGGCAAAGGTCTGGCGTCCGCCGGCGAAGCGCTGCTCGGTGTAGGACCCCCCTGAGTAAAGAAAATCCTCCCGCGTCTCCCCGCGGACGTCCCGGACATCGGCGCCCACGGTTGTCGAGGCGCCGGTTGAATCCTGCCATGTTGACGAGCCGGCGAAGCCGGCCGCGGTCGCGGGCACGTCGAACTGGTCGCTCGCCGGGGTCTCGGACGTGCGGGAGGCGTTGACCGAACTGAAAGTCTGCCAGGAGCTCTGCCCCTGGAGATAGGCGGTCATGGACCAGGTCTCGTCGGGGCTTGCACGGCCGGACAGGGCCACGGAACCGACGAGCTGCCGGAGGCCGTTTTGCTGATAGGGCGTCCCGTTGTCGCGCCACTCGTCGAAGCGCCGGAGCGTGACCGTCGCCATGACGCCGCCTCCCACGTCGCCCGACCAGCGGGCCGACTCGAGGTTGTGGCGGCTTGCGGCGTCGGTGTCCACGGGGCCCCGGTTCTCCGGGGCGACGAGGACGACCCCGTCGGCCGAGAAGGCCCGGCCGCGCAATTCGAGCGTCCCCGAGCCCGCGGCCACGGCCTCCGAGAATTCCGCGCTCCTCGTGCCGAAGTCGCCCAGATTAGCGACAAGGGTGCCCGTCCCGGGGAGCGGCTGCGCCGAGAAGAGCTGGATCACACCCGCGAGGGCCTCGTTTCCCCAGGCCGAGGCTCCGCCCCCGGGCACGACCTCCGCGCCCGCGAGCGAATCCAAGGGCACCGCACTCCATGGCACCCAGCCCCCGAAGGGATCGTTGAGCGGAACGCCGTCCAGGAGGACGAGCGAGCGGCTGGCGCCGCTTGGGCCCAGGCCGCGAAGCGAGACGCCCTGCGACGTCGGGTTTGCCGTCATGCTGTCGTTGCGGCGAAAGAGGCTGAAGTCGGAGAGGCCGCGGAGCGCGCCGTCCACCGTAAGCGACGAGCCGTCGGCAAAGGCGTCAGGTGGGACGACCTCCACCGTGAACGGCACCTGCGACTGCGGCTCGGGCGCCCGGGTGGCGCTCACGATGATCGGGTCCATGGCCTGCACCTGCCCGGAGGCTGGGGGCAGGACGGCTAGGGCCATGAATGCCAGGAGGGAGCGCACGGGTTGTGGAGATTGGCGCAAGTCGGCGCGCAATCAACTCCCTAGGACTTCTGGCTCCGGGTGTGGACATTGGCGGGAATCCCCTTTTCGTATGTTGCCTCCAACGAAGACCCCATGGCGTTTGTAACCCCCTCATCGGCCGCGGAAGACTACGATGTGATCGTCGTCGGATCCGGGGCGGCAGGGGGGCAGGCTGCCTACACGCTGACGATGGATGGCGCGCGGGTCCTCATGATCGAGGCGGGCCGAAACTACGACCCGAGGAGCGAGACGCCGATGTTCCAGACTCCCGACACGGCTCCGCTTCGCGGTGTTGCAACCCCCGACAAGCCGTTCGGATTCTTTGACTCGACGGTCGGCGGCGGCTGGACCGTACCGGGTGAGCCCTACACGAACGCCTCCACGGAGGAGGGCCGGCAGTTCAAGTGGTACCGGGCGAGGATGCTGGGCGGACGGACGAACCACTGGGGAAGGCACGCCCTGCGCAATGGGCCCTACGACTTCAAGCCGAAGAGCCGGGACGGGCTTGGGCTCGACTGGCCGATCTCGTACGAGGATGTCGCGCCCTATTACGACAAGGTCGAGATGCTGATCGGCGTGTATGGCACGAATGACGGCCTCGAGAACACGCCCGATTCGCCGGAAGGGTGCCTGCTGCCGCCGCCGAAGGCCAGGATTGGCGAGCTTCTGGCCCGCCAGCGCGGCCGAAGGCTCGGGATCCCCGTGATCCCCATCCGACGGGCGGTCCTCACGCGGCCCCTGGACCACAAGACCATCCCCGCAAAGCTCCACCCCGGAAACGCCAGGGCCCAGCGCATCCTGGCCGAGGACATGCAGGGCAGGGCCTCGTGCTTCTGGGCCACCCATTGCGGGCGCGGCTGCGCCATCCGCGCGAACTACCAGTCGACGACGGTGCACATCCCTCCGGCGATGGCGACCGGCAACCTGGACATCCTCGTGAACGGGATGGTGCGCGAGGTCGCGGTCGGCCCCTCCGGCAAGGCGACCGGGGTCGTCTACATCGACAAGGCGACGGGCCAGGAGCACCGCGCCAGGGCGCGCGTGGTCGTCCTTGCCGCAAGCGCCTGCGAGACCGTGCGCCTCATGCTCAATTCGAGGAGCAGCCCGTTCCCGAACGGGATCGGCAACTCGAGCGGCATGGTCGGCAAGTACATCATGGACACGGTCGGGGCCAGCTGGGGCGGGCAAATCCCGCTCCTTGAGAACCTGCCGGCGCACAACGAGGACGGCGCCGGCGGGCTGCACGTCTACGCCCCCTGGTGGCTCTACAGGGAGCAGCACGCAGGCAAGCTCGGGTTCGCGCGCGGCTACCATGTGGAGTTCGCGACGGGCAAGGGGATGCCTAGCTACGCCCCCTATGTGCCCGACACGGGTGGGCGCACGAGCTTCGGGCTCAGGATGAAGGAGGAGGCCCGCCGCTACTACGGCTCCCAGGTGTTCTTCACGGGAAGGGGGGAGATGATCCCGAACGAGGACTCGTTCTGCGACTTGGACCCCACGGTCGTCGACAGGTGGGGGGTCCCGGTCCTTCGCTTCCACTGGAAATGGTCCGAGCACGAGGTCCGCCAGGTGGCGCACATGCAGAGGACTTTTGCCGACTGGATCGAGGCCATGGGCGGGACGAACAAGACGAGGCCCGACCCCGACGGGAAGAAGGCGATCACGGACGGAGGCTTCGTGATCCACGAGGTGGGAGGAACCGTCATGGGCTCCGACGCGGCGAGCTCGGTCACCAACTCTTGGGCGCAGACCTGGGACGCGAAGAACGTCTTCATCGCCGACGGCGGGGTGTTCGCCTCGAATGCCGACAAGAACCCGACCCTGACGATCATGGCGCTCGCCTGGCGCACGGCCGACCGAATCCTGGACGAGATGCGCCGGGGCAACCTCTGATTGAAAGCGATGACCCCTGAGCTACCCCCACGAATCGACAGGCGCCTTGCGATCAAGTGGATGCTCGCCGCGGGCGCCGGCGCGCTCATGGTCGACCGCCTCTCCCTAGGCGCCTCCGCGACCGCGCCGTCCGCGGGCGCTGGAGGCGTGCCCGAGCCCGGCTACGGCAGGGACCCGGAGCTCGTGAAGCCCCACAGGCCGGGCGAGTACTGGCCTCTCACGTTCACGGACGCCGAGCGCCGCGAGGCGGCGGCCCTGTGCGACGTCGTCATCCCGGCCGAGGGGGACTGCCCGGGCGCGTCGGCGCTCGGGGTACAGGATTTCATCGACGAGTGGATCAGCTCGCCGTACCCGATGACGGCCGCGGACAGGAAGCCGATCATGGAGGGGCTTTCATGGCTCGAGGCGGAGTCGAGGAGGCGCTTCGGCTCCGGCTTTGCCGACGCGACCAAAGCCCAGCGCCTGGCGCTCTGCGAGGAGGTGTCCCGCGAGGCGGCCGAGGGCTCGGAGCTTGCCCTTGGGTCGCGATTCTTCAGGCGCTTCAGGAACCTCGCGATGGGGGGCTTCTACACGACGCCCGCGGGGATGAAGGACCTGGGCTACGTGGGCAACGTTCCGCTCGCGCGCTTCGACGGCCCGCCGGCCGAGCTCGTCGCGAAGCTCGGCCTGGCGGACGAGGTCAGGTGGTGAGGCCGCCTAGAAGCCGTAGATCGCCTTCGGCAGGGGCGAGCCCAGCTCTGTCCCGTGCAGGTAGTGCCGCTTGACCTTAAACATCTGCGCCCGGCGGCTTAGCATCCGGTCCAGCTTGTCCATAAGGAGGGACACGGCCTTATGGCACTCGTCGGACTCGACGCTGGCGTCCAGGGCCGGCCCGTGGATCGTCACATGGCCCTTTGCCTTGAACCGGGTCCCGAACTTCTCCTTTCGGTCACACTCCAGCTCCACACGCAATCGCAGGATACGCTCCTCGTGTCGGAACAATCGATCGGACTTCTCGTTTACAAAGTATTTCAACGACGGAGTGAGTTCGAGGTGTATTCCCGAAACGATCAGTTCCTGACGATTTTGTCTGTTCATGTCTGTGGCTTTGTTTTTGGTTGTGCCCTGTGCGGTCGGAACAAGTACCGGCCGCGAAAAAAACCCGCCCGTTTCCAATGCCATCGCCCGAATCCGCCCTTAAGAACCTCTCAGCGGTGATAGTCACCGGCGGATCTTCCGGTATTGGAAAATCATTCATCGAGCTCTGCGGGAAGCTCCGCCCGGATTTGGCGTTTTGCAACCTATCTCGGCGAACCCCCGACATAAACATTCCAAAGCTTAAATTGCGCCATGTGCCGTGCGATCTTTCGGATTCTGAGCAGGTCGAGAAGGCCCTGGCGGCGGTGCTGGATTTCCTGGCGGTGGACGCCCCGACCGGGGGAATCCTCCTCGTCAACAACAGCGGCTTCGGGCTCTACGGAAATTTTCCCGAACCTGCCACGGAGCAGCAGCTTGAAATGGTCGACCTGAACGTGCGGGCGGTGCTCCACCTGACCGGCGCCCTCCTTCCGACCCTGAAAGCCCGTGGGGGAGCCATCATCACGGTCGCGTCGACGGCGGCGTTTCAGCCGACCCCGTACCTTGCGGCCTACGGCGCCACGAAGGCGTTCGTGCTCCACTGGAGCATGGCGCTGAACGAGGAGCTCCGAGGAACGGGGGTGCGTGCCCTGGCGCTCTGCCCCGGGCCCACGTCAACGGACTTCTTCATGCGCGCGGGCCTCGAGAAGGGGTCCGTGCCGAACATGTTCGGTGAGACGAGCGAGAGGGTGGTCCTGGCCGCCTTGAGGGCGCTCGCGGCCGGCAAGTCGATGGTGGTCAGTGGCTGGAAGAACAAGCTGCAGACGGCGGTCTCCTCGAAGTTCCCCAAGCCGTTCGTCTCCAGGATGGCCGGCATCGCGCTCGCGCGCTGGCGGCTGAACCGGGTGAAGAAGTGACCGAGCCGGGCCATGCGGGGCCGAGGGCTTCGGCCTGGCCGAGGCGCCTTGCCCAGGGGCCGGCGCGGATGATCGCTCCCGGGGAGCTCGGCTCTTGGGTGATCTTCGAGGACGAGAGGATCCTCGCCTTGAACAAGCCGGGCGACGTCGTGTGCCACCCCTCGAAGCACGGCCCCTGGTCGAGCCTCGTCGGCGCCGCGAGGGAATACTTCAAGCTCGAGCGGACACACCTGGTCTTCAGGCTCGACCGCGAGACAAGCGGGGTCGTCGTGCTGGCGAAGGATCCCCGTATGGCGAGCATCCTGCAGACGGCGATGCAGGACAGGCGCGTCGGGAAGACCTACCTGACGATCCTGACGGGCGAGCTGGCCGAGCCGGTCACGGTTGACCAGCCGCTCGGCGTCGACACGGCGAGCCCCGTCTTCATGAAGTCGGCCGTCTGCGCGGACGGCCAGCCGTCGGTCACCCGGTTTGAGCCCGTCTCGCGCGGCGCGGGATTCACGCTCGCTCGAGTCACGACCGGGACCGGCCGCAAACACCAGATAAGAGCCCACGCCCAGTGGCTCGGGCACTCTGTCGTCGGCGACAAGATCTACGGTCCCGACGCCCGCCTCTACCTTGAGTTTGTCGACGGGGGCTGGACCCCGGAGCTCGCCCGCCGCCTCCTTCTTCCGCGCCAGGCGCTCCACTGCGCGAGGATAGACCTGAGGGGCGCGGGCCAGCCCCACGTCTTCGAGGCGCCGCTGCCGGCGGACATGAGGGACTTCTGCGCGCTCCACGCCCTGGGCGCTGGGGCGGCCATCCCTCCGCCCGGCTAACGCCAGGCCCGGATCGTCAGGTCGATCGCCTTTCCGAGAACCGCCCGCAGCGCCGCGACCCGGGCCTCAAGCGGGAGGGAAGACGGCGTCTCGATCGTGTACGAGAGGCGCGTGTGGTTCACCTGGAGGTAGATTGATTCGGGCCACTTCTCGCGGCTCGGTGGGTCGAGGAGGGGACGGATGATTCCCGCCTTCGCCTCCCGTCCCTCAATTACGGGGCTCGTGTCGATTGGGCAGACCCTTGACGCCGCCGCCGTCATGGCCTCCGCCAGGCTCGGCCTCTTGTCCGGGTTCAGCTCATAGAGGTAGAACCCCTTGGATTCCCAGTCCTCGTGGACGCAGATCGCCAGGTCGAAGTTGGGCTGGCGCTTGAGCCAGCCGACGTGCGCCCGGATCTCGGGGGAGTCCAGGTGTCGGTAGTCCCTGTTAAGGTCCAGGCCCTCGGCGTTCTCCCGGGTCCCCCGCGAGAGGCCGTCGGGGTTCAGGATCGGGCAAAGGAACCACACGGCCCTCGTGTCCAGGGCGCCCGACTCAATGAGCGCGAGGAGGGCCAGGGGAGGGGCGGGCTCATCCCCGTGGCTGCCCGCGGAGAGATAGATCCGCGGCCGCGGTCCCGGGGTGCGCTTTGTTAGCGCGATCAGGGGACATCCGCCGGCGTTGCCGAACACCTCGGTCCTGAAACCGGCCTTGGCGCCGGCACTTTCAAAACGGGCCGCCAGTGCGGCCGGATCAAAGGGAGCAGCTTTGACAGCGGACATGCGTTGGTTCTTGCTGGTCCTTCGCCCGAATCACAAGCCGCAAACCACGCCACCCTCCATGCCACAGGTCCGAGTCCGCTTCGCCCCCAGCCCGACAGGCTTCTTCCACATCGGTAGCGCGAGAACCGCGCTGTTCAACTGGCTCTATGCGCGCCACACCGGGGGCATCTTCATCCTGAGGGTCGAGGACACGGACCAGACGCGCAACAGCGACGAGTTCCTGAGGCTGATCTACGACAGTCTGCGCTGGCTGGGCCTCGACTGGGACGAGGGCCCCGGCAAGGGCGGGGCCCTCGGACCCTACCGCCAGAGCGAGCGCGCCCCGATCTACAAGGAATACCTCGATAAGCTGAAGGCCTCGGGCCGCACCTACGAGAAGGACGGAGCCCTGTTCTTCAAGATTTCTGGGGAACCCCAGGTGATCGAGGACGCGATCCGCGGAAGGGTGGAGCGCACAGAGGAGAAGGACTTCGTCATCGTGCGCTCAGACGGCAACCCGGTCTTCCACTTCGTGAACGTCGTCGACGACATCGCAATGAAGGTGACGCACGTGATCAGGGGCGAGGACCACCTTTCGAACACGAGCAAGCACACGGAGCTTTTCAAGGCGTTCGGCGCGCCGCTGCCAACCTACGCGCACATTCCCCTCATTCTTAAGCAGAACGGGCCCGGCAAGATGTCGAAGAGGGACCAGGGGGCCCTCATCGAGGAGTACCAGAAGAGGGGCTTTCTTCCGGAGGCCCTCGTCAACTTCCTCTGCCTCCTTGGCTGGTCGCCCAAGGACGACCGGGAGAAGCTGCCGCTGGACGAGATTGTGCGCCTCTTTGACCTGCCCGGGGTGAACCAGAGCAACGCCCGCTTCGACGAGAAGAAGCTGGCGCACATGAACATGGTCTACCTGCACGAGATGAACCCGGAGAAATGCTTCGTCTTCGCGAAGGATTTCCTCGCGTCGCGCAATTTCTTCGCAGGCGCTGCGCCGGAAGATGCCTACCTGCGGGACGTGATCGCGCTCTGCCAGCCCAAGGTCCGCGCGATCGAGGACCTGCCGGGATTCATCGGGTACTTCTTCAGCGAGGAGTATGCGATCGATCCCAAGGCCAGGGAGAAGGTCTTCTCGAAGGGAGACCCAAAGGCCCGCCTCGGGGAACTCCTTGCGGCCCTGGCACAGGCGGACTTCTCGAGCGACACCACGCTTGAGGCACTGATCCAGGGACTCGCCGCCCAGCACGGCGCGGGCACGGGAGACTACATTCACCCGGCGAGGCTCGCCCTGTCGGGCACCGCGGTGGGGCCCAGCTTCTATGGCTTGTTGCGGGTGCTCGGCCGCGAACGGGTTGCGAAGCGGATCGGGCGATTTCTCGCTACGGCTTGACCTCTTGTTTGGCGGGCGGTTTGCTTGGCCCTCAGAGCGAGATTCTGCGAATGTAGCACAATGGATAGTGTAGCGGCCTCCGAAGCCGTCGATCCGGGTTCGACTCCCGGCATTCGCACCAATTAATTTTTAGGCTGGATCAGCGCCATTTTTCCAAGCTTTGCAGACCCAAGAATCGGCCCGAAGAATCGAGATTGCGTCTGGACGTGGAGGGGCCCGTGGTTGGAAGCAGACTCGATGCTGCCTCAGCCTTCCGCTCGTCAGACACCCGGGGGTTTGCAGATCAACGCAGCAGACGGTGGCACGGGTCACTGAGCGGATGCCAAGAAATGCATTGCTGCCCATTTTCCGCCGGATCAGAATTGTAGTCACACCCCGTCTCGCAGTCTATGTAACCGTAAGGTCGAATTCTCCATGCAGCCCGATCGCGCGCTAGATCACGAAAGTAGGCGCATGGAGGCGTTGCGACGCTACGAGATTCTGGACACGCCTGCCGAGGCCGAGTTTGACGATTTCACGCGGCTCGCTGCGCAGATTTGCGGCACGCCCATCGCCCTCATTTCGTTGGTGGACGCTGACCGTCAATGGTTCAAGAGCAAGGTCGGGTTGGAGGTGTCAGAGACGCCCCGCAGCGTGGCCTTTTGCTCCAAGGCAATTGAAAAGAAAGGGTTGATGGAAGTGCCAAACGCGCTCGACGACGAACGCTTCCGCACGAATCCGCTGGTTGCCGGTGCGCCGAATATTCGCTTCTACGCGGGTTCGCCGTTGGTCAGTCCCGAAGGAATGGCCGTCGGCACTCTTTGCGTGATTGATTACACTCCCCGCCACCTCACCGCTCAACAGCGCGATGCTCTTGAAGCCTTGGGCCGGCGGGTGGTCAGCCAGTTGGAGCTCCGGATGGCCGCTCGCAGGGAAGCACATTTGAACATCGACCTTTCTCGCAAAGCCAGCTTCCAACAGGCGCTGCTAGACAGCGCCGATGCCGCCGTTATCTCCACCACGGTAGAAGGAGTCATCACTAGCTTCAACCGTGGTGCGGAGGAGATGCTTGGCTACACGGCGGAAGAGGTCGTGGGCAAGGCGGCTCCCGGCCTGTTTCACGACAGCGCCGAGGTTGCCACACGCGCGCAGGAGCTAACCCGTGAATTGGGCCGGAAGATCGAGCCGGCTTTCGAGGTCTTTGTCGCCAACAGGCGACAGGGAAAATCCGAGAACCGGGGGTGGACCTACGTGCGCAAGGACGGTTCCCGGGTCCCGGTTTTGCTATCGGTCGCCGCCATCCATGACGAAAAGGGCGGACTCGCCGGCTACCTGGGGGTCGCGCGAGACGTGTCGAAGATCAATCAGGCCACCGCGGCGCTTGCCGAAAGCAAATCCAAGTTGCGGGAGATGAATGCGCATCTTGACGAGCTTGTGGTCGACCGAACGGAAAAGCTGCGCGACACAGAAGAGCGCTTCCGCCTTATGGTGGAGGGCGTAAAAGACTATGCGATTATCATGCTGGATGCGGATGGGCGAGTAGTCAGCTGGAATGCCGGCGCGCAACGATTCAAGGGCTACTCGGATGAGGAGATCATCGGGAAGCACCTCTCGACATTCTACGTGCCCGAGGACGTCAAACTAGGCAAACCGCAGAAGGCGCTTGAGACCGCCGCAACTATAGGCCGCTTTGAGGATGAGGGCTGGCGAATTCGAAAGGACGGCTCGCGATTCTGGGAAAGCGTCATAATCACAGCCCTGCACGACAAAACTGGCAAGCTGCGCGGCTTTGCAAAGGTTGCACGCGATATCACGGAGCACCGGGAGGCAGAGTCACTTAAGCTGCGAACCCAAAGGCTGGAAAGCATAGGCACATTGGCGGGAGGCATTGCTCACGACCTGAACAACGCGCTGGCTCCGATCCTCATGGGAGTTGAGCTGCTTCGGCTGAGTTACCCGGACGCAGCGGGAACCGTGGACATCATGGAGGCGAGCGCCCGGCATGGAGCGGGCATGGTTAGGCAATTGCTAACATTCGCAAAAGGCATCGAGGGGGAGCAAATCCTTATCAATCCTCGGCACCTGTTCGACCAGATCGGGGCCATTGTCGAGGGCACCTTCCCCAAGAGTATCGTGCTGCGAAAGCGATGCCCAAGTAACCTCCATGCGATACTGGGCGACGCCACCCAGCTCTATCAAGTTTTGCTCAACCTTTGCGTCAATGCCCGCGATGCCATGCCAAATGGCGGCACATTGACCTTGGACGCTGAGAATGCCGAGATTGACGAGACTTATGCGAGCTCCTATCCGGACGCAAAGCTGGGAAGCTATGTCGTGTGGCGCGTCCGGGACACTGGTACCGGCATTCCGCCCGAAGTGCTCGAGCGTATCTTCGAGCCATTCTTCAGCACCAAGGGCCCTGACAAGGGAACCGGCCTGGGGCTCTCGACGGTACTGGGAATCGTCAAGAGCCACGGCGGATTCATCCGAGTCTACTCGGTGAGCGGCCAGGGTTCAACCTTTTCAATCCATCTGCCAGCGGACCCGTCAGCCGCTGCAATCCGGGGGGAGTCGACGACCACGAGTAATCCGTTCGTTGCCCATGGCGAAATGGTCCTCGTTGTGGACGATGAAGCCACCGTGCGGAAGATTTCCCGCTCGGTTCTGACAGCCATGAAGTTCCAGGTGGTCACAGCGTCGGACGGCACCGAAGCATTGATGCAGGTGGCGGAGAAGCGGGCCGACATTCGGGTTGTCATCACCGATCTGCACATGCCTAACATGGATGGGCTGACCTTTGTGCGTGTTCTCAGACACATGATGCCCAGCGTTGGCATCATCGTATCCAGCGGGCGCGTGGACGAGCGAGATCGGCTAGCATTCAAGGAACTCGGTGTCACCACGCTGCTGGAGAAGCCATTCAGCCGGGAGAAGCTCATTGCCGCTTTGCAATTGGTTCTCCAAAGCCCCGTGTCGTTTTCGATCTGATGCGTTGTGTCGGACGTGGTTTCTCGCTTTGAATAATCGCTTTTATGGCAAAAATACTTCTGGTCGACGATAACCCAGGACTTCTTGTGATGCAGAAAGGATTCCTAGAACATGGAGGGCACGTGGTGACCACTGCGACCAATGGGAAGGAGGCTGTGGAGCGAGCTCAGCGAGAATCGTTCGAGCTTCTCATCACGGACTTGGTCATGCCCGAGAAAGAGGGCATCGAAACCATTATTGAGCTGCATCGAAAATTTCCAGCGATGAAGATCATCGCAATGTCGGGCGGCGGCAGGATCGATTCAAAAGATTATCTGGATCTTGCCGGGAAACTTGGGGCATCGAAAACCCTTTCCAAGCCCTTTTCAGGGAAGGAACTGCTGGCCGCCGTGACCAGTTTGACCTCGGTCCAAGCAGGGGGTGGGGAGCCCGCGCGATCGTAATGGAGCTCTTTGCAGCCGGCACGATGTTTCAAGGCGAGGAGGAACGGAAAAGCTCGCGACTGTTTGTCTGCCCAAGCCGTTTGTTGCCACAGCATGCTGAATATATATAGCGCGGCGTACCCTCGACAGGTCCATGGCGCCCGGATCCAATCTCATAGACCCCCCGATTTCCCTTATGGCATCCATCCTTCTGATTGACGACGACAAGAATCTACGCGTCATGACCACCGCGTTGCTGCGAGCGGGCGGCCACGCCGTGGACACTGCGAATGACGGCAAGGCGGGACTAGAGCTCTATAAATCTGGGCAGTACGATCTGGTCATCACAGATATTGTGATGCCCGAGATGAATGGGTTGCAGCTGATCGAACAGCTTTCAAGCACGTCGCCGAGGCCTCGCGTGATCGCATTTTCTGGTGGCTCCCCGCTTAGCCAGTCGAGCTTATTGCCGTTCGCGAAAGAGCTCGGTGTCGAGCGAATCCTCGCCAAGCCGGTGCTGCCCGGCGTGTTGCTGCGGACCGTGGCCGATGTTCTCACTAAACCTGCTCAGGCCACGAAAACGCAGGCTAAGCCGTGAGAAAGGCGGATTGGAATACTCCTCCAGTCAGTGGGATCCACTGCCAACCGCGTTAGCGCACCGAATCGAGAATTGGATCACTCTGACTCGATACCGATGCGACAAATGAAGCGGAACGGGATTTCGGTGGCATGGGAAATGCGCTTGGCGGAAAAGATTCTGGGTTTCGCAGGAGAAAACTGACTCCGCTGCCGAGTCGCCGTTTTGTAATCACGCTCTGAAAACTGAGAACACGCACGATTGCAACAGGTTGCCGACTCGCATTGTTCCGATTTCGACTCCCGAGAGTCGCCCCCTCTAAATTTCCCCTGAAAGGAGGGGAATTTGCGTCCGGACCCAGTTTGCGCCCCAAAACTAAGGTGGAATGGTAAAGGCATGAACTGGCCGCGCCTGACGCACCTCAAATCCGGTCGTTGGCAGGTGGAAACGGGCCATACGAAACGGCAACCGCACCGGTGTCACTCGGAATACGGCAGGATATAGACTTCGATCAGGGCCGATGCACCAGTTGCTGGCGCTGAAGGGTCAACAGCCTGGGCGGTATAGGCCCCCGGACTGAGGGTGCCGAAGAACACGACGTCACCAGACCCCGATTGCAGCGGGAAGGCGCCGACGAGATTGAAGATCCAGTTCATCGCCTGGGTGTCGTATCCCGTAACCGAGCCCCAAGGCTGTGCGGAGGCGGTCACGTTGGCTCCGGAATACAGGCTCATCTCGGGACTTGCCGAAGCCGGATTTACCCCGAACTGCACGAGTCCGGGCCCCACGGCGCGAACCAACACAAGCCTGCTTGCGCTGCCGCCAATCACAAATCCCGTGATTGCGGTTTCAGAAGGCCGGATGGTCACGCGGTTGCTGACATTGATCAGATACGAGTTGGGAGATGCCACCAGGATCGAAAACGATTCGGCGCCGATCGTGTTAGTGCCCACATTGACGCTTCCCTTGGTATCGCCTGAAAACTCCAGCTTGCCGCCGTAATATTGGCGTGCGCTCGGAAAGCTGATGTTGAGCGTCGCCTCATTCGGATTGCCCACCGTCGGAACATAGGTGTACGTGCCTGTTAGCGTTGGGCTATAGGAGACAAAGCCAAGCGCCTCGGTTCTGGCGTAGAGCTGTTTGCAGGTCCCGTCGGGAGCCAGATAGAAAAGCTCCGTATCATGGGCCTCATCCGTAAGGAAGCCCGGATATGTCTGGTAGTCCAGAGTGACAAAGGAATCCCCGAGCTGAGCCGGAGGAAGCGCCCGCGCCACGGGGAAGATCATGCATCCTAAGAACATAACCATGGGTGCGTTTGAGAATTTCATGAAGTGTTGCCCTCTTTTGGTTGGTTGCATTGCCTGACGAATCGCCGTCCCCGAGAGGGAACGGGCATAGACCCAGCTGTTATCGACAACCGGCGCGCCGGTTTCCGCTATTGTGACCAGTCAGAATGCCCGTTTAGTCAATCCGCCGCCGGAGTCTGGAAGCGGCGCTAATCCCATGCAGATCCAAAACTCCTCCCATCGGGGGCGAACCGGACGCCTCCGGAATGCGCACGATCACGACTTGCCTGACAGCGTGACGGTCTAGATCCTGACAATCTGCTCTTCAGTCGGGGGACGGTTGATCTCAGTCGGCGCGCAAACCCGGCCAAAGCGGCTTCCGCCGCTTAGGCCGGGAGGATGTCAATCACGTCAGTTCAAAGTTAGGACATGCTTGGGGCACCATTTTTGGGCGGATTGGCGAGTAGCGGAGCTTTGAGGGCTGTCTACGCAAAGGTTTTTGGGGTTGACGGTGACCTTCAGGTTCTAAGTCCTCGAACGATGTTGCGCCCAAGGGGAACGCTAATGCGGTTGCGAGAATGGCTGGCCGTGATGTTTGCCAGCCCGGAGGTTACGGGAAGGACGCGGCGCCGCGATCTGCTGATAACTATGGCGTTCGCCGCCGCCGTCGGTGGCTGGCTTTTCGCGTACAAGCTCAAGAGCTATTACGGTCTGGCAACCACGTCGGACCTCTTTGAAACCGAGCAACTCGCCACTTCCTGGCTGCACGGCCGGTTCCTGGTGGACAATTGCTTCGGCCACATCCTCGCCATCCACACCTACCTCTTCACGCCGGTCCTGGCCGTGCTCGCGTTGCCGTTTGGAGCGCCAGGGCTTCTGGCCGCGGCAGGCCTGGCGATGGCGGCCGGTCTGGTCGCGACGGTCAAGATCCTGCGGCTCTTCAGCGTCCCGTTTGGGGTGGCATTGGTTTACGCTTTGACGGTCACGACGATGCCACTCGTCGTGCATTTCTACCAGGACGCCGTCTACGGCTTCCACGTTGAGCTGCTGCTCCCCGCAATGGGACTTTGGCTGGCCTATTTTGTCCTTGGACGCAACTGGACGGGCAGCGTTCTGATGTCGCTTGCCGTCCTGAGCGTGAAGGAGGACGCGCCGCTGGTCGCGATGGCCGTGGGCGCCATGGCATTCTGCGAGCACGCGATCCGGTCCGCAAACCCTGGTTCTGGGCGGGAGCGCCAAAGCTGGCGCCGCAGGGTGAACCTGCCCGCCATCGCGGTCGTGATTATCGGGGCGGCGGCGCTGCCCATTCTGCTCCATGTCATCAGGGCGAATACATCCGTGGCAGGCTACGGGGGCGGCTTCGAGCGCTTGCGCGTCGTAGGCGGCTTCAAGGTCACCAGCGGGAGCACGCTCGTCGCGTTTTTCTTGGGCCATTGGGCTGACTGGCTCAGGTCGCCCGCGGTTTCCACGTGGCTGGGCTTGGCGGTCTCGGCAACACTGGGTCTCGTTGCCTTGAGACCGCACGCACTTGTCGTCGGTCTGCCGCTGTCGGTGATAAGCTGGCTGATGGTGGATGATCTGCTGTGGCCGCCGCGATTTGCGATCTCGCTGACATTCTTTCTCATGGTCGGAATTCTGGCATTCGCGTCTGTATGGCAGATCTTCCGCAGGGCGGCGTTGTCCGGATTCAAGGGAAGGATTGCCGCGGCTGCGGTTGTGGTGCTGGCCGCATTCGGTGTCGTCAGGGGCTTTCAAGCGCAGCTGACCGCGGCGCCGGATGCGAGGGAGGTCTACGCCCTGAACCCGAAGCTGCCGTACAGTCCCGAGGACATGGCCCGTGCCGAAGCCCTTTTCAGCATCTATCGACGCGAGGGCAAGCCGAACGAGCCGGTGGTGGCCGTATCCTACCTGTTTCGCTATGCTGAGGGTCGAGACCTGTATTGGTGGAATCGAATGGAGAACCGGCCCGCTCCGGTTTGGATCCTGTGGGACGACGTCTCCAATCCCGTCGGGGACCGCACCTCGCATTATGACCTATTGGGGCGAAGCGGGAGGTTCTCGCTCCACAAGAAGAGATAGCCCGGTATCTCGCGCCGGCGGACGGCGAGCGCCACGTCGTGGAGCTGCCCATTCTTTCACCGACGGACAGTCAGGTCTTCTGCGGAGTCTTTTCCGAGACGACCTTGATGACCTGGTAGGAACACGGACCCTCGCCGATATTCCTCATGGTCCGCTCGTCATTGGGGGCAACGTAGAACAGTGATCCCACCCCCGCCCGGTGGGCGATTCCGTTCAATGTGGCCTCGACCATACCCGACTTGACCACGAAGAGCTCGTCTCCGGGGTCGCGGTTGCGGGGCGTCGTGCTCTCGCCGGGATCAAGGCTGGTGATGTGGCTCTCCAGCCTGAGAAACGTGACGGTGGGCGAGTCGAGCACCTCGGTGTGGTGGCCGATTCTCGTGAGCGCAGCGGGAAGGTGGTCGCAGTCGACGACTCGGGAGGAGAGCATCTGCGGGGGGGCCCATTCTGCGGCGGGCTGATCGCGGACGGTGTGGACCGAGCCGGTGTAGAAATTCACGACGTAGTAGGTGGCGGGAGTGGAGCCGGTGTTCGTCAGGTTGTGCGCGTCGTTTGACGCAAGGAAGACAAGGGCGCCAGGGCCCGCGCCCTGTTTCCTGCCATTGATCGACACCTCGACCTGTCCGGACTTTATAAGGAGCATCTCCTCCCACGGATGGTGATGAGGGGAGTGAGACGCCATTCCCGGCCTCAGGGTCGTGACGTGGACCTCGAATTTCTCGAGGGTCGGGGTGGGCTCGTCGAAGATCGCGCAGTAGAGCCCGACCGGCGATGGCCGGAATGAGAGCGCGTTCCAATCGACAAACGTCGAGCCGAGCGGGATCGACCTGGCCGGCGGAGAATAGCTGACGGCAACGGATTGGGCTGACACGGGTGGGGAGGACGCTGCTAGCAACATGGAGAAGGCGAGCAGCGGGAGTCGGGGAAAACTTTTCATGGCGGAGCAAAGATCTTCCTGTCTTGGGGCCGGCCGGCCGGCCGGCTTTGCTTAACATCCCCGGATTTGCGGCCGATGGCGAGCCGGTCTTCGCTTCTCGGGGCGGCCGTCAAGCTGTCCCTTTGGCCCCAAGAACGCGATATGCGGAGGTCGGAAGCCCTTCCAGGTGAGCATTGTCCCTAGAAATTTGTCCAAAAAGTGGACTCTTAATCGTTTGTAGAGCGTCGGCACCTTGGTCTTTAGACATCACCGTGCTGATCTCGCGTCAAAGGATCACGGTCGATAGTCACTCGCAGGCTTTGCCGGCTCTCCGCGGATTGCTGCCCCGCAGGTTGGCCCAGTCCGTCTCTGGCCTGGCTTGGAACGGGCAACGGGGATCGGAGAGCCGTGCAAGGACGCGGGCAGACCTTGTGATCCCATCCCGACAGCGGAAGGCGGACGCGTGCAATTGACCCAAATAATCAAGGGCACGTTTTCGGAGCGGTACTGCGCCATGCACGGACTGCCGAAGTGGGAATTCATTGATTCGGTGCTCATGCGTTCACTCTATCCCCATGCGCGGCTGCTTCGGCCTGTGCTCCGACTAAAGCCCGGTTACTTCAAGGCCGACCTCGAATTCATCTCGTGCGTGGGCCGGATCAAACGGATGCGCGACTTCGACATGGAGGCCTTCGCCTACGCCAATGATCCGGACAACCATGGCTTCCTGCGCCGGACGCTCAAACTGCGAGTGTCCGCGGGCCGGCTCAACGGAATCGTGTGGAGCACCCTGCGCGACGGCTCCTGCCAGCCTTTCGTGGCCGAAAAGTGAATCCGGCCGTTGTGTTGCGTGTTTCTGGCCTGGAATGCCTTAGGTACGCAAAGCCGAGCCGGAAGCGGGAGCCTATCAGGGGCGAAAAGGGCCGGATTGGCGCGCTACGTAGATACCGCATTCCGGGGGCATTGCTTGGGCAAAGGGCTAAGTGATTATACTCATCACCATGGGCGATTTGTGGACTCCAATTACCTTTGAAGTACCCGAAAGCGCGTAGATTTTTTTTCAACTAGGTGCAAAAAAAACGTAAAATAGTCATCATCGACGACCACCCGGTATTCCTGACGCTGCTCGGCGACCTCCTAAGGCACAAACTGGACTTTTCGGTAGTGGGATTTGCGCACAGCGGCCAGGAGGGACTGAAGGTCTGCGCGAAGACGAAGCCCGACTTGGTAATGGTCGACATGATGATGCCGGGAATGAGCGGGCTCGAGTTGATCAAGTCGCTGCGGAGGGAGAATCCGAAGGTCCTCCTGCTAGCGATCAGCGGCATCGTGACAAAGGAGCTCATCCACATGGCGTTCATGGCGGGTGCAAACCGCTATTTCTCGAAGGCGCGGTCGATCGAAGAACTCCTCCACACGCTGAAGGCGATGAGCGAGGGACGGACGGAGATGACGCCCGAGGAGGCGGACGCCCTCAGGTGGGCCGTGCGCGAGCGAAGGCTCCGGAGCGAGATTTCGAGCAAGGACCTGGAGCTCCTGCGGCTCTTTTCGGATGAGCTGCCGGTGAAGGAGATTGCCGTGAAGACGGGCCGCACGGCTTCGGGTGTGTACAAGGCGTTCAGGCGAATCAGGCAACGATTGGACACGAAGACCGACCGGGACCTCAGGCTGGCCGCGCAGAGGTTCGGCCTGGAAGGTGCCACGGAGACGCCAAAGTGACGAATGACTGCGAGGCACGGGGCTCGATTGCATCCGGACCACCCCCGCTGGTGTATCTTGCCCGGAGGCTTGCCGACCGGACGGTCACCGCAACGCGCCTGGCGGGTTTGGAAGGGGACGGCCAGCCGTTTCAGGCGATCAACCGGCAGGTCCAGCTCACAGGGCACACCTTGATTCGACACTGGGCATTCGGCGGCAGCGACGATCACGACCAGGACGGTCCCGTCTTCGTGCCCGACCTTCGGACAACCGGCTCGGTCCAGGCGTTCCGTGTGAGCGTCCAGCACCACGAAAGCGAGGCTGCATCGGCGATCATCGTCATCCAGGGCGAGAGCCAGGCGCCGCCGCGCACCGGAGCTCCGGTGGCGGCGTGCACCATGTGCCAGGTCCAGGACGCCATGAAGGGCCTCTGGTCGCTGGCTGGGTGCTGCCGCTACCTCTACGAGGTGAACGCCAAGGATGAGCTGCGGGTCCACCTCATGGAGGGTCCATTCCAGAAGATCTTCGGCGTGGGGCGAGATGAGATGAGGGCCCCCACATTCGCCCTTTTCCTGCGCAACATCCTTCCCGAGGACCGGCCGTTTCCCGAGGCGGTGGGCGAGATTCTTGCCGCGAACGGATCGTGGTCCGGCGCCTATCGCGTGCGCGGCGAGGACGGCTATGTGCGGCACATGCGTCACTTCGCGGTGCGTCACGAGTACCAAGGAAGCGTCTTTGTCTCCGGTCTCATCCTCGACGAATCGGCCTCGGCTGCCGCACGGGAGGAATCATCCGTGTTCCGGCTGTCCGTCGAGAATTCCCGGGAGGGCTTTGCGATTACCGATTCAAAGGGCCGCTACACCTACTTGAACCAGGAGCACGCGCGGCTGTTCGGCTACCCGGACGCAGGGGAGCTTCTGGGGCACGAGTGGAAGATGCTCTACCGACCGCCGGAAGTTGAAATCATCCAGCAGAAAATATCCCAGGAGGTCGAGAAGGCCGGGTTCTGGCACGGCCAGGTGCTGGCCCTGAGGAAGGACGGGACGACGTTCAAGCAGGACCTGACCCTATCGCTCATGGCGAGCCGGGGTCTCGTGTGCGTCTGCAGGGACCGGACCGAGGAGCTCCAGATTAACGCCCGCCTCGAGGAGAGCGAGACCATGCTCCGGACGCTCTTCGACGCGCTTCCCATGGGGATCCTGATACGCGACGAGCACGGCGTGCGGCAGTTCGCCAACGGGTTCATCCTGCGAGGGGACGGCTCCGGAGCGGCCGAACTGCCCAGCTCGGATTGGGCGCTTGGCGGCAAGGAATGGGAGCGCCGCCAGGTCGAGACCGACCGCCAGGTGCTATCGACCGGGAAGTCCTGCGAGTATGTCATCGAGTCCGAGGTCGCCAAGCAGAAGCGGTGGTTCCACTGCATCGTCTTCCTTGTTCCCGCGTCGTCGGGTGGAGGAAGGCGGATCGGCAGCCTGGTTATGGACATCACCCGCCAGAAACGCCTGGAGCAGGAGGCCACCAACCTCTCCGAGCGGCGCCGCGAATTCCTGGAGATGCAGCGGGAGTTCATCTCCATGGTCTCGCATGAGTTTCGCACGCCATTGACGACGATCCAGGGCGCCCAGTACCTCCTCGAGAAGCTCTTCAAGCAGTCGCCGGGACTGAGCAGGACGGTCACCGAGAACGCCGAGAAATGGCTTGGCCTCCAGGCCTCGGCGCTCGCGACCCTGAGGAAACTGGTGGACCAGGTCCTTATGCTCAACCGGATCGCGCACATGACTGGCGAGGCGTCGCTCGAGAGGCTTTCGCCCGCCGACGTGCTTGCTGAAACGGTTGCGCGCTTCAATGATTCCATGGACACCGCGCGCGTCGTGCTACGGACGGACCTGCCTACTGGGTTCAAGGCGTCCATGGACCCGGGCCTCGTGAAGGCGGCCGCCGAGAACCTGATCTCGAACGGCCTCAAATACTCGGCTCTGGGATCGGCGGTGCAGGTGCGCGTGTACGCCGAGCCGAACGGATGGGCGGTCGATGTGGTCGACGAAGGCCGGGGGATTCCCCAGGCGGACCAGGCGAAGCTCTTTCGGCCGTTCTTCCGCGCCGGAAACGTCGGGACGGTTCCCGGCACCGGACTCGGGCTTGCGATCGTCCGGCGGGCGGTGGACTTCCACGGGGGGCGCATCCGTTTCGAGAGCGAGGAGGACGAGGGCACGAAATTCGAACTCCACTTCCCGAACGTCGCCCGCCCGCCCGCGGACGAGACGGTGCTCGGGCGCGTGCCCCCCATAGGAGAGGAGCAAAGTCATGAGTGACCCGGCCATTCGTGTGCTGCTTGTCGAGGACGAGCCCGACGTGCGCTCGGTGGCGGACGGCATCCTGACCTCATTTGGCCACGTCGTGACCGCCGTGGCCAACGGCGCAGAGGCCCTGGCCGCCCTGGATTCCGCACAGCCGGACGTCATCGTAAGCGACATCCGCATGCCGGTGATCGACGGGTTCCAGCTGCTGCAGAGGATCCGGTCCGATCCGATGTGGCACGAGATCCCGTTCATCATCGTTTCCGCGAAGGCCGAGAGCGCGGACCTTCGCATGGGCATGTCGCTCGGCGCCGACGACTATGTCACCAAGCCCTACCGTCCCCAGGACATCCGAAAGGCCATCGAGATACGGGTGCTGCGGGCCAAGCAGGTTTCGGAGACGATAGCCCGTAACCAGCGGCTCCTGACGCACATCCTGCCGCACGAGCTGCGCACGCCGCTCATGGGCGTGATCGGCTACGCGGACCTGATGGTGGACACGGCTTCGGAGGGCAAGACCCTCTCGGTGGCCGAGCTCTCCGAATACGGCCGCATGCTGCAGGTCTCCGGGGCGCGGATCTTCCGGATCGTCGAGAATCTTCTCTTCTGGGCGAGATTGGAGGCTCCCCGCGAGACCCCCGGGACCCCCGAGAAGCCGACGCGCGTTCAGGAGGAGGTGACACCGGAGGGCCTTATGCAACTCGCGGAATCGATAGCGAGGCAGTATGGGCGGCCCAACGACGCGGTCGTGGACTGCCCGACGGTAGCGAAGATCCAGGTCGTGACGACGGGTTTTGCCTTTGTCATGAGGCACATCGTGGAGAACGCCTTCAAGTGCTCTCTGCCGGGCACCCAAGTGCGCATCGCCGCCCGCACGAACTTCAAGATGCTCATGCTGAGCGTTGCGGATTCCGGGCGGGGCATGAGCACGGAGCAGATCGCGCGCGTTCTGAGGTTCCGTCACCTTGACGGGCATGGAATCGGAGGGCAGGGGATGGGAATGGGCCTCATGCTCGCGGCCACGTTCGCGCGAACATCCGGCGGGCTCCTGAGCCTGGAGCCCGGACCGGACGGAAAGGGTCTTGTGGTCGACATGAGCCTTCCGCTCGTGGCCGATCTGGTGCCGGCCTAGGGCACGCGGGTCTCCTCCCGCGGGGGCAAGGCAGGTGCCGCAATCCGGTGCAGCAGGTTCGCAATACCGGACACACGACATGCTAAGGCATCTAACCGCGCTCCTGGACCGCCTGAACTCCACCTACCGGGACCGCTCGCTCTTTGATCGGCTCAAGGCGCGGCTCCTGGCGACCATCGCCCTTGTGGTGCTGGTGTACATGCCGCTCAATATCGCAAAGAACGCATGGCTTCAGCCGACCGTCCCGGTGGCCAGGACCGTTCTCAATCTCATCGTCTGGACCGCCGGCCTCGCCTGCCTTCGGGCCGTGATGAAGGGCCGACTGGAGCGGGCGGGCAACGGGCTCGCCCTTGCCATGGCGATTGCCGTTCACGGGATGGTGCTGCTCGTCGGCGCAACCGCCACGCCCGTTCAGCCCCTGAGCATCGGCATCCAGACCTTCGCCTTCGACCTGGTGATCCTCCTGGTCGCCATCGTGTTTGCGTCGCGACTTGTGGCGACCGTCGTCCTTGCGATCATGGTTGCGGGCCAGGTCGGCTTTTACTTCTTCCTGCTTCACTCCCCGAACCTGGACGCCGCGGGAAGGATCTCGGCGGACACACTTCTCAGGGAAGGAATGCTCGCGAAGGGTCTCATCTTCGTTCTGGGGATCACGCTGGTGCGGATGATCGACGCGGCGCACAGGCATGGCGAGGAGACGCTGCGCCGGTCGATCACCGTCAATGAGAACCTGGAGCGACTCGAGCGCGAGACCCGGATCCTGTCGGAGCGGCGCCGCGAGTTCCTGGAGGCGCAGCGCGAGTTCATCTCAATGGTGTCGCACGAGTTCCGGACGCCGCTCACGACGGTCCAGGGCGCCCAGTACCTCCTCGACGGGCTGCTGGTGAAGTCCGGGATCCTGAGCGGGTCGGTCGCAGAGAAGACCGGGCGATGGCTCGGCCTGCAGAGCTCGGGGCTGGCGACCCTCAGCAAGCTCGTGGACCAGGTGCTCATGCTCAACCGAACCGAGCACATTACGGGCAAGGCGTCGTTTGAGCTCCAGTCGCCGGGCTCCGTGATCGCGGAGACGGTCGGGCGCTTCAATGACTCCATGGAAACCGCCCGGGTGGTATTGAGGGACGATCTACCGTCCGGATTCACCTCGTCCATGGACCCGGGCCTCGTGAAGGCGGCGACCGAGAACCTGATCGCTAACGGGCTCAAGTACTCCCAACCGGAGAAGCTCGTTCGCGTCCGGGTCTTCGGGGAGCCGCAGGGTTGGGCGCTCGAGGTGGTCGACCAGGGCAGAGGCATTCCGGCAAAGGATCAGGCAAGCGTCTTTGAGCCGTTCTTTCGCGCGGGAAACGTCGGCAACGTATCCGGGACGGGACTGGGACTTTCGATCGTGAGGCGCGTCGTCGATTTTCACAGGGGGAGGATCGAGTTTGAGAGCAGGGAGAACACGGGCACGAGGTTCGTGATCCATTTCCCAAACGCGTCATTGCCGCTTCCCGAGGCAGCCGCGCAGGGAAAGGGGGCACTTGTCCGGTCGGGTTGACCCGGAGGTCGCGTCCCCTCCGACATGCCTAGCCCGGCAGGCGACCATGCCGGCTCCGTCACTTGCGGGGCTCGGGGAAGCGCTCGACGCTGAGGATCCTGCCGAGGAACACGGATCCGCATGTGGACCCGCCGATCAGGTTCCTGCCGATCGTGATCTGGTCGGCCGTGCTCGGGTGGCACGCAAAATTCCCCTCGAGCGCCGTTCGCCCGTCGATGACGACCTTGACCGCGTTGGTCGCGTGGCTCGCCGAGTCCGCAGGGTACAGTGCCTGGAAGCTGATTGCGATCCGATGGGTGCGCGCGAAGTCTGTCTCGACCTGCGGCCCCTTGAGCCCGCCGACGCCCCAGTGGTCAAATCCGAACGAGACGTGGGTCGCATCGATGTAGCGCACGTAGACAAAGTCGCCTGCGCCGGACCGCCCCGTGACCACAAGCGGCTCCTGCGTGCCCGGCACCCAGGAAGGGAATACGACGCTCATCTCGACGGCGCCGAAGCCGCTGCGGACGAGCCTCGGGATGACGTCGGAGCCCACCTGGCGGACCCCTGTGACGATGCCCGTGAACTGTCGGCTTGCCGCGGTGGAGCCGTAGGCGTTCAGGCCCACCACCGCGGAGCCGGGCGCGCCAGGGAAGAAGTCCTGGTCGACGTTGAGCACGGTGCGCCCGTCAAAGATCACGACGAGACGGTTCGGGCCCGCGGCCGCCCTGTCGGGTCCGGGCGACGCGCTGGCCAGCGAGCCCATCCATGCAATCACGACGTGAGGAACGTAGGGGTCGAAGGCGATGGACTCGCTCTGGGGGCCGCCTGCCCCGTAGTGGTCAAGCGCGAACCTGACCCTGTTGGCCCCGTCGTAGACGCAATACAGGAGATCGCTCTTCATGCCGCGGCCCGTGACGAGCAGCGGGTCGGCCCCGGTGGGCATGGAGGCCGGCAGGTAGAGGGACAGCTCAATGGGAAGGGGCTTGTCGAGGCGGCCAACGACGCTGTCGGGCCTTGGGAGCGGCAGGCGGCTCACGGCCTCGATCTGGCCGGAGAATGCAGCGGCCATCCCGCCGGCAAACCATCTCTGGCGGCCAATCGACATGTTCGCCGGTGAGGAGTCGTAGCACTCGAGGGCCGTGCGCAGGACATCGGCTCCGTTGACCGTGACCCGCACGTCCATCCGTGCCGCGTCATACTCCTCGCGGGTCCAGTCCGAGAACGCCGGGTGCCCGAACGGCGGCAGGAGCGATCCGCAGCGGGCCTCCACCACCAGCCTTCGGTCGGGCGGGATCTCAAACTCCCGGCCGGCAAAGATGCCGGTCCCGGCATGGTAGAGGCTCAGGCGCGCGCGGCCGGCGGGCAGGTATTCTATCAACAGCCAGTCGCGCTGGTCGGGCTGGCGGCCTGTCTCGAAGAGCGGTTCCGGCACCCGCGGCGGATGCTCGGGGGCCCTTAGCTCCATGCGGAGCCCGCCGAACTGGGCGCCCCCGGCCCTCTGCACGGCATAGGCGGGCCAGTTGGCAACGCGCGCGACTCCCAGGAGGGCGTCCTTCCTGGGGAGCCACTTTGCATACGCCGCCAGGTTGAAGAACACGGAGACCGCCGCCGCCAGGACGATGGCAGCCGCCGCGAGCCGCCCCTTCCCGGCCAGGGCGCGCCGATGCGCGAGGAGAAGGGCCCCGACGGCCGCAAGGGCAAGCCAGGCCTGGGCGAAGTCGCACGAGTAGCGGAACGCGGAGGCGAAAAAGCTCGCGAGAACGGCGAGATTCGCGACCGAGGCGCCGGCCACCGCGAGGGAGAATGCAGTGAGGCGCGACCGCTCCTCGCCCGGCCCGGACCTGGGCTGAAGAAACGCGGCGGCCGCGAGCCAGCACCACGGAAGATAGCGCAGGATTCCGTAGGGCTGGATTCCCTGCTGTGAGAAGAACGGGAAGTAGGACTGCCACAGCCCGAAGTTGAACAGGTAGAGGGACAGGTTCTGCAGCAGGTGCCCCGCGGAGATGAAACGGGTGGCGTTCAGCCGCTCACCGGCGAGCGCATAGTGCATGCCGAATTCCGCGGGGGAGCCGAAGCGGGCCCAGTTGAAGGCGAGGAGCCCCAGGCCGCAGGCCGCCGCGGGCAGGAACGCGGCTAGCGAGCCCTTCAGGAGCGCCCGCAGCCTGCCGTCGCGGGGCGCGCCCCTGCCAAAGGCGTAGGCGCCCATCGGGACAAGGAGCGCAACGGAGCTCAGCAGGTAATTGGGGCGGGCGCCCAACGAGAGACCGAACAGGAGCCCGGCGGCGCCCATCCAGGCGAGCGCTTTGGAGGGCGAGTGGATGGAGCGATAGATTGCCGCAAGCATGAGCGCCTGCAGGAAGAGGGCGCAGGAGATGGGGACCTGGTAGAATTGCGGTCCCTCGACGAGGAGTATGGCGGGCGTCGCGAGCGCCAGACAGGCCCAGGACGCGATGAGGACGGCGGTTGGAGCCTGCGGGAAATACCTTCGGCGCGCCGCGAGAACGAGCGCCATGAAGGTCCAGATTGCGCCCAGGCAGAACAGGGCGACGGCCAGCGCCTCCGAGACGTACCATCCGGTCAAGGCCGCCGCGGGCCAGAAGAGGATGACCACAGGGGTGACCCCGAAGTAGAGGTAGTAGTGGCCCTTGAAGAGCGACATGTCGTGCACCCTGTGGGATGCGTTCGCCACGGGGTCGTAGGGGTCGGCCAGCGCCAGAAGGGCCGGCTTTGGGGTTATGGCCGCATAAAGGTGCCCCGATCGGAACCCGGCTGTCTCAAGGTTGTAGTAGCCCTCGGGCTCCCTGGTGGCCAGGATCCACCGGTCCGCAGGCTGGAGCGCTGACCAGACATAGAGCCACCCGACAAGGATCCCCAAAAGGACCCCTGCAGCCGTCTCCATCCGCCTGACACGGGACTTGAGCGCTGGGCATCCGTCCTCAGGGAGGGCACTCGCTGGCATCGATGCGGAGTTTCGCTGGCGAGCGCGCCCTTACAAGCCCGCGTTTGGGTGCGAGCGCGTCGGCTCCGCGCGGCTGCGGGCTTTCACATTTGGCTCGTTCGCCCCCGGCATTGTCTCCAGATACTTGCCCACCATGCTCCCCTTGAGATTCCTGGGCGCCTGCCTGATGGTCCTGCCTTGCGTCGTTGCGGCGCGGGCCCAGGGCGCCCTTGGCGCGGATGAGGAGGCGAAGATAGCCGAGCTCGTGAAGGCGAGCGGGATCCCAAGCGCCTCCATTGCCGTCGTGGAGCACGGCGAACTCGTGTATGCGAGGGCGTTTGGAAAGGCCGCCCTGGCACCGGACCGGGCGGCGGACGCCTCGACGCGCTACTTCGTCGGGTCGATAAGCAAACAGTTCACGGCGGCCGCCGTGTTGCTCGCGGCCGAGGACGGGAAGCTTTCCCTGGACGACCGCGTCTCAAGGTTCTATCCCGAACTCACCCGGGCGGGCGACATCACGCTCAGGGAACTCCTGGGCCACACGTCGGGGTACGAGGACTTCGCTCCGCAGGACTACCTCATCCCCGAATGGACCCGGCCGACGACGCCGGACGCGGTCATCAGTGCCTGGGCGGGCAAGCCCCTCGATTTCGAGCCGGGCACCCGTTGGGAGTACAGCAACACGAACTACGTCCTTGCGGCGCGGATATTCGAGAAGGCGACGGGCGAGGGCCTCTTCGCTTTCCTGAAGCGCAGGATCTTCGGGCCGCTCGGAATGACGAGCGCGACCGACGGCTATCTCGAGAGGCGGCCAGAGGACGCGGCGCCCTACACGCGCTTCGCGCTCGGGCCCCCGCGCCCGACCGCCCCTGAGGCGCCCAACTGGTACTACGGCGCGGCGCAACTGGCGATGACCCCCTCGGATCTCGCCCGCTGGGACATCGCGATGCTTCATCACAAGATCCTGAGCGAGAAATCCTACCGGGACTTCACCGAGGAGGTGCGCCTCAAGAACGGCGACCTCACCCACTATGCGCTCGGACTCGGCGTGGGCGACATGGACGGGATACCGCGGGTCTCGCACACCGGGGAGGTCACGGGATTCCTGACGTCCAATGCAATCTACCCGACGCGGAACGCGGCCGTCGTGGTCTGCACGAACCAGGACAGCGTCTTCGTCTTTGAAACGATCGCCCACCAGGTCGCCAAGTGGCTCCTCGAGCCGGAGAGCCGCGTCGCCGACAAGCCGCCGCCGGCCGAGCTGAGCCAGGTCGAGTCGATTGTGGAAGGCCTCCAGCGTGGCAGGATCGACCGCTCCCTCTTCACGCCCAACGCCAACGCGTACTTCAGCGCAACCGCCATCGAGGACATCCGGGCGTCGCTCAAACCCATGGGGGCGGTGAAGCAGGTCGAGCGCACGCGGACCTCCGAGCGCGGGGGGATGAAATTCCGCGAGTACTCGGTGCAGCTTAAGAAGGGGACCTTGAAGGTGACGGTGTATGTGACGCCCCAGGGCCTCCTCGAACAGTTCTTGATCGCGCAGGATATTTAGGGCAGTAACGGCGTCCGGTTCCTAGGGAGTCTTCTGGGGCAATTTCACAAAAAAGGGGCATTCATGTGTGCGCATGTAGCAATTAACATGGCTGAGCGATCAAAGGGGAGGGGCAGTCTATGAGCGGGGTCCGCGTGCTCGTCGGCACGCGAAAGGGCGCGTTCATCCTCACGTCGGACGGCGCGCGCAAGATATGGAAGGTCGACGGCCCCCATTTCGGGGGCTGGGAGATCTATCACCTGAAGGGTTCGCCGGCGGATCCGAACCGCCTCTATGCGTCGCAGTGCAGCGGCTGGTTTGGGCAGCTGATCCAGCGCTCAAGCGACGGAGGCAGGACCTGGGAGCCGGCGGGCAACGACTTCAAGTACGACGGGATACCGGGCACCCACCAGTGGTATGACGGCACGGCGCATCCCTGGGAATTCAAGCGGGTCTGGCACCTCGAGCCCTCGCACACCGATCCGGACACGCTCTACGCCGGCGCCGAGGACGCGGCCCTGTTCCGCTCGACGGACGCCGGCCGCACCTGGCAGGAGCTTTCTGGACTGCGCGGCCACGGCTCTGGACCGCGCTGGCAGCCCGGCGCCGGGGGCATGTGCCTTCACACGATCCTCTTGGACCCGGTAAATCCCCAGCGGATCTTCATCGCGATCTCGGCCGCGGGGGCGTTTAGGACCGACGACGGGGGCGCGACCTGGAAGGCGATCAACCGAGGGCTCAGGTCGGAGCACATTCCGGACCCCGCGGCCGAGGTCGGCCACTGCGTCCACCGGATAGCGATGCACAAGTCGAGGCCGAGCGTGCTCTTCATGCAGAAGCACTGGGATATCATGCGCAGCGACGACGCGGGCGAATCCTGGCGGGAGGTGAGCGGGAACCTGCCGAGCGATTTTGGGTTTCCGATCGAGGTCCACGCCCACGAGCCCGAGACGATCTATGTCGTCCCGATAAAGAGCGACTCCGAGCACTATCCCCCTGACGGCAGGCTGCGCGTCTACCGAAGCCGGCAGGGCGGTAACGAATGGGAGGCGCTAATGAAGGGCCTTCCCCAGCGGGACTGCTTCGTCAACGTGCTGCGGGACGCGATGGCCGTCGACTCGCTGGACTCATGCGGGGTCTATTTCGGGACGACGGGCGGGCAGGTCTACGCGTCGGCCGATTCAGGGGACAGCTGGGCGCCCATCGTGCGAGACCTGCCGGCCGTCCTGTCGGTCGAAGTGCAGACACTCCCGTGATCCGCGTCATGCTTCCTCAGCACCTGCGCAACCTTGCCGGATTGAGCGGCGCGGTGCAGGTCGAGATCAAGGGCCCGGCGACGCAGCGCGCGGTCATTGACGCAATCGAGGCCTCGTACCCGGTGCTCACGGGAACGATCCGCGACCGCGCGACCCAGAAGAGGCGGGCTCTCGTCAGGTTTTTCGCCTGCGGGGAGGACGTGTCCAATGAATCGCCGGACGCCCCGCTTCCGGAAGCCATCAGGGCTGGGAAGGAGCCCTTCCTCATCATCGGGGCCATCGCGGGCGGCTGATGGGAAGCCGGGGCGGTATCGAGGAACTTTTCGATTGCGGAGTCTGCTACCTTACCGGATGCACCAACGGTAGGGGTTTATTTCCGAACCTACGGTAGATCGAAAAGTGTGCCGAATCGGTGGTGATCAC
>Ga0265338_10001820_pt1 | contig 33463 bp, 22 predicted proteins | sample 42126metaG_FD_193579 | JGI IMG/M metagenome (GOLD analysis project Ga0265338, IMG submission 193579) | Rhizosphere microbial communities from Carex aquatilis grown in University of Washington, Seatle, WA, United States - 4-21-26 metaG | ecosystem: Host-associated > Plants > Roots > Rhizosphere...
CTTGTTGAAGTCGAAAGCACCCCCGTTGATATTGCCTGGACGAAGGGGGTCCATATACGGGCCCTCGGCCGCAGGAAGAGCGCTGATTAAAGTCCGCGTCTGGGCTCGCGAGAGTCGCGGGTTACACTGAGACGAACCTGAGTCATGATCCGATTCCTTTACCTGAAATCTTCTCTTAGGCACAGATACCGTGGCGTGACTCTCATTTGCAAAGGTTGATTTGATGAACGTCTCGCAGGCTCACCACGTCATCGAACAGGACCTGGAATCGATGCTGAATCGCACGAGTGATCTTTGGCAAGAAATGTGCGGCGAGCGAATATTCATCACTGGCGGAACGGGATTCTTCGGTTGCTGGCTGCTGGAGAGCATTTTGGCGGCCAATCGTACCGCGGGACTGGATGTATCGGTCGCGGTACTTACCCGGAACCCGGAAGCATTTCGCAAAACCCAGCCGCATCTGGCTCTCGACCCCGCCGTCACCCTGCTGGCGGGCGATGTGCGCCGGTTTGAATTTCCTGAAGGACGCTATAAGTATGTTATTCACGCTGCCACCGATACCTGGGCGCGCCCGGGATCGGGCGGTCCAGTGGAGGTGTTGGAGACAATCCTGGGTGGCACGGAACGCGTGCTGCAGTTTGCGGCCTCTCACGGCACAGAGAAATTCCTGTTCACCAGTTCCGGTGCGGTGTATGGGCCCCAGCCGGAGGGAATATCCCACTTGCGCGAAGATTATTTTGGCGCCCCCGATCCTCTGGCTCCAAACAGTGCATACGGCGAGGGCAAACGAGCTGCCGAGGCGCTTTGCGCAGCTTACGCGCAGCAATTCGGCTTGAATTGCAAGATTGCCCGCTGCTTTGCCTTTGTCGGTCCCCTGCTACCCCTTGACCAGCACTTCGCCATTGGCAATTTCATTCGCGATGCGTTGGTTGGGGGGCCCATACGCGTACAGGGTGACGGTACGACACGAAGATCCTATATGTACGCTTCCGACCTCGCGCGTTGGCTTTGGACTATCTTGCTCAGTGCTCCTTCCGGGCAGGCATTTAACGTCGGCTCATCGCAATCGGTTAGCATTAAAGAGTTGGCGAATATGGTGCGATCGGCTCTTGGTGTCACTAAAGAGGTGGAAATTGCCCTGCGAGCGTCGGCGGGGGCACCGATTCACCAATATGTTCCTTGCGTTGAAAAAGCCGAACTGCAACTCGGGTTGCGTTGCGAGGTGCCGCTCGAGGAGGCGATCCGCAAGACCGCCCGATCACACGGATGGGGCTGAGAGAATCGATTGCGCGTATCAATTTCTGTCTGTCGCATGACGTGAAGAAATGCGGAGAGGAAATAAACATTCCTATCGTGTCTAGCAGAAAAGCCAAACAAAGTTGAAGTGCCATTAAAAAAAGAGTGAAACCCGCGTTGGATATGATGGAAGACCCCTCGGTCACCGTGAAGGACAAGAATTTATCGGTGATGCACTTGCTCAAACACTGGATCGGTCTGGACCGTGCCATTTTTTTTACAGTTCTGGCGCGTTTCTGGGGGGCTTTATCCGGCCTTGTTACCCTGTTTTTGATCACCCGTTTCCTCACCGCAAACGAACAGGGTTATTACTACACCTTCTACAACATCGTTGCCTTGCAGATCGTCTTCGAGCTTGGCTTTTCGTTTGTCATTCTCCAGGTGGCGGCCCATGAACGCGCCTATCTCACCTTCCTGCCCAATGGCGCAATCGAAGGCGACCCCATAGCCCATTCGCGCCTCGCCTCGGTGCTCCACAAGGCCGTTTACTGGTACATGGCGGCCGGAGTGCTCATGGCCGCAGCGCTAATTCCCACCGGCATCTGGTTCTTCCTGGCCCACCCCACGCAGGGTATTGCGGTGGCTTGGAGACTGCCATGGCTCTCGCTCGTTCTGGCTTCCACGCTGGCGTTCCAAATCGATCCCGTCTTCTCATTCCTTGAAGGTTGCGGCTTCGTCGCGCAAGTAGCTCAAAGACGATTCACGCAGGCTGTGCTGGGAAGCGCACTTGCATGGTCGGCCATGATCGTTCATAAGGGCCTCTACGCTCCCGCGCTGCTCATCTTCGGACAGGTCTTTGTTGGACTTGCCTTCTTGCTCTCCAACCGTCATCGCAAACTGCTGGGAAACCTGCTCCGCTATCCGGTGCGCGAGCACTTTGTCGGATGGCGCACTGAGATTTGGCCTTTCCAGTGGAAGATCGCCATCAGTTGGATGTGCGGATATTTCATCTTTCAGCTTTTCACCCCGGTGCTGTTTGCCTTTCAGGGCGCCGTCGCCGCCGGTCGCATGGGCATGTCTCTCAATGTCGCCACGGGCATTGGTTCCATTGCCATGGCGTGGATGAATACGAAGGCCTCGCCATTCGGCGCTCTTGTGGCCCGTACCGAATACCAGCAACTCGATTATCTCTTCTTCCGCACCCTCAAGCAGTCCACCGCCCTGCTCATCTTTGGTGCTGGGCTATTCCTCACGCTGCTGGCCGCCTACGGACATTACGTTCCTCGTTTCTTATCTCGTTTGCTGCCCTTGTGGGCGATTGGCCTGTTGCTGATTGGCACCGTTATGAACCATATCATTTACGGCGAAGCGCTCTATCTGCGCGCCCACAAGCAAGAGCCTCTCCTCCTTCCAACGGTGCTTTCTGCCATCCTGATCGGCTCTTTGACCCTGTTTCTGGGAAAGTACTACGGAGCCAATGCGATCGTCGTTGGCCTCTTCATACAGGGCGTGCTCTTCGGCTTTCCTTATTCCACCTATATCTTCATCACCAAACGAAGAAAATGGCACGCCCCAATCCGCCGCGACGATCCGGAGGTCGTGTAACGGCAATCATCGCGAGCGGACGAAGATGGGAGTAAATTGGTTCACGTACGAAAAGCCAAAACGGAAAATATCGTTGGAGTGAAAACTGATGCTGGATATCAAGAGTATTGGCGGCAGACCTCTGAATCGGGTTCTTGCTGCGCCATTCTCCAGGACACATTACGTAGCGATCTGCAATGCGTTTGGCATTTACACTGAGCCCATCGATTCATTGAAGAGATATTTGTTCAATGCTGGCGAGTATCCACACACGGTCCAGGTTAAATCACCTATGGGGATATTGAACCTGAATACATACACCCACCACGACATGCTGACGGTCAGTGAGATCTTCTGTCGCAAAGATTATCATGCGGACCAAAGGGACGTGGTTGTAGCAGATTTCGGATCGAATATCGGAATTTCCGCAGCCTATTTTCTATCCCGTTCGCCTCGAAGTCATGTCTATCTCTTTGAGCCTTTGCCCTTCAATGTCGACCGCTTGCTTGCGAATATCAAGCCGTTTCAAGGGCGCTTTACCTTATCCCAAGTGGCGGTCGGCCTTTCGAACGGAACGGCCGAGTTTGGCTGGGAGGAAAGCGGCCGATACGGCGGCATCGGTAAAGAAACGGGTCACAATCTGATCGTTGAATGTGTAGACTCCAACAAGATTCTTGAAGGAATTGTCGCAAAACATGGCCGCATCGATGTTTTGAAGATTGATATCGAAACGCTTGAGGAACCGGTAACCTCCCGGATCCCGCTTGAGATCGCGACAAAAATCAACAAAGTTTATGTGGAATTTGTCTTCGCTTCCAATCCCCTGGCTCGCACACATCGCATGCGGCAGTACGGATCCATCGCACAATTCACTAATCTAACTTGGAAGGCTCCGCAAGACTTTGCTTAAAGCCATAATCGCTAAGAACCGCCTTTAAAACGCCGCGAACTCTTGCCATCGAAGCGTTTATATTGTCCGGAAAGCAAGAACCTTGCAGGAGTTCGGCAACCGCCCAGCGGAGCCTGACATTCGGCGATTCGCCTCCAACGGCAATCTAGCCACTGTGAGTTCAAGTGCTCGAACGCGCCCGTCAAGAATCGAACCCGCCTGTTAATCGCAACTTCCAGGCGCAAGGCCCTTGTCGGCCATTGCCCGTTTCAAGATCCTTTCGAAGCCGATCAAAAAGGCTTGCTCTGAAAAGAGGGCGGCTCGTTTCCTCAAATGCGGTATTGAAAAAGCATCCTGGCGATCTTCGAACTCACGCATCGCCCACATAAGGCCTTCCGCGCTCTGATGGGAATAAAACACACACGTCTCGTTTGTCATCGAGTCGAGGATGCCGCCTTGGGCGAAAGCCACAACGGGGCAGCCGGCAGCAATGGACTCCACTGGAACAATGCCAAAATCCTCAATTCCCGGAAACAGCAAAGCCTTCGCACGGCAATAGTATTCGGCAAGCGCTTCATCTGGCACAAATCCCAGGAATTCTACCTCGGCCTTCTTCTCAACTGCGAATCGAGTCAGTGCGTTCAATTCCGGACCCGAGCCAACAATTCTCAGTCGCCGGTTCATTTTAGCACACGCTTCAATCGCATGCTGCACACGCTTATACGGCACCAATGCGGACACAACCAGATACCAGTCTTCCGGCATGCGCGCGCTGCCTGCAAAGCGCTCTACGTCTACCGGCGGGGGCAGGACCTCAGCTTCTCGACCATAAATACGCTTTATCCGTTCTGCGACAAAACTTGAGTTGGCAATGAAAACGTCGACTCGATCGAGCGTGGAGAGATCGTATCTCTTCAGTAGGCTCAGTATGGGCCTATAGATCAAACGCGACGCAAATGCCCCGACGCGATCCGCGCCGAAATATTCATCGAACAGATCCCATGCATAGCGCATCGGGGTGTGGATATAGCAGAGATGAAGCTGTTTGTCCCTAACTCCGCGCTTAACCATGGATTTTGCGACCGCATGCGACGTTGAAATCACGATCTGCGCGTCAGCTTTGTTGGTCTCTGCGAACAAAGGAAACAGCGGAAGATAGGAACGATACTTTGTCGCGGAGAATGGGCAATATTGCAGAAGGCTCTTGTGAATGACGCGGTCAGCAATTCTGGGACTGACGCTTCCGGGGTTATAAAGCAACGTCCAAAGGGCGGCATCTGGAAATCGCCGACAGAGGGCGTCGAGTACTTTCTCACCGCCGCGCATGCCGGTAAGCCAGTCGTGCACAAGAGCAACCGATGCTCCAGCCGGAATGAAAGCCGTTGAATCCATTCCGTTTAGGTTCGGCGTTTCTGCTTGTGAACTCATGCAAATCTCGGCTCTCTCACAATGCGAATATTATCAGGTCGTTCCGCGCTGGAAACCTGTGGTGGGCTCTAAATGCCTCCACGATGGTCGAGCATGTACACCCCGCGCGAGCAGCGTTGCCACAGGCCGTTCTGGTGTGGCGAAAACAGGCGCGCGGGTGAGACAATATCTATTGTCAACCTCAACAATGGCGTGGCAATGGCAGGCCATACCATATTTGGAACGACTGGGAAGCCGTAATAAATGAATGGACCCCCGACGCAGACGCATCCCAAGCCGCTCTTGACCATTGCCATTCCAACATACAATCGCAGTCGCTACTTGCGCGAGCTCCTTCAGTCTTTACTTGAGGAACTTCGTGGAGAATCGCGCGTAGAGTTGATCGTCTCCGATAATGCTTCTCCAGACGAGACGCCCCAGTTAATCGAAGAACTCCGCACTCAGGGCCTTGAGCTTCGCCTAATCCGCAATGAAACGAATATCGGATCGGATGCCAACTTCTTGCAGTGCTTTGAGCAGGCTCAGGGTAAATATGTTTGGCTAATGAGTGACGACGACATCATCCTTCAAGGCTGTATCAAACAAATCCTGATTTATCTTGAGAGTGACGACTACTCCCTGCTCTTCTTAGCTCCATATGGATTCGACAATGACCCGATCGCTGAATTCAAGGGCGACCGTTTCGGTCGGGAAGCGACAACAATTAATAGGGCAGATCTATTCGTCAAACGCGTTGGCACCGGTTTTTCCTTGATCACTTGTAACATCGTAAACAAGCAGCAGATTCTCACAACAGACCATCGTCCCTTTGCTAACTATATCGGAACAAATCTGGTTCAGCTTAGCTGGACATATACTCTGCTTACGGCGTTCTCCAAAGGGCTATTCGTGCATCATAGGTTCTTGGCCATTCGGAACGGAACGAGTGGAGGTTATAGCGTCACCGGAGTATTCGGAGAAAACCTCAAGTCCATTACCGACGAATTGCTTGCAGACCGTCCGAAACTTGCAAAGCTGACATATTGTTCCGCGCTTACCGGATTTCTACCTTATGCCATCCTTAAGATTCGTCAGGACTTGCACGGCAACTTTGAGAAGGAGGACTTTCACAAAAAGCTCAGGCCTGTATATGGTGACGACTTACAATATTGGATATATGTGTTTCCTGTTTCCAGGCTGCCTCTAGCGTTGGCCTCAGTCTGGTTTGCGATGCTCTGTAAGCTGAACACTGCGAGACTAGCGGGGCGGCTCCTTCTTCGGTTGGCTAGCGGTGTAATGAATCCGATCGGCGCGCAGCGGGCTTGGAAATGAGGATATCGCATGGAGAAAGAGCAAGAGATAAGAGGGCTGCGAAAGGGCAACTACTCGAGTACCGAGGAAATAGCGTTCATAGAAACGGTTCCCGTATTTATCAATGTCCGCGACCGGCTAAGTTGTTTGCAGAGATTATTGACATGGTTGGAGCGCGCCGGACACCGAAATATCATGCTAATTGACAACGCATCGACTTACCCTCCATTGCTGAGGTTCTTGGAGACATCTGGCTACCGGACAATTCGCCTTAAACGGAATCTCGGTCACACGGCGCTTTGGAGGGTGAAGGAACTGCGCAACACCATATCAGAGCAGTGGTTTGTTTACAGTGACCCAGATGTTATCCCAGCCGAGGCGTGCCCCCATGATGTTGTGGCGCGGATGAAAAGTCTTCTGCTGGAATATCCCTTCTATGTGAAGGCCGGGCTCGGTCTCCGACTGGAAGACATTCCTGACTCGTACCACTTGAAACAGCAAGTGATTGACTGGGAGCCGCGGCAGTTAGGCCTTGAGATAGCTCCGGATGTGTGCGAGGCGGATGTGGATACAACATTCGCCCTATATCGCCCGGGAACACCGTACATCCTGGGGCCGGCCATTCGTTTGCAGGGAAAGTTTTCCGCTCGCCATCTTCCTTGGTACTCTGACAGCAACCATCCGGATGAAGAGGAGCAGTATTATCGGAACCACGCTTCGCCCAGTGTGACCACATGGAATACAAATGGAGATGTGCGTGATCAGGGCTTGGCAATATCCGGCGGAATTGCTGGACATATTCGCAGAGACCCACATGGGGCGCTAAGGAAGGCTCAGAGATCCATGCCTGGTCGTATAGGCTCGTTATTGGCGGTGCTTCGCCATCCATGGAAGAACATAAGACCGGAGCCGTTGAGTAGAGAACCGCTGACCGTCGAACAAACCTGGGCTGCAATTGTTGACATCATTACCTCGAAGGAATGGAGCATGGCTTGGAGACTTACTGAGCCCTTCCGCCGACTCAAATACCGCTCCTTAGCCTTCTTCAGATAAATATGTGTTCGGTCGCCCAGAGAGTGACGCGCAGGTTTTGGCGCTTATTGCGGGTGCCGATACAAGACGTTTGTTCTGCAAACTCTAATGCGGGTCATTCGACTCACTAAGTGCGTGTGATGTTTTAACTGGGGTGTAGGTGAATGAACAGTCGCGTAATTATCCTCAACTGGAATGGCTGGAAAGACGCGATTGAGTGTCTGGAGTCTGTATTTCGCCTCAACACAGAAAGCTTTTCCGTTGTTGTTTGCGATAATGCCTCCACAGATGACTCGCTGAATAAAGTCAAGGATTGGGCGAGAGGCGAACTTCACGCAGAGTCAGCCAATCCGGATATGTCTCGCTTAAGCGCACCCCCTTTCCCTAAGCCGATTTCCTATGTTGAACTGACGCGCGAACAAGCGGAGTCAGGAACCATTTGTTCTGAGACTAAGCTTATTCTCATTCAGACCGGCGCGAATCTTGGCTTCGCGGGCGGATGCAACGTGGGGCTGCGTTACGCTCTCGGCGACCAGGACTGTAAGTATTTCTGGTTGCTGAATAACGATACAGTTGTCGAACCGGACTCGCTTTCGGCGATGGTGCGTTTGATGCAGTCCCGACCTGGGGTTGGCCTCTGCGGCTCGCTAAACGTCTCGTACTATAATCCGCAACAGGTTCAAGCACAGGGCGGTAAGCCCTATTGCAGTTGGACTTCGCGCGTGCACACGCCTCCTTTGCGCTTGGTCCATGAGGTGGCTTCGCATCCCGCGCCGATGGACTTTGTCAACGGCGCATCGATGCTAGCGAGCAGAGCCTTCCTGGAGAATGTTGGGCTGATGGATGAATCCTATTTTCTTTATTTTGAAGAATTGGATTGGGCAATGCGTGCCAGAGGGAAGTTTGAACTCGGCTATGCCCGCGAAAGCGTAATTTACCACAAAGAGGGAGCCACGATCGGCTCCCACGCCGATCGCATGAAGCGCAGCCTGCTTTCGGAGCAGTTTCTTACTCGTAACAGAGTGCTGTTCACCAAACGCTTCCTACCGTGGGCTCTTCCATCTGTATTGGTTACGGTATGCTTTGCCTCCGGGTACCGCGCCTTGCGCGGTGACTTTCAACGCGCAAGACTTATGCTTAAGTCCATGCTACGGGGATTAATGATGCCTGCTCTTGGCACAACGAACAAATGACGATCCTCGGATACATCCTGTTGCCCATTGGACTTGCGGGTCTGTGTCTTTCAACGAGATGGCTATACCGTCTGTTTGTCTTCTGGACGTTATTCTCCGCGACCGCTGTTATGAACTTCGGCGAAGGTGAGAGCGCCTCGGCCCTGCAGGTCTGGATGTTCTTTGGTGCTCTTTGGCTTCTGCGGCTCCTTGTCGTACACTTATCGACACTATCCTTCGCCATCGATCAACGAATCGTTCGTCCATGCATTTGGCTCTTAGCTTTTCTATTTATTGCTTCCTTATCGCTTTTGATGCCGGTCTATATTAACGGTAGTCTGGCAATTACCTCCCCGTATCTCGGCGATGGGACGCAGATGCCACTCCACCTCACTTCCCACAACTTTACGCAACTGCTCTATCTTATCTTCGGAGTTACGATCGCGATATGTGTTGCCCATTCGAATTTGCGGGAACCGGAAAGACACGATACCGAACGTGTCTTTCTGTTTTCAGCCTTATTCATCTCAGTTTGGGGGCTATTTCAGTTTTTCTGTAATCTGACCGGCATTCCATACCCCGACTATATCTTCAATAACTCAGGGTCAGGCGCAGCAAAGGGCTTTCTGCAAACGCTCGACATCGGAATCAACAGGCTAACCTCCGCTGCGCTTGAGCCGTCGGTCCTTGCAATAAGCCTCATCTCGGTGCTCCCGCTGACTCTACCGGCGTGGCTGCGCAAGGGGTCGGTCTTTTCGATCCGTGTCGACCGACGGTCTTCGGCGCTTTTCGTTGTCATCCTCATTCTGTGCACCTCTTCCACAGCGTACCTCGGGCTTTTCATCCTTGCAGTGCTTGTCTGGTTTTTGCTGTTGCGTACGCACACCATGTCGATGGGAAAAGCAACAAGGAGCGTCGTAATTGTGGGCGCCAGCGCACTTTCGGTAGGCGCAATAACCTTAGCCTCAATTCCAATTGCACGGAATGTCGTTAGTGCGGTTCTACTGGATAAGTCCAGTTCGGCATCTGCCTTTGAACGTGCAATGACCATAGGGCTAGCTTTTGGATATTTCCAGAAATATCCGATCCTCGGTATCGGCTGGGGTAGTGCGACATCCCACGACCTGATTGTCTACCTTTTGGCAAACGCCGGTATCCTGGGTGCCTTTGCTCTTTTGGGCGCAGTAACTGTTGTGTTACGTGCTAACTGGCGGGGATTGGACGCATTGATTGCGCCAGAGAGTCTTTCCCGAGCCGTTTGGTATCTATCATTCGCGGTATTTTTCTTTATCAGTCTATTTGTCGAGTTCCCGCTTGCTCTCGGTAACTTCTGGCTCGTCTTGGGCATGGCAATATCCACAAGTTGGAGGGCGGAGAAGAGTTAGCCGCAGATTCTCATTGAGAAGTAAATGTAAAGCCAAGACATTTCCATCGGTTGGTATCTGCGGATTGGATATTTCCGCCCGCATGCAGAGGAAAGATGCTGGAGCGTGACTCATTGCTTCAAGCGGTGTAACTGCCCGTATAACTCCGAATACATCTGAACATGCAATTCTATTGTTCTTTCCCAGCTAAACTGCGCAACCCACCGCAGGCAGGCCGCAGATAGTCTGGCAGCTTCTTCTGGATCATTCATAAGTTTGGCCATTTCCTCCACCGCTTCGGCAGGATTGGCGACAAACCTAACTACGCCGTTCAGGTCCGCGGGGGTCTGATCGCCGCGAGTAGTAATGCACGGCAGTCCCGCCGTGCATGTCGACTTAAACGAACTTCTTCTTTCAGCGATGCCGTCAGGAAACGGCAGATAGCAAAGCGCCGACTTAGCGAGTTCCTCTGAAGCCACCTCCAGGTCCTGATCAAGTATCAACTGCACGCCTGAAGACATGGCCGCATCGACAATGCTTTGTGCATACTCACGATGCCGCTCTGGAACCATGCCGATAATCACGGCATCCCATTGATAGCCCTTACTCTTGGCAATTCGCCCGGCCTCGATGAATTCCTCGATGCCCTTGTTGGGCATGATCAGGCCGAAATACACAACCCGTTGCAACTTATCAACATGTAGTGATTTCGGCTTTGGGGTATTGCTCGGTACGGTAATAACCTGGATTCGATGGGCAGCCCATGGCATTATGTGACCGATGGCCTGCTTCTCTACTTCCGTCATTGTTACGATTCGCATCGCGCGGAAGGAAAAGGGTAGGATTGAAAACCTTCTCAGCAGATGTGCGCAACTGAACTCGTGAATCGTGACGACGCACGATCTCATCATTGCGCACAATTGCGGCCCAAGGCTGTAACCGTATCCAAAGGACGGGTACTGAATGTGTACTAACGCGTCCTTCGAAGCACCGAGCTTCTGGAGAGCATCCCAGGTTCCAGCCAGATTCCATCGGGAGTGATGGAACAATTCAGCCTGCACTCCGGCATTCTGCAACCCGGTAACCAAGAGCGCCGCGTAGTCTCCAACGCCGCATGCCTCGGGTGGAGCGGATCCGGTCACGATGATAACTCGTGGACTCATTGACCTTCCAAGACAAATTCGGGAGTCGTTGCTTGAACTAACTGCCCGCGTCCCGCTGAGGGCATGGTGAACCTGAGAGTTAGCTTCGGCTGCGGCTTCTCATTCTGGATGAACTTCTATTTCCGGAATGTTGCCCGCAAGGCGTCCAGGCGCTGACGTGATTCCGCGGTGTGGTTTGCTCGATGGATGTTATGAGAAATCAGCGACCACCCACAAGCCGCGACGAAGCCCAAAAAAACCGCCGCAAGCACCGTGATTGCGCGCCTTGGAAATGAGTGGTTGTCTGGCGTGACAGCGGGGTCCACCACCTGGATAATGGATCCCTCGCGCGCCTCATCCAGCTTTGCCATTTCAAACTGCCTCGCGATGAGTTCCGAAATGGTCTCGTAGAATTTTACATCGCGAAGCTTTCGGATATACTCCAGACCCGCCTCAGGAATTTTGCCCTTGGATAAAACAAAATCCGAGCTGGAGTCCTGACTGGCGTTTCCAGAGAGTTTGTTGAGCTGGGCTTGCAGCTCGGCAAGCTGCTGCTTAGCTTCGACTATCTCGGGATTATCATCAGTCGCATAGGAGCGCATTCCCTGGAGCTGAACTTCTTTGGCGACAACCTGGGCGCGCAATGTGGCGGCGGCTTCAATCAGCGAACGCGTCTGGCTGTCGATCTGAACGACACCTGTGGATTGTTCTGTCGTCTTCATCGCTTCTTCGGCTGATGCGAGGTTTTCCTGGGACTCAAGCAACTGCTGTTGGAAGAAACTGCGCCGCTGCGATGCCTCAGTGATTGCCAGGCCGGCTGATAACTTACGAAACTCATCGATATAGCCGTTGGCAATATCCGCAGCCATCTTCGCATCCTTATCCGTCACGCTTACCGTGATGAGTCCGTCTTTGGCGCCAAGCACAACCTTGGAGTGTGATTCAAATGCAGCGCGCGCTTCGGAGGGCCTTTTCACGTGATACCTTGTCATTAGTCCGAACCGCTGAATGATCGCGTCTTCCACGGTCCGGCTGCGAAGCAGCGAAATGTAAATTTCACCGGGGCTCTTGATTCCAAAGCTCGCGCCAGCCATGTTGGCGAGTGCGCTGGATCCCCCAAGCTGCCCCAGCAGCGCGGAATTCATGGATGAGTTCTGGCCGGGAGGCAGAATGAGTGTGGACGCTGTGAACTGATTCGGGAGCAGAAGCACTATAACCACTGTTAGGATCGCTACGCTGGCCGTGAACCAGAAGATGAATCGCCTGCGCTTCGAAAGAACGATCAAAACGTCCAGCAAGTGCAGTTCTTGAGCGGTTGCGGGGATGCCATCGGAATCTTGATGCGGGATGGCGTCGCTCATTTTCTCCAACTTCATTTCAGAGCTTCTCCAGTCCCCATTTTACTGTCTGCTTGAGTTGTTTACTTCAGGCCGCGATGGCCGCCAGCCCAGTGCATTCAAAGCGGCATTCACTTCACTGCGACTAGACTGAAGAACTATCTTCTCCCGCGTTGCCGAAACAATAATTGTATCCGGTTTTGATGGCAACGGGCACGAATAACTCCAATGCAAGTTAATAGTTAGGTATTTCGGGAGAAGAGGTCGGCCAGCGCCTGCCGAAGGAATGATCGCAGTTGCGATTCATCGGTTCGATCCTTGAAAATAGAGGGACAATGTTGAATCGCCTTTTGCCCTGCTTTGCCATGCTCGCCATAATCGGGGTTCCGTTCGCTTATTCCCAAAACTCGAATTCCGACCCCACTCAATACGGGCAGTCGCAGCAAAACACGACCTCCGATTGCACGGATGAGATGCTGGCCGCGGGCACGGATTGTGCCCAGAATCAACAGCAGGCTCCACAGGCGAATCCTTATGGTGAGACGGGTACCCCGACTCCAGGTAGAATGGGGACCGTGTCGCCGGAAGGCGCGGCGGCTGGCAATCAGGCAACGCTGAGACAACGTTTGCAGTTGCAGCAGTTACCTCCCGATATACCGACCGAATTCCAAAAGTTTGTTGGTGAGACTACCGGCCAGTTCTTGAGGATCTATGGGGAAGACCTGTTTCGTCGGGTTCCATCCACATTTGCTCCCAGCGACCAGGTTCCGGTTCCGCCGAATTATGTGATTGGCCCAGACGATGAGCTGCGAGTTCGCATCTGGGGACAGATTAGTTTCAGCGGGAACCTGCGTGTGGACCGTTCTGGCAACATTTATCTACCCCAGGTTGGGACGGTGCAAGTGGCGGGATTACCGTTTTCTGATATCGATCAACATCTGCGGGCGGCAGTTGCCAAGATTTATCGCAATTTCGATCTGTCAGTCGATATAGGCCAGATTCGATCGATGCAGATTTATGTTTCGGGCCAGGCACGGCGTCCGGGAGCCTATACAATCAGTTCGCTTAGCTCACTGGTCGATGCGCTCTTTGCATCGGGCGGTCCTTCCCCGCAAGGTTCCTTGCGCCACATTCTACTCAAGCGCGAGGGCAAAACTGTTACCGATTTCGATTTGTATGCGTTGCTGATTCGCGGAGATAAATCGAAAGACGTGCGTCTGCTTCCTGAAGATGTAATTTTCATCCCGCCGGCCGGACCTGAAGTTGCGATAACGGGAAGCGTGAGTAGCCCTGCCGTCTATGAGTTGCGGAGTGGTGAAACGGTTGGCGACCTGGTGGAGATGGCGGGAAAGGCTACGGCAGTCGCTTCTAATTCCCGCATCACGCTCGAACGGGTGGCACAGCACCAGTTAAGAAATGTTATTCAGGTGGACTTTAACGCTACCGGCTTGGCGACCGCGCTCGAAGATGGCGATATCATTCGTATCGATCCGATCATTCCCGCATATAGCAACGTCGTGACACTGCGCGGAAACATAGCCAACCCGGGACGGTTCGGTTGGCGCGCAGGCATGCGGTTGAGTGACCTTATTCCAGATGTTGACTCACTGGTTAGCCGGGACTATTGGTGGAAGCGAAGTCACCTGGGTTTGCCTGCGCCAGAATTCGAGCCCGGGATTTCGACCCTCGGAGAGAATCAGCAGACTACGTCCCATTCACTCGGCCAGGGACAATCGCAAGATCGTAATCAACCCGGTAATCAAGCCAGTAATCAGGCCGGCAATACTGAAACATCCCGCGCGAATTCTCAAGCGGCGATTACAAACGCTTTGGCGCCACACGACCAGGCTTCCTCAGACCTTTCTGGAAATGAAGACACATCGTCAACCCATCGCGCATCGAATGGAACGCTGGCCGCAGAGGTGGAGCGGTTGTCGGCCAACGGCGCGACGCAACGAATTCGTGTCACATTGCCGAACAACCAGATTGATTGGAGTTATGCGGTAATCGAGCGAGTCGATCCCAATTCTCTGAAGCCCTCACTCATCCCCTTCGATTTGGGGAAACTTGTGCTCGACCACGACGCTTCGACGAACTTTGAATTACAACCCGGCGACACCGTTACCATTTTCTCGCAGGCCGATATCCGGGAACCGCTCACAGTGCAAACTAAGTACGTGGATCTGGAGGGCGAATTCGTACATCCCGGCTATTACAGCGTTAAGCCCGGCGAAACCTTGCGTGACATTGTGCGCCAGGCCGGCGGGGTGACGCCCCAGGCGTATCTCTATGGTTCGGAATTTACGCGTGAGTCGGCTCGCATACTGCAACAGCAGCGGCTTGACGACTACGTGCGCAGCTTAACTTTGGACGCGGAGCGGGGCACACAAGCTCTCGCTCTTTCGCCCTCCTCGGGGAGCACATCAGATGTGTCGGCGTCGCAGGTTGTCACCCAGCAGATGATTTCGCGTCTGAGCCAGATGACTGCGACTGGTAGGATTGTTCTTCGATTCAACGCCGACAGTTCGAAGATCGATGAAATCCCCGAAATCAGCCTTGAGAACGGAGACAAATTTGTCGTGCCATTCGCGCCCGCGAATGTGAATGTGGTTGGGGCGGTTTACGACCAGAATGCATTTTTGTTCCAGCCGGGACGGACACTCGGGTACTATCTCCGCCTTGCTGGCGGCGAAAATCGAAATGCTGATTGGGGCCATGCTTTCCTGGTCAGAGCCGACGGCTCGGTCATCAGCCGCTCACATCCCGGAGGCTCCGGGTTCTTTAAGCAGTCATTTACCGACTTGAGACTAAATCCGGGCGACACAATTGTGGTCCCCGACAAGACGCTCCGCCCCACTGCTTTGCGCAGCTTGATCGATTGGTCGCAGGTCTTCTCGCAGCTCGCATTGGGTGCGGCGGCTGTTGGCGTTCTTAGATAGTCCTGCACCGTCAGGGACACAGCCCGGGGCACCTATCAATCCGGCTGGGAAGGTACGATGATACGCTCAAGAGCGCCGTTACGGCTTGGTCTGGCAGGAGGCGGGACCGACGTCTCACCTTACTGTGATGAGTTTGGTGGCGCGATTCTGAATGCGACCATCAGTTACTATGCATACGCCGCTTTGGAGCCGCTCAGCACGGGTCAGGTAGAGTTTGTCTCCGCCGATCTGCAAGCCCGCGAGTCCTATCCGGCAGCCGAATTCCTTGAACCCGGTGGTCGCCTGGACCTGTTTAAAGCCGTTTATAACCACGTTGTGAAGAACTTCAACCAGGGAAAGCCATTAAGCCTGCGTATGAGCACGCGTGTCGATGTGCCGGCAGGCTCAGGCCTCGGTTCTTCTTCCACGCTCGTGGTCGCTATGCTGGCTGCCTACATTGAGTGGCTGAATTTGCCCCTGGGCGACTACGAACTGGCTCATACCGCATTTGTGATTGAGCGCGAAGAAGCAGGGTTGCAGGGCGGCAAGCAGGATCAATATGCCGCCGCATTCGGCGGCTTTAACTTCATGGAGTTTGGTTCGAACGGACACGTGCTGGTGAACCCCCTGCGGGTGAAGGAATGGGTCATCTCGGAACTGGAAGCTTCGCTGCTCTTGTATTTCACTGGTAATTCCCGCACATCGGCTGACATTATTCAAGAGCAGACACAAAATGTGCGCGAACGGAACGAAATAGCATTAAAAGCAATGCACGCCATCAAAGAAGAAGCGTTTCACATGAAAGAAAGCCTGTTGCGAGGTGATTTTCGGCGATTGCACGATGTCCTGCGCAGCAGCTGGGAGTCAAAGAAGCGCATGGCCAGTCGCATTACAAACGAACGCATCGATAGCTTGTATGCGTGCGCGCTCGATGCGGGCGCCTATTGCGGACGGATCTCGGGAGCCGGCGGTGGGGGATTCATGATGTTCCTTACCGACCCAATCCAAAAGGACAATGTTGCGGCGGCATTGCGGGCCTGTCATCAGGGCGGTTTGGCTTACGGATGTAACTTTACTGCCGAGGGAGCACGAGCGTGGAGAATATCGTGAAGGATCTGGTAAAGGACAAACTTATTGAGGGCATGCGCGTAATCGAGGCGATAAGTGAGAACTCTCAACTTCACTCGACTTTGAATGACGCGGCCCAGTTGACCGCATCCGCGCTGCGCAACGGACGCAAGCTGATGGTGGCCGGAAACGGCGGTAGCGCGGCCGATGCGCAGCACCTGGTGGCGGAGTTTGTCAGCCGCCTCGTCGAAGACAGGCCTGCCATGCGGGCAGTCGCGCTCACCACTGACAGTTCGATACTTACTGCGATCGGCAACGATTATGGCTACGAGAGAGTCTTCGCGCGACAGATCGAAGCATTGGGCCAGCCCGGCGATGTCTTCATGGGCATCTCTACTTCGGGCAATTCTCCCAATGTGCTTCGTGCGCTTGAGCTCTGTCGCGAATCCGGCATCACTACCATCGGATTGAGCGGCGCCACCGGCGGTAGAATGGTGCCGCTGTGCGACTACATGATTGCGATTCCATCCACCGTTACCATGTATATCCAGCAGGCCCATCTGGCTCTCGAGCATATTTACTGCCTGATGGTGGAGCGCTACTACTTCGGTTCGCAACATGCATCGGCCGTCGACATAAAAATAGGTTGTGCGGAAGGGTAACCGAAATGGAAGCGATTGTTCTCGCCGGCGGATTGGGGACCCGTCTCGCCGGTAGATTGAATGGCGTGCCCAAACCAATGGTCTCCATAGCCGGCCGGCCATTTCTGGAAATCCTGCTCAATCAACTCAAACTCGCCGGATGCGAGCGCGTTGTGCTTTCCGTTGGCCATCTTCATAAAGTGATTCAGGATTTCCTCGGCGCGTCGTTCAACGGCATGCACTTGGAATACGCTATCGAATCTGTTCCGCTTGGCACCGGAGGCGCAATCCGGTTGGCGTTGCAACAGGCCCGGGAAGAATCGGTGCTCGTGCTGAATGGCGACACGTTTCTTGAGGCTGACTATCCGGCCTTGCTCCGTTTTCATGCGCTTCAGCATACAAGCTTGACCATCGCGATTGCGCAGGTTGCGAATGTCGCTCGCTACGGACGTGTCCTGGTTAACGAAAATCGCATCGTCGGCTTCGAAGAAAAGGGTCGTTCAGGTCCGGGTTGGATCAACGCTGGCGCGTATGTGATTGAAAAAGGCTTTGAGTGGCCGATTGCGCTGCCCGAAAAGTTTTCCTTCGAGTTGGACGTCCTGTCTCCTGAAATTGGCCGCATGGTTCCCGCGGCCTATCGGGTGAACGGCTTTTTCCTCGACATCGGCGTACCTGAAGATCTTGATCGTGCCCAGACCGAGCTGGCAGGTTTCTTCGTTTAGGACCTTTGACGAAGATATTGACAATTCCGAGAGCCCAGGCAATTCCTCCGAGCTTACCCGAATAGACCCTGCCGACCACCGGAGTCTTTGACTACTTCGCAGACTTGTACGGAGGAGTAAACGTTACTCCAAACGAGGCCGTAACATTGTGTTGCGGAGATGAATTGAGAATGGGAAAACGCCATCTCTCAGCAGTTACCGAGCCCTCAAGCTGCCACGGCCCGCGGAGCTGCCAAAGAGAGTGAGCTGAGAAATCGGTCAGATCTCCTCCACCAATCATGTGCCGGTCATTGAATTGGCGGCGCATGGAAACGTCAATTTTGTTAACCCCTGAAAACCAGTACGTGGATTGAGCGACGATACCTGTGCCCGCTCTACCCACCCAACTCCCTATCAGTTGTCCGGCGTTGCGATATCCACCGGCATAGTGGCCATTGAAATACACCGCTCCCACGCCATCCGCATAATCTGGGATGTTGGTGTAAACCCCTTCGACACGCGCATCAACCTGACGCAGGCGGGGCAGACGCGCAATGTAGATGCCGGGATTCATGGCAGACCTGGTCTCATATATAAGTGGGGTGGGCTCATCGTTGGTCATCGCGTCAGTGTAGATCGTCACATCTTTAAGGAAGGGAAGCCGATAGGAAAAGTAAAACCCGCCGTAGCGCTTGCCGGGGTCGACCGCCTGATAGCTGCCATGAAAGCTGAATGTATGAAGCCAGGTCCCGACGGTCGCCGGTCGGCCATAGCCCGCCCACATGCAACTTATCTCGAAGCCAAGTTCAAGGTTGGGAGTCATCTTTAGGTCCAGATGTTCACCCCAAATAAAGGGCTGCGGATTCAACGTCTTCGTTGCGGAACCTTCCAAAACCAAATTGGGATAAGGACTTCGAACGTAGTGATGACCCCGCAACTCCCCCACGAAGAAGGTATTGTCTATCTTTCCCAGGTAAGCAAAGACTCCCGGGAATTGCACTGGCTTGTCCTTCTGGATCAAGAGCATTACGGGAGCCTCGGCATTGTTTGACAGGATCAAGGAGTTTACGCGCGATTGGCCCCACCATTGGCTCTGCTCTCCGAACGTTGCCCGCCAACCCAGCAATTTCAGTGAGACAGTGGCATCGAGGGGCCGCATCCTGTTGAGGGCCGTAATTCCGGGTAGAGGTTGAACCGGCAAATTGTCCATCGCTGCGATTGAAAGCAACGTTGAGGAGCTGTAAGAGAAAAGGCTTCGGGCCTGTTGAAACTCGCCTCTCAGTGACACTGCCAGCGGTCCGTATTCCGCATGCACCTGCGTTCCCAAAATGGAGTTGAAGCCCTCCCCGTATGGCCTTCCAAAATCGTCTGAGATCGTCTGGGCAAAATGAAATGAGTCGCGCAAAGGCGGCCCGGCAATTTCTGTAGCGCGGGTATAGGCGCTCGCAATTCCCGCCGAGCGGTTTGGCGATCCGTTGAGTAACTCGATTTCATAAGAAAACTCCTGCGCAAGCCGGTGCACGAGTCCGAGCGCATCAGGGTCCGCCTTATCCGCTTCAGAGTCGAGCGACTCCTGCGCTTCTTCCACCAGCCTGGCGCATTGCAGTCGGGTCCATGGCCGCATTCCCTCAAGCGCGCTGAGCGAATAGCCGAGAGCATTCAGCCGGTCGAACGCCGGATACACCCAACTATCAAGGGGAACGGCGCTTGAGGCAACGAAGGATACATTTGCATAATTCTGGTCGTCTGTTGCTTGGGCGAGCAAGTTGGTTTGCTGTGTGCAACTGCTTACCGCAGTAATAGAAATCGCGAGAATTGCCCACGATCTCAGCATCATTAGATGCTCCCGGTTGCGCTAAATAGAATGTGCTGCCGATAGTTCATTGCTACGTTTATTGCCTTCCCACGGAATCGGAAGCGTTGAAAAGCCGCTGCGTAGTCGGTCTATGACAGAACGCAAGGCTCCGCCGTCTGCGGCTGCGCGAATGATGGGTTTAATTTGCGCCAAACTCCAACGATCTTACGATTATATAGACACTGCGCCCTCCGACCCGCAGCTCCCCTTCTTGATGGGAGAGCTCAGTAGGCGCCTTTCTTTTTGAGAACAGCCGGTATGGTCCTGGCCATGATGGCTAAATCAAGCAGCAGGCTCCATTTTCGGCAGTAGGTAACGTCCATTCTAACCCGGGCCTTGAAGGTGACGTCGTTGCGGCCAGACACCTGCCACAACCCGCTCAGCCCAGGAAACACCAGCTTGTAGAAGATTGCGTAGTTCCCGTAGTTGGGCATCTCCGCGTCTACTATTGGACGGGGTCCAACCAGCGACATTTCACCCTTGAGTACGTTAAACAGTTGCGGCAATTCGTCAAGGCTCAACTTGCGCAGAATGTTTCCGACACCGGTGATGCGCGGATCGTGGACGTGTTTATGTGAAATGCGTCGCTTTAACTCGTCGTTCTGGTTCTCACGATAATTCAAAACGCTGTGCAGGTATTCCTTGGTGTACATCGATCGGAATTTATAAATTATGAAGTGCTTTCCAAATCGCCCCACGCGCCGTTCCTTGTAAAGAATAGGTCCTGGTGAACTGATCCGCACCAAAACCGCGATTAACACGAACAGCGGCGATAGGAGTGTCACAAGGAGGCAAGATAAGGCAATGTCGACGAATCGCTTGATTACCGTGTACCGAAAGGATGATACTGCAACTCCCTCCACGTACATTCCATCCGAGGTAAGAATCTTGACGTCTTCCATCAAGACTGCGGGTGGCGGTGCGATCTGTTCAATGTGTTTGGTTACAACCGGAGGGATCTCGCGGATTTGCCCGGGCAATTCAATCACTGCTAACAGCCTCCATCTACTGTGCCAGATTCCATCTGGTGAAAAGGTGTCAGATCCCGATGGGGCTGCGGGTCAACATCCTTGTTGATGAAAAGAAACGCAATAACTTCAAAAAGTTCGAACTGGTGTCTGTAAGAGCACACATGCCAAGGCAATACGAAAGACGGCTTAATACAGCAAACTCAGCAACGCGCACCGGCGTGTCTCAATCAAAGCACAGAAATGAGGAAAACCTCTGGCAGGCTGGTATGTCAATTCGCCGCGCAAACCAAACTCATCCTGTGTTTTTCCTGACGAACAAGCTCTTGGAACGTATGGAAGTATTCTAGTTCATTCCATGCGACTTGACTATTATTTCTTGACTCGCAGGAAAAATACCGTGGGAATTCCGGAGGGAAATAGGGCGCAACCAGAAATAGCCTCTTTATTAAACTCTTGAGATGGAGCAAGTTAACGTTACCATGCGCCGGAAATCACCAGAGATGGATACGTACACAATTGTTGAGAATTGCAGCCTGCATATCCATGCCCTCGCCAGATAATGCCGTGGCATGTCTTATCATAGCTTGGAATCTGACAACACCTGAACTTGGTTGCTAAATTTACTAACCTGCTGTTCGAGGTTTCTTCGCGGTAACCATCCGAGTAAATAGATCACTTATGACAGCCTAATATTCAACATTAAATTCGATCTAACAACAATACGTAACTCACGATGCGGAATCAGGAAAGACCATGCCTGTTAAATGAATCCGGCAAAATCGTTTGGCGGATGTTACTCGTAATTCAAAATCGGAATTCTCAGATATAGCCATCAAGTCGAACGCGCTGGTGCAATTCAAATGCCGCACGTGTGAGAACTGATCGCTTCTGATTTAGAACTCACCTGCCTCACCCGGATTGCAAGTCGTGAGTCAATTGAGCGATGGTGAAAGTAGATTCGAATCTCCAGATGGCTTTTCCGAAACGACCAGCGTAACCACCGTGATATCGTCCTCCTGGCCAAACTGCTGTGCAGTCGCCGCAATGTGCTCGGCGCCCTTTGAGCAAAGCGCAGCGGTGCGCTCAAAGCCGAAGAGTTCTCCTGATTCCGCACGCGCTTCTGGCACGCCATCGGATAGGAGCACGAGGCGCTCGCCCTGATTCAACCTGCCCAGCACGAGTTCGAAACTCTGTCCGGCCACCAGCCCCAGGGGCAGAGCAGGAACCGTCTCGAGTTCGCGGCTTGAGACGTAGGGGGCAATGTGGCCGGCATTCGCAAATGCAAACTCTCCGGAGAGAGAAATGCGTATGCAGCAAGCGGTTGCGAATCCAAGTTGACCCTGCGCGACGAGTGCGTTGTTAAGACTGAAAAGGATTTCGCCGGGGTCGTACGAAGTCTCGCGTCGAAGAACGCCAAGAATCATGGCCACGCGCATCGCCGCCGTCAGTCCCTTGCCCGAGACATCGCCGACAATCGCCAGCAGTGAGCCGTCAGGCGCTGGTTGCACAAAAAAGAAATCGCCACCGACTTCGCTTGCAGGAAGGTAAACAGACTCAATATGAAAACCAGGAGTGGGGCGGGAACCGCTCTGCAGCAGGAGTTGCTGCACCGAACTTGCCGCCTGCAGTTCAGCGGCGTAGGCCGCGCGCTCGCGTGCGGAGTCTACCATTTCCGCGCAGAGCGCCGCGTTTTCAACCGCCGCAGCAGCTTGCAGCGCGATAGTGTTCAGCAGCTTGAGATCGGCGGCAGAATAAGAAGCATCGGCTTCAGTGCTGGCCAAAGCAATAAGTCCCGCAGTACGCTGACCCGCGCGCAGCGGCGCTAAGATTAGTGCGCGAAGGCTGCACTCGTTGCCACGCGACCGCGAATCGCCGCCACAGTCGTTGACGATTTCAGCCACCCCGCGTTCAAGAACCGACGCGGCGAAAAGCGAATCGGGTGCGAGTGCTCCGCAAGGGCCATCGCCGTTTCCGGCCACCGGCGCAAATGATCCTTCAATGGCTAAAGCACCAGTCGATTTATCAACCAGCAACACGCTGCCATGAGTGGCTGAGATGAGTCGCTGCGCCTGCGCCAGAGCTGCTTCGCTCACTGCGGCAAGGTTGAGAATTGCGGCAAGCTGTTCAGAGAGCTGCTCGATCAAGTTGATCTCACGATAGAGATGCAGCGTCTCAGCCGCTAGCGCGCGCTGCTCAGTCTCACGCGCGGCAAGGTGCGTTACAAGCTGCGCAACCAACCCGGCGTGAGCTTGATCGCCAACAACAAAACCAAGCATCGCGTCGCCACACTCCACCGGAATGCGCAAAGACGAATCGAACTCGCCAGCCGACACTGAATCCATCAGTACCCGGCCCGAAGTATCGACAATACCAACGCCCCCGCCCGCTTGATCGCAAAGCGCCCTCACAACCGCGTAAGTGGCCGACCTGGGGTTCAAAAGAGCGCGTAATGTCAGTCCGGCCATAGTCGCGATCTAAGCCGGCAGCCCGAGCACCGAGCGAGCCTTCGCCACCAGCGCGTCAGGATCGAATGGCTTGGTCATATAGAGGTCGGCTCCCACTTCCTGGCCCCGTTGGCGATCGAACTCCTGGCCCTTAGCGGTGAGAAGCACAATGTGAATGTGGCTCAGCCCCAGCTCGTTCTTTACTTCGTTGCAAACATCAAAGCCATTCTTCTTCGGCATCATCACATCAAGAAACACAAGGTCGGGTTCTTCTTCTCGGATAGCTGCAAGCGCCTCCTCGCCATTAGTAGCAGTGAACAGCTCCACGCCTTCGTCCTCCAGCTCTTCGAGAGTCTGCTGAATCAGCGTCCGCAGATGGGGTTCATCATCGACAATCAGGATCTTTTTCGTCATTGGTAAATCAGGAATAGTACGTTTTCCATGCCCTTCTCGAAGCGCAGTGCGCGCACGGCTTCGTTATTGGAAAGAAGCGAATTCAAAATAATAATGTCGGGCCGAGAGCTGACAGCGCGTTCCACCAGTTCGGAGCCGTTCGACTCCACCACCTGGTAGCCGCGGGTCTCGAGCACGTCGCTAATGCTGCGCAGCGCGCTCGCATCCTCGTCAACCACCATCACTTTCTTATGCGATGTGCCCTGGTCAAGCAGCGTTCCAATCTCTTTGAACAGCGATTGCGTGTCGATCGGCTTGGTAAGATAGCGATCCACGCCCAGCCGGAATCCGCGCTCCTTATCTTCAAGGATCGACAAAATAATAATGGGAATGTGCATTGTCGCCGGGTCGTTCTTAAGCACCGCGGCCACGTCAAATCCATTCATCTCCGGCATCATCACGTCGAGAATCACAAGCCCCGGCATCTCCTCGCGGATCAGCGCCAGCGCCTTGCGGCCATCCTCGGCCAGGCGAACTGCATAGCCTGCTTCCACCAGCTCCTGCTGCAGCAGAGACCGAATGTTGGCGTCGTCATCAACCACAAGAATGGATTTCTCAGCCGGATGCTGTGTTGCTACGGTCTCTCGCAGTTGCCTTACCAGCGACTCAATATCAATCGTTCGCCGCGCCGGTAACAGCTCAAGCTGGCCCGTCTTTCCAGCAATCGGTAGCGTGAACGAGAATGTACTGCCTTTACCAAGATCGCTTTCCACCCACACGCGCCCGCCGTGATATTCCACAATCTCTTTGCAAATCGGCAGGCCAAGGCCGGTGCCCTTGGGCTTATCTGTCAGCGTATCTCCCACCTGCTTGAATTTCTCAAACACTTTGGGCTGATCGGCTGGAGCAATGCCAATTCCAGAGTCGGTCACGCTCACCACCAGGTCGTCGCCATCGTGGCGAAGAGCGCACTTGATCGTGCCCGAATCAGTAAACTTCACGGCGTTCGAAATCAGGTTGATAACCACTTGAATCAGCCGGTCCTGGTCGCCCGTGATCGAGGGAAGATCCGCTTCCAGTTCGCGCACCAGCGTTAGTTTCTTTGCCTCAAATAGCGATGACGTGGCCGAAGTTGCGCGCTCAATCACTTCGGCCATTGAGACACTCGCCATATTCCAGGTAAATTTGCCTGCTTCAATCTTGGCCAGGTCCAGCACGTCGTCAATCAGCTTGGTCAGGCGCTCGCCTTCGCTCACTACCACTCCAAGGTTGTCCAGCACCTGCTGCTTGGTCTGCACCACCTTGCGATCGTCGTCGGCAATCAGCGGGAAAAGCCGCTCTTCAAGCCGCCGCCGAATGATCTTCGCAAAGCCAAGCACGCTGGTAAGCGGCGTACGCAACTCATGGCTCACCGTCGAAAGGAATGAGCTCTTCGCGGCATCCGCCTCTTCGGCAGCCAGCCGCGCCGTGCGTGTTTCTTCAAAGAGCCGTGCATTGTGAATTGCAACGCCCACCGCAGAGGCAATCGTTGAAAGCAGCCGCTGATCGGCCTCGGTAAATCTGCCTTCCTGGTCGGTCGATTGCACGCTGATAACACCGATCGTCTGTCCGCCCGAAGGGATGGGGACGCCGAGATACGAAGCCGTGTTGCGACCCATCTGCTCAACGCCCAGCCGCTTGCGATTCTGTTCCATCTCCTCATTGATTAGCAACGGCTCGCCGGTGCGGATGATGCGCGAGGTAAGGCCTGTGCCGAAGGGTCGCGATTCCGCTTCTTCGCCATAGGTGTAAGGGAAGTGCAGCATCATCGTCGAGCGATCGAGCAGAGCGATGTAAGCAATGGACGCGTGGAACAGGTCCTGGATCTGTTCGCCTACGAGCTGGATCAAGCGATCTTTTTCAAGCTGTGACGACAGCGCCTGCGTGATGCGGTTCACCGTCAGCAGTTCCGCGGCCCGACCACTCACTTCGCGCTCCGCCTCATTGATTGCCTCGTATGCATTGGCATTGTCGAGTGCGATAGTCGTGTATGCGGCCAGGTTCTCAAGCAGGCTCAAGTGCTGCTCTGTATAAGCGTTCTTCTTAAAGCTCTGCACGCTCAGCACGCCCAGCACCCGCTCCTGCGCCACCAGCGGCAAATAAATCATCGACACCGGCGGGTGGCTTGCGCTGCCGTCCTCCAGCGTTCCTGCCACGTCGTCATAAGTGGCAATGTATTTCGAATACTCGGTCGCAACGTCGTTAATCAGGATCGGCTTTCGATTGTCGATGCACCACACGGCGAACTGATTCTTGTCGTCGGTGCTGCGCGTATACGGCGCATATCGTTTGCCATTTTCAATGGCCAGGCTGTACTCAATTACGTGCTTCTCCGGCCGGTAGAGCCCCACGCCGAAGATAGCCGCATCCACTATCTGGTTCACGCGCTCATAAAGCTTGAAAAGGATGGTGTTCAGGTCGAGTGAAGCAGTGATCTCTTTGCCAATCTCATTCAGAAACTCGATGGAGTCTTTCTGCGCTTCAATCTCGGCAGCCTGTGCGCGAATCTCCTGCGTGCGTTCGGTGACCGTCGCCTCAAGAGCCCTCGCCTGCGCTTCAAGTTCTTCGGTCTTGCGCTGCGCCTTCCTGCGTTCGAATCTCCCGATCATCACCCAGCCCAGCACAGCAAAGCCGATGAACAAAAGGAAATAGATCACCAGCGCCGTAGTGGTCCGGTACCAGGGCGCAAGAATCGTGAAGGCAAATGTGCCTTCTTCACCAAGTCGCCCGTCGTCTGCTTTCGATCGAACGCGGAAGCGATAGTCGCCTGGCCCAAGCCCGCTGTAGTTGGCCTCTTTCTGTTTGTCCCAGGCAGACCAGTCCTTGTCAACGCCCACCAGCAGGTATTGATATTGTGTCTCAGTTGGGTTGCCAAAGTTCAGGGCGGCGAACTGAAAGTGCAAATCGCTGCTGCCCGGCGCAAGCCGCAACGTGGGAACGCCCGCAGTCGTCATTCCGCCAAACACAATCTGCGTGCCAGACTTTGCCTGCCGTACTTCGGTTGAAAACGGCTGGGGTGCGGTTGGCGTGGCCTTATCGTCAAAACGGAGCAGAGATTCTCCGGTAATGAGATAGGCTCCATCTCCATCCGGCTCGATAATAAATACACTGAAGCGGTTGAGATCGCGGTAGGCGTCCTCTTCCAGCTTCCAGCTTCCGTCGCTTTGCCGCGTGTAAAGGCCGAGACGCGATGTATTTGACGAATTGGTCTGGCTCCAGAAGCGATTCTTGTCGATCGGTTCTAAGAGTGTGTTTGCGTCGGGCTCATCGATGGGGAGAAGAAACCGATTGTCGACAACGAACTTCGCGGTGGATGGGTCCCACCGATAGATATTCTTGCTGCGCCCCACCGTCACATAAACATGACCGTCAATAACGTCTACATTATTCGACCCTCTGGGCAGTCCGGCCTGGCTGCCAATAACATCGGCTTTGGAGTCGCGCATTCCTGTGGGGGCAACATGGACCCGCAAAATGCTGCCGGTCGTGCCTGATACCCAGAGCGTGCCGTCTGCCTCTTCCGCCAGATTTCCAGCCTGGTAATTTGTGTTCGGCAGCCTGCCTTCGTCTACCCACGAGCTGCCGTTCCATCGCATCGAACCCACGCCGTCGGTGTGCCCGATGAAGACGCGCGCCGGATCTTTGGTCGAGGTTACAACGATGGGTCCCGCTTCAGTAGGCCCGTGTACTTTGGGCATGGCCGGAACCAAGTTGTCGCCCTCTACCCGCATCACGCCTTCGCTGGTCGCAATCAGCAGTTGTTCGTTGGCGGGTTTCGCCGGGTCTTTAAAGTCGTCGAACAACCATCCTTGAGAAGGGCCATGCAGCACGGTTGTCTTGGGCCGGTTCGTCTCCTTGTCGAAGTCGATCCGCGCCACCGCGTTGCTGCCTATGGTCGATCCATACACGGCGCCTTTATACCGGATAGCGTCAAAGCCCCCATCGCGAGAAAGAATCGATATCGGCGAATTCAACTCAACCCGCGAAACGCCGGCATCCGAACCGATCCATAATCCTCCATCCCGATCCTGGTAAGCACTCAGCGTTTGAGAACTGAGCAGTCCCGCGCCCTGGTCGAGAACCTGACGCAGCCTGCCATCGTGCTCCAGGATTACTGCGCCACCGTCCAACGAGGTCAGGCAGATGGCGCCGTCGCTCAGAAGCGCCGATGTGTAGACCTGATGTTTCTTGAAATAATCATCGGCGCCGGTCTTGAATGGCGTCGACTTCTGCCCGTCGTAAAGCGTCAATAGCTCGTTGCGGGCTGAAATCAGCATCTGGCCGTTGTCATAAGGATGCAGAAACAGCTTTACGGAGTTCTTGTACGCATCGCCACCGGGCACGGGACGCAGCTCGTCTCCAACAATCTCCTCAAGGCCTACTCCGCCCTGCGCGGTGTAGATATGGCCGCGCACCATTGAGAGCGCCTGGAATCGCGAACCATTCTGCACCGTCCACGACTTCATCTGTCTGCCGTCCCAGCGGAACAGCTTCTGGTAAGAGCGGAAGAACACTCCTTGCGGCGTGGCCAGAGTCTGCCACACGTCGGTAAAGTCACGATCCGCCGCCGGCACCTTATCTAGAAGGGACACATACTGCAGCGAACCGGCGGCGTCGGGCGATAAATAGCCAAAGTCTGCCTCCAGGCCTGCATACACCGTTCCCGAGTCATCCATGGCCAGCGAACGCACTGTGCTCGACGGATGAAATATCTTCCTCCACGTAACCCCATCGAACTCGAGAATGGCGCCGGAAGACGATGCAATGTACATCAAACCGCGCTTGTCCTGGAGAACGGACCAGACTTGCGGGCCGGCGTTGTAGTCCTTGGCCGAATAATTGTGGATGATCGGAAGCCCCGCCTGCGCCACCACCGGTTTTGAATCCGCCGTCGAAGTCGTCATTGGCAAGCAGGGATTCGCCAGCGCGAGAATAATCAGCGGCGGCAGAAATGACCGGAAGCGATTCGGTGAAATCAAGTCCACGTAACGTTCCAATGGGCTCCGGTCAGGGAAGAAAGGGAGAAGCTAGAGCGGAGCAATGATCTAAGGACGGCTGAGGCAAGAGCTTACCATGCAGCACTTTCCGGGAGCAAGAAAGAATCCGGAGGGGGCGCTCGTCGGCAAAAACCCGACCGGTACAATGCCGCAACATTTTCGAGTTTCTGTTGCGTGGAATTGAGCGCCATGCGCGCACAATGGAATCATGCTGATCCTTGAAAACACTCTGCCTACGGACTCGATTTCATTGCGTTTCGCCCCCGGCGAGTCAGCAAATAGGTAGCGCGTTCCCCTCTTTCCGGTCCGTGCCAGGGGGGACCCCCCCCCCCCCCCCCCCCTAATCCTCACTGAACCACCCCGCACCATTGATACTAAGTGGAAGCAAACAAAATAGTTAGCTCGAGAATGTAACAAGAATCTTGTTACATTGACCCGAAATGACGGGTCTATTTAAAGGGGTTATGGTCAAAATGGCCTTTTTTGAGTGTTACCACGCCGCCGCAACCACAGCCAGCAATTCCTCACCACTTCGCGTAATGCGCAGTCTTTTTTTGCGCGACGGCCGCTTCCGGCGTTCGATAGACCTCGATCAGCAAGAACCGCGTCGCATCGTCCTGCTCAGATGTATATCCACGTGAACAATGTGCATCGGACTTGCCTCCGCTACTTATCCCACTGCCGGGGCTGTGCAGCGAGCTTGATCGGTGAAGTGCTTCAACCTGCAGCCGGGGGGGACGCCATACCCGTCTGCCGAAATTCACCACCGCCGCCAAGAGCGCAGCAGGCTTTGATCCTGCAATAAGAATGGAGTGGCAAACAGCGCGGGCTTGCGCCTTTTCCCACCAACCCGATGCTGCTAAACTATGTTTTGTTACGCAATAGGCGCGTAGCTCAGTTGGTTAGAGCGCTTCCTTGACACGGAAGAGGTCGCTGGTTCGAATCCAGTCGTGCCTACCATTTATTTTCAATAGCTTACGGCTTCCGAAGTCATTCCATCTCACCCAAGGTTTCACCCAAGTTTATTGAACCGCCCCAGTTGAAGTTTTGAAAATTGCATGGAGCATCAGGTTCTGAGCCGCCAGAAGCTCATCGTTGTCGGTTTGCGTGTAGCGGTTCAAGGTGAACGCAGCATTGCTCTGTCTTAGGGCAGTTTGAGCTGTCTTGGGGGCAAGCTTTTTCTTCGTCGTCAAGAAACTGGACAGGCTGTGGCGGAACTGGTGGAACCCGAACCGCTTAACCCGCTTCCCCTTCTTGTCGAAGTAGATGACCTTTTCAACGTCAACTTCTTCCTCTGTTTTCTTGTCCAGTCTCTTCACCGTGATTTTGCCGGCCGTGAGAACCCCTGCCTTGACTGCTGCGGGATACAGGTAGTCGCGTACGAGTATGTTGCCGACCCGTGGGGTCTTGCCTTTGGTCCTGGCGCTTGCAAAAACCCAATCTGTGTCCTTCCCGTACTTCGTCTCACGACGCCAAGCCAACAGGTAAGCGGCCAGTACTTTTGACATTGCAACAGGGGCTTTATCTGACCTGAGCTTTTCGGATTCCGGCCTCGTGGTCAACGTACCCCGTTCGAAAGCCGACCAGGAGCAGTCGGCGAAAAAGTCGCCATACCTTTCGGCGAGCACGATGGGACTTGCCCAATCAAGGCGCTTCGCGAGTTGCTTGCCGCTGCCAAGTTTACTCAGGGCGCCGTTTTTCGCGCAGTCGACTGTCTCAACAAAGTATCAGCCACAGGAATGCATCGGGATTCGATCGCGGAGATTTTGAAGACCGCCGCGACGAGGGCCGGCATCAACGCGACCAACATCGCCGGTCACAGTGTCCGGGCCGGCATGGCAACCCAGGCGGCGTTGAACGGATCGTCCGAACGCGCCATCGCCAAAACCACGCGGCACAAATCGCGGCGCGTTTTGCGGCGCTATATCCGCCCGGGCGAGTTGTTCCGCGAGAATGCTTCGGCGAGCCTGGGCCTCTGAGAAGGACCGGTTGATCCCGGGAAATCTCCTCTTCTCCGAGGTAAGAGTTTGTGTTTGGCTCCCTTCGCAAACAGCTAACTTTTGCGGGTTTGATCAGCCGAGAATTTGTGCTCATCGCATGATCGGTAGGCTGATCGGGCACCAGTACACAATAGTCATCTGTCCGCGAATGTCGACATCGCCACAAACGACATTCTCAGGCACAATCTGGGCACAAAATGCCGACGTCACGCTCTGCTCGCTACCTATGCGCTCCTAGTCTGCCGCTGCCAATCCCTAAGCTTCTGATTCTTGCTTGAGGGTGGAATCGGGGAGTGCCAATTCCCAGTGCACGAGCTAGTCGAACGATCCGCGGCTATGCTGGCGCAGACGCGACCGCTCTTCAGACCCTTGAGTGCTATCGGGCCGCGGCGCGCACCAGATCCTCGACCGGGGCAACGAGCATATCGCGCAGGACGGCCTTCGGCTTCTCGGCGTTCTTGAGTACCTGCAGATCGCTCGCGGTCACCGACGCATCCACGGTGCTGTGGTTCTCGAGGCTGTCCAGCGCGCGCAGGCCGATGGCGGCGACCTCCGCGATCTCCTTCGATACCGGCACGAGTTCGAGCGTGATCGCCGAGCCTTGCAGCACCGGTTCAACCTTCCCATCGTTATCGCGCCACCCGGTCAGAAGCGTCCTGGCCTGCTGCCACTCGGCCGGTGAGGCCTTGCCTGCAGTCAAACATGCGACCAGATCGCGGAACTCGCGCGCGGTCTCGCTCTCCGGCGGAACGGCATCGACCATGTGGTTCAGCGGGCTGCAGACGTCATAGCTGGCGAGTCCTTCGCGCTGGTAGCCGCGCGGGGGCTGCACGAGCGAGGCAAGCACCTTCAGCGATTCCGGACAGAGCGGTCCCGCGTCGTTCTGGTCGATCATGCGCTCCAGCATGAGCCGGGTCGAGGCAAGGTGGTGCAGATTGTCGTACTGCAGGCGCCGCGAGATGACATCCAGGCGGCGGTACATGGAGTCGAGGTCGCGCAGGTCCTGCGGCGACCAGAGCCGCTCCGCAATTGCCGCGGTACGCGGCCAGATGCGGCTATCGATGTTTTCGGGAGTAACGAACTCGCTCCACATCGTCGCTTCGCCACCGAGGATGCGCGCCTTCTCTTCGGGCGAGAGCGAAGCTGCATCGCCGCTCATTGGATCGACCTCATAGTGATCGGCCGCGGACTGGTTCAGGTCGATGTAGTAGCCGGCGGAGAGAATACCGCGATTGCCTTGACGCGCGGCCGAAGCCAGCGATTTGGGACCTCGCCAGGATTGAATGACGACATCGTGCGGCGTGCCGGGGCCGAGCACCTCATCCCAGCCTTCCATGATCCTGTGGTGCGCGGCCACCAGCTTTTGCACGCGCGCGGTGAAGTAGGCCTGCAGCGCGGCATTATTCTGCATGCCATGTTGCTTCATCCACGCCTGTATGCGGGTGTTCGCCGACCACTCCTTGTCGTTGCACTCGTCACCGCCGATATGGAAATAAGCGTCAGGAAATAGTCTGGTCATCTCGCTGAGGAAGCGATTGAGGAACTGAAACGTCGATTCACGGGTGGGATCCATGGCAGGGGCGAAGATTCCCCACTTCGTCTCTACCTGGAATGGGCCGGGCGCGCTGGCCAGATTGGCATAGCCGACAAGCCACGAGGTGGTGTGGCAGGGCATGTCGAACTCCGGCACCACGCGGATGCCGCGCTCGCGCGCGTAGTCGATTCCATGTCGTATCTGCTCCTGCGTGTAGTAGAGGCCATGGGATCCCTTTTCCGTCAGCAGCGAAAAAGTGCGGCTCTGGGCCCGAAAGCCCTGATCGTCCGACAGGTGCCAGTGGAAAACGTTGAGCTTCACCGCTTCCATGCCATCCAGATTGCGCTCTAGCACAGGCAGAGGCATGAAGTGGCGCGCGGAGTCGATCATCAGGCCGCGCCAGGGGAAGCGCGGCGCGTCGTCGACGGTGACGTCGGGTAGCGCGAAGCCCTGCGGCGTGACGATGACGAGTTGGAGGACGGTCTGCATCCCGCGCAGCACGCCGAGCGGGTTCCTCGCGTGCAACTGGATGCCGGATGGAGTGACTATCAGGTTGTACGACTCATCTTCGCCGACCTGTTGCACTGCCTGGCTCGGACCATCCGTTGTGATGACGAACTCGAACTTGGGCGCGGCTTTGGCCCTATTGAGCGGCATGCCGGTCTCGGCGGTGAGGCGATCGAGAAAGCGATCGCGCGCATTAACAAGGCGGGGCTCGGTGTAACCGGCGAGCTGCACGTCGAAGTTGCCGTCGAGCACGAACTGGCCTGCGCCGCGCTGCACGTGAGCCGGCATGGGCATCAGGTTGAGCTCAGTGGGCTGGGCCGTGAGAGTTGCGGCGGATCCGAAGACAAGGGCGAACAGCGTGCGGGAGACGAAACGATTCATGTACGGGCCTTTCCATTTACCGGGGTCTCACAATGCGAGTGAAAGCTTACGAGACAGAGTACCCGGTCGAGGCGGGTCGCCGATCCCGAATGGCACCTAGGTCTCGAGATTCCAGTCGCCATGCCGACTTTCGGGGAGTATTCGGCATCGGTGGGTACGTTGGCGGATAGTGCGACAGGCGAGGGGTTTCGGCATGACCAAATCTCACGCTATTCTGTTCGCAATGCCCGCATCGGATCAAGCCGCGAAGCATACCAAGCCGGGACGAGGCAGGCCGCAGTAGCCACGATCAAAAGCAGACCAGCGACGGCGCCGAATACCATGGGATCGAGGGGCGCTGTTTCGTAAAGCATGCTGCGGATGAGCCGGACTACGGCCGCACTCGCCGGCAAGCCGATCGCGAGTCCCACCATCGCTGGCTTCAGGCCATCCCAGAGCAAGTGACTTAGTAAGGTGTTGCGTTGCGCGCCGAGTGCCAGGCGGATTCCAAGCTCAACCAACCGTTGGGCCACTAAATACGCCAGCACACCATAGAGCCCA
>Ga0265338_10001821_pt1 | contig 33458 bp, 29 predicted proteins | sample 42126metaG_FD_193579 | JGI IMG/M metagenome (GOLD analysis project Ga0265338, IMG submission 193579) | Rhizosphere microbial communities from Carex aquatilis grown in University of Washington, Seatle, WA, United States - 4-21-26 metaG | ecosystem: Host-associated > Plants > Roots > Rhizosphere...
TTGAATGAAGCCCTTACTCTATAAGAATCAACTAAAAACAAAACATTATGAAAAAATCGATTTTACTTTTATCAGCATTATGTATTACGCTAAGCTCTTGGGCATATGATTTTAAATCTGGGGGTATTTATTATACCATTACTTCATCTACCACACCGTATATGATAGCAGTTAGCTCTGATAATGTTTCATACTCTCATTATTCAGGATCAATTACTATCCCTAATTCGGTAATATATAATAGTATAAATTATTCGGTTACTTCCATTGGGAATGGGGCTTTTAGTGAGTGCAGTGCATTAACTTCTATAACTATCCCATCGACTATTACTTCCATTGGGAATGGGGCTTTTGCTTTTTGCAGTGGATTAACTTCTTTAAGCATTCCATCGTCTGTAACTTCCATTGGAGAAGCGTCTTTTAATGGTTGCAGTGGATTAACTTCTATAACGATAGATCCGGCTAACACAACCTTTAGCAGCGAGGACGGAGTGCTGTTTAATAAAGATAAAACCATGCTTTTCTATTGTCTTAATACTAAATCAGGCAGTTATGCTATCCCATCGACTGTCACTTCCATTATTGGGGGAACTTTTAGTGGTTGCAGTGGATTAACTTCTATAACTATACCTACGGCTGTCACTTCCATTATTGGGGGAACTTTTAATGGTTGCAGTGGATTAACTTCTATAACTATTCCATCGGCTGTCACTTCCATTGGTAATTATGCTTTTAATGGTTGTAGTGGATTAACTTCTATAAACATCCCATCGGCTGTCACTTCCATTGGTGATGGGGCTTTTTTAGGTTGCAGTGGATTAACTTCAATCTATGTTAATAATGCCACTCCAGTTGATTTAAGTTTTTCCTATTATGTGTTTGCTAATATACTTGGTAGTTATACATCTACTTGTGTATTGCATGTTCCGTTTGGCTCAGCAGCAGCTTATGATGCGGCAGTTCAATGGACGGATTTTACAACTATAGTAGCTGATGTAACCCCAGTATTCAATGCCAAAGCATCGAACTTGAAAATCACTACCGTAAACGGTAAGGCGGTAATATCCGGTTTGTCACAAGGCACAAGCCTAGCGGTGTATAACCTGCAAGGCGCAGTTATTTACAACCAACAAGCAGCAAGCGAAACGGTATGTGTAAACCTTTCTGCCCGTGGAGTGTATGTGGTGAAGGTTGGGACTGAAAGTGTGAAAGTGGTGTATTAGAAATATAAACCAATAGACAAAAGAAAGGACGATACTAATCAAAATATCGTCCTTTCTTTTGTCCTTTTTTCTGTCTCTTTAGTAGTTTCCGATTACGGAAGATATACACTGCTGCGGTTTTGTAACTCAAGTTATTACAATAACAAACGGGATAGTTTCAGACTGAAACAAATGCCCATCAATTGTTCATAACTTCCTTTCCTATAAGTTCTTTTCATTTTTCAAAAATCTTATTTTTGCATCATGGAAGAAGTAACTGAAAACAATCTACAACAGGTTCAATATAACGATGATAATATCATCACGCTGGAAGGCTTGGAGCATGTGCGCCGCCGTCCGGGTATGTATATTGGTAAATTAGGTGATGGTACCTATGCGGATGATGGTATTTATGTCCTCCTGAAAGAGGTGTTTGATAATTCCATCGACGAATACCGTATGGGTAATGGAAACAACATCGAAGTGGTGGTAAAAGAAGGAGTAGTTAGCGTGCGCGACTATGGTCGAGGTATTCCGCTTGGCAAGATGATAGATGCTGTTTCGATTATGAATACCGGTGGTAAATACGATTCCAAGGCATTTAAAAAATCCGTGGGGCTAAATGGTGTAGGTACCAAAGCCGTAAATGCACTTTCTTCAACCTTTACCGTGCAAAGCTACCGCGAAGGTCAGGTAAAAAGAGCCGATTTTTCCGGCGGTAAACTTACTTCCGAATCGCCGCTTGAAGCATCCAACCAACCGAATGGAACCTTTGTACAGTTTATTCCTGACACAGTAATATTCGGACAGTTTAAATACCGCGAGGAGTATATCGAAACCATGCTCCGAAATTATGCTTATCTCAATACGGGACTTACCATTAATTATAACGGAAAGAAATTCTTTTCAAAAAATGGCTTACAAGATTTACTAATTGAAAATATCACTTCCGAAAGTTTGTATCCTATTATTCACCTTAAAGGAGAAGATATTGAAATAGCCTTTACCCACAGCGATCAATACGGGGAAGAATATTATTCCTTTGTAAATGGACAGCACACCTCACAAGGCGGAACACACCAAAGCGCTTTCCGCGAAGCCATTGCCCGTACTATAAAAGAATATTATGCCAAGAATATGGAAGTGGCAGATATTCGTAACGGTATGATTGCTGCGATTGCAATAAGTGTGGAAGAACCCATATTTGAATCACAAACCAAAATTAAATTGGGTTCCAAAGATATTGGCCCGAATGGTCCTTCAGTAAGTAAGTTTATTGGTGATTTTATTAAAAAAGAATTAGATAACTACCTGCATAAAAATCCGGAAACTTCGGATATTCTGCTACATAAAATTCAAGATTCGGAAAAAGAACGCAAAGCCATTGCCGGTGTTACAAAAATGGCACGCGAAAGAGCTAAGAAAGCAAATCTGCATAATCGCAAATTACGCGATTGTCGCTTGCACTTTACTGATTCTAAAGGTGATTTAAAAGAAAAATCTTGTATTTTCATCACTGAGGGCGATTCAGCGAGTGGCTCTATCACCAAAAGCCGTGATGTGAATTACCAAGCTGTATTTAGTTTAAAGGGAAAGCCTTTGAACTGCTATGGCTTGACCAAAAAAGTGGTTTATGAGAACGAAGAATTTAACTTGTTACAAGCAGCGTTGAATATTGAGGACAGCTTGGAGGGTTTGCGTTATAACAAAGTAATCATCGCTACCGATGCCGATGATGATGGAATGCATATTCGTCTGTTGTTACTTACTTTCTTCTTGCAGTTCTTCCCTGATTTAATAAAAAAAGGGCATGTGTACATCCTGCAAACACCTCTTTTTCGAGTGCGTAACAAAAAGGAAACGCGCTATTGCTATTCTGATGAAGAACGCCAAAACGCACTAAAAGACTTGGGGGCAAATCCTGAAATAACACGATTTAAAGGCTTGGGTGAAATATCACCCGATGAGTTTAAACATTTTATTGGAGAAAATATTCGCCTTGATCCTGTCACTCTCACAAAGGCAGATTCTGTAACGAATCTACTTGAATTCTATATGGGTAAAAATACACCCGAAAGACAAAACTTTATCATTGACAATTTGGTGATTGAAGAAGATATTGCCTGAAATCGTGTTTGCATTATACAACAAACGAGGCTGTTCTTAATTGAACAGCCTCGTTTCATTTATCGTATATTCATTTATTTTATTGGAAGATATGCTCCAATGCCAGCAGTTAAAGCAACAGGGATATTCTTGTTTATATCAGCCGGATAAGATGGTCCTTTGTCCAAAATATAACCTGCTGTGATTTGTGCGGTAAACCAACTTCTTCCTCTAAAAACTATCGACGGTCCAATTAAAGATTGTTTATAACCCCATTTACTATCATTTCCAATTCCTTCACATATGTATTGAAGTGAGATATAAGGACTTCTAATTGTTGGGAAAAGGTGAAAATTTAAACCGGCAGAAGCCCCCAAAGCTCCACCACCTATTTGAATACCAATTCTGTTTGATAGTAGAAATTCTAATTCACATCCGAATATAGTACTTCCGCCCAAGCCTAAGCCTGTACTAAAACAAAGCTTAGCATCTCCGTTAGGTGGAGTCTCCTCACAAGTAGCATTGTATTGGTAGTTTGCCAAATCACTACGAACAATTGAAGTATCTATTTTTGTTTCATTTCGGTAGTATCTGAAAAATACGGCACCACTATCTTCGTGACTAATATAACAATCGAAGCGTTGACCTTTTTTATTGACAACGATATCTTGGGATGAAGCTGAAATTGAAAGCAGCAACACTACAATTAGGAATAAATTTTTCTTAATCATCATATTCAGTTTTTAAGTTAATTCTTTTCTAGCGGATTACAAATATATGAAAAATTAGAATAGAAACCGTTTTATCATCTGAAATCAAATACTAAACTAAAACAAGTCATCCCCTTGTAAACATCTATCAATCTGCTTAGTATTTAATTATTAATTATGCATTATTAATTATCAATTACTTGTTACCTTTGTGTTCTTTTATTTTACTACTAAAGATTTTCTTTTTGTATGGAACATAAGCTTAGTATTTACAACACCCTTTCTCGTAAAAAAGAACTTTTCGTCCCTATTCACGAAACTATGGTTGGTATGTATGTGTGCGGTCCAACCGTTTATGGAGATGCACATTTAGGCCATGCGCGCCCTGCTATTACTTTCGATTTACTTTTTCGTTACCTACAGCATCTTGGATACAAAGTGCGCTATGTGCGTAACATCACCGATGTAGGCCATTTGGAAAACGATGCCGATAGTGGCGAAGATAAGATAGCTAAGAAAGCTCGTCTCGACCAAGTGGAACCGATGGAAGTGGTGCAATATTATCTAAACCGTTACCATAAAAACATGGAAGCATTAAATGTGCTTCCGCCAAGTATTGAACCACATGCTTCTGGTCATATCATTGAGCAGATTGAATTTATAAAAAAGATTCAAGAAGCCGGATATGCTTACGAAAGTGGAGGGTCTGTTTATTTCGATGTAGAAAAATACAATATCAAATATAATTACGGAAAATTGTCCGGTCGTAATATTGACGAGTTGCTAGAAACAACTCGCGACCTTGACGGTCAAGACGAAAAACGCCGCAGTGTGGATTTTGCCCTTTGGAAAAAAGCTTCACCTGAACATATTATGCATTGGCCATCACCTTGGAGTGAAGGTTTTCCTGGTTGGCATTTGGAGTGCTCAGCAATGGGCACCAAATATTTGGGAGAAGAATTTGATATACACGGAGGTGGTATGGACTTAGTTTTCCCGCACCACGAATGCGAAATCGCCCAATCCACCGCAGCACTTGGCAAGGAAACCGTGAAGTATTGGATGCATAATAATATGATTACCATCAACGGACAGAAGATGGGAAAAAGCTTGGGTAACTTTATCACGCTTGATCAATTTTTTACAGGAAATCACAATTCGCTTGAAAAAGCATATAGTCCGATGACAATTCGTTTCTTTATCTTACAGGCACAATATCGTAGCACGGTGGATTTTAGTAATGAGGCGCTCCAAGCTGCCGAAAAAGGATTACAACGCTTGTTAGAAGGATATGCGCGTTTGCAAAAAATCGTGCCTTCGGCAACTTCAACAGTTGATGTAAAAGGCTTGCGCGACCGCTGTGAAGGGGCGATGCTTGATGACTTAAACAGTCCAATTGCAATAGCTCATCTATTTGAAGCGGTAACTGCAATTAATACTATAAGCAGTGGCAATGCAACTATAAATGAAGCCGATTTGATTGAATTAAAAGATACGTTCAAAATCTTTGTAGAAGATATTCTTGGTTTGCAAACTGAAATTGAAGCTCAGGGAGGTTCTGATGCATACAAAGCAGCTATTGATTTATTGCTTCAACTTCGTCAAGAAGCTAAAGCCAATAAAGATTGGGCAACTTCCGATAAAATTCGTAATCAATTAACGACCTTTGGTTTTGAAATCAAAGATGGCAAAGATGCGGTGGAATGGAGTTTGAAATAAAATGAGTACGATTCTCTAAAATGGCAAATAGTAATTTGAATAATAGTAAATAAGATAGATGGAAACAACAAGACAGAATAAGATAGGCAGATTACTACAAAAGGAGTTAAGCGATATTTTTCTACTATATGCTCGTAATCTACAAGGAGTTTTAATCACAGTAAGTACCGTGCATGTAAGTCCTGATTTGAGTGTAGCACATGCTAATCTCAGTATTTTTCCAAGTGAAAAAGGGGAGGAAGTGTTAAAAGGAATCAAGATAAATACAAATAGTATTCGTTATGATTTAGGTAACAAAGTGCGTCATCAATTGCGTATAGTTCCGGCACTTAATTTTCATATTGATGATACACTTGATTACTTAGATAGAATAGATGAACTCTTAAAAAAATAATTACTAATTCCGATATTTTTCAAATTGGCAAATCGGCACATTAGCATATTGGCAGATTAATATGAACCTTTCCTTTTACATAGCCAAACGGTATTTGTTTTCCAAAAAGTCACACAATGCCATTAATATTATTTCCGCCATTTCCGCTTGTGGAGTCTGTGTGGGAACTATGGCTTTAGTGTGCGTTTTGTCCGTTTTCAACGGATTTGGGACATTGATAGAAAGCCTGTTCAGTTCTTTCGATCCTGATTTGAAAATATCTTTGGTGGAAGGGAAAACATTCTCCACGGAAGAAGCTGCTGTTGCTAAAGTTAGAAAGATGCCTGGAGTTGTTTATTTCACGGAAGTCTTACAAGAGAACGCCATGTTTCGCTTTAAAGATAAACAAGCTTCCGGTACAATAAAAGGAGTAAGTGCAGATTTTCAGAAAATGACCCGCATAGATTCTATTATAGTAAACGGTAAATTTCAGCTCAAAGACAACGCTTTTAATTATGGTGTGGCAGGAGCCGGCTTGGCTACCAAACTTGGTTTTGGGCCATACTTTGTTGACCCGCTTTACATCTATGCACCTCAACGCACCGGTGAAATCAACCTTACTCGTCCTGAAACAAATTTTGTATTAGACCATGTGTTTGTTTCCGGAATCTTTGGTGTACAACAACCCGAATATGACAATAAATATGTGATTGTATCAATTGATTTGGCTCGTCAGCTGTTTCAATATAAACCACACATTGTAACTTCTGTAGAGCTAAAGGTATCCGATAAAAAGGATATTAATTCAATGAAGAAAAATATTATAAATACTCTAGGTAGTCGATTTAAAGTACTTGATAGATTTGAACAACAAGAGGATTTCTTTCGTATAATGAAAGTGGAAAAATGGATTACTTATCTTATTCTTAGCTTTATTCTACTAATCGCCATTTTCAATATCATAGGATCTTTATCCATGCTTATTATCGATAAAAAGGATGATATTTTAACACTACGAAATATGGGAGCTGACCAAGCCCTTATTCAAAGGATATTTCTATATGAAGGCTGGTTAATATCTATGCTTGGAGCACTTTTCGGTTTAGGGTTAGGAACTTTGTTTTGTTTACTTCAAGAGCATTTTGGTTTTATAACATTGCCAGGTTCTGAATTTATTATCACGGCATATCCGGTTAATTTACAACCCTTGGATTTAGTGCTTATTTTTGTAACAGTCTCAGTAATGGGCTTTTTTGCGGCTTATTATCCTGTTAAGCAAATAAAAATAGATAATAGTTCAAATTAGTTTTTCTATCAACTTCATTTTCTTATTATGGATCAGAAATTTGATTTTCTAGTAATCGGAAGCGGCCTTGCCGGAATGAGTTTTGCCTTAAAAGTAGCAGACAAAGGTAAAGTTGCTCTTATTTGTAAAACAACACTGGATGAGGCTAATACTTTTTTTGCTCAAGGGGGTATTGCTTCTGTAACCGATGTTGCCATAGATAATTTTGAAAAACATATTGAAGATACACTTATTTGTGGTGACGGTCATTGCGACCGTTCAGTTGTTGAAAGAGTAGTGCGTGAAGCTCCGGCTCAAATTGAGCAATTGATAAAATGGGGAGTAGATTTTGATAAAAATAAAGAAGGAAAATTTGATTTGCATCGTGAAGGCGGTCATTCCGAAAATCGTATTCTTCATAACAAAGATAATACAGGAGCCGAGATTCAGCTTAGCTTGGTAGAGCAAGTTGTATTACATCCCAATATTAAAATATTTGAGCATCATTTTGCTATAGAAATTTTGACCCAACACCATCTAGGTCAAATTGTTACACATCATACGCCAGATATTGAATGCTATGGTGCATATATAATGAACGAGAAAAATAGGACAATCTCTACCTTTCTGTCAAAAGTAACTCTTCTTGCAACTGGTGGAATTGGGAATGTATATTTAACCACCTCGAATCCTGTTATTGCTACAGGTGATGGTATAGCGATGGCACATCGTGCTCGCGCTATCATAAAAGACATGGAATTTGTGCAGTTCCATCCCACAGTGTTATATAATCCGACTGAAAGACCCTCATTTCTAATTACCGAAGCCATGCGAGGTTATGGTGCCGTATTGCGTGATGGAAAGAAAAAGGAGTTTATGTATAAATACGATGAAAGGGGTTCTTTAGCGCCACGTGATATTGTGGCAAGAGCGATTGATAATGAAATGAAAATTTCTGGAGATGATTTTGTTTATTTAGATGTTACACATAAGAATGCAGAAGAAACCAAAACTGATTTTCCAAATATTTACAAAAAGTGCTTAAGTGTAGATATTGATATTACTAAAGATTTAATACCCGTAGTTCCTGCTGCGCATTTTTTGTGTGGCGGAATTGTAGTAGATAGAAATGCTTGTTCTTCTATTAATAGGCTTTATGCGGCCGGTGAGTGTGCTTGTACCGGATTGCATGGGGCTAATCGCCTAGCGTCTAATTCTCTACTAGAAGCGATTGTATATGCCGATTTAGCTTCGAAACATGCATTGGCTAATATTGATAATTATTCATATCAAATGAACATTCCTTTTTGGAATGATGAAGGGACTTCTTTGCCCGAAGAAATGGTGCTTATTACGCAAAGTATAAAAGAAGTTGGACAAATCATGAGTTCGTATGTAGGCATTGTTCGCTCTAATCTACGTTTGAGAAGAGCCATGACAAGATTGGAAATACTTTATAGAGAAACAGAAACATTGTTTGATCGCTCAGTAGTTTCTCGAGAAATATGCGAACTTCGAAATATTATTAGTGTAGCATATCTGGTTATAAAACAAGCTACATTACGTAAAGAAAGTCGTGGATTGCATTATAATGTTGATTATCCGGGTAAAAACGAACAAGAAGTCGAGAGTTAATTATGAAAAGAATTTAGCTAATAAATAAACCTTGGAAATACATCCAAACAATATATCGAGCAAGCTTGCCAAGAAACATTGCGAATGTTACAATCCACAAATTACATCGCAGGAAACCCGCAGCAACCGCAATAAAATCACCAATTCCAGGTAAGAAAGAGAAAAAAGCAAGCCAATCACCATGCTTTTGAACTTTATCTGTCCATTTATCAACCTTTTCTTTTTTAATCCCCAGATATTTTTCTATCCATTCTATTTTGCCTAAATGCCCTAACCAATAACAGGTCATTCCTCCAAGCGTATTGCCAACTGTGGCAATTCCAACACAAGCCCAAGGATTTAGGCCCATAGTTAAAATAACAGCTGTGAAAACTATTTCAGAAGAAAGGGGCAATACCGTTGCAGCTAAAAATGCAGCTAAGAATAGACCTATATATCCCCAATCAGCAAAGTCTTTTAAAGAAAAGGTACACCATTCGAGGAAGGTTGCCATCATGTTTTTCTCTGGTTACAAAATAAAAGAAAATAAGTTTGAGAAGTAGTATATAAGACAAACGGTAAGTTGTAAGCCGAAAAGGATTCTTACAAATATGCTTGAATGTAATGAATAATAATGAGCATAAAGTATAGCTGAGAAGATTGTCCCCAAGGTGAAAATTACTGATATGTTATTTGACTTGAAGACAAAAAGTAAAATGCAATAAATAAAACCAAAGGAAATAAATCCGAGCATTCGACTTACTTTAATTTTATTGCTAAAGGGATCATTGACTAAATTGAATATTGATAAAGCGCCTGTTAAAAAGAGAGTTAGCAAATAGATAATGGATATATAATCAAAGTGGAGATTAATGCTAAAATTAAATTGGCTTAAATAGAGTTCAATGTAAGGTCTAATATTATTTGAGACTAAATATGTAATACCTAAAATTAAAATATAAGGACAAGCAATACCAATTATTGTTGATAAGAATGTTCTTGCAGTAAGTGCATTAAGCCGTTGGGTTCCAATAAGAAAAATTGGAATGAATAATAGAAGTTCTATCGAAAACAAAGAACCTAAAGCCAGGAATAATCCTATATTAAAAGTTTCTAAGACAGGCTGTTTCTGTTGATATATGGAAAATAATTGCCATAAAGCTAATAATAAAAAAATGGATCCAAATTGTGAAAAATCAAATGAATGCAAACTAATATTGCTTCCAATTAGCACAATAAAAAAGAAAAATAGGAGAAGACTTCGTACTCGAATAAAAGAAAAGCTTGTATTAAGCTGCACAAGCAAAAAACTGATTAAAAGGGTGAATAAAAAGCCAATTATTGTTGAGAAAAATCGGAAAGGAGTGATAAATTGATTTAACCATGTTGTACATGGAGTGCTTTGCATTGTCCATAATGCCGCATTTTTATGCGGCAAGAATAGTGGGAATGTCCAAAGAAAACAACCGATCAATACAGGAATAACTATTCCTGGGAGTCTAGGTTCAATAAGAACTTGTAACGGGTTTTTCATTTTTGAAATTTTTTATTCGCTAAATCAATTACAAATTCTTTGTCTTTCTCAATTTCTGCTATTAATTCATCAATTGATTTGAATTTAATTTCATCTCTAATTTTCTGTAAAAATAAAACAGAAATTGTTTCATCATAAATATCTTCATTAAAATCCAAAATATTAACTTCGATAGTTTCTTTATGATCTATGTCCATTGTTGGTCTGTTTCCTATATTCAACATCCCCCAGTATAAATTTCCTTTTACAATAACTTTAACGGCATAAATACCGTGTCCGGGAATTAGTTTAGCCTTTTCGCAAATGGCAAGATTTGCTGTTGGAAACCCAATCGTTCTTCCAATTTTGTTTCCGGCAATTACAATTCCTTCAAGACAATAAGGGTATGACAAAAAAAGTTTAGCCTTTTCAACATCTCCTTTTTCTATCAGCTTTCGAATTACGGATGAGCTTATATGCTCATTATTATAATCAAAAGGCGCCCCTTCAATAATTTTTAATCCTAATTCTTGTCCATATTTTATATACTCATTAATACCTTCCTCTCTATTCTTGCCAAATCGATGATTATATCCAATTAAGAGTGTGTGAACACCAAGTTTATCAACTATCACTTGCTTTAAAAAGTCGTATGCTGTAAGGTTTGCCATGTGTTGGTCAAATTGCAAAAGCACACAATTATCAATGCCAAAATCATCTAAAAGTTGAATTTTCTCAGAATTGCTGGTTAAAAGAGCAGGGTTGTAATTGGTAGGAAGAATTGTCTTTGGATGATTATCAAAAGATATTACCATAGATTCTTTGCCTAGAGCTTTTGCTTCATCTTTTAATCTCTGAAGCAGATAGCGATGTCCTAGATGGACACCATCAAAAAATCCTATAGTTGCAACAAAAGTGCAAGGAGGAAATGTTTCTATGGGATTAATTATTCTCAAAATCAAGAAATATTAAAAATAGGACTAAAATCCTCTTGTTCTTTTACTAAATAACAGGCAAACCCCAATCCCCTGGCTGTTTCAATATTTTCAACGCCATCATCTAAAAATAGAATTTGATTAGCCTCCGCATCTTCGTTTTCTAACACATGTCTGAAGATATCTTCATTGGGTTTTGCCATTCCAAGTTCGTATGATAAATAACATTTGTCAAAATAATGGTTTATGGAAAGCCCCTTTTTGCTAAATTCTCTGGTGGCCTTTTGTTCAAAATGAATAGCATTAGTATTACTTAGCAAAAGCACTCTATATTTTTTACGGAGAGCAAAAAGAAGGTCTAATTTATATTCGGGGATTTCTATTAAAAAAGAATTCCAAGCATTATCTATTTGTTTATCAGAAAGTGGCTTGTTAGAAAGCTTTTTAATCTCGGTTCGAAACTCAGATGCTGAAACAAAGCCTTTCTCCAAATCTAAAAATAAACCCGATTGAGCATAGTTACTAATATACTTATCTACATTGTCAATGCCAAGTTTAGAGAATTCATTTAAGCATGCCTGTTTGTCCAGATTGACCAAAACCCCACCAAAATCGAATAAAACTGTTGTAATCCCTCGCATCATCACCAAAAATTTAAAATATCTATTTTGCAGTTAAACAAAAATGACTACTTTTGCCATCGCTTTGCAAAGGTAATACATTTTTGCAAACGGGCCCATAGCTCAGTTGGTTAGTAGCACCTGACTCATAATCAGGGGGTCACAGGTTCAAGCCCTGTTGGGCCCACAAAAAAAGTAAAAGAGGATGTGTAAACATCCTCTTTTTTATTCTCTATTCTCTTACTTTAAAGGGAGTTTATTGCATATTTTGCTAATGTATAAAATACCCAAATCATATTTTAAACTATCCTCATAAGTTATTGAGAAATTCTTTTCTATAGATGATAAATCTCTATCAACTACTTTCTCTCTAGAAATAAAACCCTTGTTATACCAAATATCAGAATAAATTACTTTTTTACTAGATATTAGGCGGTCTAGTTTTGACTTGTCTTTTATTGCGTCTAGCAAGATTATCTTTTGGTGAGGATTAAAATAGGCGATTAAATTCTCAATTCTAGGATTGTCTCTCACCAAATAAATTAAATTCGGATTTTTAGTCATATAATTTTTAAAAGCCATATCAGAATCAAGTTCAACAAAGTGATTTGGAATTACGCCAAATGAAATGTTCCATAAAAACAAAGTGATAGATAGATAACCAATAATGTTACTTCTGATTTGAAATCGTGTAAATAAAAAAATGGATAAAACAAAGGGAAGCATAACCATAAACTCAGCGTTTCCATCGGATATAAAAGCGTAAGAAAGTTGGAAAAAAAAAATAAGAAGATGTGCAGATGCGTAATTTTTTATTTGAATATCATTGTGGTTGTTAATAAATCCACCTTTAATTGACTTGATTCCCATAAAAGAAAAAAAAGCGATAACAGAAAGGATTAATATCAGCCATAAGTTTTTCATAATTAAAGGATACATGTATCCATGAACCTGTATGAATGTTCGAATAAAGCTTATAGGAGTGAGTAAAAATGCAATCCCCTTTAATTTAAATTCTACATGACTTGATTTGACGTAATCATGAAAAATGTATTGGAGAAGATTATCACAATCTGTCCGTGTTAGGTAAAACACCAAAATATATGCAATAGGAACAATAAAAGCAGTGCCTATATAGAGGACTAAATTCTTTGTCCGTTCATTAGGGTAAGCCACCCAAATACACCATAGCAAACCAAACCACCAAAAAAAATGTATTTGATGAAATAAACACGCAATTGATGCTAATAAACCGGTAACAAAAATCTGTTTTTTTAATAAAGTAAAGCTAGCCCAGAGAGAGAAGAATATTGGTATTATATAAGTTTCTCCATCGGTTGCAAATCGAAGGAATCCAAAGCAAGATCCTAGAAAAAAAAGTATAAAAGCACTTGATTTATCATCGACAAAATAAAGTGAAATTTTTCGAACCCACCACAAACAACCAATTGCGAAAAGAGCATTTATAACGCAATTGACAGCTAGAGTCTCATTTGTATGAAGAATTTTAGAAAATGCAAAACCAAGAGCGTTAAATAACAAATGATGCGGACTAAATATATCCCCATTCCTTATGTCAATAGCATATGCAATCGAATCAGATGAATTATTTGTAGAAGGAAGGAATATATATATTATGCCCAAAAAGGCGATAACAAGAAGGCTTAAATTATTTGTAAATATTGATTTTTTCATGCATATAAGCGATTAAAACAAATTTCTTTTCACTTTTGTCATAAAGCCATTTTATCCACTGAAAAAACGACAACGGCAACAACTTTTAGTGATTAGAAATAAACTGATGATAAAAAATCCGACAACAGCCATTCGAGCGCTTATAGGCCAGTATGGAATGTCTGTTAATAATCCAAAATGTGTGATAAATACAGAAAATACAAACAATAGACGCAAAAAAAATCAAAATTGTTTTCTGCATTTGTAGCATTTGGAAATTCATTCCCTTCTACTACCCCTCTTTTTATCTTTATTTAATTATCATGATTTTTCCAACAGCAGTGGAAACCGTAGTGTTTTTGTCCGTAGCGTTAGAACACATTACAAAATAAACACCAGTACTAACACTCATGCCATTTGCCATTTTACCATTCCAAGTCGCAATACCTCCATTGGATTTCGTTTGGTAAATAAGATTTCCGTTAGCATCGGTTATTTTTACAGTTGTCCCATCCATTAATCCCGTAATTGTAATTACTCCCGAGTAGTTTTCTCGAACAGGATTTGGATAAACCGAAACCGTTGAATAAGATTTTTGCGCATCTGCAGCATCGCTCATATATGAAATAAGACCCATATCAGTCGCAAAAAAAACCTCACCCGAGATATTGTCAATTGCTATTGAGAGTATGCTGTTAGAAAGTAAAGGGCTATTATCCGTTGTGAAATGTTGGATTGTTTCTAATCCGTCCCCCGACATCAAAAATGCACCAGAATTCGAGGTTCCAATCCATTTTCGATTACCACCATCAACAGCAATAGAATTTATTTGTTGTCCATCCAGTAAATAATCAGCATAATCTGATCCATCATTTCGAGGAATTTTTGGTCTATATACTGTATAATCGCTGTTAAAAACATTATCAATATTCTCAAAGATAATAGGCCCTTTATCAGTCCCTATCCATACATTTCCATCTGTTCCTTCAGCTAAACAATATACAGGTTGAATAGGTAAATCGTTGCCATCTTGATCAACAACAGATGTGAAATATCTAAATTGATGTCCACTAGTACTGGTTGTTACTCCCATATCATTTATAACAAATAAACCTCCTGCCCAAGCAGAATTGGAATGAGGTAACCCCAACCATTTAAAATTGTTTTGAGTAACTATTATTTTATCAAAAGACTCTCTTTTATCAAGATAAGGATATGACAATTGAGTCCATGTCCCATTATTTTGAAGAATTTTCAAACTATTATGAACTAATGCATTTGACATCCATAAATTGTTATTTTTATCAAAACATACTCCGTCTATCATTTGAAGATTGTCGTATTCAGAAGGATTGGTTTCTTGAAAATCTTCAATTGTACTATTTAGGTAATTGTACCGTTTAAAAAAAACATCATTTTTAAATTCATAAAGTCCATTTCCCGCTGTAGAAACATAAAAATGTTGTTTGTCAGTTTTGTCAACTGCAATATATGTTGTGGCTTTAAAATTAATATTGGTATATGGTTTTACATCTTTATTTGTAATGTTTTTCCAACTGTTATTTTCAAAAATCATAATAGCTCCGGGTATTTGATAATCATAAATGGCGAAGTCCCAAGGAGCTCCCGTGAGGGCAAAAAACCTACCATTTTCAAACTTAGTATTTATTATTTTATTAGTAGCTGGACCATCGGGTTTGAATTTTTCTATAATATTTCCAGACTGAATTTTGAGTACACCTGTTGAATCACTTGCAGCCACCCAATAGAGATTTTTTGTACTATTATATACCACATCTTTGCATTTCAGATCTGATAAAGTTTCGAGGTTTAAGTTTTGGTTGTATTTTAATACAGTATTTGAAGAAAATAGAACTAAATTATTATCACTTACGCGTATTCCTGTAAAAGCTTGAGAGTTATTGAATAGACTCCAATTAGTAAGATCAGATGAAGAATAGACTTCTCCTGTAGATTTTAGTAAATACAATTTATTGTTGAAAGGGACGATCTTTTTGTTTTGTGGTAAGGAAAGTATTGGATTAGTCCGAAAATGCCAATTATTATAATCCACCAGAAGTTTGTTGGATTTGTTTGCAACATAAATACCATTTTTTGTTAAAGCATAAATAGAGTCACCAAAAAACGCTACTGATTTTGCTTCAACCATTGTACTGTTTGATCCAAAAATATAGGTGTCAGTTATTTCTTTTTTTGAAAGGTTAACTAAAACAATACCTATACCACAAGAAATAAAAGCGTATTCGTTATCAAATAAAATATCGTTAGCCGTTTTACTTATAGAAATAGCCTTGTTTTTAATATCAGGGATATTATCAAACCCTGTCGAATTTAGTAAATCAATATTTCCATTTTGGTATGCAATTACGAGTGCATTTGTAGTGGAATTATAGCGAATAAATGAAATAGAAAAATCATTCTGTCCATCTATTTTAGAATATGTCTCAATAGTATTATCTTCTTTATTTATAGAAAACAAAGCACCATCGCTTACTCCATATACTTTGGTTGGCGACTCTTCCACCTCTGATATTTCATTGTATGAAAAATGGGTACGCCATTTCCCCATACCCACTTGTGCTTGAGTAAAAAAAGGTATAATGGCTAATAATAAAGCTAATTTTATTTTCATAATATATATTACTTGATTGATTTTAAAAAAGCAATAAGTTTCTGTACTGCTCTTGCTCTATGGCTAATCGTATTTTTCACGCTTAATGGCAATTCTGCAAATGTTTCGGTGTATCCATCGGGAATAAATATAGGATCGTATCCAAATCCCTTATCTCCGCGTTTGGTTTCTATTATCTTACCTTTCACTTCACCCTCAAAAAGATATTCTTTACCCTCTAATATTAATGCTACTACAGTTCTAAACCGAGCATTCCGGTTTGATTTTCCGGCCAATTCAACCAGAAGTTTATTCATATTAGCATCAGCGCTTTTTTCTTCTCCGGCATAGCGAGCTGAATATACACCCGGTGCATTATTCAATGCCTCTACTTCCAATCCCGTGTCATCCGAAAAGCAATTTTTACCATACTTGTTAAATATATATTGTGCTTTTAACAAAGCATTCCCCTCTAAAGTTGCCGCAGTTTCCGGAATATCCTCAATGCAACCTATTTCATTGAGGCTAAGAGCCTTATAATTTCCTAAAAGAGAAGCAACCTCTTCCAGCTTGTGAACATTATTGGTAGCAAATACAATTTCCTCTTTCATAAAAATAAATGGTATCCTTTTTGAATCAAAACTAAACAAAGATAGATTTTTTCATGCGTTTTTACTTCTCATCAAGACAAAAATAATGTTTCTTTTGATATTTTTGAAAATACTGAAAAGATGATAAGCGTTTTTCTTACTTTTGTCATCACTTAAAAATATTTCTATACATAGACATGCACTAAAGAATTTATTATGAAAAAGATAGTTTATCCGGTTATAACCTTTTTGCTTTGTTTCAGTTCATTTCTTGCCGCTCAAAATGAACCATCTCCTGAAATAAGAAAATTATTTGAGGCAACGACTAAAATCAAAGCGCTCTATGTAGATACAATCAATGATAAAAAATTGGTAGAAGGAGCCATTGTAGGCATGCTGGAAAAGCTTGACCCACATTCCGTATATGTGCCAAAGGAAGAAGTCAAAGAGATGAATGAACCCCTTGTAGGTAACTTTGAAGGTATTGGAGTTCAGTTCCAAATGATTGAAGATACACTTTTTGTGGAGCAAACAATATCTGGAGGTCCTTCCGAAAAAGTAGGCGTTCATCCCGGCGATCGTATAGTAATTGTAAACGACAGCTCCATTGCCGGAGTTAAAATGTCTACCCCAAATATTATGAAACGACTTCGAGGTAAAAAAGGGACAGAGGTAAATATTAAAGTGCTTCGTCGAGGCAATAAAGACCTTATTGAATTTAAAATTATTCGTGATAAAATTCCTATTTTCAGTGTAGATGCTTCCTACATGGCAGCTCCGGGTGTAGGATATATCAAACTCAATAAATTCAGTGCAACTTCTAAAAAAGAGTTTGATGATGCCTTTGCCAAACTGCAGACACAAGGAATGACCAGCTTAATTCTTGACCTCCAATCTAATGGAGGAGGATACTTGCAAACAGCCTATCAACTTGCCGACGATTTTTTGAGTGACAAACAACTAATTGTTTATACAGAAGGTAGAACCGGAAGAATGAACTACATGGCCTCGGTAAAAGGATGTTATGAGCAAGGAAAGCTCATTCTCTTAGTAGACGAATATTCCGCCTCAGCAAGTGAGATTCTTTCGGGAGCCGTTCAGGATTGGGATAGAGGACTCATTGTAGGTCGCCGTACTTACGGAAAAGGCTTGGTACAACAACCTGTCGATTTAAGTGATGGTTCCATGATTAGACTAACAACAGCTCGTTACTACACACCATCAGGTCGATGTATTCAGAAATCCTATGCCGACGGCATTGATAAATACAAACTCGATGTGGTAGAACGATATAACCGCGGAGAGTTAATTAATGAAGATAGTATCCATTTTCCGGATTCATTACGCAGGGAAACACGCATATTAAAAAGAACAGTTTACGGAGGAGGAGGCATTATGCCGGACTATTTCGTACCGATGGATACAAGCTTTAATTCCCCATATCTTACAAAGATTGTTGCCAAAGGAGTTGTAAATGAATTTGCAACTAAATATTACGAAGCGCACAAAGACGAGTTGAAAAAAGCCTATCCAAAATTTGCAGATTTCAACGCTAAGTTTGTGCTTTCCGATGGCGCACTAAAAGAAATGACCGATATGGCAGCTTCAGAAAAAGTACCGTTTGACAAAGTAGGGTTTGAAAAATCAAAACACTTTATCACTTTGCAATTTAAAGCACTTTTTGCCCGTCGCTTATGGGATTTAAATGAATTCTTCCAAGTAATAAATGGGGAGAATGAATCCTGTCAAAAAGCCTTAGAAATTCTTTCAACCCCAGGTATGTATGACACTGTTTTGAATAAAAAGAAAAGATAATTCTGCAAGAGGTTTCCTCTCAGATTCTCAAATTAGTGCTTGACAATGTAGAACCAATAGAAGTTGTGCTAAGTTTGATTTATGTCGTTTTATGTATCTTTCACAATTGGCGTTGGTTTTTCGATGAGCTTGGTTCTTTGGTTTAGATACTTCCATGTTGCTCAATGTTATTTTCACGATGATATCTCAAGACATTCCATATATTCAAAATATGGAATGTTTTTTTTTCAAACATCCTCCCCACTCTTTACAACAACAGACTAAAAAAGAAAAATAAGCTTCCCATATTTTAATACACCATTACTACAGTTGGAATAGAGCTTACACTATTTGGAATAGAGCTCCCACTAATTAATAATGCCCTTAATAACTCCAACATATAGAATAACTTTTCTGACAACACCCTCCCCTTATTATGAATGGAGCTTACCATATTCGGTTATCTCAAACCTACCTTTGTCTTCATACAACCCACCTTCAACTTTAAACAACTACAAAATGATTATTAAACAGCATTCCCGGTGTTTTAAATACATATAACGATTTCATTAATACTACTAATGACTTCTTAAAACATATATTTGGTTACGTTAATAATATTCCCCACTTCGAACAATGTATTCCCGTGGATGTAAATAATATTTTATACATTTGCCGCCAATAAACAAATAATACCATTCAATACTATGTTAAGACTCAACCTCCGCAAAGTTTTTGCCCTCCGTGGCATCGAAAGACCTTACACCTTTCTTGTGAAAGCAGGAATATCTCCGCATTCAGCCACCAACTTAATTCATAGTTCAGGCCATGTGTTTCGTTTAGACCACATAGAATTGATTTGTTCTAAGTTCAACTGTACTCCAAACGATATTCTAGAGTGGGCACCCAGTAAAAAATACATGTTGTCGGATACACATCCCCTCAACAAGCTAAAGGCAGACGCGCCAATCTTCAATTACAAAAAAGTAATTGAGAATCTTCCAATAGAGCAACTACAAGAAATAGCATCACTTATTAGAGAAAAGGCCAAACCCCCTAAAGAACAAGAATCGGAATAATAACTTTGCGCATCGAAAATATAAATACATGCAAAGGGCACAGAAACTAGATATAAAATATTTTCTGCGCCTTTGCGACATTACGAGAGACAATTTCCTATCTTTGCCATTCATAATGAATCTCTCTAAATGAGCCAGTCAAATCAACACATCATAGCAGAAGCCATAAAAAAGCTTTCGCAAATTGAAGGCATAAAAACTCTTTGTCACCAACAGCACGAAGGTACACCTATGCCATCAGTAGAAGTGCTTGAAGAAATTGTCACCCTTGCCCGTTCTATCATTTTCCCCGGATATTTCGGTAATGCATCCGTAAACAAAAACACCCTCAAGTACCATATTGGAGAAAGTGTCGAGAATCTTAAACGCCTATTAACCGAGCAAGTGTTGGCCGGATTGTGTTTTGATATGAAAGAAAATACTGACAGTGCAAGCTGCTTTCAACAAGCATCCGATATTGCTGTGGAACTTATCTCACGCTTACCTAATATAAGGGAAACTCTCACTACCGATGTAATTGCCGCATACAATGGAGACCCGGCAGCCAAAAACTACGGTGAAATCATATTTTGTTATCCGGCTGTTCGTGCAATTAGTAATTACCGTATAGCACATGAATTACTTTTGCTTGGTGTGCCACTTATTCCACGCATCATTACTGAAATAGCACATTCAGAAACCGGTATTGACATACACCCCGGAGCAAAAATAGAAGAGTATTTTGCCATCGACCACGGCACGGGCGTTGTTATTGGTGAAACCGCAATAATTGGAAAACATGTACAGCTATACCAAGGAGTTACACTTGGAGCAAAAAGCTTTCCACTCGATCCTGATGGCAATCCGATTAAAGGCATCGACCGTCATCCTATCCTCGAAGACAATGTTATAATATATTCCAATGCCTCAATCTTAGGTAGAATTACCATAGGTAAAGGTTCTGTAATTGGTGGTAATATGTGGATAGACTCCGATGTACCTGCCGGTTCAAAATTCTTACAGAATAAATAAAGTAACCCAACTATATGAAAGATTCATTTCAAATTATTGCTAAAACCTTTAAAGGTTTGGAAGAGGTATTAGCCAAAGAATTAATCAATTTGGGTGGCGACGAAGTTCAGATAGAACGTCGTGCAGTAAGTTGCAAGGGCGATAAGGAATTTCTATACAAAGCCAATTTACATTGTCGTACAGCTTCACGTTTGTTAATACCTATTGCTCATTTTGAAGCAAAAAACGCCGATGAAGTCTATGATCATGTAAAAAAGATTGACTGGGAACAATATCTCGATCTTAAAACATCTTTTTCAATTGATTCAACGGTCTTTTCGGATTTATTTACACATTCCAAGTTTGTAGCTTACCGTGTGAAAGATGCCATTGTCGATCAATTCAAAGAAAAATACGATAAACGCCCTTCCGTTAGCATTACAAATCCCGATTTGATGATAAATGTGCATATAGCACAAACTCATTGCACTATTTCAGTAGATAGTTCAGGTGAATCATTACACAAACGAGGCTATCGTAACTCACAAACCGAAGCCCCTATCAATGAAGCATTGGCCGCAGGTATGTTATTGCTTGCCGATTGGGATGGCAAATCTAATTTCATCGATCCTATGTGTGGTTCGGGTACCTTCCTTATTGAAGCAGCATTAATTGCGCTAAATATCCCACCTGGAATCTTCCGTAAATCATTTGGCTTTGAGAAATGGAAAGATTTTGACAAAGAACTTTTCGACCGTTTATACAACGACGATAGTCACGAGCGTGATTTTGATTTCAAAATCTATGGTTCGGATATCTCCTCTCAGGCAATTAAAATAGCCGAGCAGAACATCAAAAGTGCAGGATTAAGTAAATACATACAACTACAAACTGTTAGTATTAATGACATTGAAATGCCCGAAGGTAAATGCCTGATGGTAACCAATCCTCCTTATGGAGAACGCTTACAATCTGAAGACCTTTTTGGATTGTATGAAAACATCGGACGCATGTTGAAGTTTAAGTTTGCAGGCAACCAAGCTTGGGTAATCAGCTCCGACGAAAGATGCCTTTTCAAAATTGGTCTCAAACCTTCTAAGAAAATAGGCTTGCTGAATGGAGATTTGGATTGTTTGTTTTGCAATTACGAAGTCTTTGCAGGGAAGCGAGATGACTATGTTCGTCTAAAGAAAGAAGGAGAATAATTTGTAGAGACGCACGGTGTGCGTCTCTTTTTAATTTCATTTTGACAAGCATTGTATTTTAAGACGTATCTCTTGCATCCTTACATGGTACAATTCCTACAAATAGCAAACACTTTGCGGTCGGTTAGTAATTGTTGTCTGAAACGAGTAGCTTTTTCATTGTGCCAAATCTCTACAAGTGGTTGTTTATTTATATTTCCAAAAGAAAATTCTCCGTTTTTATCGTAGCTGCAGGGCAAAACCTCTCCATCAACTGTAATCACTGCACCACTAAATGCTCGCCAACAACCGTTGCGTATTTTCTTTTTTCGTTTGAAGCTCCCATCATTACTCACTATATAACGCGCATATTTTTTTTGAGAGGGAATTAAATCACTCCCTTTCTCAAAATCATTAATTTGTGCCGTTTTCAGAGATAGTTTATTTACCTCAAGTTCTGTTGCAATTTTTTTTATTTCAGGGATTTGGTGTTCATTATGTTTCAACACCAGAAATTGCAATTCTAAATAAGGCTTACAGGAATTAATCTTCTTCTTCCAATCTATAAGGGCTTTTGTTCCGTTTAATGTTTTAAGTAAATTGCCCCCAACTCTATACTTTTCATAAACCTCTTGTGTCGTTCCATCAATAGAAATAATCAATTTATTTAAACCTGATTCTACAATATATCGAGCCATTTCATCGTTTAGCAACTGAGCGTTTGTTGAACTTGCGGTGTAGAGTTTGTGTGAATGAGCTATTTTGATAAAATTTGTAAAATGAGGATGCAAAAGAGGTTCCCCCTGAAAATAAAGTGTAAGATAAGAAACGTGAGATTCTATTTGGAGTATCAGTTTGGAGAAAAAGGGCAAAGACATTTTAGCTGGTTTGCGTGTTAAGCTTCCATTCCCTACAGGACATTCTGGACAAGAAAGATTGCAAAAATTGACTGGTTCTATGGATAAAGTTATAGGGAGACCAAATAAAACAGGTTTTCTTAAAATTGATGAAAGAATATAACTGGAAAAAACCAATAGGATGTTTTTCAGTTTCGAAAAAGAAAATAGAGAAGTTAAAAAAGGCTTCATAATTAATAATTTACAACACAAAGATTGCCAATAAATATACATTTTAAAGGGTGACAAGTTAAATTAACATAAATTAACCGCGATAAGATGTTCAATAACTATCTTTTTTTGATCTAAATGTAGGTAATCTAATTTATTATTGTGATTTTTGTCAATTCTAAAACAAAAAGGAATATAAAATAACGAATAACTAAATTTAAAAACTATTATTTTTATGAAAAAGCATTTTTTATTAGCAACTGCTGCGCTTGTAATGGCTTTCTCTTTCATGTCTTGTAAAAACATGGGACCATTGGCAACAGAGTATTTCAAAGTTGACCCTCCTGTATTGGAAGCAAAAGCTGGAAAAGTTGATGCAACTATTAACGGAACTTTCCCAGAAAAGTATTTTAAGAAAAATGCTATTGTGGTAGTTACTCCTGTGTTGAAATATAACGGCACAGAAGAAAGACTTCCTACAGGAACTTTCCAAGGTGAAAAAGTAAAAGGGAACAACAAAAAAATCCAATACAAAGCCGGTGGAACATATACACTTAGAATATCTGCCGATTTCAAACCAGGGATGGAGAAATCAGAACTTTACTTACAATTTGAAGTAAAAGAAGGAAAAAAATCTACAGCACTTCCTGAAATTAAAGTTGCTGACGGAATCCAATGTACTTATATGTTAGCAAAAGCTGAACAATTAGAACCTGCTTTTGCTACAGACCAATTCCAACGCTCTATCTCTTCTCAACAAGAGGCTGATATCAACTTCCTTGTTGCAAAAACAGATATTCGTCCTACAGAATTGAAAAAATCGGAACTTGTTGCTTTGACTGAAAAATTAAAAGAAGTTAGTGCTAAAGAAGGTTCTTCTGTAAAAGGCGTTGAAATTTCCGGTTATGCATCTCCTGAAGGAGGTCTTGATTTGAATACAGGCTTAGCTGAAAAACGCGAAAAGGTAGCTGTTGATTATATCAACAAACAAATGAAAGATTTAAAAACTCAAGCTCAAGTTGATTCAAAATATACAGCTGAAGATTGGGAAGGTTTCCAAGATTTAGTATCTAAATCTTCAATTCAAGATAAAGAACTTATTCTTAGTGTATTGTCTCAATTCACAGATCCAGCTCAACGCGAAACTGAAATTCGTAAACTTTCTGCTGCTTTCAAAGTGCTGGCATCAGACATTCTTCCTCAACTTCGTCGCTCTAAAATGAAAGTAACTTTTGATATTTCTGGTAAAACAGATGCACAACTTATTGCAGAATCAAAAGCAACTCCAGATTCTATGACAGTTGAAGAATTATTATTTACGGCTACATTAGTGCCAGATTTAGATTCAAAGGCTGCTATTTATACAAAAGCATCTACTCTTTATGCATCTGATTGGAGAACAATTAATAACTTAGGAGCAGTTAAATATCTTCAAGGTAAATATGATGAAGCAGAACAATTGTTCTCTAAAGCGATTGACTTGAACTCTTCAGCTAAAGAAACTAACTACAACTGGGGTGTAATCAAAATGATGAAAGGCGATTTAAAGATTGCTGAACCATTTTTAGGTAAAGCGGCTGGTATTGGCCCTAAATTAGACGCTGCTCTTGGTGTTATTTACCTTTGGAAAGGCGATTACGGCGCAGCTAACAAGGCGCTTTCCGCAGATTTTTCAAACAACGCTGTAATAGCTAAATTAGTTGTTAAAGACATGACTGGTGCACAAACAGTATTGAAAGATATAAAAGCACCTAATGAACTTACTAGCTATCTTAAAGCAATTGTTGCTGCAAGAAGTGGTGATAAAGAAGGTGTCCTTTCAAATTTAAAAACAGCTGTTCAAAAACCTGAACTAAAAGCTCGCGCTGCAAAAGATATTGAATTTGCAAAATTCTCTTCTGATCCAGCTTTTAATGCTATTGCTAAATAAGTCATAATTCAACCATAGTAAAAAGTCCGGTTCCTTTATGGAATCGGACTTTTCTTTTATTGACAAATATTCTTAGCTAATTTTCAATAAAAGAAGCTAGTAGAAACGCTAACTTTTTTATATTCGTAAATTTCGGACTATATTTGCATAAATTTCATTTCACACACATTTTGGTAATAATATATAATGACATGGTTGAAAACAAACAAATTGTTGAAAGAATTGTTGAAGGAATACAAGAACTTAAAGGAAAGAAAATTGTTGTTGTTGATATGACCATGCTTGGAGAAAGAGCTTGTGACTACTTTGTGATATGTGAAGCTAATTCTTCTACACATGTTGGAGCAATTGCTGATTCAATAAGAATGTATGTGCAAAAAGAAACTGGAGTAAAACCTTTTGCCATAGATGGGAAAGAGAACGCACAGTGGGTTGCTTTTGATTATGGACAAATTTTAGCACATATTTTTCAACCTGAAACAAGAGCGTTTTACGATCTGGAACATTTATGGGCAGATGCAAAACTTCTTAAAATTAAAGATTTAGATTAATAAATATACCAATATATGGAAAACGAAAAAGCTCCAAAACAAGATTTGTTTGGCAAGAATAATAAGAATTTTTTTAAACCAAATTTAAATTGGCTTTTTGCTATAATTTTCATTGTACTAATTGCACTTAATTTTATTGGAGAGGATGTAAGTACAAAAACTATTTCATATACTCAATTTGAACAATATGTTGGATCAAAGACTATTGAAAAGATTTCTATTATAACCAATAAAAATTTGGCACGAGCAGAAATTTTGAAAGACTCTTTGAAAGTTGTTTTTAAGAAAGATGAACTTAAGAATCCGAATAAAGGAGTCATTGAGGTGAACATCCCTTCGGTAGATGAAGTTTCTAAAATGATTAAAGAAAAAGGGTTTGCTGGAGAAGTAAAATACTCGGAAGAAAATGATATGCTTAAAACAATTATTTTCACATTCGGGCCTATAATTCTTCTGGTTGTTCTTTGGTTATTCTTAATGCGTAAAATGGGCGGTGGAGGCGGTGGTGCCGGCAATGTGTTTAATGTAGGAAAATCTAAAGCACAACTTTTTGATAAAAACAGTAGCACTGTTAAAACTACTTTTAAAGATGTAGCAGGCCTTTCAGAAGCAAAACAAGAAATTGAAGAAATCGTTTCTTTCCTTAAAAATCCATCAAAATATACAGAACTAGGAGGTAAAATTCCAAAAGGAGCCTTATTGGTTGGCCCTCCCGGAACAGGAAAAACTTTACTTGCAAAGGCCGTGGCAGGAGAAGCAGATGTTCCGTTTTTCACTATGTCTGGTTCTGATTTTGTCGAAATGTTTGTTGGGGTAGGAGCTTCTCGTGTAAGAGACCTTTTCCGTCAAGCAAAAGAAAAAGCACCTTGTATTATTTTTATTGATGAAATTGATGCTGTTGGTCGTGCCAGAGGTAAAAATCCAAATATGGGTTCCAATGATGAGCGTGAAAGTACTTTGAATCAGTTATTAACCGAAATGGATGGCTTTGGAACTAATAGTGGGGTAATTATCCTTGCAGCAACTAACCGTGCAGATATTTTAGATAAAGCCTTGTTGCGTGCCGGTCGTTTTGATCGTCAAATACATGTAGGACTACCAGACATTACTGAAAGAAGAGAAATTTTCAACGTTCACCTTAGACCAATCAAAATTGGAGCTGATTTAGATGTCGATTTTCTGGCAAAACAAACTCCTGGTTTCTCTGGAGCTGATATTGCTAATGTGTGTAACGAATCCGCGTTGATAGCTGCTCGTAAAAATAAAACAGTAGTAGAGAAACAAGACTTTTTAGATGCCGTTGACCGTATCGTTGGAGGCTTAGAAAAAAAGACAAAAATTATTACCACAAGTGAAAAGAAAGCAATTGCTTATCATGAAGCTGGTCACGCTACCATTAGTTGGATGATAGAACATGCGGCTCCACTTGTAAAAGTAACGATAGTACCACGTGGAGAAGCCCTAGGTGCAGCTTGGTATTTACCAGAAGAGAGAGCATTGACCACCAAAGAGCATATGCTTGATGAGATGTGTTCAACGCTCGGTGGAAGAGCCGCTGAAGAAGTGTTTTTCAATAATGCTTCAACGGGTGCGATTAGCGATTTAGAGCGTGTTACTAAAATAGCATATGCTATGGTGGCATATTATGGTATGAGCGATAAACTTTCGAATATGAGTTACTATGATTCATCCGGTGCAAGTGATTATGGTTTTACTAAACCATACAGCGAAAAAACAGCTGAATTAATTGATAATGAAGCAAAGGCTATTGTTGAGGAACAATATAGTAGAGCAAAGAAAATTCTTATCGAAAATACGAAAGGACATAACAAATTGGCAGAACTCCTTATTGAGAAAGAAGTGATTTTTGTTGATGATTTAGAAGTGATTTTTGGCAAAAGACCTTGGACTTCAAGAGCAGATGAGTTGATGCGAGATAGTAACGCAAAACCTAAGCCTGAAATTGCAGAAGTAGTTGAGGTTGAAGAGGAACCGAAAGAAGAATCCGCCAGTGAATAATTTAGTTTCCAAACAAAGGATATTGGATAGAATAAGAAGTGCCCGTACTTCTAGATCCTCTGAAGATATATCAATGCCTGATATGAACTCTCCCATTTACAAGGAGATACAGCCTTCAGTTCTAGAATGTTTTAAGAATGAACTCGAAACAGTTTCGGGATATTGTACTGTTTGTAAATCAAAAGAAAATTTAGCCGAACAACTCAAACAGTATTTCAACAATAATAACATAGATTCTTTTTTTTGTAAGGATTCACAAATAATTTCATTTTTAGATAATAATAAAATTCCGCATACCGCTGATAAAAAGTCCTTTGAGCCTATGCACGCTGGGTTAACCGGATGTGAATTTTTAGTGGCTAGAACAGGAAGTGTTGTTATTTCATCGCAAGGAGAATCTGGAAGGCAAATGAATATATTTCCTCCAAAACATATTGTAATTGCAAAAAAAGAACAACTTGTTGAATATCCAGTAGATGCTTTAGAGGCGTTACAAAAAAAATACGGAGAAAATCTCCCAAGCTTGATTTCTTTGGTTAGTGGTCCAAGTCGTACTGCGGATATTGAAAAAACTTTAGTGTTAGGAGCTCATGGACCAAAAGAGCTGCATGTATTTATTTATGAATAAAAAATGACATATTAAAACATGAAAAATCTCATTCAAAGGACAATAACCGGATTTGTTTTCATTTTTGTTATTGTTTCTTGTGTTTTATATAGCCAATATACTTTTGGGATACTTTTCCTATTTCTTACAGGTTTAGCACTGATAGAGTTTCATAATTTAGTGGAAAGTGAGTTGGATGTTCAATTAGAGATTTGGGTGGCTTCGGCTACAGGCATGCTTTTGTTTATCAGCATGTTTGCTTTTGCCGCCGAATGGATTAGTTACAGAGTATTTGCCATGTATTTTATGGTTTTATGTGCAGTTTTTATTACAGAACTTTATCGAAAAAAAGAAAATCCAATCATGAACTGGGCGATGTTTACTTTAGGACAAGCCTATATCGCATTACCTTTTGCCTTGTTAAGCATAATTGCATACATACAAGGAAAATATAATCCAATTCTAGTGCTTGCTTTTTTTGTAACAATATGGGTATTTGACTCAGGAGCATATCTTGTAGGAGTTACTTTTGGTAAACATAGATTGTTTGAAAGAATATCTCCAAAGAAATCATGGGAAGGATTGTTTGGAGGTTTATTTTTTGCTTTAGTAGGATCATATGTGTTTTCATGTATTGAAACATCCCTTTCCCTATATCAATGGTTTGGGTTTGCCGTGATTATAGTCATCTTTGCAACATTTGGTGATTTAAGTGAATCGCTTCTTAAAAGAACTATTGGAGTAAAAGATTCAGGAAAGATGTTCCCAGGTCATGGAGGTATTTTGGATAGATTTGACAGCATTTTATTTGCTACTATTGCTATTTGTATTTATCTACAATTAATATTTACAAAATTGCCGACAATCAGTCGATGAAATATCAATGATATAAATTAACTTGCACGGATTGATTTTTGATGTCCATGTAATTTTAATAAAAAAAACAATAAATGTCATTACATGAAAAGAATGAAAAGAAGATTTAAGAGAATAAAAATTCACAAAGAAGGACGCAATATTATTTTATTATTGTTGCTTTTTTTATGTGTATTAAATGTGCTTATATATACCCAATTTGATAAACCATTGGCAGTATTAAACTTATGTGTTTCTGTTGTTGCTTTTTCATTTTTCTTGTATTTTTTTCGCAATCCGACTCGTGTTGTTGAAATTGATGATCCAAGTTTGGTAATTGCACCTGCTGATGGAACAATAGTGGTGATTGAACCAACAGATGAACTTGAATATTTTGGTGAAAAGCGGCTACAAGTATCAATTTTTATGTCCGTATTTAGTGTACATGCCAATTGGTACCCTATCAATGGAATTGTAAAAATGGCTAAACATCATTCTGGAAGGCATCTTGCTGCATATTTACCTAAATCAAGTTCTGAAAACGAACGCTCAACTATTGTGATTGAATCAGAAGGTAAAACGGAAATTTTGATGAGACAAATTGCAGGAGCTTTAGCTCGACGGATTGTTACTTATGCTCATGCAGGGAGACATTGCCATGTGAATGAACATGTAGGATTTATAAAATTTGGTTCTCGGGTGGACTTATTTTTGCCCTTAGATACTGAAATATTTGTTGAAATAGGTGACAAAACAACTGGAAACGAAACAATATTAGCTCGTTTAAATGAAGATTGATTTGAAAGAAAACAATAAAGATTCCTTAATGAAATCAATCACCAAAAATATTCCAAATGCTATTACCTGCCTCAACCTTTTTGCAGGCTGTTTGGCTTGTGTTATGGCATTCCGTGGAGAATTTGTATTTGCATCTTATTTTGTAATAGCTGCAGCAATTTTTGACTTCTTGGACGGATTTGCCGCTCGTTTACTGAAGGCATATTCGCCTTTAGGCAAGGAGCTAGATTCTTTGGCAGACCTTGTAAGTTTTGGAATGGCTCCCGCTTTTATGATATTTTCTTTTTTATTACAGCACGTGGATATCTGTTGGGCAATTTCTGCATTTTTAATCCCTGTCTTCTCTGCCCTACGCCTAGCTAAATTTAATATTGATGAACGCCAAAGCAGTTCATTTATTGGACTCCCAACTCCTGCAAATGCTATTTTCTGGGTTTTTCTAATAAGTGATATTAATCAACATTTCCCAATCATTATATCCGTAATTGAGTTAAAAATAATAGCCTCAGCTTTTATAGTTCTTTTTTCTTATCTTTTGGTATCAGAAATTCCTATGTTTTCTCTTAAAGTTAAGAATCTATCTTGGGCTGATAATAAGATACAATTTGTGTTTCTTGTTGGAAGTTTTGCTCTAATGGTTGTTCTCCAATTTTCAGCATTTCCTTTTATCGTTGGATTCTATATTTTATTATCCCTATTAAATTGGGCTTACCATTCGCTATATGTCAAGTCACGCAAAAAAGTTTAGCCACGATGCAAATAAAGTTGCCTTTGATTTGAGTCATCGGCAAACGATTAAATTCAATATAGCCAAATACAATGCGGCTGTGGTGAAAGGGCGTGAGCGTTATCTAAACTTACTTTTGGCAAAAGAGCGCGCTGCTTATATTAAGCGTGCGATGTTGGCAAATTGGGATACCTATTTATGCCAATTTGAAGAGAATGCAACAAAGCGAGGTGTACAAGTGCTTTGGGCGAGTGACACCGCTGAAGCAACGGAATATATTCGTCAGATATTGACTGAAAATGAAGCTCGTTTGTTGGTGAAAAGTAAGTCCATGACCACCGAAGAAATTGAACTCAATCTCACAGCTGAAGCAATCGGTTGCGAATCGGTAGAAACGGATTTGGGTGAATTTATTGTGCAAGTGGCAGGAGAAAAACCATACCATATTGTAACACCGGCTATGCATAAGAGCAAGGAAGATATTGCTAAGCTTTTCAATGAAAAATTCAATACACCAATAAACAGTACGCCTGAAGAAATGACAAATTATGTGCGAGGTGTGTTGCGTGAGAAATATACTAAAGCAGATATTGGTGTTACGGGAGCCAACTTTTTGATTGCTGATATAGGTGGAGTTGCTGTTACTGAAAATGAAGGAAACGGACTAATGTCCACTTCTTTCCCTAAAGTGCATATTGCCATTGCCGGAATAGAAAAAATTATTCCTTCGATGAAAGATTTAGGACTGTTTTGGCCTCTGTTGGCTTCACATGGCACCGGACAACAAATAACTAATTATAATACCATTTTTACAGGAACTCGTCGAGAGAATGAAGTAGATGGACCAGAGAAAATGTATGTTATACTCTTGGACAATGGGCGGACAGAATTATTTGCAGACAACGATTGTAATGAAGTGTTGGCTTGTATTCGATGTGGTGCATGTTTGAATGAATGTCCGGTTTACAAAACCATTGGTGGATATACTTACGATACTACTTACAGCGGCCCTATAGGTTCTGTGATCACTCCTTTTTTTAGAGGGTTCAAGGAATTTGGTCACTTGAGTTTTGCCTCTTCTCTTTGTGGAGCTTGCGCGGATGTTTGTCCGGTTAAAATTCCTCTTCCATCTCTTTTATTAGAAAATAGGAGAAAATCGGTGGAGAAAAATATACGCCCATTTGTGGAAAAAGCTGCTATGAAAGGTTTTCAGTTGATAAGCAGCCAGCGAATTGGTTATGATATCGTTCCTTCGGCGATCAAAAACTTTGCGTTTGCACCATTTAACTATATACTATGGGGGCCAAAAAGAAAAATGCCTACTTTTGCAAGCAAATCATTTTCAAAACAATATAGAATCTCTAAAAATAATTCTTCATATGAAAAATAAATTTTTATTAATAATATTTCTAGTTTCACTTGTCGGATTTACTGTAAGTTGTAGTAAAGATTATTATGACACAAAAAAGGCAGGAGAAGATTTTTTAGCAACGAATCTAAAAAAAGGTTCGGTAGATTTGTATCAGACTAAATATGATACAACTTTTATTGGAACATTCTTTATTCCTAGATATGATTCCATAAAAACGAATAACGTATTTGTCCGAATTGATACTGTAATGATACCTCATGATTCATTGAAGATTACTTCTAGACAGGTTTTTTACAAAAATGCAGCCGTAAATGTACTTCAAAATGGTGTTCAATATGCTGTTTATTGGACTGATCCAAATGGTGCATTTCTTCAATTTACAGACGCGGGAAATCTTTCTATTCTAGCAAAATACAAAATAAGTTTTATTGATGGAACCGAATTTAAGCCTGAGTCAACAGAAAATGTTGTTCTTGCTTCAAATATTACTTTTTGGCAATCAGTAATTCCTAAAATGAGAGTTGGTTCAAAGTGGCGTGTTTGGGTTCCTTATTCGTTTGCTTATGGGTCCGATGGCGCACAGAATGCAGATAAAACATACAATATTGACCCCTACACAGTCTTGGTTTATGATATTGAATTGTTAAAATTGAACTAATATAATCTCACCTCATTTCTAATACAACAAAAATGTTTGTTATGAAGAGTTTTAAAAGAATTTTCTCAATAGCCTTATTTTTAATCATAAGTGCAACGTTATGTTCTCAACGCATAAGTCTTGAAGTCGGTGGTGCACTAACCGGGCTTCAACAGTCAACAGCCGCGGTTAAAAAAGGAGATTTTAACTTGTTGTCAAGTGCTATTGCTGGCCCGGAGATTGAGATTGCGTTATCGGAAAAGTACGGAATAGATGCAGCCGCTTTGTTTGAAATGAGAGCCGGTCGCTATGATATAAGTTGGTACAAACCAGGTACTACTTTTACAAGAAATTTATATTATGCACAAGTTCCTCTTAATTTGACTTACCGTAAGGTTTTAAGCCCAAAAGTCAATTTATTGTTAAATGTGGGTCCTCGTTTAAATATTGGTCTATTTGGAACTACCAATGAACACTACTATTTGGCAACACGCACCCAAGTAAATGACAGTTCTTGTTTTGCAGGAAATAATCAAATGAAGAGAATGGATGTTGGATTTGATATTGGGGTCGGTCTAGAGTTGAATAGATTCCAATTTAAACTAAATTACGATTTTCCGATAACTAACAGTGCAAATGTCTCAGACCTGACAACTTTAAAGCAACACCAATTGCAACTTACAATAGGATATTCTCTTAAGAAATTAAAGAAGAAAGAAATAAGTTCGCAAGATGCAAAACCAGCAGTTTCAAAATAACATGACACATTTTAAACGTACAACTGTTACTTCTGCTTTGCCCTATGCCAATGGACCTGTACATATTGGTCACTTGGCGGGTGTTTATATTCCTGCTGATATTTATGTTCGCTACTT
>Ga0265338_10001824_pt1 | contig 33391 bp, 32 predicted proteins | sample 42126metaG_FD_193579 | JGI IMG/M metagenome (GOLD analysis project Ga0265338, IMG submission 193579) | Rhizosphere microbial communities from Carex aquatilis grown in University of Washington, Seatle, WA, United States - 4-21-26 metaG | ecosystem: Host-associated > Plants > Roots > Rhizosphere...
CTTCACCGCTTGGCCCTGGTTTTTGAGGTGCTAGCTCGCGGCGCCAATCGTAAATCGTATCTCGATGGATTCCGTGGAGTCGAGCAGCCTTGGTTGGTCCATATTTGTCAGCATCCGCTAGAACTCGGGCTCGGTACTGTAGGACTTGTCGAAAGGTTAGATGTTTCTTCATACACATAGCTCCAGTTTAGACTTACAAGAGTGTCGGAGGAACTGGGGCTTAGTATATCCGAAGACCGAAAAACACTTGACAATATACACCTTATATAGTAGAATACTGAACTAGGCGGAGTGCCTTTCGATCCTCTGATCTGGGAGACACTCATGGAACCTATGCAAGCAAATCAAGAGAAGAGTCCGCAAGAACAGCTGCGTGACTTGCAACTCCGACATGCCCGATACGGAGTCGCGGTGCTGGTCATCGTGGCGCTGGTAATCGGCTTCGGTCTGGGTTGGGTGGCAAACGACCACCTCGTCCTGCAAGTCCGCCATCACTCGACGGTCACGTCCGTCATGATCACCCCAGGAGGTGCACGGTGAACACGCGTCTGGTTGCTCAACGACAGACACGCAAGGCAAATCTCAGTCTGCACAGGATCGTAGGACTGAGTGTCGCGGTTACCTTGCTCGTTGTGCTGCTGGTCGTAGCGCTGATCCCAGCGTTCATCAGCACCTGGCGCAGCGGCAGGGACAACACCTGCCGTAGCCACGGCAGCTTCGAGTACATGGTCGACGATCCCTACGCCACACTCGGCTCTGTGCTGACCGACGCGTATCGAGCACATCACCTATCGTACAGCGGTGATCAAACGCCACTGGTCAACGAGACCGAGCGTCTCAATGGCAAATCGATCGGCGATTCGACCATCCAGAACTATGAAGTATTGCAGATTCCGATCTGCACCGGCCCCTAACGGCCGAGTACGCGCCCGGGATCAGCACACTTCGCTGATCCCGGGCTGACCCCCGCCCCGACGCCCCGCGTGTCGGGGTTTTACTTTGCGCGTTTTCGCAGCGTAGTGACAGCGCGGCCTGCGGCTGCGATATGCCGAGCCCTCACACATTTGCAAACTTGAGCTCAGACCGCCAAAATGGTATTATTCGCAAGCGTTCGGTCCCATCGTCTAGCGGTTAGGACACCAGGTTTTCATCCTGGCAACCGGAGTTCGACTCTCCGTGGGATCACCAAGTCTTGTAAAAAGTTATAAAAAGTGCTATTATATTTGTCAGTTTAGATGCTTTCTAAACTTTTTTGCTCTTTGACAGCATAAAGTTTTAGATCACTAGCAGTGTTTACGGTTCAGGTGTCTCCGCGGACACTGCTAGTGAAAATCGTCCAACCGAAGGGAAGACACAAATGTCGTACTACCTTGATTGGCTACTCACGCCAGAAGAACGTGAACGGCTCCAGGCTGCGAACGTTCGTTTCAGCGAAGTGGGTATTGGTACGGCGACGTATCACCGCTTCGGCCTGATGATGGAAGAGAGCACGCTTGAGAATGTTCTCGATTTGCTCGGAGTCATACGAGACGAAGACGAAGATGATGAGCTTCAAACTCCCCAGGGTGACTATTTACCAGGAGTAACAGCAATCAAAGTGACGGATCGTCCGACTCCACTGCGCCCTGTTGTCGAAATCGGTGGCAACTACCTCGGAACTGAATATCTGAGTATCTTGGCGGCAAGTTATGCCGAACTGAAACTCACGATGGTTACACAATTCTGGGATGGTGAATGCGACTACCGGCACATCTACAACGCGCTCTACGTGGCGGTCTTCTCATTTCCTGACTGGGAGTCCATCGAGGAAGTCGATGGTTTCGGTTACAGAAGTACTCGTTTCGAGGCGTCGCCAAACATCTCGACCGAGTATTTGGTGATCCGTGACCAGGAGAACCGTACGCTCGGCCTATTCAAAGGCGACGTTACCGGCGGCACGTTGTGGCTGCCATTCAACTTCGGTCGTGACCCAGAAGACGGTGCACGGCTGGCATACGTGATGTATGTGCTTGCTCGTCGTCTCCACCCTGAACTCGGAGAGATTGCCAGTTACACGGAAGTAGTCACAGAGCGTCGCCAAGAAATACAACGTCAACGCTTTGCTCAGCTTGCACAGCTCCGTCTCGAGCAGGAAATTAACGAACTCGACACCTCGCTTCGGGAATCCGACTCAAGAGTCGAGAATGCTCGTCAAAGGTACGTTGAGACCATGCGAGCTGCTCAAGCCGCTAGAGTCAGGTACCAGTACATTCAAGAACGTGACGAAGGATCGATACTTCAAGAGATGCTCGAAGAGTTTTCTCGAGAGTTCGACCAGCTGCTTAACTCGGCTGATTTTGAAAGCGTTGATTTCGACGGTCAAACGGTTACCGTCAAGACAAGGCCACTTGTGCTTGTCTACGATGAACAATCGTATGGCCTTGGCCGTTATCAAATAATGGCCGGCCGTGACTCCATTCGGATTGAAAGTCTTGATGGAGTTCGTGGTGATCGTTACGAATGTCACCCGCATGTCCGAGATGGCCGACCTTGCCTTGGTAATCTCGGAACGAGTATCTCGAAGCTTCAAGCCACCATGTCTTACGGTGTGTTGATGCCGATGTTGGTGGCTTTCCTGGAGACGGCTTACAATCCGATCGATAGTTATGTTCGGATTGAGGCACTTTCCAATGTCCAAGTGATTCCGCCTGAGGAGGGCGCAAATGACACAGAGACCGTGGAACAGCCCCGGAGGCGTCGCCGACTGCGAGGTAACAATTCCGATGTCGCTGAAACGTCGTCTTGATCTCTACATCGCCAACTGCCACCTGGAAATATCGGGCTTGGGCGAAGTCGAAGTCATTGATGGCGTTGTCACCGTGACGGCGCTTTACTTGCTGCCACAGAGGGTCAACGCTAGCGAGACCACTTTGTCGGCAGATACTGTCGTCGACTTCTTAGCCAGTGCAGTAGAACAAGGAGTCGATCCGTCCAAGCTTCGTCTTTGGTGGCATTCTCACGCCGGTCATTCGGTTGGTTGGAGTGGCACCGATGAAGGAACAATTGACTCGTTCGATGCGTCTCAGTGGTGGCTGTCGATTGTCGGCAATCACGCTGGCGATTATCTCGCTCGAGTGGACGTGTTTCCGAGTGAAACATTGCCATTTCGCTTCACCCAAAAGGCCTCAATCACAGTCGAACATGACGACGATGACCTGGTAGACGAAGTGCGGAGCGAGATCGAAGAATACGTCCAAGAAGCACCGGAGCTGCCCCCTTTCCCGGTTGCTGGGAAGAGATCCTCACGGAGGGGCCAACGGAGACGTAGACATGTACAAACTCCACCAGAAGGAGGTCCGTAATGGATCTGTGGCGTCAAACTGACATTGTTTCCAAGGACGCTATGGATGGTTTGTCCTTCATCTTGATCGGTGCTGGCGGAATCGGTTCGGTCGTCGGTCTGATCTTGGTCAAAATGGGCGTGACGGACCTCACGGTCTACGATCCGGATGTGATCGAAGAACACAACATTCCGAACCAGACGTATCGACTGTCCGATGTCGGCCGTCCCAAAGTCGAAGCACTAGCGGAGGTATGTAGAGACTTTGCCGGCGTCGAGATCAAGACACGGCAAGAGATGTTTACTGACAGTACGCTTGCAAGTGGCGTAGTCATTTCTGGGGTTGATTCGATGGAATCACGGATGAAGATTTGGCGAACTGTCAGGTACAACCCCAGAGCCCTCAGCTACATCGAGGGCAGAATGGGTGCTCAAGAGGGCCGTGTCTACACGGTTACACCTCATGACCCCGATCAAGTCAGGCTGTACGAAGCAACACTGCACGGCGACGCCGAGGCAGAAGAGTTGCCCTGTACCGCCCGTTCCATTGCGTTCAACTGCTTTTACCTGGCAGGCCTCTTGGTTAGTCAGGTGAAAAAAGTTATTATGGGAGAGGAGGTAGCACTCGAGGTCATCTTCGACCTTGTGACAACCACGCTCATAGTTCCTCGTTAGAAACCATCACGAAGGAGAACAGCCATGCCTGCGCGACGCAGAGGTAAGCCCGGTGCAGCAGCAGCTTCAAGCACCAGCCGAGCAAGCGGAAGCGGAAGTGGGGTCCTGCGGGATTCCGCAGCCAAGCCGGCGGCTGGTGCCAAGACAGCTACAGCAGTCGACAACGGTCCCAAGATCACCGTCAAGCTCATCCAGATGGGCAACGGCGATCGTGACGTCCAAGTGCCTGTGGGGGCAACGGTTACCAAGCTCTTGGAGGTCGCCGGACTCTCACAGAAGAACGGTTCAGTCGTGATCAACTCCCAGCGAGCCAAGCTCACCGACAAGCTGGAAGAAGGCACGACCGTCGTCTTCGCATCAAACGTAAAGGGCGGACGCCGCTAAGCGGTGTCGTGTCCACAGCGGGTCCGGGGTCATGGAAACATGGCCTCGGACCTAGCTCAACCCAAGCCTTCAAGTGATTGAAGTTTTAGATTGAGTTAGAACCGAAGAACTATTCTTAAAAACCTCTTGCCATTGCATTAATTCGGCCCATAATTGATTCCAATCCCACTTATTCGAGTTCACCAGCATAAGCATTTTCAAATCTCCATTAGAATTGTTCTTGCAAATGATATAATTCATAAGATGAGTGAATATCCAAATAGTTCGGGAGAATCGGGTCAACTCGATAGTTTCAGTTCTGCAGAATTGCTTCCTGCATCTGAGACTGTAATAGAACGTGTCTTACTCGAAGACGCTGCGACAATGATATCCACTGTCGCAAACAATGAGGCCAAGGCTTTAACATTTGCTGCTATGGCAATCCGTAGCGGTAATGTACCACTCTCAAATGGCCAAATCCATAAATTATTCTTAGACATACAAGGTGATGATAACAAAGCTTGGGGTGATATCGGACATGCAGTTCCAGCCCAATATGCTCGAGATACCTTTGAGCCGATTGGTGCAGTGGCCAAATCTCAAATCGATACAAAACAAGGCATCCGTGACCGATTTACTGTCACAAGATATGGCGACCGAATCGGGTTGGCCGTGACTGGTATGATGTTAGATTTATCATTACGCTATCCACAAATTTCCTTGTATGAAATTTTTGGAACAACGAGTACAAAAAGTCCTGAAATGCGACGCTCACCGTTTACTAGACTTGAGATTCTACGATATCTTACCCAGCATAATGATGTCAGCAACAGCACTATTGCTCTTGGTTTAGAATTAGATCCAAGTCTTATCACTGAGCAAGTATATAACCTTAACAAGGTAGGACTAGTAGAAGTTCGAAGTTTTGAGCGTCGAGCTTCAGATAAAGAGATTTTAGTACCTGATATACAAAAGTTTGCAAAGATACTGCTTCATCCAAATAAAGGACAGCTTCCGGATGCTATTCATAATTATATATCTTCGCAGATAGCTACTGGCGAGGGCTCAATAGGTATTGAGGATGTTATAGACTATGCTAAAGTATTACAGCCAGATACTCCTGTTGATCGCATACGTGAAAATATACATCTAACCATCGCCGGATGGGAACAGTCTGGAGCAATCCAAACTCGCTCTGAGTTTAGCAATAGACAACGATCATTCGTTCGCCTGAATTCTGAGAATGAGCAGTTAGTGACAGAATTGCTCAGCTTGACTGAAGCAATTATGCAAGGTGATCAGGTAAAGTTGGATTGGGGTCAGGCGAGAGCTCATGAAATACTTTCTGACTCCAAAGCTGTTAATACCTTACTTCAAAAAGCTCGTGAGTCATCACCATTCAAACAGCGTGAATCACTCGAAGAATTCCAGTCTAGGATTCTAGCAATTCTGACAAGAGGTGAAATGACCCCAAGTGACCTAGAGAAAGCTGCTGAAGCAAATGGTAAACCCACAAGTAAAACTTCTATACTCAGAATACTTCGGACACTTGAGCTCGATGGCAGAGTGAAGGCTCGATCAGAAAGTGGGCGGAATTACTATTCATTGCCAAGCAACTGATGTCTAACTTACTATGTTCTACACAACCCTAGCACTAAATAACTCCTGATCTTCCCTGAAAAAGTCATAAATCGAAATTAGTTCTTCCTTGATTGAGTTCCACCGCACTCTACTCAAGGTCACCAGCAATTATTTGGAACTATATTCTAAATACTACCAATCGGTCGGTATGATCAAATCATTTATGTTTTGCGTCGTGACGGTAAAACCCATAGAATAGAAACAATAACATTTCCCATGACTACACCAAAAGTCGCTAAAACAAAATCTCGTTTCAGCCGACACCTCATCACGCGGCTGATTTTGATTGCCTTCGGGCTCGGATTGGCCTTGGCGCTGGGTTGGCAGATCCAAGCCGAGCAACCGCCAACCGACCCTGCCTTGGCCGTCAGCGCCAATCAAGCCACCCGTCTCAACCTCCTCGCCCAGGTCGAGACCCTGACCACTAGCACCGACACGCTGACCGGACACATCAGCTCCGGCGACATGACCACGCTCAAGGCTGACCTGTCGCAGATCCGCAATACCGTCTACAATCACCAATTCGACGTAGCACAGCTGATGTTGGCCGATTTCGTGACCAGCCGCGCCCACATCAAGCACATTGCCATCCTGATGCCGCCGCCTCCCCCGCCACCGACCATCGTCATCCCGACCGCCCAAGCCGTCACCACGCTTGGCCCCGGCCAAATCCCCATCCTCATCTACCACAAACCACCAGCCGATCTCGAGGCCCAACTCCAAGTCCTCAAAGCCAAGGGTTATACTACCGTCCGCATGGCACAAGTGGCCGCCCATCTGCGCAACGGTGGCATCGATGCCGGCTGGCCGGCCAAACCGGTGGCCATCACTTTCGATGATGGTTTCTCCCAGCAGATGTCGGCCTTCGCCTTGCTGCAGAAGTACCACATGTCGGCGACTTTCTATCTGATCGTCGGTCACCCCACGCCGGGTTTCTGCCTCGGTCTCAGCCAGGACAAGACCGCGCCCTGCGCCGACTCATACCTCACTTGGGATCAGGCCAAGACGCTGGTCGACTCCGGCCTCATCGAGATCGGCGACCACACCATGGATCACCTCGATCTGTCGAAGCAGACAGCCGACATCCAGAGCTACCAGATCCTCGAAGCCAAGGGCGAGCTAGAATCACGGCTCGGCGTCACCATTACGAGCTTCGCTTACCCATACGGTTCCTACAATGCAACCACGATATCGATCTTGGCAGCCAATGGCTTCACCAACGCAGTCACTACCAACCAAACCATGAGCCAATCGCTCGAGGGCATCTTCACGCTCGGACGTGTGCGTAATACTTACCTGCTGCCTTAAGCTGCTATGAGTGCTTGATGAGTGCTTCGATGCCGGGCAATTGCTTGCCGGCCAATAGCTCGAGGCTGGCGCCGCCGCCGGTCGAGACGAAATCAAAGTCCTTGTGCATGGCATGAGTGTCGACGAAGGCCGTCGTGTCACCGCCGCCAATGATACTTTTGGCAGTCTTATGGCGCGCCAATGCCCGCGCCACTCGTTCGCTGGCTCGGGCGAAAGGCGCCAGCTCGGCCATGCCAAGTGTGCCGTTCCAGAAGACCGTCCGGCTGTGATCGATGACATCGACGATGGCCTGCGCGCTGACCGGACCGATGTCCAGCGCCATCTGGTCAGCCGGGCAGGCATCAGTTGAGATGATACTTGTCTTGGCATGTGCCTTGGCTTCGGTCGCCACTACGAGATCAGTCGGCAGGATGACTTCGACACCGGACTTTTTGGCGTGAGCCATGATTGACTTGACGTCGGCTTTGAGATCGGGCTCGAGCAATGATTTGCCCATCTCGTAACCCTCGGCCAGCAAGAATGTGTTGGCCATCGCGCCGCCGATCACCAGCGTGTCGACTCGGTCGATCAAGTTCTCAAGGACCGCCAGCTTGTCAGCCACTTTGGCACCGCCGATGATGGCGGTGAAGGGTGACTTCGGATGCTCGAGCAAGCTGTGGAGGGTGTGATATTCCTCCTCGACGAGCAAGCCAGCTGCGTGCGGCAAGTGCGCCGGCACGCCGACAATGCTGGCATGGGCGCGATGGATAGCAGCGAAGGCATCGTCGACGTAGACATCAGCCAGTTCGGCTAGCTCGGCCGCAAAATGCGCATCATTGGCTTCTTCTTCGGGATGGAAACGTAGATTCTCGAGCATCAGGATCTGGCCGGCTTTGAGTTTGGCAGCAGCCGCTGCCACGTCTTCGCCGACACAATCATGCATGAACTTGACCGGCCGATCGAGGATCTCGGCCAGCGCCTGAGCCACCGGCGCCAGACTCAAGTCGTGGACGACTTTGCCCTTCGGCTTGCCGTTGTGGCTGGCGAGGATGACCGCGCAACCCTGGTCGAGCAAGTACTCGATGGTCGGCACGGCTGCTTCGATGCGGAATTCGTCGATGATCTTGCCGCCTTCGACGACGTTGAAATCAACCCGGTCGAAGACGCGCTTACCACGCAGCTTGAGATCTCGTACGCTGGGGAGTTTCATAATTGCGGTGATATATTCGTAAGCATAACTGGTTTCATGGTTTTAGTTTATCGGCCGCGGGCTCTTCGCGCAATGGCGTGGCTGGTTTGTCAGCTGGCAACGCCTTGGTGGCTGGCGAGGCAGCTGGGGTTTCTACCAGCGGCCGTGCCGAGGCGTGAATCGCTCGGACAGATGGCACGCCGCTCAGTGGCAAGCTGAAGCCGAAGCTTGAGCCTTCGTTCTCGACGCTGGCGAAGACAATCCGGCCACCTTGCGTCTCAATCACCCGCCGCACCAAGAACAGACCGATGCCGGTGCCATTTGGTCGCTCTCGTTTGGCATTGGTGGCGCGAAAGAACTTCCTGAACAAATCGGCTTTCTGATTCTCGGGCACGCCGATGCCATTATCGACCACTTCGAAGACGACGTTTGTCGCAGTCGTCCGCAGATAGACTTTGACGTGCCCGCCAGGCGTGTAGAATATGGCGTTGTCGATCAGGTTCATGATAGCTTGGCGGATCTTCTGCTCGTCGAGCATGATGATTGGCACTGGCTTCGGTGGCTTAACGAATTGGACCAGCGTTTCCTTCTCGCGCGCCCGGTCGGCCAGCATCTCGATTTCTTCAGGCACGACGGTGTTGAGATCGGTCGGCGAGATATCGAGCAAGAAGCGACCAGCTTGGATGCGGCTGATGTTGAGGAAATCAGCCACCAGCCGCTTCAGCAGTTGCACCCGATGGAGCGCCTTGGACAATGGTTCATATTGGCGCGGAGTCACCGGACCATATATGCCCGTCTTGAGCATCGAGATATAACCATCGATCACCACCAGCGGCGTACCGAGCTGATGCGAAGCCATGGCGATGAATTCATCCTTGATGGCATCGAGCTGCTGCAGGTGCAAGTTGGCGGCTCTGAGTTCGGCCGTAGCTTGGGTGACCTTGGCCTGCAATGTCTCGTTGAAGTGCTGAATCTGAGTATACGACCGAGCATTGTGCACCGCAATCGCCAGCTCGTCGGCCACGATGTTGATGATACGCAGATCGGCGCCACTATAAATGTTCCCGTTGCGCTTGTCGGAGAAGAGCAAGTAACCGATCTTCTCGTCGTGAGTTTTCAGGACTACAAAGACGCTCAGACCATACCGACGTAATAATTCTTTGCGATCGTCGCCTTCGACCAGTTCATCGGCTACCAGCATCTCGTCACCCAATTGGGCCAGATCTCGCGCCAAGGCGACGAGGTTTTCGGCGAAGTAGCCACCGGCTTCATAGAAAACAGTGTCCTTCTGCAAGACCACAATGTCGACATGGCGGACTCGGAGATTGACAGCCAGCAATTGAATCACGTCGCGGCTGAGCCGAGCGATTTCGATCTCGGCGGCAAGCACGCGTCCGATTTGATTGATCAACTTCTGGGGATCGTATTTGTCGCGGTAGAAGATCCGATCAGTCACCTTCTCGAAGAAGCGGCGCAGCGGCTGGAAGGTAAACGCCAGAAGGATGGCCACGGTGACGTTGAAATATTGCTCGGAAGTCGACAATCTATCGCTATGGAAGATCAGATTGCCGAGCCGGAAAGCCAACAGCGCGTAGATCACCCCAAGTGAGAACAACAAAGCGGCATAAGTAATCGAGCGCGTCACCACTAGTCGGATATCGAAGAGATGATGACGGATCATCGCATAAGCCATGCCGCCCACCAAGACTAGGGTGCCGGTTGAACCATAAATCGACAGTGAGTAGTTATTGAAAGTAAACGGCAGGATCATCTCGGTCGTCACGACGATGGCAGCCATGATGAAGAAGCTGATCGTGACATAGCCGACCCTGACTCGCGCCGCGCCACGAAGACGCACCAGCCCGAGGATCAGTACTGTCACCACCGCCAAGATAATCGCCAACATGAAAAAATAATAAATCGCCACCAGCGGCCCAAGGATCGCCACATTGATGGCATTCTGGCGCTGGAAGCCAGCCGAGACGAGGTTTGAGGCGCCAAGGATGGCCACTGCCAGCGAGGTCAGGCCAGCCGTCCAGCCGATGAGGTTGAAGTATTTCGGCCACAGGCCGACGAAGGAGATGCTGAAGATCAGCATGAAGAAGAGTGCCAAGGGCGGCCAGAAGAAAGCGTTCTTGTTGATGAAGAGGATGGCCCAATGACTCAAGCCAGCGGCGTTGCCGAAGAAGTTTGCTAGGATGAAAAACGACAGAAACCAGGTGAAGAGCGCGAAGAAGATGTTCTGATTATGCCGCCAGTTTTTGGCAAACACAATCAGGCCCAATAGCGAATTAGCCACCACGACGAATATCGTCACGACGAGAGATGTGCTGATGGTATTCAGCATGCTTTCATCATAGCATAAGTGGTTTGAGAGAGGGACTACAAATCAGCGAATGTTGGCTGGTTGTTTGGGGGTGGCGCTAGGCAGAGCCGGTGTCGGAGTTTGCGCAGGCGTTTGTGCGAGTGCTGGAGCTGATGCTGCCACCACTGCAGCCGTAGCCACCGGTATCGCTGCTTTTCTCGCCGGCGCCAATGCTTGGGCCGTGGCATCGGTCGGGTTCTTGGCCAAGGCGCTGGCCGGTACCCCATGCAGCGGTAGGCTGAAGCCGAAGGTCGAGCCCTTGCCTTCCACGCTCGAGAAGATGATCTTGCCACCCTGGACTTCGACCATTTGCTGGACGAGGAAGAGGCCGATGCCGGTGCCATTTGGTCGTTCTTTCTTGGCGTTGCCGGCGCGGAAGAACTTCGAGAACAGCTTCTTCTGAGCTTCCTTCGGCACGCCGATACCATCGTCGACGACTTTGAAGATTGCTTCGTGCTCGGTGGCAGAGAGTGACACGGTGACGTGTCCCTTCGGTGTGTAGTAAATCGCATTGTCGATCAGATTCATGATGGCTTGGCGAGTCTTTTGTTCATCGATCGTGATCATCGGTAGCGGCGTCGATGGCGCGACATAGTGGACGGTGGCTTCCTTCTCGCGCGCGCGCTCAGCCAGCATGTCGACTTCCTCAGGCACGACTTTGTTCAGATCAGTTGGTGCCACGTCGAGGAAGAAGCGGCCGGCCTCGATACGGCTGATGTTGAGGAAATCAGCCACCAAGCGTTTGAGCAAGCGGACACGGTGCAAGGCCTTATCGAGCGGCTCGCGCTGGCGCGGCGTCAACGGCCCGTAGATATTGCCCGACACCATCGAGATGTAGCCGTCGATGACGGTCAACGGCGTGCCGAGCTGATGGGCAGCCATCGACATAAACTCGTCCTTCACCTCATCGAGCTGCTGCAGATGCGCGTTGGCTTCGCGCAGCTCGGCCGTCGCTTGAGTGATGCGCTGTTGCAAGGTCTGGTTGAAATGCTGGATCTGCGAGTACGACTTGGCGTTTTGGACGGCGATGGCCAGCTCATCGGCCACGATGTTGATGACGCGCAGGTCGGCGTTATTGTAGATGTCGCCGTTGCGTTTGTCGGAGAAGAGCAAGTAGCCGGTTCGCTCGGCGTGAGTCTTGAGGACGGTGAAGACGCTGACGTTGTAGCGGCGCAGAATTTCCTTCTGATCACCCTCGGCCAGCTCGTCGGCCACCAAGGTATTCTCGCCGAGGCGCATCAGATCGTGCGCCACGGCCGGCAGATGTCCGGTGAAGTAAGCACCGGCCTCGTAGTAGATGGTGTCACCTTGCAGCACTAGGATGTCGACGTGTCCGACGCGAAGGTTGGTCGACAGCAGGCTCATGACACCTTGAGCCAGCTTGGGCAGTTCGATCTCAGCGGCGAGCACGCGGCCGACCGAGTTGACCAAGGCCTGCGGATCGTACTTGTCGCGATAGAAGATGCGGTCGGTGCCCTTCTCGAAGAAGCGGCGCAACGGCTGGAATGTGAAGGCCAGGAGGATGGCAACCGCTACGTTGAAATATTGCTGCGAAGCCGACACCGAAGCGCTGTGGAAGAACAGGCCGCCGACCTCGAAAGCCAGCAGCGAGTAGAGGACGCTGAGGCTAATAAGGAGTAAGACGTAGGCTACTGAACGGGCGACAACAACTCGAACATCAAGTAATTGATGTTTAACGATTGCATATGTCGTTGTCCCAAGAAATATTAGTGCATATAGTGGAGCAAAGGCAACAAAGGTGTTAACCTGGAATATCACTACTGGTATCAATATAGTGCCAATAATTAACCCGAGCATTAATAAGATCCCATATGTCAGCAATAAGAGTTGTTGCTTTTCTTTGCCAATACTCTTTTTCAGGCGTTTGATTAAAATCAGGACAGCCAGAGAACTGCATGTTATTGCAAAAATTGCAAAAATTGCCATACCAGGCCCAACCTGAGGTTGAGGTGTACCTCCTGGGTTAGTCTGCAGGTGAGTAAAAGCATACGGCGAGACTGCATCAAGCATAACAATTACAGTTGCAATAATTATTAATGTTAATGTTGAGTTTCGAAAAGGTAATTTTTCTTTCGGAAGTGTCTTTGCTAGTAAATAAAACAGAGCGGCCTGTGGTGCCCCTAGAAAAAGACTGAGGCGAATCCAAAGTAAGGTAGTTGGGTTACTTTGTTTTAAGGATACATATAGTATAACCAGCCAAGCAGATGTAACCCAAAATAAAATTCCAAGTATCCAATTTGTTGCGCTCTTAGGATTATTTATGAAAACAAAAATACCCAAGATTACGTTAATTATTACAATAACAATTAGTATAATTAGCTGAATTAGGGGGCTAATATGCATTTATTTACGCTCGTTTAGGAAAGATATAGCCAACTCATTGAACTTCTTATTATCTTCTATCGGAGGCATGTGACCAGTTTGAGGTAGAACTTCAATTTTCGCATGCGGTATTAGTTTGAAGTTTTGCCGTACTTTACTATATGGCATTAATGGATCTTGCTTGCCCCAAATTAACATCACTGGAGCTCTTATCTTTCGGAGATCGTTTGCTAGATATAACTCTTTCCGCATCCCAAGAGGATGTGCTAAGCGACTGATAAACATTAGATTATGAGAAGTTTGTGACAATTCATAGAAATAATCAATAAACTCGGGCTCCAATACCAAATCTTTATCATAAAAGACACCTCTCATGAATTTTTCTAGATTTTTATTATTTCTATCTGGCTTCAATGCAGTCTTAGAAATAAGCTTCGCCCATTGTTTAACCGCGACAGGTCTAAATTTCAAAGGCATATATGTCGTAAGGCCAAGCGGATTTGATAAAATAACTTTATTAATGTATGGTTTGTTATCAATGGCCAATTTAAGTGCTATCCAGCCTCCTATTGAGGCGCCAATAATGGCTATTTTTTTATCGCTAATTTCTGTCATGACAAATGCATCAACTATATCGACAAACTCTTTAAAGATATCAACCTTATGAAAATCTATTTTAGTAGAATCCCCTGCGCCTGGTAAATCTATTGCAAATACAGTAAAGTGCTTCGCTAACTCGTCAATATTTTTGTACCATTGAGGCCATCCAATATTTGCGCCATGGATTAGTAAGAGTGGTTCGCCCGAACCGGCCTTTATATAGTTAATAGAATAGTTATGAATACTAACGTGTTGAAACGTAATATTTGATCTAAGTAATTTTGCTAGAGCTTGCTGTGTTTGCATTATACTTTCCGATCTTTATTTCCCTGCGTGGTGTATGTTTCGTGTCTACAGTTGGGTAACCGAGTCGGAAGAACATTTGTGGTCTTTCATCAGCACTGACCTCGAATAACCGCGCTAAACGGGTTGCGGCTAGTTCTTTCTCTATCATTGCGGCTAGAGGTGTCGAGCTAAGACCGAGTAGAGTTGCCTGGAGGGCAAATTGTTGGTATTTTTTACCTACATCAATCCAGGCTTCCGCATTATTTTTTGCACTTGTTATTATGCCTACCGTCGCACTACTCATAATTAGTCCTTTATCTTTTTTGGCTAAAACTTTCAGAACTTTCGGCACAAATCTTATAACATATCGACCTACCAACGAAGGTCCGGTTTTAATACCACTAACAAAGCCCGGCATACCGTCACCCTGCTCCGTTTTATTATAGCGCAACCAATTTGATAATTCTCTAGCAAAAGCTTTATTCATAGCATATTCTGCAGCAGTTTGAGAGTGTAGGTTAGCAATTTCCTCGATTTTTCGTTTGTTTATTTCGAGATGTATTGAAGGAATTAAGGTTAATTTTTTTAGAATGTTTGGTGCAACAACCTTTGGTGAATAGGGTAATTTATTTGAAGTTCGACTTTTAATTCCCGGAAATAAAGATCTCAGACTACTGTTTTCACTTTTCGTTTTTGATTGAACTAGTTGTAAAAAAATATTATTGCCGCTACCTCTTATGGTAGCCTGCAAAGGCATACCGAAATGTTCAGCTGCAACCATAATATTAATTAGACAGCACCCGAGACTGATAAATAGACCTCTGTTCTCGCTATCGCCATACGAAAGTTCATAATTTCGATCTGGATATAAAAACAAACTTTTTTCGTCAGACTCAAACCTCCATGGCTGCGTATTGTGAGTGGAAGGAGCCAAAATCCCATATTCTAATAGTGCAGCATACCGACTCTCTACTGACCCGTGAGTTGGAAACTTACTATCATCGACTTCCCAGGCTTGATAATTGTTCATAGTTTAAATCACTTTATTAATCGCCTGTACAATATTGGTTCTCTGTTCAGAATCACCTGTATCACTTGGTAAGTTGACAAGTTTTTTTGAATCTAAGTAATATTGACCGCCCTTTATTCCTTCATTGAGTAGTATCATTCTAGCAATAATCGTTGCTAGACCACCGTCAATTGCGATTGTACTTGCTAGTTGTGGTCTACCAACTAGACTATGACGAATCTCCAATAAAGATCCGAGTGCGCGTGTTGGTATATATTGTTGACCGATTAGTATCATGGCATATTTAATTCTATCTTTTTCAGAAACTTTACCAGTTAAAATTCTATCCAGAATCTCTTCTGCGACAATTCCTTGAAATGGTCTTTGTTGCGGTTCTTTATCATAGCGCTCTACGTCTATCAGGACATTGTCGCCGAGACTTGTCAGCATCACAAGTGGCTTTTTGTGTACTTTTGCAAATATGCGTAAGCGTACTTTCATTTCAAAATCATCGATTTCATCAAAGATAAGATCGGGTAGTTTACTAGTCTCGCTCAAGGCAAGTAAGTCTCCTTCTTTAATACCGTCAGAATATAATTCTAGATGAGCGTATGGATTTATCTCATAAATCTGTTCTGCAGCAAGTGATATCTTTGGCTTGCCTACTTCATGGATACCAGCTCTTAGCCGATTTAGATTTGCAGTCTCGATGGTATCAAAATCAGCTAATATTAGGTTTCGAGCGATTCCAGCATATGCAAGCGTTGTCACAATAGAATTACCTACCGAAAGACCCATTATGAGAATTCGTGAGTTATACAATTTGGTTTGTTCTTGAGTAGTGATTAAGTCTCGGTTTCGATTCGTTCTTAAACGATAGTAGTTTGGTTCGCAAACACAATGAATAAGCGCCCCATTCCAAGGGAAATAAATCCAGTCACCGGCTAGTGAATGAGTTGTTTGTTTTTTATACTTTTGTAGTTCGTTTTGATACTCTGATAATCCAATAAGCTGTGGGTTGTCGATCTCAAAAATTTCTTCAATTTGTTTCTCATAGATATTATTTATATATCGGATATCATTTTTCTCCTTGAGCAATGCAATATCCTCGATTGAATAATCCCCTTCTTTCAGAATTTGTGGTGATACTTTCATCATTATTTTTTTACCCATTTCTGTTTTGTGCCGGTTAAGAAATATGTTGGTTCGCCATAGGGCCAAAACTTTATCCTAGGCTTTACTTGTGTGGCTCCGTACTCTTCATAAACCTTTCTATATTCTGAGTTTTCTTGTAATAAGTGTTTTATGATTAATTGTTCAGTGTTTTCCTTCAAAGTCTTATCTTCTTTTTGGTGGGGTTTAAGCTCTGTATTTATTTCGAAGCACTGTCTAGCATTTTTGTCGAAGTCTACTCGCATGGTAAACTTTCCCGTCAACTTGTTTTGTACTGACCGATCAAGAAGAGCTTTCCTAACTGTGTTAGGGTAAATTTGAAATGCATAGAAGCTAACTGAGAAATCACTACGCTCATAAACATGTACGAAAGGTAGATTCCAAATTGTATCTGTTAGGCCAGCCTCTTTTGTCAATTTTGTTATATCCAAACCACATTCGCGGGCCAATGCAAAAGTCTTTTCCTTTGTCATCACATTACCTCGATCCTTGAGATCATAACGTACTAATGGTATGCCACTGTTCGCCGAACAAACGAGGCTGCCATCAATATCTTCGAAGTAAAAAAGTTCTGGTAAAAACTGAGTATGAGTGGGAAGTGACGTAGCTCGAGAGAAAAGCTCTTTATAGAGTCTTTCGTTTTTTAGGGCTTCGCGACGTAATAGAATGGAAAGCGGTGTCTCATGAGACATTGTTCCAAGATCTACTGTGCCATAATGATTTAGTGTAGCTGTGAAGATATTCTTTAGACTTGCTTTTTCGATAAGGTAGTCACGAAATGTTTCGCTAAATGCTTCAGCTGAAAGTATAAAACCCATATCATAGTCACTCCATTGCACTCCTTCTGCTGCTGCTTGATCAACGATATCCTTAAGGAATGGTCCGTAGGCTCCAATGAGAATTTGATCAAAATCACCGCCAAGATTTTTGACTGCTTTTAGCACCTCTAGTGTGTTAATTCCTGGAGTGATGATGCTCAGACTATAGGCACCGTTTTCTGCAACTTGTTTAACTGCCTCATAGGTAAATACTCCACCTATCCACGCACCCATAGGAAAAGCATCAATGTAAAGCGTACTTTTTTTATCAATTTGAAAATTAGCTCTTAGATAAAGCTCGGCAGTACGTGCATATTGAGCATCTTGTAGGTTTTGTCTCGGGAAATAATATGGCTCACCAGTCGATCCTGAGGTGGTTGATATCACCCAACTTTGTTGTTTAAAATCGCCATCCCAACATAAATCGGCTCGTTTGAATTTACGTAAATAGTTATCTTTATCAACTAAAGGAATATGCTTGAAATCGCTCACTGTCTTTACTTTTGAAGGATCAAACTGATGTTCTCGTAAAAATTCTTTGTAGGCTGGGACACGTCGGCTCATCTCGTGAAAGAGCTGAAGGGCCATTTTCTCACCACGGTCTAGCCAAAACTGTTCTGGTTTAGTCTTTAGTAGTCTTTCGAGCTGCAGTGTTTCTGGTATAAACGTGTTATTTGCAATCTTCATAATTTTTATCTGTTCTCAAGCGACCCTTTTTACCTTACAATTGAGATTATATATCAGATGTCAGATATTAAGTAGCTAGAGCGACCAAGACAGAACGGACAGAATGTCAAAAAAGATTATTTCATCGAGGCTAAGTAAAGTCGACAGTAGTGTAATACGCGCTGCCTTTAGCTTAGCGAACAATATTAAAGATCCTATAGATTTGTCGATTGGTTTCCCAGAAGACGATACTCCACGTAAGATTCGGCAGGCTGGGATATCCGCAATTAAAGACGGTTTCACTCGATATACCCCATCAAACGGTATAATTGAGCTTCGTCAGGCAATAGCTAAAAAGTTAGCTAGTCAAAACGACATACATCTCTCCCCGAAACAAGTGACAATTGTTCCTGGACTAACAACTGGCATTTTGTTAATTTACCTATCCATTCTTGATCTAGGTGATGAGCTGATATTATCCGACCCATTTTTTCCTCCTTATCGTGACATTGCTCTAATGCTTGGAGCTAAAGTGGTCTATGCTGATACTTTCCCTGATTTTCAATTGACAGCCGAGCGTCTACAACCATTAATTACTAAAAAGACTAAAGCAATTGTGATAAATTCTCCAAATAATCCATCTGGCGCTGTTTATCCAAAGAATGAGTTAAAAAAGATTGCGGAACTAGCAAAAAAACACAATCTTATTATCATTTCTGACGAGATCTATGAGTACTTCAGCTATGATCATCATCATTTTAGTATTGGGAGCATTTATCATAACACTCTGACTCTAAATGGTTTTTCGAAAGCATTTGCAATGACTGGTTGGCGACTAGGCTATGTTGCTGGACCATTTGTACTGATCGAAGCTATTAACGAGCTGCAACAATATATTGTATTCTCTTCCTCTTCAATAGCACAAAGAGCGGCGCTTGCCGCGCTGCGTTATAATCCAAAGAATCTGACTAGTAAGTACCGGCACAAACGAGATTTAACTGTTAAATTATTAGAAGAAAAATTTAATGTTCAGGGAGCACAAGGAGCATTTTATGCTTTCGTATCATTACCCGATGGTATTGATGACTTACTGTTTGTAAAGCGAGCTGCAAAAGAAAAAGTTATTATTTTGCCTGGTCAAGTGTTTTCTAAACACAAAAATTACATAAGAATTGCTTATGGTAATACCAAAGAGCAAATTGAATCAGGTATTAAAATTGTAAATAGTCTCTTAGACTAACCCCACCTAAGGACTCAACCGATTCGGCCCACGGAACAAGTACATGGCTTCGCGGACGCTTTCGAGTCCGAGCAGTTTCATGAGGAACCGCTCTGAACCGAAGCCGAAGCCGCCGTGTGGCGGGATGCCGTATCGGAAGAAATCGAAATAATGCTGCAAGTGCGCCACATCGAGACCGCGCGCCTTGGCCTGCGCTTCCAGCACCTCGAGCCGATGCTCACGCTGGGCGCCGGTCGTAATCTCGAGACCGCGATACAGTAGATCGAAGCCCTTGGTGATACCTGGCCGATCGTCATACTGCATGTGGTAGAAAGCCCGTACGCCAGCCGGGTAGTCGGTCACGAAGACGAAATCACCCTTGCCCTCGGCGGTGAAATGCTCGGACAGTTTGCGCTCGCCCTCCGGATCGAGGTCGTCGTGCTGGCCGAGCTTGTGGTCATACTTGTCGAGAATCTGGAGCGCCTCGGCGTGGGTGACGCGCACAAATGGGGTCTCGGGGCCGGGCACCACCACCTCCAGACCGTCATAGAGCTCGGCAATCCGCGGGCCGCATTTGTCGCGCAACGCGCCCAGCACGAAACCAAGCCAACCCTCCATGAAATCCATGACGTCCTCGGGCCCGTCGATCCAGCCGATTTCGGTGTCGACCGACGTGTACTCCGTGGCGTGGCGCGTGGTGAAACTCGGGTCAGCCCGGAAGACCTCGCCGATCTCGAAGATACGGTCGAAGCCCGCCGCCATGGCCATTTGTTTGTAGAATTGCGGACTCTGCGCCAGATAAGCCGTGCGGTCGAAATATGGCACCTCGAAGAGCTCAGCCTTGGTCTCGGAAGCCGTCTCCATCAGCTTGGGCGTGTGGATCTCGATGAAGCCCTCGCGCAGCCAATACTCGCGCATGGCAGCTTGGACGACGGTATTGACCTCGAAGATGAGGCGCTTGCGAGGATCGCGCAGGTCGAGATAACGCCAGTCGAGCCGGATGTCGAGGCCGGATTGCTCGTCCATCGGTAGATTCTCGCCAGCCGTGCTGAGGACTTCGAGTGAATCGAGCTTGACCTCGACGCCACCCAGCTTGACGATCGGATTCTCGGCCACGGTGCCACGGACGCGGACAGTCGACTCGGCATTGAGCGCGCTGATGATGGCAGCCAGCTCGGTGTTGCTGGTCGGATTCACCAGCTGGATCTTGCGATGCCGGCTATCTCGCAGGATGACGAATTGGACGGCCTTCTGGTCGCGCACCGCGTCGACCCAGCCCTCGAGCTCAATGGTCTGGCCGACATGATCGCCGACCGCGGGGATTTCGATGCGATTAGGTTTGGAATTGGATTCGGAATGCGTTTTGGTGGCGTCTGACATGAGGGTATTTTACCACGTTATCAGATCAGTTTCACCAATATAATAGCAGAGAAGAAAACGGCTCCTCCCCGGAGGGAGGAGCCGCGTAACACTTGTGGGTGTCAGTCGTGAGCATCAGGTGCTGGTGGATTGAATCCGGCATCGACCTCGTCGTAGATGGCGAGCGGCGGAAGGTCGACCGAGAATTCGAGTGGGAAGAACTCGGCCATAAACCACGCCCACATCTGGTCACCGTAGTTGTAATGCCAGAACTCGGTCGGATTGGCTCCGAAACCGACTTCGAGCATCGTCCAGAAGAACGCCCGCCGATGATCGCGAGCGACCGTGCTGACGGGAAGACCTTCGACCGGTCGATAACCCTCGTGATAGTCGAGTAAGGCAAGCGGCGAGTACTCACGACCCGGGATGAAGCCCATATCGACTTCACGATCGGTGCCGAGATACATCGGCTTGGCGTCCGAACCACCACCGGTCATGTGTGGCGTTGGTTGGCCTGGCCGTGGTGCCGGGAAGACACTGTGACGTCCGGCCATGATTTGCTCTTCCGACCAATTCGGGTGCTCACGTCGCAATCGTCGCGGCGCAATTTCGTCATGCAAATACTGCTGCAAGCGACGAGCCCGAATGCCTTCTGCGATGAAGACCTCGACCGGGCCGCCAAAGATCTCGTTGAGCATCGGATCGTCGCGGAAGAGTTCGTTGGCCGCGAGATACATATGCACGACCGTCAGTCGCAGGAAAGCTCGCGGGTCAACGCCCGGGATCGGCTCCTTGTCGACGTCAGAGTCGCGCGTTTTCGAGTAGAAGCTGTGGCCACGCACGCCGTAATCACACGGATCAACCAATCGCTCATCACTGAGCAACTCGGCACGCGGCCAATCGCGGTACTCTTCCTTGATATCTCGCAGTGGCTGCATGTCAGGGATGGGCTTGGTCGGGTCGAATCTCAAAAGGTGCGCCTTCGCTATCATGTCAACTCCTAGGTTGAGAAACTGGACGCGAATTTTTTGGCTTTGTTATTATAGCTGAAATACGAAATAAATCAAGAGGGAAACGAATGATTTCCATTGGTCGGGGTGGCCGGACTTGAACCGACGACCTCGGCGTCCCGAACGCCGCGCGCTACCAACTGCGCCACACCCCGCTAGCCGTCACATGATACACCATTCTCGCTATCAAAACCAGTTGTTAGTTGGTAGCCGCTGAACCATCTAACGAATTCGAATCCAGGTTTGAACCTGATGAGGAGGAGCCGTTTTGGAATTTTTCGTTTGAATTAAATCTCGATACTGTCACGGTCCTGTCGAAACATTGGTGGCCAGATTTGTGAGTGGTTGGATCAGTGTTGTCGTCAGAAATGTTATTGCCGCTTTGGTCGGTTGAGAACGTCGCACACACCTTGTAGCTATCGAGTGAAGGAGTGTATTCATAGCTACTGGCGTTGTTATTCAGCTTGGGGCTGAATGACAAGTCATTGAGATTGGTTGGTAATGCGTCATGAGTCGTGGCATACGTCTGTACAGACGTATTGATAGACGTCAAGTCATCGACTTTGTTTTGATCGGCGGCCGGCCCCTTGGACACGGTGAATTGCAGTATGATCAAAATCACCGAAACGACGCAGAGGCCGCCAATAAATATATAATACTGCCTCATCTATCCTTCCCTCTTGTGCAGATCAATCCAATAATACGCGAAGATCCCGCCGGCGAACACCAGCGTCACCAGCATGTCGAGAAATGAAGTGATCCGGCTGACAGATTCAAATCCCGTGTTAGATCCATTGAGCAGGACAAACAAATAGCTGATCAAGTCGCTGACACCGATGACAAAAGTCACAATCAACGTCAACTGGATAGCCCGACGGCGCGAATTGTCGTAGCGCAGCTGTGGGTTCTTCAACTCTGCGCGCTTCAAACGCAAGAACAAGACCGAATAGATAGGCAATGTCACAATCACGGCCGCAGCGGCAAAAGAAAATGCCACTTTGCCAATCGTGCCGCCTGAGCTATGGTTCAGCCAGCTCGCGATCAGGTCGGTGACAATAAATCCGAGCGACCCAGCCACTATCCACATCGAGAAAAACAAGATGAAATACTCGAATCCCTGATTAGAATAACTCTTCACCACCGCAATCGGATCATTGCTCTGCGATGGAGTTGTGGTGCCGATATTGGTGATGGCGATTGGGTCGCGATTGACGTGGAGATGATTTATGTCGATTGATTCTGGTATGGACTGGGGCGGCGACATCACCGGAGGCATCTGCGGAGACGATGGCGATGGTGACAGCGGTGGTCTTGGTATGAAATGATGGTCAGTCTGCAAAGCCGCAGCGACTTTGTCCTGCGGCCAGCCAGCCAGAATTAAGTTATGGCGTATTTCGTCGTCACTCACCCCCGCCGCACGAGCGTTCTTCACATGATTGATAATTTCTAAGTCCATTGGCTGTTTGTATTATGTTGTAATACGCTTTTGCTTGTCAATGAGATCGATGCGTAAATAGTACTTTGGAGGGCCGTCCGGGACTCGAACCCGGAACCAATTGCTTAAGAGGCAACTGCTCTGCCATTGAGCTAACGGCCCACGCTTCCCCGCCACTATTCTAGCAAATCGCGCGAGGTGTGTGGTACGCCTGAAGGGATTCGAACCCCCGACCTTTGGTACCGGAAACCAACGCTCTATCCAGCTGAGCTACAGGCGCGCGACTGCGAAGTCTTCAAATCATGGTGCGCCCGGTAGGATTCGAACCTACGACCTTCTGTTCCGAAGACAGACACTCTAATCCGCTGAGCTACGGGCGCATAGGGCGCGCTGGACGAAAGGGACACGATTGGGCAAGAAACGCAAAAATGATCTGAAAACTTTTGCTATTCTACCATCTTTCTGATAGAATTAAAAGGTTCTGCGAGGGAAAAACGCCACTTCTGAGGCATATTTCGCCCGCGGACGCATCCATCGGGGTGTGGCGCAGTTGGCTAGCGCGCCGCGTTTGGGACGCGGAGGCCGAAGGTTCGAGTCCTTTCACCCCGACCATGTGTGATAATGCGAACGCGCGGGTATCGTATAGTGATTATTATTCCTGCCTTCCAAGCAGGCGACGCGGGTTTAATTCCCGCTACCCGCTCCATCGAATGGGTTCTGGCTGCGACGTGCCCGGCGAGCCCCCGTAGCTCAGCGGATAGAGCAACGGTTTTCTAAACCGTCGGTCGCAGGTTCGAGTCCTGCCGGGGGTACCAGTTTTGCGCTTCGGCGTGGGCGGAGATGACGCGCGCGATGTATATGGTGAATGTAGCTCAGTTTGGTTAGAGCAACGGGTTGTGGTCCCGTAGGTCGTGGGTTCGAGTCCCATCATTCACCCCATAGCATAAGTGCTTTGAGAACTTAAGAAACATTGTTATAATCTAGGAGTAGAACTATGATTATGGCAAACAAACGATATTCCAAGTCCAGTATAATCTTGATGATTATAGGTCTGGCACTTGCCTTAAGAACGATTGTGATAAGTTGGGAGTTCTTTACTACTTACATTTGCCCTTACACATGCAACGGTGGCAATAAAGTATCACCACCAGACTATGGCTGGGGCATCTTCTCAATCTTACTCGCGGTCTTTGCAATAATTTTATCTGCTAGTATGCTCAAGTTTACGAGCAAGAAATATAAAATTCTAGTATCCATTATTTTCGCTTTATTGTTAATTGTTATTCTTTTCCTGGGAATTGGAGCGAGATAATAAATGGTAGACTATATGTTCCTAATAAGCGCCTAGATTCGAGAAACATGAACAAGTCTACGAGAATCATGAACTTGTGTCTAATTGTTACGCTGAATTCATAACAGTAAATACTGAGCTTTGAATATCATAACTCCATCAACCACTGACCAGAGTTCTGATGTCATCCACGATCCGACCCCATAGTTATCTAATAAGTCCGAATTTGCATCGGACTTTTTAAGTTTGCATTTTGTAACAATTACCGCACGTGGCTCTTGAATCGCGTGCCTGCCCGGAAGCGCGGCAGCTTCATGGCCGGGATATCCATGCGTTCCTTGGTGGTCGGATTGATGCCGCGCCGCTTGCGCCGGGTGCCGAGGTCGAAGGTACCGAAGCCGGTGATGTTGACCTTCTCGCCGCTGGCCACCGAACGCTGGATGATGTTCGTCAGCTTGATCAGCATGTATTCGGCGTGGCGCTTGGTGGTACCGGCGTCGTCGGCAAGGGCGGTAATCAACTCCTGTTTGGTCACGGGCAGCAGTCCTTCGTGGTTCGTTTATGAGAATGTATCTAAATCATTTATACAGGAGTGGACAGCGAGCGTGCAAGCATGGAGCGTTTTCGGCGCGGGAATTCGCGCGACTAGATGATCGCTCGGCGCCAGAAAACTACTTAGCGTATTCCTGCGCGCGGGTCTCGCGGATAACGTTGACCTTGATGACGCCCGGGTATTTGAGCGTGGCTTCGATCTTGACCGCGATGTCGCGAGCCATCTTGATGGCGGTCAAGTCGTCGACCGACTCGGGCGTGACGAAGACGCGGATCTCGCGACCTGCGCTCATGGCGTAGGTCTTGGTGACGCCGGGGAAGGTGTTGGCTAGATTCTCGAGGTCGGTCATGCGCTTGGCGTAGTTCTCGACGGTGTCACCGCGAGCGCCTGGACGGCCGGCGGACAGGGCGTCGATGGCGCGGACAATCAATGCTTCGGGCGTGGTGGCCTCGATGTCGTCGTGATGCGCCACGGCTGCATGGATGGTGGCCGGATCCATGCCGGCCTTCTCCATCAGGATGCCGGTGATGTGGTGGTGGGCGCCGTCCATCTCGTGGCTGACGGCCTTACCGAGGTCATGCAAGAGCGCGGCCACGCGGCTGACGTTGACGTCGGCGCCGATTTCGGCTGCTACCATGGCGGCCAAGTGCGCCATCTCGATGCTGTGTTTGAGGACGTTTTGGGAGTAACTAGTGCGAAATCGAAGCATGCCGAGATACTTCATGATGTCAGGTGGCAAACCGACCACGCCGGCCTCGCGGCAAGCGTCTTCGGCGGCTTTCTTCATGACTTGATCGATTTCCTTCTGGGCCTTCTCGACGACTTCTTCGATCCGCGCCGGGTGAATCCGACCGTCTTCGATCAGCTTCTCGAGGGCGACACGGGCGACTTGGCGGCGAATCGGATCAAATCCTGACAGGATCACCACGCCAGGCGTCTCGTCCACGATGACATCGACGCCGGTCAGTCGCTCGAGGGTCTGAATGTTGCGGCCTTCCTTGCCGATGATGCGGCCTTTGACCTCATCGCCGGGGATGGCCACGGTGGTAATGGTACGCTCGCCAGCCACGTCGCTGGCGACTCGCTGCATGGCATCGCTCATGATCTCGCGGGCGTAGACCTCGGCATTGTCACGAGCTTCGTTGCGCATCTTCTCGATGACGCCGATGAGATCCTCGCGCATGTCGCGCTCAGTCATCTCCATGAGCTTGGTAGCTGCGTCGGTCTTGGAGAGTTTGGCGATCTTCTCGAGGTTTTCTTGAGCACGCGTGCGCATGCTGCGGAGCTCATTCTTGATCTCATCGATCTCGCGTTCGCTGGCCTTGAGCTTCTCGGTGCGACTATCAAGAGCATCGAAGCGGGTATCGAGTGTCTTCTCGCGAGTGGCGATGCGGCTCTCAGCTTCGTCGAGCTTACTGCGACGATCGCGTTCTTCGCGCTTGGCCTCGTCGAGCAGTTTGATCGACTCCTCGCGGGCATGCAAGACTTCTTCCTTCGATTTGGCTTTGGCTTCGTCCAGTATCTTGGTGGCGCGAGCTTCAGCGTTGTCACTCTTCTGTTTGTTTACATAGGTCTTGGCGCCGAAACCAGCTCCGCCGCCAGCTACGAGTCCGACAATGGCAAGTACAATTTCCATAGAAAAACCTGCTTTCTTCAAGCGTCGTTTTGCCAAATCTACAGATCAGAACGTCTTCAAAAATGAGGGGATGAGGTGGGATTGCGGCAGTAGTCAGAATTATCAGGCAAAAACAACGGATTAATCATAAATCATAAACTATCTGGCTTCATTAAACGCTGATTTCTGCGGATTGTCAATCAAGCCGATTTGGTTTGTGGAGGGTTTTGGGCTTCGGTTGGGTGATATTTGGTTCGCCGTCATAGTCAGGGATTACGAATTGTTGTGGCCGAGCAGTTTGAAGTGCAGCCAGGCCCGACGAACGCCATTCGTCGCCGCTAGCCTTGACGATGGGGATGTCGAGCGAGAAAGCCAAGGCGTTTGCTACGGTCGTACCGATACGGAGTCCAGTAAAAGAACCTTGGCCAGTGAAGATAACCAGCCCCGTGAGATCCTTGATGCTCAATTGCTGATGCTTGAGGAAATCCTCGATAGTCGGCAAGATGGTGTCGGCTAGCTCACGGTGTGCCTGCCACGAGTGCTCGCCGATGAGCTGTCCGTCTGGACTCAAGAGATATAATTCAGCCACGGGTTTGTCGGTGCGTAGAGCCAGGATCATGACAATACATCGAGTAACTTGGTAGATTTTGTACCCTTAGCGACAAACTCAAGATCGCGAGTATGTTCATCTATGAAATGAAACTCGATCAGTAACCGATCCGATGGCAAAACTCGCTCGGCTGGCTGCGCCCACTCGATTGCAATAATTGCAGAGATGTCATCGATCAATTCTGCTAGTTCGTCGATGACAACATCGCGGTCTTGACCTTGTAATCGATAGAGGTCGAAGTGCTCGAGACTGCAAGTAGCGGCTCCTTTCTCACCGTCACCGCCAAATTTGTAGGCGCGATGAATTGTGAAAGTCGGACTGGTCACTGTCTGAGTGATGCCAAGCCCAGCTGCCAAGCCTTTCACAAAGGTAGTCTTGCCGCCACCCAAATCCCCCACCAGCTCGATGACCTGTGGTGGCTTAATGGCCCGAGCCAGTGTGCCGGCCAGTTGCCAACTTTGCTCGGAGCTTGTGGTAGTAAGTTTTAATTTCCGGTCGGTATTCATAGGCTCCATACCCAATCGTAGCTGCTCCAGCCAGAATCAGCAACCACGACCAGACATTGTAGATTGGTTTGGCAGTAGCAGCATCTTCGGTGCTTAAGGCGCTCGTGCCGCTGGTTTTGGCCTTGGTAGTTTTAGCTGCGACTTTCTTGGCAGTGGCGGTTCTCTTGGCCGCCGTGGCTTTCTTGGCGGTCGAGCTAGTAGCCGAAGCTGTCGTCACAACCAGCGCAGGCGCATTGGCTGCGTTTGGTGTCGGCGAGGTCGTCCATGCCCAACCGTCCTCGGTCAAACCCCAGCTCAATCCTGGTTTGGCGGCACCATAATTCGGCGTCACATCAATTTGATTGCCAGCCGGATCAAGCAATGTGATGGTGTCGCCTGTGTTGGTCAGGCCGACCTTAGTCTGAGCCGAGTACACGGCGAGGTAACCACCAGCCGGAATCGAAATCTCACCGAAGGTGAAAGTCTTGCCGTGAGCATTTCGCAGCTGCCAGCCAGCCAGATCGACGGCGGTATCATTCGGGTTATAAAGCTCGATGAACTCATTGGCCGCGTCGGTCTGTGGCGAGACTGGATCGGGCAGTAGCTCATTGAGCTCGATCGCTAACTCTGGATCTGCGGGATCGGAATTAACACCTGGACCACCAGCCGCACCGGATCCGCCATCGGTGGGCGTTGGATCAATCGACTGGAGCGCAAAGTCAGTCGCGTTGTCATCATTGTCGGCCAACGCTTGCAAACCATCACTGACCGGCTGTCGCATGATCTCATCGCCAGCTATCGGCGCACCAATCGCCTTGCCCTCAGGACTATCACCTGTCCCCCAGGCCAGCTGGTCGAGGATGGTGTTGTCGGCCGCTACGACGCGCAGATTGCCACCAGCCTGGGCGAGACCACTGGTCAGTTTGGCATTACCAGACTCGACCGTAGTGAAGTCATACTCGGTGAAGCTATCCAGCGTCGTGGCGCTCGGCACCGTGCCGCGGGTGCTCCAACTCGTGCCGGTAGCGGATTTATACTGGATGGTCAGTCCGCTGATGTCCTGCGGATCGGCCGAATTATTGTAAATCCCGACCACTTCGTCGCTCACGTCGGTGGCGGTACCGGTCTGAACGCGATCTATGACGATGGGTAGTGAGCCAGCTGCGTGGACGCGCATCGGAGCACCGGCGAACACAATTATGGTTGATACGATCAAGCACAATATAGCGAGTGGTGAAATGATGTGTTTCATGCCAACCATGTTATCGAATCAAAAACCGAAAGTAAAGCGTAAGGATCTTGAGAGGTTGCTGTGAGTATCCAAACGGGAGATTATACTTACATCATTTTGTCAACCAAACCCGACACCTCCTACGTCCTGAAGCTGCTTGTGCTACAATAATGCTATGGCGGTAAATGACTCTCCACCCAGTACTAATCCAGCTCCCACGCCGGCCGCGCAAGCGTCTGCGCCCGCCACGCCGGCTCCTCCCTCCATTACCGTCCCGCCTAAGGTCGCTGCTCCGACTCCAGTACCGTCTCCGACACCGCCAACTGGCTCTCCCCAGCCCCTCCAGCAAATCCCAGCCGACGCCTCGATCGACAAAACTGCTGCAAACATCCTCGAGTATGGTGTCCGCACCCATGCCTCCGACATCCACATCGAACCGCGCGACGACGCCACCCTCATCCGCTACCGCATCGACGGCCTGCTTACCAATCACATGCAGCTGCCCGCCAACCTCCACGAGCCGCTGATCGACTACATCAAGACCTTGGCAGCCATCAAGGACGGCGCCCCCGATGTGCCGCAGACGGCGCAGTTTGAAGCCCATTTCGGCAAAACGCCGATCGTCTTCCGTCTCAACACTCTGCCGACCACCCTCGGTCAGAAAGCTACCATTCGCATCATCGAGCAATCCGACCAAGCACCCGATCTCGAGAGCCTTGGCTTCAGTCCGGCGGCTACCAAGACCATGCTCGACGTCCTTCACAGCAGCCGTGGCGTCATCATCGCCACCAGCTCGATCCTGGCTGACAGTACCATGGTGCTCTATGCTCTGCTACAGCAATTCGATACCGAGACAAACAATATCATCACCATCGAGAACCCTGTCCTCAAAGATCTGACCGGCGTCAATCAAACCGAAGTCGACGAACTGCACGGGCTGAATTTCCCGACCGTCATCAGCTCAGCGCTCAAGCAAGATCCGACTACGCTGATGGTCAGCGATATGAACAATCCGACTAGCGCCGAGTTGATGTTTGACGCGGCGCTTAATGGCAGCTTGATCATGGGTGGGCTCCAGGCCCAAAGCTCAACCCTGGCCATCATCCGGCTCAACGACATGCGGATCCAGCCGTTTCTGATCGCTTCGGCGCTGCGCCTGATCGTGGCTACGCGGCGGGTGCGACGGCTCTGTCCGACCTGTCGACAAGTTTATACGCCAAACGCTGACGAACTACAGCGAATCACAGCCGAGATTGGCGAGTCGGCCACGCCCACCACCGATCAATCTCACGCGACGGCAAATTCAGCGGCCGACGACTCGGCTCGAGCGGCATTCCTGCACAAGAAGATCATCCCTGCGCCTAGCCTCGAGGAGCTGGCCAAGAAGAGTATCCTCGATCGGATTGCCTCGGATCCAAACATCATCTCGCGCGGTATCAATGATCAGAAGATCACCGCCAGTCAAGACAATGGGGCGGCTGCTGATTCAGCCGCAAATTCAGCAGACCCGACTGGCCTGCTAACACCGCCAGCAGCCAGCCAACCACCTACCAGCGAGCCGACGGACCACGGTGCCACGTACTATCGAGCAGTCGGCTGCGACAAATGTAATGGTACCGGCTACCTCGGTCAGCTTAACTTGTTTGAGATACTATTTGTGACCGAAGAACTTGCCCGCGCCATCGGTGCCGGCAAGACCGAGACTGAGCTTCGCCAAATCGCCATCCGAGACGGCTTCGTCCCGCTGGCGCGCGACGGTCTCGACAAGGCCAGTCGTGGCCTGACGACCATCAGCGAGATCTTGCGCGTCTTGTAGTCTTGTAATCACTCTTCTTCGAGTGGATTTGTCTCTGACTGTGGTTTAGCTAACCGTGGAGTCGGATCAGCAGGTGGTGAGTTATCGATCTCACCAACGCTATGACGATATCGACGATGGATTTCGTGAATGCGGCGCTCATTGTCGTACGGATCCGGCATGTAGGTGATGACGAATTCGTCTTTCTCGCCGGCAGTTTGTAAGGTAATCGTGCCATAATGAAACATCGTCTGCATCGGGCCTGTCACTTCAGTGCTAATATCTTGGATACTTCCGAGGTTCAAAATCGACACTCGTCGACCGAAGAGGCCGTTTTGCAAGATATCAGCGATGTGCTCATCGGTCACGACGACGACATTGCGGCGCCAAACCCAGATGGTCGCCATTAGGAAGAAACAAGCCACAAACATGCCAGCCAGCCCAATCAACGCCACCGTGAAGACCGGCACCGAGCCACCGATATCGCCCGTCCGCGAACTGCCATAATAAATCGCGACCAGACACAACGCGAAGATAACCGCCGCCACAAAGAGAAACGGCATGACCGAGGCCCAATGCTTGTGGATCACCAGCTGGGTAGTCTCGTCGTTGGCTTGGCCAGGATAACGTTCGGTTTGCATGGCTTTAGTGTAGCATATCCTTAGAAATGTGTTTTACAGAAGTTTGTCTTGGTCCTGGGCCTTCGGCGGCTTCTTGCCGAGATGTGAGTAAGCCTTGGCAGTAGCACGGCGGCCGCGCGTGGTGCGCTCGAGGAAGCCAATTTGGAGCAAATATGGCTCGTAGACGTCCTCGATGGTCTGGCGCTCCTCGTGGGTAGCGGCCGCGATGGCATCGACTCCGGCCGGACCGCCGCCGAAGTTGTCGATCAACACGGTCAGCAAATGTCGATCGGAGCTGTCGAGGCCAAACTCGTCGACTTCGAGCAGTTCGAGCGCACCCGCCACCTGCGCCGCGGTGATTTTGCCATCACTGTGCACTTGAGTGTAGTCGCGCACCCGCTTGAGTAGGCGGTTGGCGATCCGCGGCGTCAAGCGCGACCGTTGAGCTAGCTCCTCGAGACTACCAGCATCGATCTCCAGCTTCATGATGCGCGCGCTGCGAGCGAGAATCTTGCGAATTTCAGCCTCGTTGTAGAAATCCAGCCGGTGGATCAATCCAAATCGATCACGAAACGGCCCCGACAGCGCGCCAAATCGTGTGGTCGCCCCGATCAGCGTGAAGCGCGGCAAGTCCAGCCGTAGACTCTGGGCACTTGGACCTTTGCCGAGCATGATGTCGATGGCATAATCCTCCATCGCCGGATACAAGATTTCCTCGACCACCTTGGGCAAGCGATGAATCTCGTCGATGAAGAGGATGTCGCCGTCTTGGATGTTGGTCAGCAAACTAGCCAAATCACCAGCCCGCTCGATGGCCGGTCCGGAGGTGGTGCGGACATTGACGTTCATCTCGCGGCTGATGACGCCGGCAAGCGTGGTCTTGCCGAGGCCCGGCGGCCCGTAGAGCAGGATGTGCTCGAGGCTCTCTTGGCGCTGCTGAGCGGCGCTGATGGCGAGATTGAGACTCCGCTTAATCTTGTCTTGGCCGATGTATTCGCTCCATTTGCGTGGCCGAAGTGTCTCTTCGAACTGGTCTTCATCGACTTGGCGCGGCTGGGCGGTGACCTCATTGGCCGTGGCGGCATCTTCGCGAGATACATCGATGTCTTCGTGGAGATTATCATTGCGTTCGATCATCGTGATAATTCCTTGAGGGCAGCTTTGACTTTGGCCTCGACTGACAGATCGGGCGGGAGGTTCTTCGTAGCCTCGGCGGATTGTTTGGCGGAGAAACCGAGATTCATCAGCGCTTGATAGACTGGGTCTTCTTGGGCGCCAGCGATGCCAGCCAGCTCAAGCTTGCCACGCAGCTCCAGCACGATCCGGCTGGCAGTCTTGCGACCGATACCCGACACATTGGAGAAAACCGTCGTGTCGCCAGCCGCAATTGCTTTCTCAATCTCGGTCGCACTATGGCCGGAGATGATTGACATCGCGGCCTTCGGTCCTACTCCGGACACCGAATTGAGCTGGAAATACAGCGCCCGCTGAGCCGCATCGACGAAGCCATAGAGTGTGTAACTATCTTCGCGGATAGCCTCGGCTATGTGGATCGTTGCCGCCGCGCCTTCGTGAAACCGCTCGGCCGCTTGCTGGCTGAGCACGACTTCGTAGCCGACCCCACCGACATCGATGATGACAGTATGGAAGTTCTGGGCGATGATGGTGCCGGACAAGCGAGCAATCATGCTTCTATTATACCTGAAGCGCGGCCTGTTCGCAGGGGGTTCGGAATGCGTATCTTGATCAGAAAGAAAACGCTCCGACCAAGTGTGTCTGGTCGGAGCGGGGTGAGCTGGTGGGCTCTGAGTTATCGGCTCACGGGCGGGACGACTGAGTTGTAATGATCTTTTTCGTCGTCGTCTGCCATCAGGATCGCCACAATTGAGAGCAGTGCTGCAAGGACGACTCCTCCACCTATATACAGGGCCTTTCTGATCTTCCGGAAACGCTTCTGCTTCCCTTGCTTGTGACTACGCATGCTTGCTCCTTCGTTGGACTCCAGGGTGTCTCCAAGGTTCCGATTTGGGCTTACGGCAGCCAGAGGCTGTGATGGGTCGGTGGATGTGGGGATTGTCGATTCCAGGTCGCCCAATTGGCGATCACGTATGGATAATTCTGCACCCCACGCTCATCGTGCAGTTCACGATACTCCCCAAACGGATCGAACACCCGAGAGGGCTTGCGCGATTTCGGCAGCCGCTGTCCAAACACCGCGAAGTGCAGATTCGGGTTGTTGTAGTGGAAGTACGGCTGATCGCGGAAGTCGGGACGAGGATCAGCGTTTCTGAACTGAGCGAAGGCCCAGCATGGCTCTGATATTCCAGCCCCGGTCATGCCGACGACGCCGATTTGCTGACCAGCTTGCACACGTGCAGCAGTTGATCGGCTGTATAGGCGCACTTCCATGAACCGCGCTCGGGAGTGCAGGAAAG
>Ga0265338_10001826_pt1 | contig 33378 bp, 32 predicted proteins | sample 42126metaG_FD_193579 | JGI IMG/M metagenome (GOLD analysis project Ga0265338, IMG submission 193579) | Rhizosphere microbial communities from Carex aquatilis grown in University of Washington, Seatle, WA, United States - 4-21-26 metaG | ecosystem: Host-associated > Plants > Roots > Rhizosphere...
TGCACGAGGCGGCCAGCGCGGCCGCCGCGGGCGAGCCGGTCGACTGGGCGCTGCTCGCGCGCGACCTCGGCTACGCCGACCAGGCCCACCTGACCCGCGACTTCACCGCCACCCTGGGCCTGTCCCCGGCCAGGTACGCCGCCCGTTAGGCCGCCCGCCCCTACTCTGGCGGCAGCGCTGACCGGATCCGGTCGCCGTACTCCCGCGCCTGCCCGGCGCTCTCGTAGGGGTGCCGCGGTCCGAGCCAGAAGCGCAGCCCGTCCTTGGGGTTGCGCGGGATGACGTGCAGGTGCAGGTGCGGCACCGACTGGCTGACCACGTTGTTGACCAGGATCATGCTGCCGGCCGCGCCGAGGCCGTCCTCCACCGCGCGCTCCAGCCGCTGGGCGGTGCCGAGGAACCCGGCTGCCAGGGCGGCCGGCAGGTCGGACAGCAGCCGCAGGTGCTGCTTGGGCGCCAGCAGGGTGTGGCCGCGGAACAGCGGCCGGATGTCGAGGAACGCCAGCAGGTGCTCCGTCTCGAGGATGGTGACCGCGGCCGCATCCCCGCGCATGATGGCGCAGAACGCGCAGTTCGCGGGCGAGTCAGGGTCACCAGGCGGTCCGGGCATGCCCGGAGTCTAGAGGCGGCGGCGCCCGTTTTCGGTCAGCTGCCCGATGTCTCGCCGGCCCGCGGCCCCCGATAATGAGGCTGATCCCTCGACCTCGCCTCAGGCGGCGCATGCGGCACGCCCCTCGGTCACCACCGCAAGGAGCAAGACTGTGCTGGAGCCCGCCGGGCCCGGCGGTGCCGCGTTCGCGGCCTGCCTGCGGCTGTTCCGCCGTTACCCGCTGGCCGTCCGGCGGCACTACGCCGAGCCCCGCTACGGCTCGATGGTGCTGCTTAACCGGGACGCCGGCCAGACCAGGTTCCTGGTGCTGATCATGGAGTGGGACGACCTGTTCGTGCTGCGGCACTGGGACCGGCGGACCGGGGCGCGGGTGGAGATCAGCGCCGACGGCCCGGATCGCGTCCCGGCCGAGGTCGCCCGGCTGCTCGCGGCCAGCGTCCCGGTGCCGCGGGACGGCACCCTGCTCGGCTGGCTGGACGGCCAGCAGGTGCAGGCGGTGGTGGCGGGCTACGGCCGGCTGCCCGAGCCCTGGGACGACGCCACGGTCCAGCCCGGGGTGCTGCTGCTGCCGCGGGCCGGCAGCCAGCCCGGGCAGTGGCCGCCGCTGGCGGCCGGACCGCTGCCGGACTGGCAGCTCTGGGCGTGCATCGAGCGCGGCCGGCTGGCCGACCTCACCCCGCTGGTGTCCCGGTCGGCCGGGCGCGTGTTCTGGGTGCCGGGCGACGGCGGCTGGCAGGCGGGCGCCCGCATCGTGGTCACCGAGCGGATCAGCGCCGACGGGCTGTGGCTGCCGGCCGGCGTCTACGCTGATCACTGGTCGCTGCGCGAGGGCATCCAGGTCCGTACCGCCAGCCAGATCCTGGCGCTGCCGGGCGTGGTCGACCTGTCTGGCGGCCGTGGCCCGGATCACCTGCTCGGCGTGTAGCGCGTCGGTAGCGGCCCCCGCGCGGCCATGTCTACAATCAACGGTAGAGCGGCCGCGTCGCGGCTTATTGCCCGTTTGTGCCGGCCGGTACCCCGCGGAGTTGCTACGGTTCCCCTGCACACCTGATCGAGGGGAAATCGCCATGGCCGGGATGGTCTTTTTCACTGACAACTACGCGGACCGCAGCAGCGACGACGGGTACCAGTTCGAGTTCTTCTGCCGCCGTTGCGGCAACGGCTACTCCTCACCGTTCCAGCACTCGGTGACCGGGTTCGGCGGGCGGCTGCTGCGCCTCGGCGGCGACATGATCGGCGGCCAGCTCGGCTCGCAGGCGTCGCGGCTGGGCTACGACGCCGAGTTCATGCGGGACACCGTGCGCGGCTCGACCCGTGACAAGGCCCTGGCCAAGGCCGTCGAGCAGATGAAGCCGTACTTCAAGCAGTGCCTCAACTGCGGCCAGTGGGTGTGCGACCAGGTGTGCTGGAACACCGAGCGGGGGCTGTGCGTCACCTGCGCGCCCAAGCTTGACCAGGCGATGGCGCAGATGCAGGCGCAGGCTCAGGTTCAGCAGCTCAACACCAAGATCCAGGCCCAGGACTGGACCAAGGACATCAACTACCGGGACCAGGCGACCGGCATGTGCCCGTCGTGCGGTCACGAGAGCGGCGGCGGCAAGTTCTGCCGGGACTGCGGCCACCCGCTGGCGGCGGCGCAGCCGGTCAGCAAGTTCTGCGGGAGCTGCGGTACCAGCCTCAACGGCGCCAAGTTCTGCAGCGAGTGCGGTACCCCGGCCGGCTGACGTGAGCTCTGCGCTGTACCGGCTGCTCGGCGCGGGCGGGACCGTGACCGAGGCAGGCAACGGCGACGTGACGCTGGCGGGCGGGGTGCTTGAGCTGCGGCCGGCCAGCGGCGCCGCGCTGCGGGTGCCGTCTGCCCGGATCACCGGGGTGGCCGAGCCGGAGCCGTTCACCGTGCTGGTCACCCTGGCGGACGGTACCGGAATCGAGCTGAGCAGGCTCGGCCGGATGCGCACCCAGCTCCTTGAGGAGCTGCGCGACGCGCGGGCCGAGGTCGCCGCGGCGGAATCGGGGGCGGTCGGCGCCGCCGCCCGGTTCACCCCCGCCCTGGGGGATGCCCCGGTCGACGTCCAGGTGTTCGAGGACGCGCTGATCGTCCTCGGCCCCGGCTACACCCAGCGGGTGGCGTTCTCGTTCGTCACCGACGTGCAGGCACGCGACTACACGGTGGCGGTCACCGTGGCCGGCCAGGGGACGCTCGCGTTCACCCGGCTCGGCCGTCGCACGGACGAGTTCGCCGGGCTGCTGGCCGAGCGGCTGGGCGAGTCGCGGAGCCGCACGTCCGCCTTTCTCGGCTCGCTGCTGCCCGGCCTCGACCCGATGGCGCTGCGGTCCGCCGCCGGGCTGCTGCGCGACGGGGTGGCGGTGCCGGCTGGTGCCCTGGACACGATCCACCCCGACCTCAGCGCCACCCTGCTGCGGGTGGCCGCGCGGCCGGACCGGCTCGGGCCCCTGTCGGCGGTACTGTCCGCGGCGGGTGCCCGGGCGGACCTGGCGATCGGCTTCAAGCAGGTGGCCTCGGTGCGCCGCCCGGCGGTCGGCGTCACCCCGTGGACCGACCCGGCCGCGCCGCCGCACATCGGCGAGCACGAGACCCCGGGCGGCCGGTTCGGTGCGGGCATGGGCGGCATGCTCGCGGCCGGCGCGATTGCGGGCCTGGGGGCGGGCGGCGGCCTTGGCGGTTACGGCGGCGGCGGTTACGGCGGCGGCGGCTACGGAGGCGGCGGCTACGGCGGCCCGTTCGGCGGCTACGGCGACCCCGGTTACGGAGGCCTTGGCGGGTACTGGGCGTTTCGCGCACTCGGGGCGGGCCTGAACGGCAACGGCGGCCTGCACTACCCGATGGCGCCGCGGGCCGACGTGCGCCGCGGGCTGCTGACCCCGGAGACCGAGGACCTGGCGGCGCTGACCGTCTCCGGCGCCGGCCCCACCGTGCTGGCGTTCGCGCTGCTCGGCCAGGCCGGCGGCGGCGAGCTTGTCGCCTACACGGAGCTCAACCGGCCCGAGCCGGCCAGATACGTCTACCGCGCGGGTGGCGTACCCGACCCGCGCGCGTCGGTCAACCAGGCACTGGACGACGCGGGCTTCGCCCCCGCGGCGCTGCACGCGGCGGCGGCCGGCCAGCTGACCGGCGCGCCCCGCCAGGACGCGGCCGCCTCGCCGCTCGCCCGCGCCCTGGTGGCCGAGGTTCCGCATGACGACGCCTGGCCCGGGCAGCTCGCCCGCCTGCTGGCGGGCTGACCCGGCTGGCCCGGCTGGCCCGGCGTTAGCGCTGGCTGCTTGGCGCGCGCCTGACCTGCTCGTCGAGCAGGTCGAGCAGCCGGGTGTCGTGGTCCGGGTCGACCTTGCGGGCCCAGTGCGCGCCGCTGGCGAGGATCTTGTCCAGGTCCGCCACGCCGAGCGTGCGCGGGTGGGTGTGCCGCTGCCCGGTCCAGTCGATGTACCGCTTCGGGTCGGGCGTGAACCGGAACTTGCCCGAGTTGACCAGCACCGAGTGCATGAACACTTCTTCCGGGGCGAGCAGCCGCTTGAAGAAGGCGGTCATCTCCGGGTTGGCCCGGGCGTAGTCCCGCACGTAGCGGGCGGCGGCCGGGCGCAGCGTGCAGAAGAAGGAGCCGCCGTAGAGGGGGAAGTCCGGGCCGAAGCGGCTGTGCCGGATCTTGACGCCCACCGCCGCGTACGAGTTGTTGAACTTGAGCCACGGCTGGAACAGGTTGACCAGCATCAGCGGGCGCATCAGCCGCAGCTTATGCTGGCTCGGCACGCCGAACCGCCGGTACTGGTAGTCGTAGCGCAGCCGGGCGTAGAACGGCAGGGCGAGCCGGTAGCCGGGGGTGCCCGGGTCGGCGCCGGCCGGCACCCGCTCGGGGAAGACCGGGGCGTACTGCAGGTACCCGTCGGTGGTGGTGGCGGCGAGGTTGTCCTCGATCTCGGCGATGGGCCGCACCGGGTAGTCCGAGCCGGTGAGGTTTTCCAGCCAGTCGTAGTCGATGCCGTGGTCGTCCAGCCAGTCGACCGCGGCGAAGTAGCGGTCGAGGTGGGAGAAGTCGCCGTAGCCGCACTTGGCGAGCAGCACCCGGACGTTGCCGAGGGCGCGCAGCGCGGGCTCGTCAAGCGGCGTGCCGGCCGCGTCGTGGCTGATCAGCACCAGGGCGTCGGGGCTGCCCGCGGTGATCAGGCCGACCAGGCGGAGTACCTGGGCGGGCCGGTTGTGCGTCTGCAGGTAGTAGACGACGCGGCCGCGCGGGCGGGTGACGTTGGCTGACATGACTCGAAAAATAGCACTACGTCAGGAGCCGTGCCCGCCGAAGTAGGGGTCGCGCGCCATCGCCAGCCACGCCTGCATCGCCTGGGGCGTCTGGTCGACGCGCCAGTCATAGCCGTTATTGGTGTCGCTGTCGAACCAGCACACCCCGATCACGTCGTACTTCGGCCCGGCCACGTCCCGCAGGTAGCTGCGCATCCCGGTGATGAACGACGCGGCCGAGCCCACCCCGGCCGCCGGGACGCCGGCCCCGGAGTTGGTCGCGGTCTCCACCACTAGCTGCGGCTTGCCCGGCGTGAAGGCGGCGAAGTGCTTGAAGAAGCCCTCGAACAGCTGCTGGAAGGTCTGCCAGGTGTAGGTGGTGTTGCTGAACCCGTCGACGCCGATCACGTCCACGTAGGCGGGCCCGGGGTAGTAGGCGTCCCAGTTTTCCGGGTTGATGTTGGGGCACCAGACCCAGGTCACGTTGGTCACCCCCGCCTTGACGAACACGTCGTGCACATGCCGCCACATGGCCACGTAGGCCGTGGGGTCGCCCGAGTACTTGTACCAGTTCCCGTTCATTTCCGGTGCCAGCCGCAGGAATACCCGGTGCCCGAATGCCTTGATCGCCCGTGCCTGGGCCCGGATCCGCGCGTCGTCATCCCCGGCCGTGATCTGGCCAAGCTGGGCAGGAGAGCCGGAGTTGGTGTCGGGCAGGTACCAGGCCATCAGCGGGGTGGTGCCCGCGGCCGCCATCGCCGCCTCGCCCGCGTCGGGGAACGTGTCGTCCCAGTCGTAGTAGGTGACCGCCAGGTCGTAGGGGCGGCCGATCGCCCGCTCGCGCGCCTGCACCGCCGCGGCCGCGCTCTTGCCCTTCAGGTCGGTGTACGCGCCGAGCAGCATCCTCCTTCGCGGGTCGGGGATGCCGTCGGCGAGCGTGCCCGCAGTGGCCGCGCTGCCAGAGGAAGCGGGGCCGGAGGTCGCGGTGCCGGAGGACGCGGTGCCGGAGGACGCCGGTCCGGACGCCGCCGCGCTGGCCGTGGTGGAGCCGGGGGAGTCAGCCGCCCCCGTTCGGCTGCCGCTGCCCTGGCTTGTGCAGGCGGCTGCCGCTAGCAGCGCGATGAGCAGGGCGAGGAGGGTCGCGGCCCGCTTCATGAGGTCACCTTCAGCTCTTGGTCGGGGGTGGTCAGGGTGGCGGACAGGCCGCCCGCGGCGGTGGTTACCGTCCGCTGCCACGTCTGTCCGTCGGCCAGCGTGAGGGTCCAGCGGCCGACGGCCTTGCCGCCGCCGCTGAGCACGAGCTGGAACGTGTGGCGGCCGGGGTAGCTGTCGCGGACGCCGAGGGTGGCGCTCGTCCCGTGCCCGGGGACCAGCCAGAGCTGCGCGAACCCGGGCGCGCGGGGCCAGCTCGCGCTGGCCGCGCCGAGCCAGACCGCCCCGCCCGCCAGCACCGCCGCCAGCGCCAGCAGGCCGCCGGTCACCGGGGAAACCCGAAACCAGTCAGTCCGAACGGGTGGTGCTGGCTCTGGCCGGGCCCGCCGCCGGGCGACCAGCAGGCCCGCGCCGGCCGCGGTGACCCCGATGGCCAGCGCGATTCCCCAGGACAGCCGGGTCAGCCCGGTGAGCAGGTTGAGCACCAGGCCGGCCAGCACCGCGCAGGCGAGGGCGAGCCCGGTCGCCCACATCGCACGATCAGGGCGCATACGCGGCCTCCGAGAGGTCGTAGACGACGATGTTCCCGCTGTCGTAGACCCGGGTGATCCCGTGCACCGCGTCGAACTTGGCCAGGTCGGCCCGCGGGATCGGGCTGGGGCAGGTGTTCGCCTCGGCGAACAGGCTGCCGTCGGGTGCCCGCTGCTGGCTGGTGCGCAGGTCGACCACCAGGTAGCGGACGGCCTGCTTGCGGGCGATGAGCGCGTCCGCCAGCGTCCAGCTCCGTCCGCAGAACAGCGCCGTCAGGCCGTTGACCGGGTTCTGGCCGCCGAGGGTGCCGAGCAGGATGTAGTTGGTGTAGTCGGCCGCGAACCGCTGCCCGGGCGGCAGCGTGGCCGCCGCCCAGCCGGCCGCGGCCAGGGACTCGGCGTTGACGCCGCTTTCGAACCCGTCGACCACGTAGCTGCCGGGCAGCCGTTCCCACCACGGCGGCCAGCCCTGGGTGATGCCGCCCGCCAGCAGCACCGCCGTCGCCAGGCCGGCCGTCACTCGCCGTCGCCCGGTTAGTCTCAGGGCAGCAGCGGGGGGCCGGGCGACCAGGGCGGCCGCCAGCGTATAGCCGACCGGGATGTAGACGAAGGTGAGCAGCCGCCCGGCGATCTCGCTGCCGTCGGCGGTGACGAACGGCAGCGCCACGCACGGGTAGTACAGGACCGCGCCCGCCGCCAGGGCGAGTGCCCACGGGTCGCCCCGCTGGGTCCGCCAGACTTGCCGCCAGCCGAACGGGATGACGACCATGATCAGCGCCGCTACCGCGATGCTGGCGATCCGGTCGGCGGCCGGCGTTGGCAGCGGGGCGGTGCTCCCCGTCTGCGCCATGTGGCCCGACAGGGCGGACCGGAAGCCGTCGCTGAGCTGGCTCACGGCGGGGGACAGGTAGCTCACCGTGCCCGGGACGACCAGCCCGGTCCACAGCGCGACCAGGGCCGCGCTGCCGGCCGCGAAGCAGGCCGGCCCGAGGTAGGCCCGCCTGGAGCCGCGGGTGTCCTTGGCCAGCAGGGCGGCGGCGGCGATGAGGATGGTGGTGCCAACCAGGATGTAGCTGGTGACATGGTGGGTGACCGCGGTGGCGGCGGCGAACACGGCGGCCAGCGTCCAGGCGGCGCCTGCGCGCCCCCGGCTGGCATCCGGGCGGGTGGCGGCCCGCAGCGCCAGCAGCGCCAGCGCGAAGAACGCGAGGGCGAGCGTCTGGTAGCCGAAGATCGCGTCGAATACCTGGAAGTGCGGGCTGGTGGCGTAGACCGTGACCGCCGCCAGGCCGATCCTGGGGTCCCCGCCGACCTGGCGGAACAGCGTGTAGAGGGCGGTGGTGAGGATCAGGTGGGCCAGCCCGGCCACGATCAGCCCGGCCGGGAACACCGCCAGGCCGGTCAGGTCGGTCAGCGCGCTGGTGGCGATCTCGATCCCGGGGAAGCCGGGGCTGACCGGCAGCGCGTCGTTGACGCCGAACAGGTGATGGGTGCCTTGCAGGCTGGCCAGCGTGCGCAGGTGCAGGAACTCATCGGAGAACTGGAACCCGCCCGGGCTGTAGAGGTACTTGACCAGGTAGGTGGCCAGGCCGAGGGCGACCGCGAGCCAGGCCGCGGGCGCCTCGGCGGGCCGCTCCCGGCCGAGCACCAGCGCTGCGGGCGCGGCGAAGATCAGCGCCTGGCCAGCCCAGTACCCGGCCACGGCAGCTTCGTGAGCACTGCCGCCAGGGCCGGCCCGGCCCACGGCGTAGGCCGCCGAGATGGCGAGCACCCCGGCGGCCAAGACGGCGACCGCGGCCGCCGTCTTATTCGCATAGGTCATCTCCGCGCGTAAACCCCCGAGCACGCGTGGTCGCGGTTGGTGTTGCCGGCGCTGTCCAGCGTCGCCGGCCCCCGCCGTATCCGCTGGTCGAGCAGGTCGAAAAGCTGAGTGCCGTCCTCTAGGTCGAGCTTGCGCGCCCAGTGCGCGCCGCTGGCCAGCAGTGCCGGAAGGTCCTCGGTCCCGAGCACCTTCGGGTGGTTGTACTTACTGCCGGTCCAGTCGATGTACCGCACTGAGTGCGGGTTGAAGCGGAACCGGCCCGAACTGAGCAGCACCGACTGCAGAAATACCTCTTCCGGGGCCAGCAGCCGGCGGAAGTTCGCGACGATGTCCGGATTGGCCCGGGCAAAGTCCCTGGCGTACCTGGCGGCGCTCGCGCGTAGCGTGCAGAAGAACGAGCCGCCGTAGCAGGGGAAGCCGGGGCCGAACACCGGCTGCCCGCCGCCTGCCCCGTGGCGGAGGCCGACCGCGGCGTAGGCGGTGCTCACCCGGACCCACGGCTGCACCAGGTTGACCGCGGCCAGCGGGCGCAGCAGCCGCCGCTTGGCGGTGGTCGGCCGGCCGAGCCGCCAGTGCCGGCAGTCGTAGCGCATTACCGCGTCGGCCGGGTCGCAGGGCGTGAACCACTCGGCCGCACCGCGGTCGGCGCCCGCCGCGACCCGGTCCGGGAAGACCGGGGCGTACTGCAGGTAGCCGTCGTGGTCGCAGCCGGCCAGGTTGTCCTCGATCTCGGCCAGCGGCCGCAGCGGGTAGTCCTGGCCGGTGAGGTTCTCCAGCCAGTCGTACTCGACGCCGTGGTCGTCCAGCCAGTCGACCGCGGCGAAGTAGCGGTCGAGGTGGGAGAAGTCGCCGTAGCCGCCCTGGTCGAGCAGCACGTGCACGTGGCCGAGCGCCTGCAGGGCGGGCCCGTCGAGCGGCTGGGCGGCCGCGTCGTGGCTGATCAGCACCAGCGCACCAGGGCTGCCGGCGGTGATCGCGCCGACCAGCCGGGTGACCTGGGCCGGGCGGGAGTGGGTCTGCAGGTAGTAGACGACCCGCACCTTCTTCGGCGGTTCCTGCGCGGTGACCGCGGGGGCCGGGCCCGGGCCGGTGACCCCGGTGTCCTGCGCGCGCAGGGCCCGGCGCAGCGCAGGCAGCGTGTACAGGCCCTCCGCGGTCATGCTGGCCAGCAGCGCCACCGCTACGCCGAGCAGGCCGCCCGCCAGCGCGCCGGCCACCAGCGCGGCCAGCCGCAGCCCGCAGGTGACGGTGGAGTACACCGCCGCCCGGTTGATCTCGTCGTGGATGCGCAGCAGCGCGATGTAGTGGTTCTTCAGCACCGAGCCGAAGTAGCCGCCGATCATGATCGACAGCGGCACCGCGGCCAGGGCGGCGTACTGCGGACCGAACACGTGCAGCAGCGGGCGCGCGGCCAGGATGACCAGGGGCACGCCGAGGAGCCCGCCCAGCAGGCAGACCCGCAGCGTGAACCGCAGCTTGGCGGCGAGGCCGGCCGGGTCGGCCGCGTTGGCCGCGTACAGCGCGGTGGTGAAGTGGAAGGACAGCATGACAAAGATCGTCATGACGGTGGAGGCGACGTAGAAGGCGCCGCCGTCTTCCGCGCCAAGCAGCCCGGTGACCAGCATCGGGGTAAGCAGGACGGGGGCCTGGGCGGCGTTGTTGAGCCAGGTGTTGCGCACGCTCGCGTGCCCGATCTGGCGCAGCCGCCCCCAGTGCGGGCGGGACAGCAGCCGCACGCCCTTGAGGCGCAGCAGGGCCCCCGCCACCACCAGCGAGATCGCCGTGCCGGCGACCCAGGCGGTCAGGATCGAGGTGCCGAGCTGGTCGTGCCAGACGGCGGTGAAGCCGGCCAGCGCGGCCAGCTTGGTGACCGCGAAGGCGCAGTTGCGCCAGAGCTGCGGGGTGCCGCCGACCAGGCCGAGCAGCGCCTCGTCGAGCACCAGGCCGGCCCCGGTCAGGGCCGAGCCGCCGATGAACACCAGTGCCTCCGGGCCGGTGTGCAGGTAAGGCGCGAAGCCGCTGCCCACCGCCACCGTGAGCAGCCACAGCCCGGCCGCCAGCACCGCGCTGACCGCCGCGGCGGCGCACAGCCCGGCCGCCAGCAGCCCGTCGCCGTCCCGGGTGCGCCGGGCCAGGTGCGGGATCAGCGTGGTGTTGAGCCCGACCATGCCGAACGTGCCGACCAGCGTCATCGCGGCCACCGCGGCCGAGCCGTTGCCGACCGCGCCCAGCGAGGCGCGGTGCGCGGCCAGCCACCAGAAGGCCAGTCCAAGCACCGAGGTGACCCCGGTGGCGGCGATCAGCGAGATGACCGTGACCAGCAGGGGCTTATGCGCACGCGAGCGGCCGGCCGTTTCGGTGCGCCGCGCCGCCGTCACCCGAAGTCCCGCGCGGTCCGCGCCTGCACCCAGCGGCTGCGCAGGTAGCGGGCCGGGCCGGCCAGCATGCCGCGCCGCGACGCGCGGCGCAGGCGGTCGGGGTAGCCGACCGTCATCGTCGCCGTCCGCACCGAGTCGCGGCCGCTCAGGTCGCGCAGTGCCCGGGGGGCGAGCCTGGCCAGCGTGGCCAGCCGCCGCGGGTCGCGCGCCACGGCGCGCGCGTAGAACGCGGTGAGCCCCGAGCCGTACCCGTTGAGCTGCTGCTCTACCTCGGCCACGGTCTCCCGGTGCACGTGCCAGATGACCGCGCCCGGCCAGTACACGAACGTGCCGCCGTCCAGCATCAGGTCGGCGATGGCAGCGGTGTCCTCGCCCGCCCGGGCGGGCGTGCCCGCGCCCAGCGCCACGTCGAACCCGCCGATCCGGGTCAGCGCCGCCCGGTCGAAGGCCAGCGACGCGCCGACCCCGAAGGCGGGCAGCGGGTAAAGCGGGTGCTGCCGGGCGTGCGATGCCTGGTCGAATACCTCGGCGGTGCAGCCGCGGCCCTTGCTGTGCCCGCCGAACTGCTCGTACAGCTCCTGGGCGGGGGTGTCGAGGGCGGCGGGCAGCACCAGGCCGCTGACCCCGGTCACCCGCTGGCCGAGGGTGAAGCCGCGGGCGAGCTCGGCCAGCCAGTGCCGGTCCGGGCGCTCGTCATCGTCGAGGTAGGCGACGATCTTGCCCGAGTCCGCCGCCAGGCCTGCGTTCCGCGCCCACGAGAGCCCCGGGCGCGGCTCGGTGACCAGGCGCAGCGGTACGCCGCCGGTGCCGGCCGCGGTCAGCCGGCCGACCAGGGCGGCCGTGGTCTTGTCGGCCGGGGTGTCGTCGGCCGGGGCGTTGTCGACCACGATGACCTCGAAGTCGGGGTAGTCCTGCCGGAGCACGGCCGGCAGGCAGGCAGCCAGTTGCCCGGCCCGGTCCCGGGTGCAGATGATCACGCTGGCGGGCGGCGCGCCGTGCAGCGCCGCCGCCCGGCCGAGCAGGTAAGACGGCGGCCAGCGCAGCCGCAGGCCGCTGGTCAGCAGCTCAGCGGGGAAGTCGGTGCGGTCGGGCGCGTCCGCCTGGACTGGCCCGCCCGGCGCGCCCGGCCCGGCCGGGGCAGTCGACCCGGTGGTTGGCGCCTGCCCGGCCAGCGCATGCGCCGGCCGGGCAGGAAACTGTGCGCCGGCGGCGGCGTAGCGGGCCGCGACGAGCGGCCCGGCCGCCCGCCAGATGGCCCGCGCGACCTGCTCGGCGGTGGCGCGGCCGCCGGTCAGCGGCACGTCGGCCAGCGCGACCGGCTCGGAGTACCAGCGGGCGAGTACCCGGGCCGAGCCGTAACCGGGACCCGCGGTGATCGGGGCGACGGGGTGGCTCAGCTCGGCCTCCCACACGGCGATAGGAGTGAACGTCACCGGGCTGTCCTCCGCCCGCGGCGGGCCGGCCGGCCCGCGAACCTGGCCTTGGCCGCGACGACCCCGAAGCCGGCCGCCGCCGTGCCCGCGCCGGCCACGATGGCGGCTGCCCGCAGCAGCCCGCCGCCGTCACCGGACAGCGCGCCGCGCAGTTCCCGGGCGACCGCCCGCGGCAGCAGCTCCCGCGCGTAGCCGCGCTCCTCCGCCATGCTGGCGTCCGCGCCGTTCAGCGCGGCCAGGCCGGCCTTGCCGCGGCCCTCGTTGTAGCAGCGGACCAGGAAGTAGCGGAACCGGGTGCGCTCCGCGGGTACCCGGTGGCCGACCGCGCTGGCCGGGTCGTACAGCCAGGCGCCGCTGTTGACGCGCAGGCACAGGTCGGTGTCCTCCGGCCGGGACACGCTGCCCACCTTGCCGAAGTCCTCGCGGAAGCCGTCCGCGGCCGCGAAGTCCGCCCGGCGCACGGCCATGTTGCTGGCCCACACGTTGCGGACCCGGGTGAGCTGCCGCGGCATGCCGTCGTAGGACATGCCGACCACCCAGCCGAACTCGCCAGGGAACCAGCGCGGGCGGGGCGCGTCCCAGAGCGGGTCGAGGCGGCCGCCCACCCCGGCCACGCCCGGGTCGGCGAAGTGTCCCGCCAGGCCGCGCAGCCAGCCGGGGGTGGCGCGGGCGTCGTCGTCGAGGAAGGCGATCACGCTGCCGCGGCAGCGGTCTACGCCGCTGTTCCGCGCGCCGGACGCGCCGCGCGCCCGGGTGTTCGCGATCACCGTCACCGGTGGCCTGGCCTGGCCGTCAGGCTCGCCGGCGGACGAACCGCCCGCGGCCTGCCCGTCCGTGCCGCGCAGGCGGCTGACCTGCCCGGCCTGGCCTGGCAGCTCGCGGCGGGCGCGGTCGAGCAGGTCCGGGTTGTGGTCGATGACCACGATGATCTCGATCGGCGGGCTGGTCTGGGCGGCGGCGGAGTGCACCGCGTCCCGTAGCTGCTGCCAGCGCTCGCTCGCGAACGCGGCGATCACCACCGAGACGGCCGGCCCCCCGACGGTCGCGCGGGCGGACCCCTGGCCGGTCATGCCCGGCGCCGTCATGCCCGCCTCCGCTCGGTCAGGATGGTGCGCAGCACCCGCTGCCCGTCACGGAACGTGTTCAGCTTGGAGGTCCCGTGGATGCGCGGGTACTCGAAGCTCGGCACCTCGGCGATGGCCAGCCCGGCGGTGGCCGCCCGCAGGTTGAGCAGCGTCTCGATCTCGAAGCCGTCACCCCAGACGCGCGCCTGCCCGGGGGAGTCCACCCGGAGTCCGAACAGCGGCACGTGCTTCGCCCAGAAGGCGTTGTAGCCGTAGCAGAGGTCGGAGTAGGCGGTGCCGAAGAGCGCGTTGACGAACAGCCCGAGCATCCGGTTGCCCAGCTTGCGCAGCGGGGTGATGTCAGTGCTGCCCGCGCCGGGGGCGAACCGCGAGCCCTTGGCGAAGTCGGCCCCGGACGTCAGCGTGTCGACGAACCGCGGGATCTCGGCCGGGTCGGTCGAGCCGTCGGCGTCGATCATCACGATGATGTCACCTGTCGCGGCGTCGAACCCGCAGGCCAGCGCGTTGCCCTTGCCGGTCCGGGTCTGCTCGACGACGCGGATGCCGGGCCGCAGCCGGCGGGCGATGTCCGGTGTGCCATCGGTGGAGTGACCATCGACCACGATCACCTCGTGCAGCCCGGCGGGCAGCGCGGCGAACACGTGCTCCAGGTTCCTGGCCTCGTTGAGTGTCGGGATGATGACAGATACCCGGGGCAGTTCTGCCACCGCACGGGCCTGGTCGCCGCGGGCGTCGCGCCCGGTGAAGCCGGTCGGTTCGGTGATGGTCATGTCAACTACCCTCGCTGACCCCAGTGGCCAGCGGGTTTGCCTGTCAGGTGCAGATCGGTTGCGGCCGGTAACCGAAATTGTTTGGGCTAGAGGGTCTAGAGGGAAAAAGAGGGACCATGGGGGACGGGGGCGTTCCTCGGGCCAGATATCACCCGGATCGGCTGCGAGGCGAATCAAACGGGCAACGTGACGAGCATGCACGGGGAGGCACAGACCAGCAGCGGGCACAGTTCCTGGCGGTCGTATCGCACGAGATGCGCACGCCGCTGACGTCGATCATCTCGTTCAGCGAGCTGCTGCGGGGCGAGGCGGCCGGACTCACGCCGGACGGCTTGCGGTTCCTCGGCATCATCGAGCGGAACGCCGACCGGCTGCTGCGGCTGATCGACGACCTGCTGATGCTGAACCGGCTTGAGGCAGGCGGCCTGCCGCTGGAGGTAACCGAGGTCTCGGTGCCTGACCTGGCGGCCGACGCGGTGAAGAGCGCCGCCCCGGTCGCCGCCAAGTCGCGCGTCTCGGTCCACCTGGACGCGGGCGAGGGGCCGTCGGTGCCCGCCGACCCGCGGCGGCTGGCCCAGGTGCTCGACAACCTGATCGGCAACGCGGTCAAGTTCTCGCACGTGGGCGGGCTGGTCCGGGTCAAGGTCCGCTACCAGCGCGGCACCTGGCGGATCGACGTGTCGGATACCGGCATCGGCATACCAGCCGACGAGGCGGCGGTGCTGTTCGGCCCGTTCGTCCGCGGGTCTAACGCCAGGATCGCCGGCCTGCCCGGCACCGGGCTCGGCCTGGCCATCGTGAAGTCTCTGGTGGAGATGCACGGCGGGCACGTGCGGGTGGACAGCGTGCTCGACCAGGGCACCACGTTCAGCGTGTTCCTGCCGGTCCATGCGACGGTGGCCCAGTGACCGGGGAAGCCCAGTGACCGGGGAAGCCCAGTGACGGACCACGTGCTCGTCATCGAGGACGACGCGGACATCGCGCTCGGCGTGCGGACCGTGCTCGGCCGCAACGGGTTCGAGGTGACCACGGCCGCCGAGGGCCGGGAGGGGCTGCGCGCGTTCCACCGCAAGCGCCCGGACATCGTGGTGCTCGACGTGGGGCTGCCGGAGATGGACGGGTGGATGGTGCTTGAGCGCATCCGCGAGCTGAGCGAGGTTCCGGTGCTCATGCTCACCGCGCACGGTCAGGAGGCGGACAAGGTGCGCGGCCTGCGGGCGGGTGCCGACGACTACCTGACCAAGCCGTTCGGCAACGCGGAGTTCATCGCCCGGTTGCAGGCGCTGCTGCGCCGTACGGCGGGCGGTGAGCGGAAGGCGGCGCAGGTGTATGACGACGGCAGCGTCCGGGTCGACTTCGCCGCTCATCAGGTGACGGTGGACGGCGCGCCGGTGGAGCTCACCGCCACCGAGTTCCGCCTGCTGGCGGCCCTGGTCCGGCACCGGGGCCAGGTGCTGAGCCCGGTGAAGCTGCTTGAGCTGGTGTGGAGCGACCCGTTCGGGGTCGGCCCGGACCGGGTGAAGTACAGCGTGATGCGGCTGCGCCGCAAGCTGGGTGCCCCGACCGGGGCGCGGTCGCCGATCGAGGCGGTCCGCGGCTTCGGCTACCGCTACCGGTCGATCGCCGGGACGGACTAACCCCAGCAACCTGCCCGCACCGTGGCGGCAACCTGATTTCGCACGCGGGCCGGGCAGACTGTGCTTCCATGCAGTGCTCCGCTCATCCGGCCGGCCCGGCCAGTGCCCGTCGCGGGCGCGTCCTCATCGTCGAGGACGACCCCGAGGCCGCGCTGTTCGCCGCCTACGCGCTCGAGAGGCGCGGCCGGTTCTCGGTCACCCACACCGCCGACCCGATGGTGGCGCTCGCGCTGGCCGCCGCCGAGCACTGGGACCTGGCCCTGACCGATCTCGACCTGCCCGTCATCTCCGGCACCGAGCTGATCGCGGCCCTGCGCGCGATCGCCCCCGGCCTGCCGGTCCTGCTGCTCACCGCCCACCCCAGGGACGAGTTCTCCGCCAGCGACCTCTCCGGCCCCGCCGCCAGCCGCCCGGACGGCCTCCTGGTCAAGCCGGTCTCGGCCGACCAGCTGCTGTTCGCCGCCGAAACCCTTGCCCTTCCCCATCCCCACCTGCCCGCCATCGCCGACGCCCCCGCCGAAGACACGCCTGCCGGGCCCTGACCCAGCCCCCGCCACTCCCACCTCCCGCTTTCCCGCGTGCCAGCCTCGCCTCCACCGCCGCCTCGCCCCCGCCGCCGCCCCGCCGCCGCCGCCCCGCCGCCGCCGCCCCGGCCTGACCCGCCACCGGCTCGCACGGTCAATACGGGCCTCGCCGCCACCAGGGCCGGCCTCCTGGGCGACTACCCATCATTTTTGGCTAGTTTCACGTCCGAATTAGTACTTTTTGTCCCGACAAAACTGATGGGTAGTGGAGTTGATCAACCAAAACTGATGGGAAGTGGTCTCGTAGGTCCTTACTGATCTCGTGGTCTTCGCTGACGGAGACCGGAGGCGTCCCAGCGGGCTTTGGCGGCCAGGGGAGTTTGCTGCCGGCGAACGGTGATTCCGCTCGCTCCCCGGTGTCCGTACAGTGGGGCTATGAGCGAGATCGGCCGGGTCTACCCGCTGGGCAGCCGCCAGGCGCGGCCACCCCGGGTGGCGGAATTCCACTTGCCCGAATCCCACCGGCCGGAACCCCGCACGCCGGAACCCGGTCCGCCGGAGCCACTGTGGCGTGAGGTGCTCGGCCGCCGCCTGCGGGCGCTGCGCACGGACCGGGACGAGACCCTGGCGCAGACCGCGGAGCGGGCCGGGATCTCGCCTCAGTACCTGTCGGAGATCGAGCGCGGCCGCAAGGAGGCGTCGAGCGAGATGATCGCGGCGCTCGCGGGCGCGCTCGGCATCTCCGTGGCCGGGCTGATGGCGGACACGGCGCAGGACCTGCGCCGCGCCGCCACCATGCTCCGCGCGGTCAGTACCACGGCCGGCCGGCCCCGGCAGCGCCCGGCGGGCCCGGTCGCCCTCGCCTCGGCCGCCTAGCGCCCGCCTAGCGGCCGGTTAGGATCTCGTCCGCCAGGCCGTAGTCGAGTGCCGCCTGGGCGGTGAAGATGCGGTCCCGGTCGGTGTCGGCGCGCAGGGTCTCGGCCGGCTGGCCGGTGTTCTCGGATAGCACCGCCTCCACCTGCGCGCGCAGCCGGACTAGCTCGTCCGCCTGCAGGATCAGGTCGGGGATGGTGCCCTGCCCGCTCACCGCGGGCTGGTGCAGGATCACCCGGGCGTGCGGCAGCATCAGCCGCCGTCCCGGTGCCCCGGCCGCGAGCAGTACCGCGCCTGCCGCTACTGCCTGCCCGACGCAGGTGGTCACTACCGGGGCCTTGATGTACCGCATGGTGTCGTAGATGGCAAGCATCGACGGGATGTCCCCCCCTTCGCAGTTGATGTACAGGTTGATCTCCTGGTCAGGGCTCTGCGACTCGAGGAAGATGAGCTGCGCGGTGAGGGTGTTGGCGACGCCCGGGTCGATCACCGTGCCGAGCACGATGATCCGCTCGGTCAGCAGGTGCGAGTAGACGTCCATCACCCGGTCGCCGCGCGGGTGCTCGGCGATGACGTTGGGGATCGTGTAGCTGCTCACTGCGCACCTCCGGGCTGCGACCCCTGGGGCTGGGCGGCCGACGGCCGCAGCCCGAACGCCCGCCGCCTGGCCGGCATCAGCTGCGCGAACGTGTCCGCGATGTGGTCGATGAACCCGTAGTCGCGTGCTTCCGGTGAGGAGTACCAGTGGTCGTGCCGGGAGTCCTCGAAGATCCGGTCGATCGGCTGGCCGGTGTCCTCAGCGATCAGGCCGAGTACGGTGTCCCTGGTCAGCCGCAGGTCGGCCGCCTGCAACTCGACCTCAACGGCGGAGCCGCCGATCCCGGCCGACCCCTGGTGCATCAGGATGCGGGAGTGCGGCAGGGCGTGGCGCTTGCCCTTGGCCCCGGCCGACAGCAGGAACTGGCCGGCGCTGCAGGCCAGCCCGAGGGCCAGCGTGGCCACGTCGCAGGGGACGAGCCGCATCACGTCGCGGATGGCGAGCATCGACGGCACCGAGCCGCCGGGTGAGTTGATCCACAGGGCCACGTCGGTGTCGGGATCCTCGTCGGCCAGGGTAAGCAGCTGAGCGGCGAGTACGGTGCCGTTGTCGTCGTCGAGCGGGCCGTCGAGCACCAGCACGCGGCGCTGTACCAGGGCCTGGCGCAGCTGCGGGGTGAAGACCGGGGTCTTGGTTTCCTGAGGCATGCCTCCAGCCTGCGGTACGGCCGGCGGCGAAGGCGGCCGGCGCTGCCCACGGCAGATCTGCCGCAGGCAGCGCTCAGCGGCGGACCGCCTGCTCGACCAGCCGGCCCGCCGCGAGCAGCTTCTCCTCGCTGTCGCGGGGGCCGATGAGCTGCATGTTGGCCGGGACCGGGCTGGCTGGCAGGCCGCGGACGGGGACCGGCAGCGCGAGCGAGGGCACGCCGGCCGCGTTCACCGGTGAGGTGAGCGCGCGCAGCTTCCACAGCACGTGCATCTCGTCGAGCAGCGGCGGGAAGCCGAGCAGGGTGGGTGCCGCCAGCAGGTCCACCGTCTGCCAGAGCGCGTCCAGGGTCTGCCGCCACCGGGTGATCACCGCGGTGGCCGCGGTGACCTGGGCCTGGGTGATCGCGGCGGCCAGCTTGAGCCGGTCCCTGACGTCGCTGCCGAGCCGGTCGGCGGCCGTCGCGACCAGGTCCTTGTTGGCCTGCCAGGCCTGGGCGTCGAGGAGCGTGATGGCGGCCGTGATGACCTGCTCCAGGCCGGGGATGCCGACCGGTATCACCCGGAACTCGGCCGTGCGCAGGGCCGCGCCGATCGCGTCGGTGATCCGCGGGTCGGCGTCGATCGCCAGCAGGCCGACGGTCCGCGGTGCGCCGGCGGCCACGGTGAAGCCCGGCTCGAGTAGTTCCATCCCGGCGATGACGCCAGCGACGTCGCGGGCCATCGGGCCTACTGTGTCCAGGCCGGGGGCGAGCGGGCGGACTCCGTCGGTGGAGATCCGGCCCCAGGTGGTCTTCAGGCCGGCGATGCCGCAGCAGGCGGCGGGGATGCGGATGGACCCGCCGGTGTCAGTCCCGTAGGCGATGTCGGCCTCGCCTGAGGCGACCGCGGCGGCCGAGCCGCTGGACGAGCCGCCGGGCATCAGCCGGGGGTCGAGGGCGTTGACCGGGGTGCCGAAGGCCGCGTTGATCCCGCTGATCCCGTAGGCGAGCTCGTGCAGGTTGACCTTGCCGGCGAACCGTGCCCGGCCGGCCGCCATCGCCGTCCGCAGCCCGGCCAGGCAGGCGGCGTCGGCGGTGGCGGGAGCGCTGTCCGCCAGCGCCCGCGACCCCGCCGTGGTCGGCAGGCCGGCCACGTCGATCAGGTCCTTGACGGCGACCCGGGGCCCGGAGCCAGGGGTGCTGTCGGCGACGATCCAGGTGGACACCCCCGTAAGCCTACGTGGCGGGATTCTGAGTCGGCTCTGGTCCTCTAGTCGCTGTGACGGGCGTGCCGGGTGGCACTGGGATGACCTCTGCGCTTACTGTGTGTCACATAGGGAAATACTTTCGGTAACTAAACCGCGCTGGGGGAACGCCCGGGCGCAGCCTCGCGGCTACCTGCCCTATGCACGGGGGACAGCAATGATTATCCGAAGAATTCTCCATCCGAAGGCCGGGGCCGCCGTACTCGTCGCCGGCCTGGTCGTGACCGCCACGGTGGCGCTGAGCGGTTCGGCCAGCGCCGCCGCCTGCAGGGGCCTGACCAGGCTAGCCGGGTCGTGTACCACGACCGCGACCGTCACCATCACCGCGGGCGGCCTGACGGTCGGCGCGCCCGCCAGCCTGACCTGGACCGCCGCCATCACCGGGGCGGCGCAGACGATCTACGACGCCAACGCCAACGACGAGATCCTCTACACTTCGGACCTGCGCGGCCTGCCGAGCACCAACGCCGGCGCCGGGTGGAACGTCACCGCGACGGCCGGGACCTTCACCGGGGCGACCGGGGCGACGCTGGCAGACACGGCCGGCGGCCAGGTGCTCGCCTTCGGCGGCGGCGCCGCGGGCGCGGACAGCAACGTGCCGACCGCGGCCTGCGTCGTCGCCCGCGCCTGCAACCCGGCCAGCACCAACGTAACCGGGTACCCGCTGTTCGTGCCGACCGGCCCCTCGGCCACGCCGACGAAGATCTACAACGCGTCGACCACCACCGGCCAGGGGGTCGGCCAGGTCGGCGGGAGCACTGCCGCTCATCCTGCCGTCTGGCAGGTACACCTGCCGCCAGTGGTCACTGCCGGCACCTACACCTCGACCGTCACGGTAACCATTGCGGCTGTCCCGTTACGGGCGGCGGCTGCTGGCCGCCTCTCCGGCCCGTGAAGGCGGCAGGGAGGAACAAACCCATGCGCATGCGCCTCGTCGGGGCTGCCCTGCTCGCCGTCGTCGCGCTCACCGTTACGGTGAGCCCCGCCAGGGCCGCCGTCGCGCCGTCGCCGGGCACGTTCTCAGTCGCCCCCGAGCCGACCGCCGACGGCCAGGTGCGGCCGTACTTCCAGCTCTCGGCCGCGGCCGGCCACTCGGTGATGGACCGGGTCGCCTTCGGCAACACCGGCCCGGAGACGGAGGTGCTGCGGGTCGGAGTGACCGACGGCGTCACTGCGACTAACTCGGGCGGTGCCTTCGGGTCGCTGACCAGCAACTGCGTCGGCATTGCGTGCTGGGTGACCGGCCTGCCGCGGACCGTCACGCTGGCGCCTCGCACCCAGGAAGTGATCGAGTTCGAGGTCAAGGTGCCGGACGGCGCCCGGCCCGCTCAGTACCTGGCGGGAATCACTGCGACCCCGGCCAGCGTGGCGGCGCCGGCCCCGGTCAATAACAGCGGGCACGGCGCGACTCAGGTGACCATAGTGCCCCGGGTGGTGATCGGCGTCGCCGTCACCGTCGGTGACCTTGCCAGCCTGCGCACCAGGACCGCGGTCACCGGGGTGACCTCGGGCTGGGTGGACGGGATGGTCCGGCTCACGGTGCACGTGCGGAACACCGGCCAGCGGTTCGCCACGGGCAGCGGGAACCTGGTGTGCGGGACGGGCGGTGCCACGCACACGTTCGGGCTGTCGATGGACACCGTGCTGCCCGGGCAGGGCGCGGGACTGCCGGTCAACGGGACCGGCCTGGGGCAGGGCCGCTGGCGCTGCACCGCGCACGTCAAGGACAGCGGCGGCGGCACCGACAGCTGGGCCGGCGCGGTGACCGTGGCCAGTACCAGGCCCGCCGCGGCCAAGCGGGTCGACAGCAACTACCGCGTGGCGCCTGCCAGTCCCGGCACCCCGGTGTGGGCCGTGGTTCTGATGGTGCTCGTCGGGCTGATCCTGGTCAGCATCTGGGCGATTTTCCTGTACCGCGAGGGCAAGCGGCTGCACGCGAGGAGATCATCGCGGGCCAGTCGATGATCACCCTGCGTGATTACTCTGCCGGGTCGTGCCAGGCCTGGCCCGCGGGCAGCAGGGACGACGCGTCGGGGCCCCACGAGCCGCGGTCGTAGGGGGCCACCGGGCCGACGTCGCCTACCACCGGGTCGACCACCCGCCACGACGCCTCCACCGTGTCCTGCTGCGCGAACAGCCAGCGCTCGCCGTTCAGCGCGGCGCCGATCAGCCGGTCGTAGGCCCGCATGTCCGCGCCCGGGTGCTGGATGAAGGTGAGGTCTTCCACCTCGGGTGACCAGCCCGCGCCCGGCTTCTTGCCGACCAGCGTCATGACTGCCTGGGTCTCGGGGTAGATGCGGAACCGCAGCGCGTTGGAGGTGAGCACGTCGCCCAGGCCGAACACGTCGTGCGGCGGGCGCTTGAAGTCGATGAACACCTCGGTCGCGGTGACCGGCAGGCACTTACCGACCCGGATCACGATCGGCACCCCGGCCCAGCGCCAGGTCTCGGCGGCCAGCCGCACCGCCGCGAACGTCTCCGTCTTCGAGCCCGCTGCCACCCCGGCGACCGACTGGTAGCCCTCGTACTGCCCCTTGATCACGTCGGCCGGCGTCAGCGGCCGCAGCGCGCTGATCAGCTGGGACTTGGAAGCGATCCAGGAGCTGAGCCCGGACCCGTCCGGCGGGTCGGCCAGCACGGTGGCGAGCACCTGGAGCATGTGGTTCTGGATGACGTCCTTGATCGCGCCGGTCTTGTCGTAGAAGCTGCCGCGGTCGGCGACGTCGAACGCCTCGGCCATGGTGATCTGGATCGACTCGACGTAGTTCCGGTTAAGCAGCGGCTCGATGACCGAGTTGGCGAACCGGGCGAACATCAGCGACTCCACCGGGTCCAGGCCGAGCCAGTGGTCGACCCGGTACACCGCTTCCTCGGGGAAGTACTGGTGGATCGTCTCATTCAGCGCCTGCGCGGACGCCCGGTCGTTGCCGAACGGCTTCTCCACCATGACCCGTGAGTTGGCGGTCAGCCCGACCCCGGAGATCCCCTCGGCGATCCGGCCGAACAGGAACGGCGGCACCTCCAGGTAGTACAGGATCCGCTTGGCGTCGCCCAGCTCGTTCTTCATCCACTGGTACGTCTGCGGGTCGCCCAGGTCGCCGTCGACGTACTTCAGCAGGCTGAGCATCTTGACCGCGGCGGGCGCGTCGGCGTCCATGTTGTTGAGCTTCAGCGAGGCGGCGGCGTAGTCGCGGAACTGCTCGACTCCCCAGCCGCTCTTGGCCACGCCGAGCACGGGCACGTCGAGTACCCCCCGCTCGACCAGGCCCACCAGCGCGGGGAATGTCTCCAGCTTCGCCAGGTCCCCCGTCGCACCGAATATCACCAGCGAATCGACTTGATCGGCACTCATAGGGACTCATACTGTCAGTCCCGTTTCCGCGGCTGACAGAAGACGTGGGCTTACGGCCGGTTAACTTTCGGGTACCCGGCCCCCGGTAGGGGCAGGCGCGGCAAACGATCATTCCGAACGGGGGCGGCTGACTCCGGCCGCAATGCCAGAATGTCCGGCATGGCGAGGAACGGGCTGTACGCGGCCGGCCGCGTGCTGTACACGCTGGTGCTGGCCGAGGCCGTGCACTTGTGCCCGGGGGCCGACCTGGTGGCGGAGGCGGCCCGGGCCGGGGAGGCGGCCCCGGGCAGGCTGGTGCCCGCTGACGGCGCTTAGCCCGGCGGCTGGCGGGTACGTAGCGGAGCTGGATCGCCAACGGAAGGAAAGCAGCTAATTTCGCGACTTATCCGGCTGGCCAGGAAGACCGCTTTCTACCTGCTCACCTTCGCGGTGGTGGCGGCCGGGGCGATCTGGCTGGCGTTGCGGGTCGCGCCGCTGCAGACGGTGTCCGCGGCCGGCCAGACGGCCCAGGTCGGCGCGACCGGGCCGACCGCCAGCCTGAGCGGCGGACCGGGTGAGCTTGACCTGTTCGGCCAGGTGATGGCGACCAAGCCGGATTTCCCCGGGCCGATCAGGCCGCGGCTGGCGCTCGAGCACATCACCATCGACCCGCAGGTGATCCAGATGCTGCGGGCGGACGGCCCGTCGAAGGTCGCGCTCACCCTCAGCCAGCAGCTCGCGGCGGGCTGGGAGCGCTACTTCCTGTGGGAGACGCTGATCGCGGCCGGGTTCGCGGTCGTCCCGCTGGTGGCGGTGGCCGCGCTGCGCCGGCGCCCGAGGATGTGGAAGCTGCTGACGGGCGGTATCGCGGTGGTGGTCGCGGTGAACGTCGGCGGCATCGCGCTGACCGCGTCCGGTACCCCTAAGGTGCTGCGCAGCGTGAAGACGCTCGATGACCTGGTGGGGGTGGACCCGGCCAGCGGGACCATCGCGACGGGCACGCCGCAGCCAGGCGTGCAGGCGGTGGTTATCGGCGACTCGACCGCCTCCGGCTGGGGGCTGCCCTGGGGGGCGCAGCCGACCGCCCTGGACCAGGCGTGCGGCCGGTCGCCCGAGTCGTACGCGGCCGACCTGGCCTCGGTCAACCAGTGGAACGTGCTCAACCTGGCCTGTGGCAGCGCGACCATCGAGAACGGGCTGCTCGGCCCGGAGGTGCTGTACAACGGCGCGGTCGCTCCGCCGCAGCTGCCGCAGGCGGCGGCGGCCACCCGCGCCCGGCTGGTGGTGGTCAGCGTGGGGGCGGACGACCTGTCCTGGTCGGTGATGACCCAGCTCTGCGCGGCGCAGACGGTCTGCGACGACAAGGTGTCGTCGGCCTACTTCAGCCAGTTGCTCAACACGTTCACCAGGAACTACTACCAGCTGCTGAGCGAGCTTGACGAGCTGCCTGCCCACCCGGCGGTGCTGGTCAACCAGTACTACTCGCCGTTCGGGTCCGACCTGAGCTGCCTGCAGCGCTACGGGATGGTCCCGGGCAAGGTCAAGGTGCTGCTGGCCCGGCTCGGGCAGCTAAACCAGGTGCTGCAGCAGGGGGCCGCGCTGTTCGGGTTCGGGGTGGCCGCGCCCCGGTTCACCGGGCACGAGCTGTGCACCCAGGACCCGTGGGTGCAGGGACCGGCCGACCCGGCCCCGCTGCACCCGAACGCGGCGGGCGACCTGGCGATCGCGCTGGCCGACCAGCAGGCGCTGCCGTTGCTGTCGCCGTCGCCGGTGGCGGTGCCGTCGGTTACCCCGTCGCCGGCTGTCACCCCCGCTACCGGCTAGCCAGCACCGCCACCGGCTAGTCAGCGCCATTACCGGTCTGTTACCGGCCCCGTGGAAAATCGGGGTGTGCGCTGGTGGAGTTCTGTCACACTTCGTTCAATAGCGCATGCTGAGAAAGATTGGTGGAGCGCAAGTGAACTGTGCACAGTGCCAGGCGCCGAATGGCCCCGAGGCTACTTACTGCGGTACCTGCGGGGCCCAGCTGGCCTCGGCTGGCATGGGGGCACCGACGATGCGGGGACCGGTAGTGGCCGCCCCGCCGCCCCCCGGGTCGGCCGCTGGCGGTGCTTACGGCAGTGCCCCTGGTGGCGCGCCGTCGGGGTACCCCGGGCCGTCCGGTTACCAGGGGCCTGGTGGCAACCCGGGGGCTGCTGGCGGCTACCAGGGAGCGCCCGGCTACCAGGGTCCGGGTGGTTACCAGGGCCCGGCTGGTTACCAGGGGCCTGCCGGCGGTTACCAGGGACCCGCGGGCAACCCGGGCCCGGGCAACCCGGCCCCGGGCGGGCCCGGCTACGGGTACCCGCAGGGCCAGTACCAGCCGGGGCAGTCGGGCGGCCTGCGCAGCGGATCGTCGTCGCTGCCGCCGGTCAGCTTCGACCTGGCCCGGCTGACCAAGGTGGACCGGATCATCGCGGGCGGCACCCTGGTCACCATGATCGCGCTGTTCCTGCCGTGGTTCACCGCCAGCTACACCGCCTTCGGGCATACCTCGAGCGGGTCCGTCAGCGGCACCGGCTACCACGGCTGGCTCTGGCTGGAGTTCCTCCTCGCCCTGGCGCTGCTCGGCTACCTGGCGGCCCGCGCCGCCTGGGAGACGCTGCCGGTCCGGCTGCCCGTCGCGCACGAGATCATCCTGCTCGGGGCGGTCAGCCTGCAGTTCCTGCTGATCCTGATCGGGTTCTTCACCATGCCGTCCGACAACGGGCTCGACGGCTACTCGGTCGGCTGGGGCTTCGGCGCGTTCCTGGCCCTGATCGCGTCGATCGTGGCGGCCGCCCCGGTCGTCTACCCGGCAGTCAGGACCTTCCTTGACCGGCGCGCAGGACGCTAAGGGTCCCCACGCAAGCGGCCGTGAGCAGAGCGTAAGGCACCAGGTCAGAGGTGGCCTGGGCCAGCGCCCCGCTCGCGGCCGCGGCCACTGACTGGCCCGCCGCCCAGGTCAGGTTGGACAGCGCGAAGGCGATGCCCTGGTTGAGGCCGAGGTCGTGCGCGCCCGAGGCGACCAGGGCCGAGGCCGGGGCGAACAGCGCACCGAAAAACGGCGTGCCTGCCACCAGGACGGCGATCAGCCACGGGGCCGAGCCGAGCAGCGGCAGCGCGACGGCGCAGCAGGCGCCGGCGATCAGTGCGATGGTGAGCGGGCGGCCCGGGCCGAACCGGTCGGACAGCCGTCCGGCCAGCGGGGACAGGCCGGACTCGACCAGGGCGGCGCACAGGAACGTGGCCGCGATGACCGTGCCGGTCACGTCGAGCCTTGACAGCCGGAGCGGCGCGAGCACGTCAATCGTGCCGAAGGCGAGCCCGGCCAGCGCCATCAGCCAGCTCCCGGTGACCACCTGCCGGTCGCGCAGCGCGGGCAGCGCCGCCCGCAGCGGCTGCGGCGCCTGCGGACGCGGCGACGGCACGGTGAACGCGACCGCGATGAGGAAGGCGTCGGCCACCGCGGCGGCCGAGAACGCGGGCCCGGTGCCGACCGCGCCCGCCACCGCCCCGACCACCGGGCCGAACAGCGCGCCGACCACCGCCGCGGCGAGCGCGGTGCCGAGCAGCTCGCCCCGCCGGGCCGGGGGCGCGGCCGTGGCCAGCCATGACAGCCCGGCGGTCCAGGTGCAGGCGCCGCCGATGCCCTGCACCAGGCGGGCCGCGTCGAGCAGGGCGGGCGCGGTTGACCAGCCGAAGGCGAGGGTGGCCGCGCCCATCAGCGCCAGCCCGAGCACCGCCACCACGCGGCCGCCGAACCGCGCGACGAGTGCACCGCTCGGCAGCGACCCGAGCAGCGTCCCGGCCGGGTAGGCGGCGATCAGCAGCCCGGCGGCGGCCTTGGACAGCCCCGCCGCCGCCGCGTAGTGCGGCAGCAGCGGCGTCAGGGCGGAGAAGAAGACGGTGTCCACCCCGACGATGGCGCAGACCAGCGCGAGCAGGCGACGCATGGACGGCTCGAGCCGCTCCTGGTTCCGCCGCATTGTTCGCTCCATCGCCAACAGGGGTAAATTGTCAGACGAGCCTATCGGGTACATAGGCGGCTGCCGATGGCCGCGGTGGTCAGTCCTCCAGCTCCTCGTCGTTCAGCGGGAGCCTCGGTAGCAGGGCTAGAGTTCCCAGGCAGGCCACGGCGAGCAGGCTGTACGGGATGAAATCGGACGTGGCCTGGGCGAGTGCGCCGCTGGCCGAGGCGGCGACGGCCTGCCCGGCCGCCCAGGTGAGGTTGGTGAGCGCGAAGGCGATGCTGTAATTCAGTTCCTGGCGCTTCGCCCCCTTCATGACCAGGGCGTTGGCCGGGGCGTAGAGCACTTCGAAGAACGGCATCCCGGCTACCAGCAGCACGCTCAGCCAGGCGACCGAGCGCGGCAGCGAGACCAGGGTGGCGAACAGTACTCCGCCCGCGAGGGCGGTGGCGACCGGTCGCTTCGGGCCGAGCCGGTCCGAGAGCCGGCCCGCGAGTGGTGCCAGGGCCGATTCCAGCACCGCCCCGCACAGGAAAGCCACCGCGATGACGTTCCCCGACGCGCCGAGACGGCTGAGGCGCAGCGGGGCCAGCACGTAGATGACCCCGAAGGCGACGCCGGACAGGGAGATCAGCCAGATGCCGATGGCGAGCTGAGAGTCCCGAAGGGCCGGCCCTAGGGCGCCAAGCCCCTGCGGCTTGGCCGGGTCCGGGGCCGGCACGGTGAACGCCGCGAGCACCAGGGCGCCGCCCGCCACCGAGGCGGCCGAGAACGTAGCGCCGGTGCCCACGTGGTTGGCGATCCCCCCGACCACGGGACCGAACAGCTGGCCGATGACGGCCGCGGCCATCGCGGTGCCGAGCAGTTCTCCGCCGCGCTTCTCCGGTGCGTTGGAAGCGAGCCAGGCCAGCCCGGCCGCCCAGGTGCAGGAGCCGGCTATCCCCTGGATGAAGCGGGCAGTGTCGAGGACGGTGGCGGTCGTGGTCCAGCCGAACGCCAGGGTGGCCCCGCTCATCAGCACCAGGCCGAGCAGCGCTACCCGGCGCTCGCCCAGCCGGGCCGCGAGCAGTCCCGCGGGCAGCGAGCCGATGAACGTCCCGGCTGGGTAGGCGGCGACCAGCAGCCCGGCCGCCGCCTTGGACATGCCCGCCGCGTGCTCGTAGTGCGGCAGCAGGGGAGTGAGGGCAGAGAAAAAGACCGTGTCGACCAGCACCATCGCGCAGACCAGGCCGAGCAGGCGGACCACCGGGGGATCCAGCCTAAGGCGGCTCCCCGACATGCACTCTCCGTCCGCCGCCTACAGGAAACGCGCGCCTGCCTGATCCCCGGGGCGGCAGGCGGGTTCTACGACCGCGCGTCGCATAGGCAAGAGCCTATGCTGCGGTAGCGGGAGAGCATAGGGGGCGCTGAACTTTCATCAACTTATTCATTGTGCTTTTCGGCCAGGCCGACCGCGCCACGCGGCACCGCTTGAATCACAGGGGCAACAAAGCCATCAGCGTTAACGGGTTTCCTCGGCCAGCTGCTTATGTGAAAGTGACAGCTCGGCGAGTGCCTGTGCTATGTCAGGCGCCGACCCCAGCGGGATGGCGCTGATCCGCTGCGCCCAGTTCTCGCGGTCCCTGCGCCAGCATTCGAGGTAATCACAGCACAAATCGGGGGTAATCTCCGACAGGCACAAGCGTGCTGCCTGAACCGCGAGCCCTATCTGCTTCCATAGTTCTTCCGGCGTCTTATCTTGGCGTGCTTCGATATCTTCGATGAACTTGCGCCTAGCGTCGAGGAATACACTCCAGAATTCCTGGTCCGCCTGGCTGTCGTCCTTCTTGATGTCGAGCAGCGCGTAGAGTCCTTCGGCTATTGTGTCGCCGAACTCCTGGCCGGCTGCCCGTCTCGGGTCTGCGAACGGATCATAGGCGTTCTGGGATGCGGTTCCCCGGGTGCGGCCAAGACGGCGTTGGGCGGCATCTCGGTAGAAGAAAAGCCAGTCCTCGTTGTAGATATCGGGGAAGAAGTCGAAGTGTGCCACAGTGTCTACCGCGAGGACCGAGCCGCTCACGAAGACGCCCTGGTACTTTCCGGTCCCGCGCCGGGCGTGGCAGACGACGGAGTTGTCGGGGAACCCGGTGATGGTCATGCCGACCGAGCGGTAGCCCCGGGTGCCGCCGAGCGCTGCCACCGTGCTCTGCAGGTCCGGGGCGGTGACCTGCCTGATGTCGTCGTCCATGAAGAAGACGCGCCGCCAGCCGCTCAGCCGGGCCAGTGCCAGCCCGATGTTGCGCTTCATGCTGAGGTCGCTGTCACGCACGTCGCAGACGGACGGCAGTTCGTCGCCGATCCACCTCGTCGTCTCGAAGTCGAACAGCGGGGACCGGTACTCCCGCGGTACCGTCACTGCCGTGACCGCGTCGATGCCTTGCTCGGCGGCCAGTCTTATTACCTCGTCCGGGTGCGCTTCCTTGCTGCACAGCACGACCAGGTGGGTACCGGCGGCGCGGGCGAGCAGCATCGCGTGCCGCAGGTTGCCGGCCGGCCGGGCCGCGGGCACGATGATGGCGTCAAGCGGCGGGCGGACCGCGAGTGCCCAGGCCGGCACGGTCGGGCGGCCGAGCAGGCGGGAGTGGTTGGGACGCTGCCGGACGTTCCAGTGCGGGCGGATCACGCTCCGGTCCACTGGGTCGGATCGTCCGCGGCGCTGCGCCACTGACGGAGCACTGTTCCTGGGCTGCTGAAATCAGGTGTCATGGAGCGTCCTTTTATGACCTGAACCCGCATGAGGATGCAAAAAGCGGCCGCATCGGGAAAATTGCGCGCAATATACATTTCGTTTGCTTCACGGAGCCGCGCGTCAGTGAGACTGCGCACAGCGCCGAGTACGCCCCGGCTATGTACGCCGTTACACATGGAAAGAGTCCGGCTAGAATTGAGCGGGTTACGCGTACGGATAAGCAGGCCGATATCTTCGATCAGGTCGGTCGAGTCAGTGCCCGACCAGCTGGGAAGATACTCTGTTTCTTTTCCCGAGACGGTGGCCGTGAAAACCTCGCCCGTTTTCACGCTGTCGACTTCTGTCTGCTTCACCGGCAGGCTGATTAGGTCCAGCAGCCGCCGGGTAACCTCGTTCCAGACGATGCCGCCGACGAGGATTACGTGCCCGGACAAGTCGTCGGGCTCCGCCCGGGGTGCCGCCTTATAGAACACGTCCATGGACGGGTTCTCGGCCCGGACGTGGCCGTGCAGCTCGACCATGGCGTCGAGGTCCGCGAACGACAGCAGCTCGGTGTAGTTCGGGTCCCGCCGGTTGGCCAGCGGGGCGGTCTCCTTCTCGGGCAGCTGCGCGCACACGATCGTGGCCGGGCCGGTGTCGTTGAAATGCCAGGATCGCCGGGCGGTGATCGGCTCGGCCGGCTCGCCGCGCACGCTCGCGTGCAGCTGCAGCAGCTCGTCTCGGAGCAGCTCGAACGCGGTGCGTTCTTCAGGGGTGAGGCTGTCCACCGGGATGAGGCGGGGCTCCGGCCCGTCGGCGGACCGGCGGGTAGCGAAGAACTGGGCGTAAGCGACCAGGCGCTCGCGCGGCGGGAGCTTCGGGTTGCCCCTGTTCTCCCACGACGCGATGGTCGGCGCTGACAGTGCCCGCTCCCCGCCTAGGGCGGCACCCAGTACGGACTGGGACAGCTTGACACCCGGCCATTGCTCCATTCGGAGCTGCCGTAGGCGGATGGACAGTTCGACCAGCGCGGGCGGAGTCGGCTGCACGGTCAGTCCCCCTTCGATCCCCCCGTTGTTTTCGCCTTTGCGATTCTCGTCTGTGCAGGCCAGCGCATTCCGCGGGCTGGGCAGAGAGATCGCCACGACAATAAACCGGATCATAGCGATTAACCGGTCGATGTGAGGCTATAAACAACAATAGAGAACTTTGGATAATTTAACTAAAATTAACTAAAGTTCACCGAAATTCACTGAAGTTAAGTGATGTCTAACGGAGAGCATATGAGGAGGGAGGCGCGAGCGCAACATGACTGGATTAAGCAGCCACGGGGCGGGGGTCGCGCGAGCGCCCCCAGGGCGCGCGGCGTCATTCCAGCGGCGGAAATGAAGCTGGGCCGATGTGGCGCATCGACCCAGCGATCACGAACAACCAAATCAGGAATCCGATGATCGTGACTACTCGATGCTAGCAATCCCGCGCTTGATCCGAAAGTAGCAGCTAAGCGGGTCAATCAGGGGCGTTCGGGGCGGCTGGCCAGCGGGTACGTCGCGAGCTCGCTTCGGGAGGATCAAATCCTCCCGAAGCGCAGTCCGGTCCGTGCACTACTCCGTCAAGGGGGCGGATCATGCTCGCGCTCGCCACGGCCGCGAACGGCGGTCAAGGCCCATCGCTACTACTAATCCTGATCGGCGCGGTCATCGCGGCGGTCTTCTGGCGGAGCCTGGTTAAGTTCAGCCTCGCCTTCGTCATCATCTTGTTCGCCGTCCTGCTGGTGGCCGGCCTCATGGCCTTCGTGCACGGCGTCCAGGTGCTGTTTCCCTAGGAAACAGCGAACGGGCAGCGGCCGCGTGCCGCTGCCCGTTCGCCGCCGCCGGTCAGCCGGCCTGGCCCTCAAGGGCACGCCGGGTGAGTACCCGGGCCAGGTGCTGGCGGTAGTCACTGTCGGCGTGGAAGTCGCTGCCGGGCGAGGTGCCCTCGGCCGCGAGCTGGGCCGCTTCCTCGACTGAGGCGCCCGCGCTGAGCGCTTCCTCGGTGGCGGCGGCGCGCAGCGGGGTGCCGCCCATGGAGGCGAGGGCGACCCGGCCGCCGTAGGCGGCGACGCCGACGATGGCCCAGTCGTTGGCCCGCCGGGTGAACTTCTGGTATCCCCAGCGGACCTGGCCGCCGCGCGGCACCCGGATCGCCGTCAGCAGCTCGTCGGGGCCCAGGGCGGTCTCGAACGGCCCGGTGAAGAAGTCGTCGACCGCCACCGTGCGCGGCCCGGCCGGGCCGACCGCCTCGACCGAGCCACCCAGCGCGAGCAGGGTCATCGGCAGGTCGGCGGACGGGTCGGAGTGGGCCAGCGAGCCGCCGATGGTGCCGCGGTGCCGGATCTGCGGGTCGCCGATCTGCGCGGCGGCGTAGGCGAGGACCGGCGCCTCGGCCTTGAGCAGCGCCGAGGAGGCCAGTTCGGCGTGCCTGGTGGTGGCGCCGATGACCACCTCATCGCCGTCGAGGCTGATGCCGGACAGGCCGGGCACCCGGGCGATGTCGATGAGCATCGCGGGCTGGGCCAGCCGCACCTTCATCATCGGCAGCAGCGAGTGGCCGCCGGCCAGCAGCTTCGCGTCCTCGCCGTGCTCGGCCAGCAGTGCCAGGGCGTGCTCGGGTGACTCGGCCAGCGCGTAGTCGAATGACGCGGGGATCACGCGGTCGCCCCTGTCTCGGTCGAGGCCGTCCCGGTCGAGGCCGTCCCGGTCTGGCCGGCCGCCGCCAGCACCGCGCGGACGATGTTGTGGTAGCCGGTGCACCGGCAGAAGTTGCCCTCGAGACCCTCTCGCACCTGCTGCTCGGTGGGGTGCGGGTTCTCGGCCAGCAGGCTGGTTGACGCCATCACCATGCCGGGGGTGCAGAAGCCGCACTGCAGGCCGTGGTTCTCGCGGAACGCCTGCTGGACGGCGCTCATCGTGCCGTCCGGTGCCACCAGTCCCTCGGCGGTGGTGACCGAGCTGCCGCTGGCCTGCACGGCTAGCACCGTGCAGGACTTGACCGACTCCCCGTCGAGCAGCACCGTGCAGGCGCCGCAGGAGGTGGTGTCGCAGCCGACGTTGGCGGCCCGCAACCCGAGGGTTTCCCGCAGGTAATGAATGAGCAGCAGCCGGGGCTCTACCTCGTTGCTGCGCACGGTGCCGTTGACCGTGAGCTTGATTTCCATTTCGGAGTCAGCCCTCCTTCGCATGTCCGATATCGTGCTTTTCCTTATCGGGCATGGCCCGGGGGGTACGGGGGGTCGTCCCCCCGGGCGATGACTGGATGGCCCGCCAGACCCGCTGCGGGGAGGTGGGCATGTCGATGTGGGTGACGCCGAGGTGCGCCACCGCGTCGATGACCGCGTTCTGCACGGCCGGGGTGGCGCCGATCGAGCCGGCCTCGCCGATGCCCTTGGCGCCGAGCGGGTTGTAGGAGGTCGGGGTCTCCATGTCCACCAGCTCGTAGCTGGGCACCTCGGTCGCCGACAGGAACGGGTAGTCGGCGAAGGTGGCGGTCAGCGGGTTGCCGTCCTCGTCGTAGACGACCTCTTCCAGGAACGCCTGGGCGGCGCCCTGGGCGATGCCGCCGTGCCGCTGGCCCTCGGCCAGCAGCGGGTTGATCACCGTGCCGGCGTCGTCGACGGTGACGATCCGCCGGAAGTAGACCTTGCCGGTCTCGGTGTCGACCTCGACCACCGCCACGTGGGTGCCGAACGGGAACGTCGGCCCGGGCGAGGTGAACACGCTGCGCACGAAGAGCCGCTCGGCTTGCGCCAGGGACGACAGCGG
>Ga0265338_10001828_pt1 | contig 33354 bp, 37 predicted proteins | sample 42126metaG_FD_193579 | JGI IMG/M metagenome (GOLD analysis project Ga0265338, IMG submission 193579) | Rhizosphere microbial communities from Carex aquatilis grown in University of Washington, Seatle, WA, United States - 4-21-26 metaG | ecosystem: Host-associated > Plants > Roots > Rhizosphere...
TCTCCAGTAGCCCATGCACCGCTCGCTATCCTTCTGGATGTCGGTCGTCGCGGTCGTCTCCTATGGCCTTGGCACGGCTCCGTTCACTCACGGGGTTCTATGCTGGGCCATAGGCACGGTGGCTGTCGTCGGCATGCGGTTCGCCAGCCGGAAGGGTTGGTGATGGACGGCCTCCTCTACGCCGCGATCGTCAGCGTCGGGCTCTGTCTTGCGATGTCGTTTTGGTGATGATCGACATCCTGATCTCCGTCATTGGGGTTCTGGTGCTGATCATCCTCATCTACGCCGACGAAACCCGTCGGCTGGACGGCCTGCTGAAGGTCAGGAACAAAGAGCTACTGGGCGTCCAGCAGCGCATCGAGGTTCTGGAGCGAGAGAGGGACCGCCGAGAGATGCCGACCCTGCCGAGAGTTGACTGGTCGACCAATCTGACGCCCCCGAAGGGAGATGGTCGATGACCGAGGACGAGATCGACAAGCTGGTCGAAATTCTCCCGGCACGCCTGACCATAGCCGAGCGGGCGAGGGTCAATCATGTGGTCCGCGTCTATCGGACGATGGGCGACGAGGGCTCTGAGATTTATCGCATTGCCGATGTCGTCGAGAAGCTCCTGATCTACCATGATCGTTTCGTTGCGTTTCTACAGGAGATCGAGCTAAATCAGGCACTAGCAGAATGACCGGGACCATCAAGAACCTCGAACTCCCGTTCGGCGTGACGCTGCCCACGGTCAGCAGCCTGTCCATCGAGTTCAACCCCTACACGGGAATCGACGAGTGGCTGTACAAAGACAGCTACTGGGTCAGCGAAGAGGAGCACCAGAAGGCCGTCGCCCAGAACACGGTCTGGATGGTCCACTGGTATCCGCACACGCCGGTCGGCTCCTACAAGGTGGCCGCCTCCTCTCTGGAGGCTGTGCTCAAGGCGCTTGGGGAGATCGAGCTTTGACCAATCAGGCAATAGCAGATGTGGTTTCACCATGAGCATGACGGAGATTGGGGAACAAGCTGGCAAGCCGCTCCGGGATGCCCACGGTCGCCTGCTCCCCGGCCATTCCGCCAACCCGACGGGCAAGAGCTGGAAGCACAAAGAGATCCTCGCGCTCGTTCGGGAAGGCTCGGTGAGCGCGGTGAAGACGCTCATGGCGATCCATGAGGACCCGGAACAGCCGGCGGCGGCCAGAGTGACCGCGGCGAACGCTATTCTCGATCGCGCATGGGGCAAGGCGAGGGAGACGAAGGAGATCGAGCTGAACGTGGCGAGCGAGTCCCGCAGGTTTGCGGTGAGCCAGCTCACCGACGAGCAGCTTGCGGCTCTGGGTGCGGCGATCGAGGCCCTTGCCCCGGTCGAAATCATCGAAGGTGAAGCGCAGGAGGTCGGCGAGTGAGTGCCTTTCTAGGCGGGATGATTGTCGGGGCGTCGATCGGCGTCTTCATCCTTGCGCTCATGTTAGCATCGAGGTCACGATAATGCGCTGCCCCTTCTGCACGAACGGATTTGTCCATGTCGCGTGCGATCCGATAGCCGGGTTAGAGCGCGTGAGCTGCGCCCATTGCGGCGGGCGCTTCACGATCACGTTGGAAGACATGAACAACAGCCCGCGCCCGATCGCGGCGCCCACGGCCGAGCTGGAGGGCCTCACCGCGATTGAGGAGCTGCACAGGGCGCGGGTTCGCGTGGGGCGACCTTGCCGAGCCGTCCGGCATGACGCTGAAGGAGCGATTCCCGCCGAAGAGCACCGCGGCGACCCGTTCGAGGAAGCTCTCAAGCTGGCGCGCGGCCTGTGATGATCCGGTTCGAGAACAAGGCATGCAGCCCTGCCACGGCGACCCCTACCTCTGCTCGTGCGGCGAAGGCTACTTCCGGGTCAACTTCGCCTACGACCGGCCCTACCGCGGTTTCACGGTCAAGAGGGCGTGCTGCGAAGCCTGCGGAAAAGCGCCGGAAGGCCGCGGCCAGTGGCAAAAGGACCCCAAGCTCGTGATGGAGTGGGAGCGCCTAGGGATCACCAAGCGCACGTATTACCGGCGCATCTTGAAGGCCAAGGCGATAGCGATCGGGAAAGCCATGTACGATGAACCCGCTTCCTGACGCCGATCACATCGTCTCGCAGGCGGCGTGGGACATCTCGCTGCTGCTGGCGATGATCGGGATTGGGCTGGCGGGGGCCGTTCTGTTTATCGACATGATGGACTGGTTGGAGAGGAACTCGTGACCGACGAAGCGATGGAGCATCTGGCTGACAAGATGCTGGCGATCGTCGAGCGGCGGCTCGCGCGCGCCGAAGCGCCGTCTCGCCCTCCCCCGGTGACGGCTGATGGCCCGAGGATGATACCGGCCTCCAGAGGGATGCTCAACATCCGGTCGCTGGCCCACGTCTATCTGCTGCGCCGCAACCCCGACTTGCGCGAGCGCACTTACCTGCTGCGGCTGCACGCTGCGAACGCCCGGCTGCAGAAGCCTGCCAGGCCGAAGCGCCGGAGCCCGAGCCCGATGGATGAGAGGAGGCAAGTGTGGTGAAGCAGCGCGAGGCTGAGGCTGAGGTGAGGAAGATCGCCCACAAGCGCGCCGGGGAAGCGGTCGAGGTGCTGCTGGAGATGCTGCGCGACCCTAGGACTTCTCCCGCGATGCGCGTCGCCGCGGCTGGCGAGATCCTGAAGTATGCCGAGAGGGCGATCTTCGACCAAGACAAGGCGCTGCAGTAACAGTGGGGCTGAAGCCTGACATGGATGCCGTCTGGGCAACGCTGCCCGGCTTCGTCGTGGAGAAGATCTTTGAGGTAGAGCAGGAGGAGTGCGCCCGGTCGCTGGCGACCTTCGTGAAGAAGGCGTGGGCGGTGATCGAGCCCGGCGCCAAGTACTACGATAATTGGCACATCGGATTTATCTGCACCCATCTGGAGTCGATTGCGCGTGGCGACACGGTCGACGGCCGTGTCTACAACCGATTGTTGGTCAACGTGCCGCCCGGCATGATGAAGAGCCTGCTGGTCAGCGTGTTCTTCCCGGCGTGGGTCTGGGGACCGTTCGGTGCTCCGCAAACCCGGTTCCTCTGCGTCTCGCACAACATCGACCTCGCCATCCGCGATAACCTGCGCATGCGCCGGCTGATCCAGAGCGAGTGGTATCAGTCGATGTGGGGCGGCACGGTCAAGCTGACCGCGGATCAGAGTGAGAAGAAGAAATTCGAGAACACTGCGACCGGCTTCCGGCAGGCCTGCTCGACTGCTGGAGTGACCGGCAATCGCGCCGACATCCTGATCATCGACGATCCCCACAGCGTGGCGAGCGCCGGCTCGGAGGCGGAGCGCAAGACGGAGACCGACTCGTTTCTGGAAGCTATCCCGACCCGGCTCAACAAGCCTGAATCGTCGGCGATCGTGATGATCATGCAGCGCCTGCACGAGGAGGATTGCTCCGGCATTGTGCTGGAGCACAAGGGCGGCCTGCCCGGCTGGGACCACATCATGCTGCCGATGCGGTTCGACCCGGATCGCGCGCACCCGACCATGCTGGGCAAGGAGGACAGGCGAACGGAGGCCGGCGAGTTGCTCTTCCCGGAGCGCTTCCCATCGCGTGTGGTCGATGAGCTGGAGCGCACGCTTGGGTCGTTCGCGACCGCCGGCCAGCATCAGCAGACGCCGGTTCCCAGAGGCGGCGGCATCATCAAGGACGACTGGTGGACGCTCTGGGAGCCCGACCAGTACCCGCCGCTGGACTTCGTGTGTGCGTGGCTGGACACGGCCTACACCGAGAAGGAAGAGAACGACCCGTCGGCCATGATCGTCTGGGGCGTATTCCAAGCGGACGCCAAGGCCTCCTACTCGCCGCAGCGCACGCGAGACGGCAAGTGGCAGGAGATCGAGCGCGTCTACGCCGAAGGATCGCCCAATCTGGTGATGATGTATGCGTGGGCGGAACGCCTGTCGTTTCCCGACCTATGCAAGAAGGTCGTGTCGACCGCGAAGAAGTGGAAGATCGACCGCCTGCTGATCGAGGACAAGGCGGCCGGGATCAGCGTCTCGCAGGAGCTGCGCCGATCGTTCGGCATTGAAGACTTCGGGGTCGAGCTGGTGAAGACCAGCGCCGCGGTCAGGGCCGGCGGCGGCGGCGACAAGCGCGCGCGGCTCTATGCGGTGCAGCATGTGTTCGAGGAGGGCATGGTCTGGGCGCCGGACAAGGTCTGGGCCGAGAAGGTGATCCGTGAGGTGTCGACCTTCCCGAAGGGCAAGCATGATGATTTGGTAGACTGCGTGTCGGGCGGCGTCGGTTGGCTGCGTTCGCGGGGCTTCCTGCAGCGCGCGCCGGAGCGGCTCGACGAGATGGAGCAAGACAAGCGCCGGTGGGGCAAGGCTGCCCATCCGGCCCCGTTATATCCTAGTTGAGCAAGGAGTAGACCTTGACAAAATACTGTAAGGACTGTGCGCACTACCAGCACGAGCCAAAAAGAAAGCGTGGATGGTGGGAGAAAGTACCGTCAACGTGGATAGCGACAGAGCACGTTTGTATGGCGCTGCGGTCCAAAGTTACTGGGCAACGTGAACGTAACTGTTGCTATTATTTCCGCCGCCCCATGGGCCAGTGCGACACGGACGCCAAGCTGTTCAAGAAGATCGAGGAACCTGCGTAATGATTAGCGAACGTGAAGAAAACGACGCCATCGCCGAGGCCCGGCGGAAGATGACCTACGGCCAGAAGGCGGTCGGCCTGACCTTCAACCCGAGCCGCGACCCGCGCGTCCAGAAGCTCAAGGAGCTGTACGCCGCGATCATCGACATCTGCAACGAAGGGCGCGACATGGCGAATGTGCCGGAGGACGCGATAGCTCCGAAGCGCTCCCCGGAAACGATGCGACTCTTCTCGATCGCCATCACGCAGGCGCAGAACGCCCAGATGTGGAGCGTGAAGGCATGCACATGGGTGGACTGATGAGCACTTGGCCCGACGCGATCTCCCGAGAGTACGCAAGCATGGTCGCTAAGAACGCGCTGCCGTGGCCGATCGAAGCGTTATCGGAGGCCGTGCATGAGGAACTGCGGCGCCGCGCGCTCCTTGAGCGCGACCAAGCCTACTACCTAGTATATAAGTCGAAATCCGCCAGCATGATGTTGGCGCTGGCGCTGCGCGGCATCCGTATGAGGGTTGGGGGCTGTGGCTGCTGCGGGTCGCCGAGAGTTTCGTTCGAGGTCGACGGGGACATGCTCTTCTTTGAAGAACAGCAGGCGAACTTCGATATGTTCGAGGACGACGAGTGATCGGGCGCGTCATGGCGAGGGCCGCGGATTCTAACCTGCAAGCCCGAGGGTTCGAGCCCCTCCGCTCCCACCAACATCAGGATCTGACATACTCGTCGAGGACGGTTCGATGATCACGAGCAAGCTGCAGTACCGCACCACCTTCAAGGCCTTGTGCGCGTTCGTGGAGGTCTTGCAGCAGACGATCCGCCTGCCCCCGAGCGGGAGCCCTGAGCTACGGCAGGCCTACATCGACGGGATGTGGAGCCAAGTCGACGACCTGCTCAAGGAGCTTGAGGATTACAGGAATCTCCTCGATGAGCCGTCGAGGAAGGCGCAGTTATAGATGCAAGATCAGAGGTCCACCGCTCCAGTATATACGTTCGGGCCAGCAAGTAATCCCATCTGGAGAGTGACAGTGAAAACGATATTCCTGAAAGTGAAGATCAAGACGCTCATGCTGGAAGCCAAGGTGATCCGCATCGAGGAGAGCCGCGCTTACATCAATCGTCATGCCCGCAAGCGGGCCCGGAGAAACAACGAGAAGGTGCGAGCGCCCGGCGACCGGGATCTATACCTTGCGCTGCGGGAGCATCGCACCGGCGTCGTGCGGCAAGAGGCCCGCGCCTCCCAGCTCGCCTACGGCTTCCTCCGGGGCAACGCCTATCGGACGATCGAGGGGCCGACGACGCGCAAGCCGGTGGACAAGGCCAAGGTCGCCCGCATGGTCGGACGCTTCAACAACAAAATCAACGCCGAGGTGCTCGTCAACGAGTGGCTTGACGTCGCGTGACGGCCCGCATGCGCCGCTCCCGCGGCTTCCTAGTGACGATCGGGCGGGGTCTGCGGTCCCCGCGCCGCCGGCTGGAGCGGTACAGGTGACCACCATAACCGTCAAGGCGCAGTCGGCGCAGGAAGGCCCGCCCACCGACTGATGCCCCTCGTACCCGGGAACGACTCCTCCTTGCGGATCACTGGCGGGGAGGAGGAGGACCCGCGCGACCAAGGCCCTGTCAAGGTCATCGTCACCGAGGATGATGGCGACGCGCCAGAGTTCGACGACAAGGGCGCGATCGTCCGCATCCGCCACGCCGACGGAGACATCACCATCTCGCTCGACGGAAGGCCGATCGAGCAGGCCAAGAAGTCCAACCGCGGCTGGTTCACGAATTTAGTCGAGGACATCGAGGACGACGAGCTGAACCGCATTTCCAGCGACCTGATGCGAGGCATCGCCGATGACCTACAGAGCCGCGAGGAGTGGGTTCAGGAGCGCGCGCAGGGCATCCGCCTGCTGGGCCTCAAGATCGAGACGCCCGACACCTCGCAGCCGGTCGACGGCGCTCCGGTCGAGGGCATGTCGCGCGTCCGGCACCCGCTGCTGCAGGAGGCCGTGCTGCGGTTTCAGGCCAACGCCCGGTCTGAGCTGCTGCCGACCGATGGCCCGGTCAAGGTGCGGGTCGACAACACGACCGGATCAGGGCAGGACGACGCTCTGGGCAACGCTCTAGAAGCGGATATGAACCACTATCTCACGGCAGTCGCGAAAGAGTATTACCCCGACACCGACCGCATGCTGCTCATGCTGGGCTTTGGCGGGACCTGCTTCAAGAAGGTCTACTACCACCCAATCAAGCAACGGCCAGTGTCGGAGAGCGTTGATGCGGACGATCTTATTGTTAACAATAGCGCAACTGATCTGGCGGATGCCAAGCGTGTCACTCACCGCACTTACATGCGCCCTTCTGATGTACGGCGCATGCAGATTGTTGGTGAGTGGCGCGACATTGATCTACCTGCGCCGCGAGAGCCGGAGCTGGACGCTACCCAGCGAGAAAAAAAGCAGCAAGAAGGCGTAAGAACCAACTCCATGCGTCCCGACGATCGGGACAGGGAGTTCTATGAGTGCTGCTGCGAGCTGGACATCAAAGGCTACGAGCACAAGCTCAATGGCAAAGAGACGGGGCTCGAAATCCCCTATCGGGTGACGATCGACAAGTCGTCCGAGAAGATTCTCGCGATCGTCCGGGACTACGACGAGGAGACGAAAGACCTCCCGGAGAAGCGCACGACGTTCGTCAAATACTCGTTCGTGCCAGGCTTCGGCTTCTACGACATCGGCTTGGTCCACATCCTCGGCAACACGACCAACGCCCTGACCGCGGTCTGGCGCGAGCTGCTCGACGCGGGGATGTTCGCCTGCTTCCCGGGCTTCCTGATCTCCAAGGCCGGCAGCCGGCAGACGACCAACATCTTCAGGGTTCCGCCCGGCGGCGGCGTGCAGATCGACACGAACGGCGTCCCGATCAACCAAGCGATCATGCCGTTGCCCTACAAGGAGCCCAGCCAAGCGCTGATGGAGCTGGCGGAGGAGATGGCGCAGACCGGCCAGCGGGTCGGCGGCACCGCGGAGCTTCAGGTCGGCGAAGGCAAGTCGGACGCTCCAGTCGGCACGACCATCACCATGGTCGAGCAGGCCGCCAAGATGATGAATAGCGTGCACAAGAGAATGCACGCTGCGCAGGCCGACGAGTTCCAGTTGCTGGTCGGGTGCTTCCGGGAGCATCCCGAGGCGTTCCTGCGGATGAAGAAGAACCCCTCAAACAAGAAGTGGGAAGAGCAGGAGTTCATCGCGGCGCTCAACGATCGCGACCTAGAACCGCAGGCCGACCCGAATACGGCGTCGTTCGCCCAGCGTGTTCTTAAGTATTACGGCCTGCTTCAACTTGCCGACAAGTACCCGATGCTATATAACTTGATCGAGATCAACAAAGCGATCATTATGGAAGTTCTACACATCGGCAACCCGGAACAGTTCCTCGCACCGCCCTCGGCGATGGGCAAGCCGACGCCGGATCAGCAGCTCGATCAGGCCAAGGGGCAGGCCGACACGATGAAGGCGCAGGCGGCGATGCTGACCGCGCAGGCGAACATGAAGAAGGCTGGACAGCCCGACACCGGCGGCCTCAACGGCGCGGCGCCGATCACGCCGGCCGAACAGCAGGCCAAGCTCATGGACGCCAAGACCAAGGCGATGAAGGTCGCGGTCGACCACCAGAACAACGTCATGGACGCCCGCGACAAGGCCCAGCAGCTCGTGCAGGACCGCGAGGACAATCGGGCTGCGCTGGAGATGGAGAACCGCAAGCATACGGACGAGATGCAGCTCGAACAGCTCAAGCTGCACGCCGCGTCGCAGCAGGAGCAGCAGAAGATGCAGTTCGAGCAGCAGCGCGCCCACAGCGAGATGCAGATGCAGGACACGCATCACCAGCAGTCGCTCGCCGTCGATCAGCACCGAGGCGAGCAGGAGCTGCAGATGCGCGCCCACGAGCACGAGACATCCCGGCAGGACGCCCGGGAGCAGACCGAGATGCAGATGCAGCACGAGGAGCGCGAGGGAGCGCAGTCGCGCAAGCATGAGGCGCAGCAGGCCAAGGTGCAGGCCAAGGTGCAGGCCAAGGCCAAGGCGGCGACAGCCAAACCCAAACAGAAGGAATGACGGCGTGACGGTCAAGGAGGTGAACTATCAGGCCGACGTCAAGGCCGTGCTCGCCCGGCTTGAGCGCTTCTACCCGCCCGACACGGCCCGGTTCTGGCTGGCCATGAAGCACTCCGCGATGGGCAACGAGCGCCCGATCGACCTGATCAAGACAGGGCGCGTCGAGTTCGTCATGGCTGTGCTTGACCGCTTGATAAGGGAGGCTGGACTATGAGCTTCGACGCCGCAAAGAACATCCGCCGGGCCATGATGGTCGCCAAGCCGCGCATCGACGCGCGACAGGGGCTCGACAGCGGCGGGGAGGCCAAGCAGGCGCGTGAGGTCGGCGACTCCAACGTGCGCAAGGGCACGATCGTCTACCACGGCTCGCCGCACAAGTTCGACAAGTTCGACGCGAGTAAGATCGGGACGGGAGAGGGGGCGCAGGCATACGGGCACGGAATGTACTTCGCCGAGAATGAGGGCGTGGCGAAGAGCTATCGGGACGCGCTCGCTGGCAACGATCTTCATGTTGCTGGGAATAAGGTCCCAGGGGATCACCCGCTAAGTTTTGTCAGGAGGTATCTGGCGACGATGGGTGGTAAGTCGGGAGTACTCGATAAGGATACGGCCGACTATATCCGCGAGAACGAGCTACGTCGCAAGAACACCAACCAAGGGCCGGGACTGACAAGAGCCCAGCATGCGGCCCTCCGATCCTCAGAAGGCCAGCCATACGAGTTCAAGCCGGGCGGCTCCATGTACAAGGCCCGCATCAACGCCGACCCGGAAGAGTTCCTCGACTGGGACAAGCCGCTTGGTCAGCAGCACCCGAAGGTGCAGGGGGCCATCAAGGCCATCGATCCTGATGTTGGGTCCTTGATGCGGCGGAAGAACTACACCGCGGGTAACTATGCAGAGAATATGAAGAGCGCGCGTGGGCCTAAATGGCTCCCAGATCAGTTGCAGCAGGCCGGCATCCCCGGCATCCGCTATCTCGACCAAGCCTCGCGCGGCTCCGCCGATGGGAGCGGCACCTCCAACTACGTCGCCTTCAACCCCGACAGCGTCCACGTCCTCGATCGCTACAAGCAGGGCGGAAGCGTCGACCAAGCCCTCAACGTCGCCCGCAAGCATCGCGACAGCGGCGGCTCGGCCGCACTCTCCCGCGCCATCAAGCAATTCTCCAAGGCCCGCGCCTCGCAGTGGGACCCGCAGGGCACGGCGCTCCGCGCTGCCTCGTGGGACCCGCAAGGCGTCGGCATGGCGAAGAGCCGCGAACTGATGCTGTCGGACGCCCCGCAGCCGCCGCAGCGCCCCAAGTCGACGCTCGGCGATCTCAGCGGAGACGCCAAGCAGGGCGACGACCTCTACGATACGATCGGCAACGGCGCCCGCGCGCTGGGACTTGCACCGGCCAAGAAGGACACCGCCGGGTCGACCGGCGTCGGCCATGTCGATCTGGCTGGCGGCTCTGAGTCGGGCTCCGCTCCCCCGACGTTCTCCGGAGACGCCAGAAAGGTCGCTGAAAATTATCTAGGCAGGCCGATGTCGGACACGGAATACGACTGGCTCCGGCGCGCTACGGTGGCCGAGAGCGGCGGAGACCCGAAGGAAGACGCGATGGTTACGGCCTCGATCCTGAACAGGGCTCGCGGGCTTCCCGGGGACAGCGTCATCGCGGTCCTGAAGGCTCCGAACCAGTTCCAATCTGTGACGGGCACGGCCTACAACAACCATGCGCCAAGCTCGGTGTTCACAAAGCCAGACCTTGGACGCCTCAGTCAGGTCGAGACAAACATGGGAGCCTATCTCCCGAATATCTCGAACGACCAGAAGAACTTCACCGCCGGCTCCGACGCGGCTTACGGCCCCGGGACGACGAAAAAGTACAGGGACGACATGCTGGCGAACGGCGGCGTCAGGGTTGGGGCGTCCGTCTTCAACACGCCGTTCCCCGGCAGCGGCCAGCCGGCGCCGGTCCAAGCCGCCGGCCCCGGCGTGCCCACCTCGCCAGCAGCGGCGATCGCCAGAGGGCCTTCGCCGACCGCGCCGCAGGATGCAGGCCAGCTTGTCCCCTCGGCCGTCAGCGGGGCTCCCAAGGGCCATCTGCGCATCGCGGACCCGGAGGGCCTGCACACCTATCCGGGGCCCAACGAGACGTCGGCGCCGCAACCCGGGTCGCCGGCAGCAACGCCAAACCCGACAGATGGCTATGGCTCGGCGCCATCGCGAGATACTGCCCCGGCGATCGCCGCGCCCCCGCCGGCCGTCATCCCGGCGCCGTCGGACAAGGGCATCCCCGACGCGCCGTTCCACACCGCCTCGCTCGGGCCCGAGGGCGACAGCGCGCCTCCGCCGGCCGCGCAGCAGCAGGACACGCTGCCTCCACCCGACCAGCCGCCCCACGATCTCTATGGAGACATCGACATGCCAGACGTAATGCTGCCCGCGCGCCGAGGCGGCTCGATCGCCAAGGCCATGAAGCTGGCGCGCAAACATCGGGCCTCCGGCGGCGGCAGCTCGAACCCCGGCATCACCGACAACGGCGTGATGCACAGCCAGACGATCACGCCGACCGCGCTGATGGGCGACAGCTCGTTCCCGTCCGGCGGAGGCCCGATCAGCGATCAGCAGATGATGGAGTTGCTGTCCTTCAGCCTCGATACGCCGATCCCGGACACCAGCACCTCCCCGGCCGCGCCGCAGCAGCAGCAGGACACGCTGCCTCCGCCCCCGATCGAGAACAACACAGTCGGAAACAGCTTCTCGATCCTCGGCACGCAGGGCAAGCCGTCGAGCGGCCCATACAACAACACGCTCGACGAGGTGCTCGGGACCAACAACCCAACGGGCCAAGACGTCTTTGGGTTCGAGTATCCGAACGTGCCGCCGCCGCAGCCGAACCCGTACGTCGGCCCAGTGTCGACGATGTCCGGCACCTATAATCCGGGCTCGGGCGGATCCGGCGCCGGCGGCAGTAGCATGTCCGGCTATCAGGGCTCGGTCGGGGCCACGCCGACCGGCGCCGCGCCGACGCTGCTATCGCCAGCCCCGGTCAACTATCCCGGCTCGAACCTCTCGTACCTTCCGCCTATGGTCGGCGGAGGCCATACCAACAACGCGCCGTCGAGCACGCTGGGCGCGGTCCCCGGAGCCGTGCCGCGGCAGACGCCGGGCGGCAACGCTTACCTTGGGGTCAAGCGCGGAGGAGCGGTGAAGAGGGCTCTGAAAGTGGCGAGATCGAGGTGATCGTCCTGAACCCTTGCAGCGTCGTGGGAAGAGAGCCGTCGATTCCTACGGGAAGCATCCGCAAGATCTCTCTGACCGGAACGCCGTACTCGTTGAGCCCAGTAATCGACCAGACCATCTCGCGCGTCGCGCGCGTGACAAGCGGGGGTCCGGCGGGCGCGAACACCCGCATGATGTTATCCGCCCTCACGACGGCGGGCGCGGCCACGAGGCCGCTCAATGTAATCAGGAATCTTCGTCTGTTCATGCGCTGGTTATAGCGTAAGGAGATCAGTCCGTGAATGATTATTCGAGCAAGGCGCGCGAAGGTATGCGCGCAAAGATCGCTCACTACAACCGCAAGAGCGACGGCCCGGTTGACGCCTCTGACTACGACGTCAGCAAGGCGTTCACCGCCGAGGAGCCGACCAACAAGGGCACGATGCCAAACACCGTAGAGGCCCGCAAGACGCCGCAGCCGCGCGCGTTCAAGCGGGGCGGCGCGGTCCACGGCGAGGCCGCCAAGCATCACGCCGGCCGCAAGGCTCGCGCGATGGGCGGCCCAATGGACGCGCAGGGCGGCGGTATGGCCCAGCCCAGCCCGATCGCGCCCCCGATGCCCCCAACCAACCGCTTCCAGTTTGGGGCGTCGTCGCCTGGCATGATGGCGCAGGCCGCGGGGCTCAAGAAGGGCGGTCGGGTCAAGAAGGCGCTCGGCGGAGACACGGACGGCGACGCGGACGATCGCGTCGCGCGCAAGGCTGGCGGCCGCGCTAAGGGCAAGACCAACGTCAACATCATCATCGAGCAGCCCAAGCAGCAGCCGGCTCCTCCTCCCGGCGCTCCTCCGCCCGGCATGATGCCGCACCCGCAACCCATCCCGCCCCCTCCGGGCGGTGGTGGAGGGATGCCCCCCGGCGGCGGGATGGCTCCTCCTCCCGGCGGCGGGATGCCCCCGCCGGGCGGGATGCCTCCGGGCGGCGGGATGCACCCGCCGATGCCGATGGGGCGCGCCGCTGGCGGCAAGGTGGTCGAGGGAAATCCGCCCAAGGCCATGAAGCCCGGCATCGGCTCTGGCGGCGGCGAGGGCCGGCTGATCAAGGCCAAGGACTACGGCAAGAAATGCTGACCGTCGCCGATCGCGTCGTCAAGGAATGGGCGAAGCTCATGGACGAGGAGATCGGCCGCTTGGCGATGATCGTCACGGACGGCTCCGGCATTCCGGATATCGAGGCCTACCGGCGCAACACCGGCGCAATCGCCGGCCTCCGGCAGGCGCTCGATCTCTGGGCGGTTGCCGAAGAGAACATCAAAGGAAAGTAGAGATTCCCAGCCCCCGCTGGGGATGACCGAGAGAGCCGTCTCTCAAGCAGACTAGCCGCCCTCGGGGCGGCTTTTTTTTATTCTAAACCGGAGTATCCCGTGCCAATTTACAACGTTCAACACGACAAAGACCCGTCTGACAAGATCTTTACCAAGGCGGCCGACCTCAGCGAATACGAGGTCTTCAACAGCCAAGTACTGGTCGGAGTTTATGTCCGGCCAGAAAAATCCAAGGGCGGGATCATCACGATCACCAAGACCCGAGATGAAGACAAATATCAGGGGAAGGTCGGCATTATCCTCAAGATGGGGCCGAACGCCTTCAGAGATCCGAACGGCGTCTGGTTCTCGGGTTCTCGCTTCGCCGTCGGAAACTGGGTTGTGTTCCGCGCCAGCGATGGCTGGGCAATCACGCTCCCGCTCGCGCCCGGCGTCTCCCCGGACGACACCGACATCGACGGCAAGGGCTTCCTGTGCCGGCTGATGGACGACACGGCGATCCGCATGAGGATCAGGCACCCCGACGCAGTCTATTGAGGCCAAAACAATGCCCAGAATCGAGCAAAAAACCGGGAAAGAGGCCAAAAAAGCCGAAGATCCCGCACTATCCGACGAAAATGTGCCGGAAATTGAGGTTTCTGGCGAGGATTCAGGCCAGAATCGCGAAGAATCGGCGATTGATGGTGTCGAGGAGCTAAGAAAACAGCTCAAGGCGGAGCAGGAGGCTCGGAAAGCCGATCGCGAGGCTCGAATAGAGGCCGAAAGACGCGCCAACGAGAGCCAGAGGGCCGCTTTCGACGCCCGAAACGAGATCGCGCAGTCCAACGAGACGCTGATCGACAGCTCGATCGAGCGGGTGACGCAGGAAAGCGTCATCCTCAAGCGGGAATACGCCGCGGCGCTCGCCTCTGGAGACCACCAGCGCGCCGCTGAGATCCAAGAGCGCTGGATCGACCGTCGCAACGACCTCAAGGTGCTCCAGCAGGGCAAGGAGGCGATGGCCGAGGAGCGCGCCAAACCGAAGGCAGCCCCACAACCCATCGTCAGCGGAGATCTCGCGGACCAGTTTGCCGCGGCTCTCAAGGGGCCGTCGCGAGACTGGGTCCTGAAGAACCGCGAGCACGCCGACACTAGGGCGAAGCAGACTGCGATCATCGGCGCCCACAATATCGCGGTCGCCAGAGGCCACGCCGAGGATTCGCCCGGCTACTTCGCCGAGGTCGAGCGAGTGCTGGGCATCACGCCCAGCCGCGGCAGGACAGACGACGATAGTGACGACGACGAGAGCCCCTTCTCGGCGGCGGCCGCGCCGGTCGAGCGCCGGTCCTCGCCGTCCGCGGCTCCGGTCAGCCGATCGGGCGTCGCGCCCGGGTCGCCAAGCCCCCGAACAATCCGCTTGAGCAAGGCGGAGATCGACGCGGCCGAGGCCTCCGGCATCACGCCGGAGGAGTACTGGAAGAACAAGCAGAAGGCCATCAAGGCCGGCGAAATCTCAACGAGGCATTGATCATGGAAAAGACCGCCGCACGCCCCCCGATGCACCCGGAAGACCCGCGCGACCGGGCCAAGAAGAGGGCGCAGGAAATTCTCGATCACATGGGGTCGATCGACGACACAACCGACAAGTTCTACATCCCTCCGCACCTTATCCCGGACGGCTGGACGTGGGAGTGGAAGACTTGGACCGTGTACAATAAGGAGAACCCGACCGAGATCAGCGCTCTCCTGCGCGCCGGATGGGACTTCGTCGAGATGAAGCCTGAGTATGCCGACCTCGTCGGGCCGGACTACAACCAGAAGCGCATCTTCCGAGAAGGTCAGGTGCTGATGGAAGTTCCGACCGAGGTGTACGACGAGTTCAAGACGCGCGATCGGCGCCGGGCAGGTCTACAAGTGCGCCAGAAGGAGGCGCAGGTCGCTCAGTCTCCGGTCGCCAACCTGCCTCCCGGCTTCGCGGCCGACAACAAGGGAGAGCCGATCAGAGGACGCGGCGTCGCCGGCCCACGGTCGACTTGGGAAGCTGGCATGCCGGTCCCGGATAAATAAAGTTTCGCCTGACCTCTTGACTGGAATCAGGCAATAGGTTAGGCGCTATTCAGTTCAGCCCCCGGTGCGGCTGAAAAACTTCAATCACCGCCTTAAGTCTCCTCCGGCTGCGAGATGACAGGCTTCCGCTAAGGAAGTTGTCTCGTGGCAAACACCTTTGCGCCTTCTGGCTTCGCGCAGTACCGGGGGCTCGGCTCCGTCCCGACCTACGAAATGACGACTGCCCTGATTGCCTCGGGCAACTCGACGGCAATCTTTCAGGGCGACGCGGTCGTCCCGGTTACCGGCTCCGCCACTGGCTATATCAAGCAGGCGACCGCCAGCACGGTCGCCCTTCTCGGCATCTTCTGGGGCTGCAAGTACCTCTCGGTCGCGCAGAAGCGCACCGTGTGGAACGCTTACTGGCCCGGCTCCGACGCCAACGGAGACGTCGAGGCCTACATCATCACCGATCCGATGGCGCAGTTCATTGTCCAGACGGGCAATTCCAACACGACCGCCACTGCGGTGGCGCAGGCCAAGGTCGGCCAGTTGATCAACCTCGCGACTGCCGTCGACAACGCGAGCGGCAAGGGCGGCTCCGCCGGCAACACCGCCAACGGGCTATCGACCATGTACGCCGATCAATACACGATCGGCACCACGGCGACGCTGCCATTTATGATCCGCTCGGTGCTTACGACCCCTCCCGGCTTCAATGGAGCGGACGTAACGACCGCCTACAACAAGATCATCGTCGGCTTCAACAACGCCCTGTATCAGGGCGGTGGCAGCCGCACCGGCATCTCGTAAGGGGAGCTAGACTCAAATGGCCGTCAATCTCTCCTCGATCAAAGACTTGCTCCTCCCCGGACTTCGGGGCATCGAGGGCAAGTACGAGATGATCCCGTCTCAATACGACAAGGTCTTCCGCAAGCACGATTCCAAGCTCGCGCTGGAGCGTACCGCGGAAATGCGTTACTTGTCGCTTGCCCAGCTAAAGACCGAAGGCGGCCAGACCGCCTTCGACAACGGCGCCGGCGAGCGTTACGTCTACAACCAAGAGCACCGCGAACTGGGGCTCGGCTACGCGATCACCCGCAAAGCGATCGACGACAACGTGTACAAGACCCAGTTCCATCCGTCGAACCTCGGCCTGATCGAGTCCTTTCAGCAGACCAAGGAAATCTACGGCGCGAACATCCTGAACAGCGCCCAGACCTACGATTCCACGATCGGCGGCGACGGTCAGGCGCTCTGCTCGACGGCGCACCCGATCGACGGGGGCACGGTCGCCAATACGCCGGTCACGCAGGTCGGGCTGAACGAGTCGTCGCTCCTGAACGCGATGATCTCGATCCGCACGAACTTCCGCGATCAGGCGGGCCTCAAGGTCTTCGCTCGCGGTCGGAAGCTCGTTGTTCCCCCGCAGCAGGAGCCGGTCGCGATCCGCCTGACCAAGACGGAACTACGCCCCGGAACAGCAGATAACGATGTTAACGCCATCAGCTCCACCGCCGGTGGCCTGCCCGAGGGCTACATCGTCCTCGACTTCCTGACGTCGAGCTTCTTCTGGTTCCTGCTCACGAACATCGACGGGCTCGCCTACATGGAGCGCGTGCGGTTCGAGACCGATATGCAGGTCGACTTTATTACCGATAATCTTCTGGTAAAAGGCTACGAGCGGTACTCGTTCAATTATTACAACTGGCGAGCGCTGTGGGGCTCGTTCCCGACCGCGTAACCGGACCACCTCGGAGGATCGGCCTCAATGACCATCACCGCAGATCAGGGGCCGTACATCGCTTTCGGGCAGGCCCCGACCAACGACTCGAACCCCGAGCAGGCGACGTCGCTCTTTTGGGGCGGCATCGGCATCCTCGACCCGCGCTCGTTCTACACCTACGAGCCGGGTCAGGCGCTCGGCAATCTGACCGCCGGCTGGCTCGGCGTGAACCGCATCACCACGATCGACGCGGTCCCGATCACCAAGTCGGCGACCATCATCGCTGCCGCCAACCAGACGGTCGGCGGCACTCCGATGACGCTCGCCAGCGCCACGGCTGACGGCGTCCTCGTCGGCGCCTCGATCACCCGCGCCGACACGGGCGTGGCGGTCACCGGGCTCCTGAAGCTCGACCCGGCCGTCGCGACCGCGACCGCGAACGTCACGTCCGGCTCGAACGTGTTGACCGTCACCGCGGTCGGCGCCGGCGGCACGCACGGTTACAACAAGCTGTGCATCGGCCAGACCCTGACCGACACGACCACGGCGGCGAACATCCCGACTGGGACGACCATCACCGGTTACGGCACCGGCGGCGGCCTGACCGGGACCTACATCATGTCGGCCGCCGCGACGGCGACTGCGACCGGCGACACCGTCACGGCGATCGCCAAGGGCTTCCCCTTGACGGTCCCGATGGGACCGGTCGGCACGATCCAGATGTTCAACCCGTACGACATGGTCGCGCGGGCTCTGATCATCACGGCCTCGAACGCCTCGGCCGCCACGACCATCTTCACGGTCGACGGCTTCGACGTCTACGGCTACCCGATGGTCGAGCAGATCACCGTCACGCCTGGCACAGCTCTGACCACGACCGGCCTCAAGGCGTTCAAGTATATCCTGTCGGTGACGCCGAACGTGACCGAGGCGACCTACACGTTCTCGGTCGGCACCACCGACGTGATCGGCCTCCCGATGCGCTCGGACTTCTTCGCGATCGGCGGAGACGCAGACGTGTCGATGAGCTTCAACAACGCTGCGATTACCGCCACGACCGGCTATGTGCAGGCGGTCCTGACGGCGCCGACCGCAACGACTGGCGACACGCGAGGCACCTACCTGCTTCAGACGCTGTCGAACGGCACGCTCCGCCTGATCGTGACCCAGTCGCCGCTCATCGCGAACATCAACAACGGTGCGACAGGCCTCTACGGCAATACGCCGTACGCCAACTTCTAAGGAGGCCTCTCGTGAAAATGACTCATGGGCACAAGGGTAGCCCGATCGAAGGCGACACCCACTCGCGCATCGAGAAGCACATCCGCAAGCACCGGGCGTCCGGCGGCAAGATGGAGTCTCCCGCGAAGGGCGACGACGACGCCGAGAAGGACATCAAGGACAAGCCGGCCCGCTACAACCAATCGAAGGTCGAGGACGAGGGCGAGGCCATGAAGGCCAAGCGCGGCGGCTCGATGAAGAAGTGCGACATGAAGGCTGCCGGCGGGGCGGCCAAGAAGCACGCCGGGCGCAAGCCGCGGGCGAGCGGCGGCGGCTGTGAGAGCAACCCCTTCACGACCGCCCTCAAGGGCACCGGACCCCGTGGCGGTCCCAAGGCCGAACACGAATCCTAAAGGCAAGGACGACTGAGGCCCGCTTCAAAGCGCGGGCGCGGCCGGGAACGGGGGGCGTACGCGCCCCCCTTTTTCATTTGAGGGCGACCAATGCAGAAGATCACGCTGACGGCAGGCCCCTACGCGGCGGCACAAAACAACAACATCAGCCTGTCGCAGACCGGCGCGAGCGGCGCCCTGACGCTGAACGGCACGACTGCGGGCGTCCTTGACCTGCCACGGCGTGTGCTCTTCACAAACTCGGGCGACAACTCATCGGTGAGCTTCGTCGTGACCGGGACGACGTGGGGCAACTCGCCGGTCACCGAAACGATCGCCGGCAACGCCTCGACCGCCTACACCAACACCGACTTCCTGACCGTCAGCGCAATTGCGATCACCGGTGCAAGCGCCGCGCCGAACGCGCTCACGGTCGGCACCAACACCGTCGCTGGCACCGCATGGGCTCGCCTCGATAGCTGGGCCAACGCCGCCTCGGTCAACTTCCAGACCAAGGTCACCGGCACGATCAACTACGACATCCAATGCACGCTGGACGACCCGAACGGCCACAACGGTCAGGGATCGAACGTCACCGGGCCGAACGGGGTCGGCTCCGTCTCGATCGCGGGCGTCGTGTGGGATTCGACGCTTCCCGGCGTGACCGGCGCGACCACCGGCATGACGATCAACATGAACTTCGCGCCGGTCTACGTCCGCGCGCTCATCAATAGCTGGACCGGGTCCGGCAGCATGACCATGTACGTCATGCAGCAGGGCGTCGTTTCCGCCTGATGACTTCGCCCGGCGGCACCAGCGGGACCTACAACTTCGCCCCTTCGGTCGGCGAATTGACGCTGTGGGCGTGGAACCGTTGCGGCATCCGCCCGACCGCCCTGACGCAGGAGCACATGCAGGACGCCATGATGACGGCGAACCTGCTGGCGCTGGAGTGGAGCGCCAAGGCCGGCGTCAACCTCTGGACGGTCGAGCTGACCACCGTGCCGTTCGTGCAGGGCGTCGCGACCTACGCAGTGCCCAGCAACATCATCGGCGTGCTCGACCTCTATGTGACGATCACCAATGGCGTGCAGCCGATCGACCGCTACATCCTGCCGATCAGCCGGACGGAATATGCGAGCTACTCCCAGAAGGCCCAGCAGGGTTTCCCGACCACCTACTGGTTCGACAAGCTCTTGAGCCAGAACATCACTTTCTGGCCGGTCCCGGACGGAACGCAGGCCTCGTTCTCCTACTACGGCTTCACCCAGATTCAGGACATGAACGTCGCCAACGGTCAGCAGGCCGCGATGAACGCCTATGCACTGCCAGCGTTCGCTGCCGGCCTAGCCGCCAAGCTCGCGGTCGCATGGGCGCCGGACAAGGTGATGATGCTCAAGGCCGAGGCGGTGGAGAGCTACGCGATCTTCGCCGACCAGAACGTCGAGACGGCGAACACCTACATCACGCCCACGCTGTCGAGTTACTGGAGAACTTAAGTGGGCTATGCGTCGAAAGCGGGCCGGGCGAGAACATCCTCGACCAACCCGCAGGCGCACGCCATCTGCGACCGCTGCGGCTTCCGCTACAACTTTGTTGATCTACGTTTTCAATACGACTGGCGCGGCGCGGCGCTCCAGAACCTGCGCATCCTCGTCTGCCCGAACGAGTGCCAAGACGAGCCGCAGGAGCAGCTCCGCGCGATCGTCCTGCCGCGCGACCCGGACCCGATCATCAATGCTCGGCCTGAGTATTTCGAGGGAGACTCGACATCCTACATGACGCTGACGCCGGCCTCGACGGACCTAACCACTGGCCTCCCTGTGCTGAACCAGACGCAGATGGTCACGTTGACCGGACAGCCGATGACCCCGCAGCCGCTCGGGGCGCCACAGAACAAGCGATCGGACATCGGCCTTGGCGGGACGGCGCAGATGCCGCTCGTGGCCGGGAAGAAGTGGGCGCAGCCTGTCCCATTCCTGTCGATCCTGTCGATCGGTACTTTCACGATCAGCGTGACTTGCTCGTCTGCGCACGGGCTCACGACCAATGCGCAGGTTGCGGTCGAAGGTACTTCGGACCCCACAGCAAGCGGCGTCTTCTCGGTGACTGTGACGAGCCCAATGACCTTCACCTACCAGACCAATGTCCCTGCTGCCGCCGGCTCCATGCTGACCAGCTCGACGACCATGGTCACCACTAACGTCGGCGTGCCCCGAGGCTACGCTCAAATCCCGCAGACCGGCCCCCTCTAATGGCGAACGAAACCATCCCCAACCTGCCGGCAGCCACGGCGCTGGACGGCAGCGAAGAGCTGTGGGCCGTGCAGAACGGCCAAGACGTCAAGCTGACCTCGGCCCAGCTCGTGGGCTTCGGCGGCCTCGGCTCGGTCATTCAGGTGACAGCCGGCGGCACCGGCGTCACGACCCTCCAGAACAACGCGCTCATCATCGGGCAGGGAAACTCGCCGGTTGCGACCATCACGCCGGGGACGACCGGTCAGTTCCTGACCGCCCAGACCGCTGGGCCGCCGCAGTGGTCGACGTTCGTACCCGGCGCCAGCGTGACGAACATCACCTTCGGCTCGACCGGCTTGACGCCTAGCTCGCCGACCAACGGCTCTGTGTCGGTCGGCGGCGTGCTCAACGTCTCCGCGGGCGGCACCGGCGTCACGACCCTCGTCGGCAACGCCCTGATCGTCGGCAACGGCACCAGCGGCGTGACGCAGTCTGCGGTCGGCGCTGCGGGCCAGATCCTGACCGGCAGCGCAAGTATCCCGATCTGGCTCGCCGCCGGCACGGCTGGGCAGATCCTCCAGACGAACGGTACCGGGCTCGCGCCGGCGTGGGTCGATCTGCCAGGCACCGGCGTTGCGACGATCTCGTTTGGCTCGACCGGTCTTACGCCTTCGACCAGCGCCTCGGGCGCCGTCACTGTCTCCGGCACGCTTGGCACTGGCAACGGCGGAACCGGGCTCACGACCTTCACCTCGGGCACGGCGGTCTATGCGTCCTCGACGAGCGCTCTGGCTACCGGCACGCTGCCGACGACCGGCGGCGGCACTGGCCTCACGTCTTTCACGAGCGGCGGAGCCGTCTACGCCACTTCGACGAGCGCTTTGACCACCGGGACGCTCCCAATCGCTTCCGGCGGAACCGGAGCGACCGTAGCGACCGGCACCGGCAACGTCGTGCTCGCGACCGCGCCGACGGTCGCAAATGCCACGCTGACGAGCCCGACGCTGACGTCGGCATCAATCAACGGCCTGAACGGGGGCGCCTTCGGCCTTCGGAACGTCCTCATCAATGGCGCCCCGACCGTCGACCAGCGCAATAGCGGCGCTACGCAGACCTTCACCGCTGGCGCGGCGCTCGCCTACTGCGTCGACCGATGGTACGGCTACTGCACCGGCGCGAACGTCACGGGGCGGATTATCGGCATTGGCGGGCCGTCAGGATCCCCTGCCCTCAACGCCTACCAGTTTACTGGCGCCGCGAGCGTGACCGGTATCTGGTTCGCGCAGCGCGTCCTGAGTACCGACTCGTTCTTCCTCGCCGGGAACACGGCGACGCTATCGGTCACCCTCGCCAGCTCGACGCTTACGAGCGTGACGTGGACCGCCTATTACGCCAACACGTCCAACAGTTTCGGCACCATCGCCTCCCCGACCGTGACGTCGATCGCGAGCGGCGTCTTTTCCGTTTCGTCGTCGCTCACCCGCTACACGGCGCAGATCACGATGCCCAGCGCCGCGACGACTGGCCTGCAAATCGTGTTCTCGGTGGGCGCGCTGGTATCCGGGACATGGACGATCCAGAACGTCCAGCTCGAACCGGGCAGCGTTGCAACGCCGTTCGAGCGTCTCCCGCTCCCGCTCCTATGGCAGGAGTGCCAATGGTACTATCAGTCGTTCTACGGGCAGATTTACATCAGCGCGGCTACCTTCACCTCCTACGCTGGCGGCACGTCGGTCGCCACGCTCTCGCCGCAGATGCGAACGACCCCCACCATCACCGCACCGACGCTCGTCTCCAGTTCCGCGTCTTGGGTCGGCACCGGCTTCAACACGACGGCTCTCAGCAAGAGCGCGGTGCTCGTCACGCCCGCCTCGACCCAGAACACGGTCGGCGCCTACGCCGTCTACTCGTCAGCAGCATCGGCTGAACTGTGACCGTCCCCAACGACGTCTACCTGACCTACAACGGCTTCGTGAGCCAGCTCGCGACCTTGACGGTCGTGCAGACGGTGACGACCGGCAACGTCGTGTCAGGAGTTGACCCTGATTTTAACGCCGTCCTGCCACAGGCGATCAATTACGCCGAGCTGCGCATCCAGCGCGACCTCGACTTCCTGCAGTCGCTCGTGAGCAACTCGACCTACGCTCTGACCACCGGCAACAACCTGCTGACGATGGACGTCAATTCGTTCATCACCGTGCAGACGATGCGCATCGTGGTTGGAACCAAGGAAATCCCGCTGCTTCCGGTCGCCGTACCGTACATCCAGAACTGCTACAACGACACGACGGTGACCGGCCCCCCGCAGTTCTTCGCGCCCTATGGCGGCGACGCGGCGACGACCGGCGCGACCTCGCAGTTCTGGATGTTTGGCCCCTACCCCGACCAAAACTACCCGCTGCGCATCCGCGGCACGGTGCGCACGATCTCTCTGGCGAGCTTCAACACCAATCCGGCCGCCTCGACCAGCTACACCTTCATCAGCGCCTATCTGCCGGACCTCATGCTGATGGCCGCGATGATTTACATCTCAGGCTTCCAGCGCAATTTTGGCCGGCAAAGCGACGACCCGCAGATGGCAGTGAGTTACGAGAGCCAGTACCAAGGCATCCTCAAGGGCGCGATGGTCGAGGAAGCCAGACGCAAATTCCAGGCCAGCGGCTGGACCTCGATGGCTCCGGCGCCCGTGGCGACCCCGAACCGCTAATGCCGCACGCAGCTCTCCAGCTTACGGGCGGCGTCATCCTCAACGAGACGCCAGCAATAAATTCCGCTGGCGTTTCGAGCTGCAACATGATCCGGCTCAAGCCGGACCCGAAGGGCCTGACGCTGGTCGAGAAGCTCGGCGGATGGGCGCGCTTCTACGCCAACACGGTCACCAACGGCCCGATCCGCGCGCTGAACGGCTACCAAGACACGAAGGTCGAGAAGTGGATCGTCTACGGGACCGACAACTCCGTAGCCACGCAGCTCGCGGCGATCGAGTGTTTCACCGACCCGGTGACCGGGCTCACGACAGCCGGGTCGCAGGGCAATTACTTCCACGACATCACGCCCCGCTACCAATCGGACAGCGTCGCGGCGAAGTTTCAGACCAACGCCGGCAGCATCCTCATCGAGGTGACCGACGACACCGTTTCCGGCGTCACCCAGTACGATAGCGTCTTCATCACGACGCCGATCGCGGTTGGGGGCGTCGTGCTCTTCGGCATGTACTCGCTGACGACGCTGGCCGGAGACCAGTACCAGATCGACGCGACCAACATCCTCGGCGCCCCGCTGCCGGCGGCCTATACAACGGTCGCCAATGCGATCTCGGTCACGAGCGGCTCGTTCACGTCCGGCATCACCTACGGGACGATCACCCTTAACTGGTCGACCCCGACCTACACCTTCCCGGTCGGCGAGATGGTCGTCGTCAACGGGATCGTCCCGGCGACGTGGAACGGCGCCTTCGCGGTCACAGGATCGACCTCGACCTCAGTCACGCTCGCGGTCTACACGAACAGCCTCGGCGCTTACGTGAGCGGCGGATCGCTCACGAACTACGGTACGTCGCCTGTCTTCCTGACGGTTAACCAGTCCCCCACGATCACCTACATCCTGCCGAACCACGGCTATGTCGCCGGGCAGAGTTTCTACGTCCTCAACGAGACGGTCGTGAATGGCGTGACACTCTCCGGCGCCTATCAGGTCTCCTCGGTCCTGAACAGCAGCTCCTTTACCTTCACCGGTAGCGCGAGCGCCTCGTCGAGCGGCTGGCAGCATCAGGGCGCCACGACGGTCGTCGGAGGATCATCGAACGGCACCTCGGTGCAGTTGCTGCTCGGCGGGGTCACTTACGTGGCTCCGGCGATCATCCCGACCGGAGGCTCCGGCAACGGGACCAACATCACGCTCACATGGACGACGCCGGACTACACCTTCAACACCGGCTCGACGATCATCGTGTCCGGCATGAATCCGTCCGCATGGAACGGCACCTACTCCGTCGTCAGTGCGACCGATAACAGCGTGACGGTTGCCAACACCTCGGTCGCCTCGTTCGTGTCAGCCGGCAAGATCGACAATGGGCCTTTTGACCTCGGCACCTACATCAATGTTTCAGGCGTCTCGCCGGCCGATTGGAACGGGGTCTTTCTGGTGACCGCCGTAGGAGACAATTATGTCTCCTACACCCTCACGACCTCGAACCTGACGTGGATCAATGGCGGCTCGGTCGCCGATAATGGCGGAGACGCCGCCTTCATCTACTCGATCGGCGTCGGCCCGGTCGCGCAGGGCTTGGGCTACGGCGTCGGCGGCTACGGCGTCGGCGGCTACGGCGACGGCTCGGTGACGGTCCCGCTCGTCGGCCAGACCATCCCGGCGAATAGCTGGGACATCTCGAACTGGGGCAACGTCACGATCGCGGTCCCCTACAACAACTACCCGATCAAGTACGTCGACACCTCGATCCCGTTCCAGCCAGTCTATTACTGGGATCCGACCACGCTTCAGGTGATCGCGCAGACGATCTCGACCGCCCCAACCGCCTCGAACGGCGCCTTCGTGGCGATGCCGCAGCGTCAAATCGTGCTGTGGGGAACGACCTTCACGGGCGTCATCGACCCGCTGCTGATCGCATGGTGCGACATCAATAACTACTACGACTGGATTCCGCAGGTCACCAATCAGGCCGGCAGCTACCGCATCCCCTCTGGCGCTGAGATCAGGGGCGGCATGCAGACGCCGCAGCAGGGCATCCTCTGGACCGACATCGAGCTGTGGTCGATGGTCTATATCGGCCAGCCCTATGTCTACTCGTTCAACAAGATCGGCCAAGGCTGCGGCCTCATCGCCAAGAAGGCGAAGGCCATGGGTTCACTCAACGGCGTCGTCTACTGGATGGGGACGAGCCAGTTCTTCAACCTGACCAGCGAGGGCGTGCAGCCCATAACCTGCCCGATCTGGGATGCGGTCTTTCAGCAGATCGACTTCGCGAACGCTTGGAAAATCGTCTGTGCTCCGAACAGCCTGTTTCAGGAGATTGCGTGGTATTACCCGATCACGGGAGGCTCTGGCGAGAACACGAACTACGTCAAATACAACACGATGTCTGGCGAGTGGGACTATGGCGTTCTTGGCCGGTCGGCGTGGACAGACGTCTCGGTGCTGGGTCAGCCGATTGGCGCCGACCCGTCGGCCCAGCTCATCTACCAGCACGAGATCAGCCCAGATGCTGACGGCGCGGTGCTCGCGCCGACCTTCACGACCGGCTGGTTCGCCATCGCCGAGGGCGATCTCAAGGTCTTCATCGACCAAGTTTGGCCCGACTTCAAATACCTCGACTACGGGACGCACCCGGCGCAGTCGTCGGCGCAAGTGCAGATCACCTTCACGCTCGCCGGCTATCCCGACGCGGGGACCTACAGCTACGGCCCCTACACCGTGACGCAGGGCACGACCTACATCTCGCCCCGCATGCGCGGTCGTTTGATGCGGATCACCGTCTCCTCGAATGACCTCGGGTCATTCTGGCGGCTGGGCCAAGTCCGCTATCGCTTCCAGCCGGATGGCCGCTTCTGATGCCCAACCCATCTGCGACAGGCGGAAACTACACCCCCCCGACCGGCGGGGCCTCGATCACCGACATTCTGACGGCTCTGAAGAACGTCTCGACCGCCATCAACGGCTGGACGACGACGCAGCAGACGCTGGCCGGCACGCAGAACTTGGCGAACATCACGGCGGCGACGCTGATCAAGGCCGGTCCCGGACGTTTCGTCGGCATCTCGATCGTCGTTCAGGGCAGCACCGAAGGATATGTCTACGACGCCAATTCGGTTTCGGCCGCGGCCGCGGTGAACAAAATCTATCCCGTCTTGCACACCAAGGCGATCGACTACTACCCGACCGGCATCCCGACGGCGCTTGGTCTCGTCGTGATCCCCGGCACGGGACAAACCCTAGCGGTGAATTATGCCTGACCTCTCCAAACACCGATTGATCGCCGGCTGGGAAACTCTGGAGCCGGACGAAAAGATCCACATCGCGGTGGTTAAGGACTATCGCGACGCATGCTCTCGCGTCGACCGGCTTCAAGACGCGCTGAAGGAGGCTCTCTTCGGGCGCGTCGCAGAGCGCATGGGCCACGATCTGGCCGTGACGATGGACAAGAGCGATTGGAAAGCGTGGCCCGACTACGTCGCTTTCGTCGATCCACGCATCGAGAAAGCTCGAAAGGCTCTGCTCGACCTATGAACAGCCTGTCCACAGCCCTCCGCATCGCGCACAAATATCGTGACAGTGGGGCTAAAAACAGTTACAAAGTGATTTCCGCCGCCAGAGGAGGCGTGGTCGATGACACAGGCGTCCAAACACCAGCAGGCCGAGGAGTTTATCCAGAGGGTTCTCAAGAGCAACCCGCGGATGACGCGCGCGGAGCTGCTCAAGGAACTGGAGGACTACGGCTTCGACCCGGAGACGGATCTTCGTTCCTCCCCGCACAAAGCGGAGCCCACTTCCACCAAGCGATAGCTGGCACCAAGGCCGCAAATCCGCATTCTGCCGCCGTAAACCTCTATTCTCCAGAGGAATACGACGGCATGAAAACGTTCTTGTCTCAGGACAAGAAAGCCGGTTATGCGGTCCACGACGACGATATTGTCTCTTTATTCAGGCACCCGGAGGCCCAAAAGGGCGTAGCTGGGCGCGCTCTTGAGCACGCTTTGAAGAATGGCGGACGAAGGCTCGATTGCTTCGACACGGTCCTTCCGCACCTTTATTCTGAGAAGGGCTTTCGAGCGGTGGCAAGGCTACCGTTTGACCCGAAATACCAGCCAGAGAATTGGGATGAAAAGGCCTATTCAAAGTGGAATGGAGGCCGCCCGGACGTCGTCTTCATGGTCCACGATCCCAGCGCCCCGCCGTACAGCCCCGGCGATGGGAAGGTCGTTTCCGACTACGACGAAGGCGCGGCGCTCCAGAGGGCCCATCTTGAGGGTTCGGTCGGCAAGGCGCTGAAGATCGCTCGCAAGCATCGCGACGCGGGCGGCGGCGTGCATCCGATGGAGATCGGCACCCGGTTGATCACCAGCAAGAAGGCGCAGCCGCAGGAGGGCCTGACCAACGTCTCGATGGATGCGATGCGCGACAGCCCTCCGGCCAAGGCTGGAGGCCCGGGGCTGTTGCAGAAGGGCGCCGACCTCATCCGCAACTATCCCGGCATGGAGCATCTCCGAGATCTCCCGCACGAGCAACTCGCGGAAGCGTTCATCAGCCACGTTAAGAACAACCTGCTATGGCTGCACGACCGGATGCCGGCGGATCTGCGCGAGCGTTCCTCGCATTGGTACGAGGGCGCCAACAAGATCGCCAACCAGTGGGCCAAGCAGTACAATATCCCGGTCCAGTCGGCCGCCGCGGCGCTCGCGGCCTTGTCGCCGCAAAAGGACTGGTTCCAGAACGTCAGCCTCGCGCATCGCGTCCTGCACACGCTCAAGGGGCAGGGCGACAATTTTACGAACGGCTTCACGTTCTCTCCGGAGATGGAGAAGAAGCTCGGCGAGATCACGGCCCTCAACAAGCCGGAATATGCGCCGCTCCACCAGCACGTCTTCGGCAAGAGCTACTCCGACCTCGATCACCTCGTCGACAAGGACGGCAAGCCGCTAGAGGCCGACGAAAAGGCGATGGCGAAGGCCATGTGGCTGCGTCTCCACGCCGAGGCGCACAACTCCCGCGCTTACAACATCGTCAGCCCCGAGGGCGAGATCGGCGATGTCGCTCGCAACGCGCCCAAGGCGCTCACCCAAAAGCAGATCCGAAACGGGGAGCAGCAGGGGCTCGGGGAGCCGGCCAAGGTTGGATGGGGATCGCTGAACGAGATCGCCAAGGCGATTCAGGCGATCGAGAGCGGCGGCGACCACGCCAAGATCAATGAGCTGATGGGCGAGCAGCATAAGGTCCGCAACTTCTATAACAACATCTTGTCGCCCAATTCACCGCACGGCCACACCACGATCGACACCCACGCGGTCGCAGCCGGGCTGCTGAGGCCGCTCTCCGGGAACGACCTTGAGGTCGCTCACAACTTCGGCAACTACCCCGGAAAGGAGGTCGCGGCGCGTCTCAAGAGGACGATAGGGCGCGTCCCGACAGCCGGCGGGTCGGCGATCACCGGGATCAAAGGCCTCTACCCGCTCTACCACGAGGCCTACAAGCGGGCCGCGCAGGACCGCGGCTTATTGCCGCGCCAGATGCAATCGATCACCTGGGAGGCGGTTCGGGGGCTTTTCCCGGACACCTATAAGAATGAGTCAAATAATCGCCACATAGATCAGCTATGGACTGACTACGGCAACGGCAGGAGAAGCCTCAATGACACGCGAGAAGCAATCCTACAGCACGCCGGAGGTATCCGTCCGCCTGAGTGGGCCGGAGGAGCAGGCCAAGGCGCACCCGCTGGAGCGCCTGATGCGCAAGCTGGGCATCCCGGTAACCCCGGAATCGTTCGCGGAACTGACGTCAATGGGAGACAAGCACCACCCGCGGGAGTTTTCCGCCGAGGAGGGTCTGTCGATTCCGGAGCATCTTCGGAAAGCCTAAGAGCCGCCCTCCGCGTCGCCCGCGCGCACGGGGGAGGCCTCCACAAGCCAAAGCACGTCCGCCTGCACGTCGGCCCGATCCATAGCCACGTAGCGGGGCGGACTGACCACCTCCCCAACCACGTCCCATCCGGCTCCTACGTCCTGCCCGCAGACATCGTCTCAGGCATGGGCGAGGGCAACACGATCTCTGGCTTCCGGCAGGTGCGCCGGATGTTTGGCGGGGCGCCCTACGGAAGTTCTGGAGAGCCCTACGGGCAGTCTGGGGGCCCATACCTAGTCGGGAAGGCTGACGGCGGCTCCTTGAGCGGCGGAGAGCCTGTCCCGGTCGTTCTGGCCGGCGGCGAGCATGTCCTGACGCCGGAGGAAGTCCTGCACGCCGGCATGGGCGACATGGACGCCGGCCACAAGGCGCTCGACGGCTTCGTCAAAGCCTATCGCGAGAAGACCATCAAGACGCTGAAGGGCCTGCCCGGGCCACGTCACGATTAGGTAAATCATGGACAATCTGACCGTTAGAACCGGGCGTCCATCCGACGTCCACCCGATGATGTCACTCGCCCTCTCGGCATGCGCCGACAACGGGCTGACCAATCCCTCCCCGGTAAAACTGCTGGGCGAGATTTGGGCTGCTCTCAACCTCGACAGGGGCATCATCGGCATCGTCGAGGAAGACGAAATACGCGCGGCCGCACTACTGCGGATCGACAGTCTGTGGTATTCAGACGAGGTGTCGATCGTCGAGCGCGCGATATTCGTGCATCCTGACCATAGATCGGCCAAAGGGGGCAGGGCTCGTTTGCTTTGCGAGTGGGTCAAGAAACTTCAGTCGTCTCTTGAACTTCCTCTGGTCATCGGCATCCTCTCCTCGGAGAGGACCGAGGCCAAGGTTAAACTGTACGAGCGCCAGTTTGGCAAGCAGAGCGGAGCTTACTGGATCGTCGGCGGGACGACCGGGCTCCCCACCGTAAAGGCTGCATGACCAAATGAGCGCTTTTCGCCCCACCCGGTTCAACATGATGTTGGATGGCGGGCGGGAGGCTGATGCTTGTGGCCTCGCGCTCCGATACGGCGGAGGCAAGTCTCAAACCACCCAAAGCGCGTCGAGCGTCTCGATCCCGCCAGAGGTGCTGGCCCAGTACAATGCAGTGAACGCTCAGGCTGAGACGGTCGCCCAGACGCCGTTCCAGCAGTACAGCAATGGCCCGAACGCCTTCGTCGCGCCTCTCGACGCGACCCAGCAGGCCGGCATCCTCGGGACAAACCAGTACTCCAACGAGGCGCAGCCGTTCTACCAGACCGGCAGCGACATGACGCAAGCCGCGGGCGACTACACGCAGAACGCGATGAACGCCACGACCGGCGCGATGGGCATGACCTCGAACGCCCTGAACCCGGCCTACGCGAACACTGCCGGCGCCATGACGCTCGCCAACTCGGGCGCCGCAGACCCGTCTCAGCTCAATAATAGTGCAATCTCGCAGTATATGAACCCATATCTGCAAAATGTGGTCGCGCCGACCGCGGCGCTCATGCAGCAGCAATTTGGGCAGGCGCAGAGCGGCCAGATGGGCAACGCCATCCAGAATGGCGCTTTCGGCGGTGATCGCCAGCAGCTCGCCGCGGCGAACCTCCAGCAGCAGCAGGGCCTCGCCTACGGTCAGACGATGGGCGGTCTGATGAACAACGCCTACACCAACGCACTGTCGACCGCGCAGCAGCAACAGGGCGTCGACCTCTCAGCGCAGCAGGCGAACCTGCAGCGAGGCCTCGCGGGGGCCCAGCAGTACTATGGCATCGGCGCGCAGCAGCAGGGCCTCAACCTCCAGCAGGCGGGCCAGCTCGGCTCGCAGGCGGGACAGTACGGCTCGCTCGCCAGCCAATATGGCTCGCTCGGCAACCAGATGGGCTCGCTCGGAGCCGGCGCACAGGCCGCCGGGTTGCAGGGCGCGCAGGCGCAGCTCGCCGCCGGTCAGGCGCAACAGGAGACGGAGCAGGCCGGGCTAACGGCCCTATACAACCAGTTCCTGCAGCAGCAGAGCTATCCGTTCCAGACGACCCAATTCCTTGCGAACATCGCGGAGGGCACCGGCGCGCTCTCGGGCTCGACCACCTCCGGCAGTTCGACCTCTCCGTCGTCGTTCTTCTCCGACGAGCGCCTCAAGGACGACATCCGCGACATCGGCCGCACCCACGACGGTCAGAAGATCATCGAGTTCCGCTACAAGGGCGAGCATGGACCGAAGCGCATCGGCCTCTCGGCGCAGGACGTCGAGAAGCATCACCCGGAGGCTGTAGGCCTCGCTGGCGGCTACCGGACGGTCGACTACGATCGCGCCCTCGCCGGCTCGGAGCGCGAGCACCACGCCTCGGGAGGCCTCGCGGGCGGCAACGTCGTCCGCCTGAAGCGGGATATGGGCGGCAATATCGCTGGCCTGTCGCCGAACAGCGCTTGGTCCGGCGGCTTCAACGTCGACCCGTCCTATCTGAGCGCCATGGAACAGGCCTACGCGAGCGCCCCATGGGGTGGCTCCGGCGCGCAGGTTACCGGGGCGCCGTACGGCGGCAAGAGTCCCGTTCCCCCCTCCTCCGGGAGCCACGGCTCGCTTGCGGTCAGCAAACCTCCGCAGCCGCACGAACAGCAGAGCAACGGCCTCCAGCAGGCCACGCAGGGCCTCGGGCAACTGGAGAAGCTCGGCGAATCGGGAAAGAAGCTCTTCGACTGGGGCAAGAGCGGCCTCGCCGGCCTTAGCCCTGCCTCTACGCCGGCCCCAACGCCCGCCCCTGTCGACCCCAGCTCGACACCTTCGGCGACCCCTCCTGACGCCTCTGGGGGCGCTCTGGCCGACGCAGGCCTCCCGGACGACGTCGGGGCCGGTGCGGACCTCGCGTCTACGGCGCCCGACATGAGCGATCTCAGCTCCGGCCTCGCGGACATGGGCAGCGACATCGGCGACATCTTCGCGGCGCGCGGCGGCTCGATGCGGCGCGGCCTCGCGGGCGGCGGCGCGTCGCTCCAGTATTCGCAGCCGACCGACGATTCCTCCTCAGACGAGGGCGACGGCGGCTCCATCCCGTTCCTGTCCGGGACCGGCGAGAAGGGCCTCGACATCCCAGATGATCGCTCGAACAACCACCTCGCGGTCGCCGATTTGCCGTCCAGCGGCGGCGGGGGCGGCGGAGGCGGCGGCTTTAACCCGATGTCCGCGATCGGCCCGATCATCGGACTCGCCGGCCTCCTGAAGCGTGGCGGCAGGGTTCATCGGGACGCAGGCGGCGGCCTCGCGCCCCCAGAGGGCGATGGCTACTACGATGAAAGCGGCTGGCACTCGGCTGACGCAGCGTCCGCTCCCGTTGCTGACGCAGCGCCGGCCCCGTCCGCCATGCCGCGCGACATTACGGTCCACAAGAGCGGCTCCGGCGGCCACGGTCGGGGCGCCGACGCTGCACCGGCCATCGCGGACGCTGCACCGGCCATCGCGCAAGATCCTCCAGCCACGATGGGCCTTGGGGCCACCTCGCCAGTGCAGGACCCATTGCCGGGCTCCGTATCCCCGCAGGAGGGGCTCGGCGCTCCCGGCGACTGGTTCAACAAGAATCAGGGATGGGCGGTCCCAGCTATGAAGGGCGTTGGCAAGGGCCTGCTGACGGCTCTCTCCTCGAACAGCCGCTATCTAGGCTCCGCCCTCGGGCAGGGCCTTGGAGCTGGTCTAGGTGAGTTCGGCGACGCCTACGAGGGCACGCAGGACGAGATGCTAAACCGAACCGGTCAGGTCCCGGACGTCCAGCGGCGGCAAGGGCTCGCCCAGCAGGTCGGAATCGAGACGTTGAATCAGCTTCAGGACTCGTATCTCGCCTATAAGGAGAGGGCGGTCGGCACGCCGATGTCGTTCGAGC
>Ga0265338_10001830_pt1 | contig 33346 bp, 28 predicted proteins | sample 42126metaG_FD_193579 | JGI IMG/M metagenome (GOLD analysis project Ga0265338, IMG submission 193579) | Rhizosphere microbial communities from Carex aquatilis grown in University of Washington, Seatle, WA, United States - 4-21-26 metaG | ecosystem: Host-associated > Plants > Roots > Rhizosphere...
GAATGGCGCCGGCAGCGGGCAGATTGTGGATGGCGGCACGCACGGTTGGAAAACAGCCGGCGGAAAGAAACCAGACCACCGCCGCAGCGGCGAGTGATGCGATGACAAATTGCACGAGCAGCAGGCGGCTGAGGCGGGCATGCGCAAAGGCCGCCACGCCACGCGGCGTCAACGGCTCCCACGCAAAGAGTGATTCAACCGGCGCACTCATCGAGTCGCAAAATAACAAAAAATTAGCCGGATATAAAAACAAACCTTAGCAGTCCGTTTAAAAAGTAGGAGACGATGTGAGGAGTCTCTAAATAATCCTGTATTCCCGGGGAAATTAGAGCCTCGTCACCTCGGCTCCTACAAGAAATTGACTCGTTTAACGGGCTGTTGGCAGGGTTTTGCCTTCACTCGCCGCTCCGCCATTGAACCTTGCGTTTGGAGTTCCGCGTTCACGCGGCCCGGCTTACTTCGGGATTAATGTGCACGAAGGATCGAAGTCAACCGCGCATAACCTCACCTCACCCCGGCCCTCTCCCCTCCATCCGCTGGAGCGGAGAGGGGGAATCATCGGCCAGTTGTCCTGCAAAACCACGGCCGGCAGGACGCCCGTCGCCACTACATTAGGGCATTTTTCCTTCCGCCGGTGCCTGGGGATTCTGGTTGGTTGGCGGCACAACGACCAGCGGCACGGGATAGCGGAGCTTCATCACGTCATCCACCAGCACTTCAATAAAATAGGTCCCGGCGGCCTTGAATTCGATCTGGCCAAAGACCATGACGTTGGTGGAATGCATGCCCGGCTCGCGCAATTCAAACTTCATCTCCCCCTTGCGCATCACCGTCGTCTGATCGGGCGCGATAAGCCGGAGGGTTTCCGTGAACTGGCCGAGGCCCGCCGTCCAGCGGTTGAAGACGCACAGCCGCCCGGCGGTGATGGGCAGCTGCGGCACCCGGAGAAAGTTGATGACGCCGATGATGAAAAAATTTCCATTGGCTTCCTGGCGGACCTCTTCGCACAAGAGCGAGGCCTGCAAATCGGGGAGAATTCGGGTGGCTTCCATATCATTTTAATCTGTCGAATGGTTATATCGTTGCAGGAGTCAGGTAACGAGACTCCATTTGTAATGAATTTCCAGTTGTTGTTAAATCCGGATGGAAACCCCTACGTCGTCTCCTGCGACAAAGTCATTTCCGCCGCGCGGACCGTGTTCTGCATCAGCATGGCAATGGTCATTGGGCCGACGCCGCCGGGGTTGGGCGTGATTTTGCCGGCCACCGGCTGCACGCCCCCAAAATCCACGTCACCGACCAGCTTGCCGTCCACGCGGTTCACCCCCACGTCAATCACCGTCGCCCCGGGTTTGACCATGTCCGCCTTCACAAATCCGGCAACGCCCAGCGCGGCAATCAAAATGTCCGCCCGCCGGCAGTGCGCCGGGATGTCGCGGGTGCCGGAGTGACAAATCGTGACGGTGGCATTCGCGCCCCGGGCTTTCTGACACAGCATCGCCGCCATCGGTTTACCGACAATGTTGCCCCGGCCCAGCACCACGACTTCCGCCCCGTCGGTTTTCACGTTCGAGCGCACGAGCAGTTCGCGGATGCCCGCCGGCGTGCACGGTTGAAAACCGGTCAGGTCACCGAGCATTAATTTGCCGACATTGACCGGATGAAAACCGTCCACGTCCTTTTGCGGCAAAACCGTCGCGTAAACCACCGGCTCCCGGATTTGTTTCGGCAACGGCGCCTGGACCAGGATCCCGTGCAGCCGCGGATCAGCGTTCAGCCGGTTCAGCAGCGCCAGCAATTCCGCTTCCGTGGCGGCCCCGGGCAATACGTGCGTCTCGGAAAAAATGCCGAGTTCGGCACAGGCTTTTTCCTTGCGACCGACATAAACCTTGGACGCCGGGTCTTCGCCCACACGAACAAACGCGAGGCCCGGTTGGACCCCGCGTTGTTTCAATTCGGCCGCGCGCTGCGCCAGTTCCCGCTGGATCTGCGCAGCAACGGCACGGCCATCAATGACGTTGTGTTTAGGAGTCTGGAACTCGGTTAACACGCTCATCAATGACGTTGCGACTGTCTGGGGCTCTTGAAGATGACCTTGGGAACGGCAACTTCTTGAATCACCCGGATGTCCTGGATGTTGATGAGCGGCGTGTCTTTCCAACGCGCGTCCAGGCCTTCCTCGCCGGTGACAATAATCCGCATATTGACATACTTGCTCAGGTCAAGATTCGGCGAAGTCGTGTACAGGTAATTGATGTTCACCTCCGTGGCCGGGTCATACAATTCGTATTTCGTCGGCGCGGCAATGCTGCCCACGGCGCGCACCACACCCTCATGCGACACGATGCGCGGCTGCGGCGGCAAGGGGGCGATCGGTTGCTGGGCTTCGGGGGGAGCCGGGGTCGGCGGCGCTACCGCCACCGGCGCGGGCGCCGGGGCTTCCTGTTTCAGGAACATTGCAGCAACAAAGGCGTAAGTGTTGGCGGGCGGATCGATCTGGGTCCAGCCATTCTTGGCGGTGATTTCATTCACCGCGGTGCCGCGCTCGATGACGCCGAGGACGCTGTAATTTTCGCCCGGGCCGGCGCGCAGATTCAATTTCTTGGTCGAGACCGTCTTGCTCGCGGCATCAATAAAGGAGCTCTTGACCCAGACATGTGTGCTGGAAGGCAGGGTGATCTTGGCCCATTGCGCGGGTTCATTGGCCTTGTGTTTGTCCAGATTGATCTGTTCCAAAACCGTCACGGTTTCGCCCTTTTTCAAATGAGTGACCACTTCGCCCTTGAGGCCGGCCTGGCCGCGGGCGTTGACGTTGGCCGCGACCTCCGCCGGGCCGGGCACGAGGGAGACCATCGGCTCCTTGATGGGCTTTACCGGCGCGGCCTTGTGCTTCTTCTTGGCCGGCGCCGGGGCCGGCGCCGCTTCCATTGCCGGCGCGGGGGCGCTCGACGCAGGTGCGACGGCCGCCGAAGGCGCGGGGATGGGAGGCAACGTGTTTGTATTGTCCTGCGCGATCGCGCTTGTTGCGATCATCACGCCCAATATCAGCGAGCAATTCATTTTCATATTTTCTGAAGTAAAGTGCTTATCTCGGTCTCTGTCAATGTCCGCCAACGGCCCGGTTTCAACTCGCCCAGCTTGATTCTTCCAATCTGCGTCCGCTGCAACCGTTTTACCATCAGCCCCTGCGATTCAAACAACCGCCGTACTTCACGGTTTTTGCCCTCGCCCAACTCCAGCTCCACCACGCTCCTGGCGCGGCTGGAGGAAATGAGTCGGACTGCCCGGGCCTGCAACTTTTCACCTGCGTGCCAGACACCCTGCAAAAACCGTTCCAACATCACCTTTTCCACCCGGCCTTCGACATAAGCCAGGTATTTTTTGCTCACGCCGTAGCGCGGATGGGTCAGGCACAGGGCGAATTGTCCATCATTGGTCAGAAAAATCAACCCTTCACTGTCAAAATCCAGCCGGCCAACGGAATGCAGATTTTGCCACTCTTGGGGCAATAAATCATGGATGGTCGGCCGTCCCAGCTCGTCCCGTTGCGAACAAACACAGCCAACGGGCTTGTGCAGGGCCACGTACAGCTTGCGTTTGGCGCGGACCGGCCGGCCGTCCACCGCCACTTCCTCGTGCAACGGATCCACTTTCGTTCCCAGCAACCGGACCGGCTGGCCGTTGACGCTGACGCGTCCGGCCAGGATGATTTGTTCCGCCGCCCGGCGCGAAGCCACGCCGGCATCGGCCAGGAATTTTTGCAAACGAACCACAAGGGTGACGTGTGATGCGTGACGTGTGGAAAACCGAGGAAGCAAATTCGCGTCACCCGCCACTCGTCACCCGCCACGTTTTATGCGTCCGGCTTGGTTTTGCGGAGGCCGGTGATGCGGTCACCGTCCTTCCACTGGCCGCGCTTCTTGAGGATTTCGGTGCGCTCGAAGCGCTTGAGTACGTTGCGCTTCCCACCGAGGGTGGACGCCGCGCGCAGACTGCGATGCTGTGACATAAATTTGCTTAGGTTGAATTAACGGTGAAAAACGAGCGGCGAGAATACCATATCAAACCGTTCCGGCAATGATGAAATTTCACCGATTCAATCCACGGCTGTTTTCAGGCTTGAAATCGGCTGAGCCCCGGCGCAAGCATTTGGCCACACCCATGTCCACTTTGACCATCCACGACCAGACGGCTTCGGGCCGGAGGACGAACACCTTCACGTTGGAGTGCCTGACCGAGCAAATGACCGTGCGCGAACTTATCCGGGTCCGCATCTACCAGGAAGTGCAGGATTACAATCTGAAGGAGCCGGAATATTTTCGCGGCCTGGTCGAGCCGACCAATGCCGAGCGCGTGCTCAACGGCTACAAGCTCAAGGCGAAACGGAAAATTGACTGGCAGGAGCAATATCAACAGGCCCTGGAAGCGTTCGATCGAAACCGGTTCTTTGTTCTGGTGGGCGATAAACAGGCCGAAAGCCTGGACCAGGAATTCGAGGTCAAGGTCGAGACCGAAGTGTCGTTTGTGAAATTGGTGCCGCTGGTGGGCGGCTGAAACCCAAGGATCAATATCTCTGCATCATCTCGAACAAGTACCGTGCGGGTTCATTGACCAGGCAAGAGGTTTATCTGCGTTCGGAGGAGCCACTGAAGGCGGTGCGTTCCTTCTGCCGTTCGAGGGTGACCGCACGTTGTCGGTCATCATCAGCAAGGCGTTCCTGCTGGCGGACGATGCGAAGATCAAGGACCCAACCATCCTGAGCCAGATCAAACGCGCCTGAAAGCACGGAAGCCGTGATCGCGAGCTTTTTGGTTCCAGAACCGGCCGGCTTGTCACCTCTTTCCGGCCAGGGCCTGCTCGCGCTCCAGCATGGTGGGATGGGAATAATAAAAGGCGCTGTACAAGGGATGCGGGGTGAGGTTGCTCAGATTCTTCTCGTTCAGCTTGCGCAACGCGCCAACGAGGGATTCCGGCCCGTTCATCACGCCGACGGCAAAGGCATCGGCCTGATATTCATAGCGCCGCGACCACCAATGGAGCAGCGGGGAAAACCAGAACGTGACGGTGCCGGCCAGCAGCCCGAACAGCAGCAGGGCCGGGGCCAGCGTTCCCGGCTCAAAACCGAAGGCGCGATAAAACCAATCCTGCCGGGCCAGAGCGGAAATGAGATAGAAGCCCGCCAGCGAACTGGCGGCCGAGAAGGCCAGCATTTTGGGGATGTGCTTTTTCTTGAAATGTCCGATCTCGTGCGCGAGCACCGCCTCCAGCTCCAGCCCGGTCAGTTGCTGGACAAGCGTGTCAAACAGCACGATCTTCCGGAATCGCCCGAACCCGGTGAAGAACGCATTGGAATGCCGCGACCGCTTGCTGCCGTCCATCAACTGGATGCTTCGGGCGCGGAATTGGGTCCGCTCCGCCAGCTCGATCAGCCGGTCACGCAGGTCGCCGTCCGGCAACGGCGTGAATTTGTTGAACAGCGGCAGGATCAAGACCGGCGCAAGCACGGCCAGCAGCAATTGAAAGGCGAGCAGCGCCGCCCAGGCCCAAAACCACCACCACGCTCCCGTCCACTGGACAATTTTCAAAATGAGCACCAGCAGCGGATAGCCGAGGGCCAACGCCAGCAGCAGGCCTTTCAACCGGTCGGACCACCAGATTTTCGGCGTGGCGGTGTTGAATCCGAATCTCTGTTCGAGCCGGAACTGCGCGTACCAGTCAAACGGCCAGCCCGGCAGCGACATCGCCAAACCGGCCGCAAACAGGAACGCCGCCAGGGCCCAGGCCGACTGGCCAAGCCCGTGAGAGAACAGCTGAAACGTCCACGGCAAGACGCCGCTGAATAAAAAGATCAGCAGAACGGCGGCATTGAAGGTGTCTTCGAGGTTGCCAAACCGGCCCTTGGCCAGTGTGTAAGCAACGGATTTTTGGTAGGTGGGCTCGTCAATGATCCCCTGAAACGCCGGCGGCATCCCGCCGGCATGCGCGAGCACGTGGCGGCAGTTGAGCCCGCTCAGCCAGAGTTCCGCCGCCAGCCGCGCGAGCACCAGTCCCAACGTTATCCAGACGACAATGTTCACAAATTACAATTCACCAGACTTGCCGATAATTGGAAATGATTAATTTGGCTGCGCTCAGCAAACCAGCACCGCCGCGTTTGTAGGAGTCGAGGTAGCGAGACTCATTTAATCAGAGCCTCCTTACGTCGTCTCCTACTCGATCGACGAGAACGGGGACGGCGGCGCTCTGCCGGGACACCGCTACGTCAGCCCTTACCTGTTCAGCTCCGGCAACCGGCGCGACTCTTTCGGGTTGCGCCATTCATTTCGGAGTTGCTTCCGTTGCCGCCATCAGCTTTCGCGTTGCCCACGCTTGCGCGCGAACCAGAAGATCCCCGCGCCAGTTCCCAAAAGCACTGCGGCTTGCAGCGAGAGCAGAAGGATCATGCCCGTCTTGTGATTAGCCGGCCAGGTCACGACCGCGTTCATCGTCCAAGGCTGAGGTTTCAGCGGAGTTTCTCTCATGACCGCCTGACGTTGCTGCGATTGCACCCCCATTCTCACCACGACGTTTGTATCTCCACCACGCGCCTGCGCGTTACCGGAATTGTTTCGCCCCGCACCCGAAGGCGAATAGGCGTAGATGTTTATTGGCCCGTCGCACACCTTGAACTTGAAATGTCCGGTGGCGTCCGCGCGCGCGTTGCCGTTCGGCTGGCCGTTGCCGTTGATATTGACCTGCACGCCGGACAACGGCTGCTTATCGGCGCCCAACACCTGGCCAGCCAGTTCGCGGTCGGCGGTTTTCAGTTTGAACGGCGATAACTGTAGGGTGTTGGTCCGGCTTTGATTCTTCCCGATGCTTTTCTGCCCGGAGCCAAGGCCCTTTGCGGAGACATACACGTGGTATTGCTGCCCCATCGGCAGCGCTGGAATCGTGAACGTTCCGTCGGAATTCACTTTGATTGGCTGGTATTCCACCATGCCGCCCATATTTCCGGCCATCATGTTTAAATTGACGTTCGCACGTGCCAGCGGGGCGCCTTTCGCGTCCTGCACGGTTCCCGAAATGGACAGGGCCGGCTCCAGCCGCAGTATCACGTGGGTTTTATTGGTGCCAATGGCTTCAATCGCGGCAAGGTTCCGTTCGACATCCCGCGCGATCGCGAAATATTTCGCATCGCGCATTCCCGGTTGCGGCTGCCAATTGACGGAGTACTCGCCGTTGGCATCGGTCCTGGCGGTATCCACCGATCCCCAATTCGGCGTTACGACTACGCGCGCGCCGACAGCGGGATTGCCGGAAGGATCGTAAACGGCGCCGGTCAATGTCTGTGGCGAGTCCGCCGTGTAGTAGCGGTTTCTGGCATCGAAACGGATGACCACATTCGTATCGCCGCCCATCGCTTCCGCTGAACCGTAAGCGCCTTTCAGGTTGGCGGAAACCGTCACCGCGCCGGCACAGGCCGCATCAAAAACAAACCGACCATCGGCATCGGTGGTCGCGTTGCCATTGGGCTGGCCCTCGCCTTGCATCCAGACTTGAACTCCAGCGACGGGCGCGCCGTTTGTGCCCAATACGCGGCCCGCAAGCTTGCGGTCGGCGAGCTTGACGATGAGGGGAGGAAAATCATAGTGGTCCGCCTTCGGGTCAGCCGCATCCATCTCCTGCTGGGCGCTGCCGTAACCATGGGCGGAAACATACCAGCCGTAGCGCTCTCCCCGTGGCAACGCTTCCGCCTGGATGCGGCCCTGTTCATCGGGATGAACGGGCTGACGGCTGATCGAAAAACTCGAATTCTCCAGATGAAGCGAAACATAAGCCATCACGTTGGTGACCGCTTTCCCCCGGGCATCCTGCACGCGACCGGACACGCTCATCGCCGGTTTCAAAGTCATATCCAGGTTTGTCGTGGTCTCTTCCATTTCGCGCATGGCCGCGAGCTTTCGCTCCGAATGGCGCGCGATCAGATAAAACCTTTGGCTTGACGATCCGGCCCACGTCGGCTTTTCCCAACTCAATTCGTAGTGCCCGGTCGCATCGGTTTTTGTGCCCGTGTCGTCACCCCGGAAATTTGGAAACACCCCGACATTCGCGCCGGCAACCGGCGCGCCCGAAGCGTCGCGCACGACACCGTTGACCTTGAACGGCGCATCCAACTCAACGGTGACGCGCGTCGTTTGTCCCTCTGCCGCTATGATCTGCACCTGGGCCTGGGACCAACCTTCTTTATTTACAAACCCGTTGAATTGACCTGGCGGCAATCGAAGGCAAGCCACGCCGTTCGTTCCCGTTGAACCGCCGTGATTGTAGTCCTCACTGTTCACCGACACGCCCGCGTTCGCGAGAAGTTCGTGATTGTTTTTTCCGCGGACGGTCACTTCCACAACGCCGCCTTTATAGGCTTGCATGTGCACCTCGGGGGCTGTTTCACCGGCGCCAACCGTGACCGGAACCCGATCCGCAACCCAATCGGCGATGGGTTCGTTGGTAAAATTCGCCACGACCTGATAAGAACCGGCGGGAACATCAGGAATCTGAAATGATCCATCCGCAGCGGACTTGATTGTTGCCGGATCGTACAAAAAGATTCGCATCCCCGGCACCGTCGGTTGAAGGCCGACCACCGCGTTGGCCAGCGGCTGGCCGGTCCCGCGCGCGACGATTTTTCCGATGACGCTTCCGGCCGGATCGAGGATGAGGGTGATATCTTCCTGTCCGGCGTGAATTGGCAGTTCATCGTACTGGAACGGGCTTGCAGTTTGACGCAGCGCCTTGCCGGTTTTTTTCACGGAGAGAATGGCTTGCGCATCGGCGGGAAAGTTTTCGATGCGAAATTTTCCCTCCGCCGAAGTCCGCACGGAAAACAGTTCGCGGGCGATTTTGCCGTACACATAGTTTGGCTGGCCGATGTCGGTCGTGGCCCTGGTCAACGCGGTTGACACCCAAACTTCCACATCAGCAACCGGTTGGCCCGTGTCATCCACCACCACGCCTGCAAGCGTAGAGGGTGCGCCAAGGGCGATTTTATGGAGTTCCGGCGGAGCGGCGTACCACGTCCGCCAAACCGGGGCAAAGCCGGCCTTTGTCACCAGCACGAGGCCCATTCCCTTAAACATCGGAAATTCAAACGCGCCCTGGCCATCCGTTGTCGCCTGCTGCTTCACCTCCATATCCATGAGCCCGAAACCCTTGTGCGACGGGTATTGATAACAAGTCACGGTTGCGTCCGCCACCGGTTTGCCCTGCGCGTCCGCCACCGTGCCGGAGAATTTCGCAACGTCATTGGTTGCCGCGTACAAGTTGAACGTCAGCGCCAACGCCAGCAACCGGGTGAATATCTGAAATGTTTTCATGATCGAAACATCTCCACGATTTACCGTCTTAACATCTGGCAGCCGTAGAGCCCGCCCGCCGTCATGCCCGCATGGGCCTGAAATTCCACCTTCACCTCGGTTTTTCCGCGGGTCAAGCTCGTCGGAATTTTGTATTCCAGGTCAACCAAGTGTCCGGGCGCGATGGCCGTGAGGTTCTGGGTGGCAATAATCTGGTCGTCCACCGCAATGTCAAACACATGGCCTTTTTTCTCGCTGCCCGAGTAACGGCAGTTCAACGTCATCGTCTGGTCCGGCAGGACTTTCATCCGGTAACTGAACGACCCGCCGCGGGCCGCGCTGTGGTAGGGTTTACCCCGGTTCGCCGTCGTGGAGTGCATCTGTCCGTCCACATCATGGTCGTCCTCGTTTTCGCCCATGATCACTTCATCCACCACCCGGGGCTGCATGGCCGCGATGGCTTCCGGCGACTCGCGCATCACCTTCACCGGGCTGGACTGCCAGTGTTCCAAAAGGAAGATCCCGGTCAGCGCCAGCATCGCCATCAGCACGCAGTAACTGATGAGCAACCCGGCGCTGGCCATGTTCTCCCCTTCCAGAAAAATGTTGCGGCGCATCCGCGCCTTGGCCAGGTGGCCGCAAATGATTCCCGGAGCCGCGCCGAGCGGCACGAACACCGAGCAAATCAGGGAGGCAACCGCCAGCGCAGAAAGGCGCCCGGGAACCTGTTTCTGGCTGATGGCGGCGGCGGGCAACGCTGATGCGGGCCGCGCTGCCATTTGCGGGATTGGCGCAGACGTCGGCGGCATGCCGCCGGCCGCAACATCGACCAAGGCTGGTTTCATGACCGGCGCCGGAGCGGCCGAAGCGGCGGCAGGAATCGCTATGGTTTTTTGGCACGTGGGACAGGCAATCTTGGCATCGCTGTAAGCCGTGTCGCCCAACAGTTTCTGGCCGCACTCCGGGCAATGGAATCTGAATTCGCTCATCGGTCCTCTCTCTTCTTCTCGATGCTGGATGCCAGCCTACAAGCGGACGAAGTCGATGCAACACCAAACTAAGCCTGGTCGTCAGATGCCGGTTACCACTTCAGTTCCTGCAGCCGGCGCGCGACTTCCTCAGCATTGGCGCGGCTGTTGAAGGCGCTGATGCGGAAATAGCCCTCGCCCTTGGAGCCAAAGCCGCTGCCGGGCGTGATGACCACGTTGACGTCGCCAAGAATCTTGTCGAACGCCTGCCAGCTGGTGACGCCTTTCGGCGCCTTCACCCAGATATAGGGCGCGTTGATCCCGCCGAAAACCTTCAGCCCGGCCTTTCTCGCGCCTTCGCGCAGCACTTTCGCGTTGCCGAGATAATGAGCAATGAGCGCCTGCACCTGCATTTTACCCTCGGGCGAATAAAGCGCCTCCGCCCCGCGTTGCACAATGTAACTGACGCCGTTGAACTTCGTTGTCATGCGCCGGTTCCAAAGTGGATGCAGCGGATGCAATTCCCCCGTCTTCGTGGCCAACCGCAGGGTTTTCGGCACCACCGTGAACGCGCAGCGCACGCCGGTGAACCCGCCGTTTTTTGAGCAGCTGCGAAATTCAATGGCGCAATCCCGCGCACCGGGGATTTCGTAAATCGAATGCGGCAGCGCCGGATCAGTGATGTAAGCCTCGTAGGCGGCGTCGAACAAGATGACGGCCTGGTGTTCCAGCGCATATTTCACCCAGGCCTCGAGCTGCGGGCGGGTGGCCGCCGCACCGGTGGGGTTGTTCGGCGAACACAGGTAAATCACGTCCACGTGCCGCTTGGGGGGAGTGGGAATGAAGCCGTTGCCGGGACGGCACGGAAGATAAACGAGCTTGGCGTAAGCGCCGGCTTCGTTGGCTTCGCCGGTGTGGCCGGCCATGACATTCGTGTCCACGTAGACCGGATACACCGGGTCGCTGACGGCGATTTTGTTTTTGTGGCCGAGAACGTCGAGGACGTTGCCGCAATCGCACTTGGAACCGTCGCTCACAAAAACCTCATCATCCGCAATGTCGCAACCGCGGTCGCGAAAATCGTTTTTGGCGATGGCGGCGCGCAGCCAGTCGTAGCCCTGCTCCGGGCCGTAGCCTTTGAACGTCTCGCGCACGGCCATTTCGTCCACGGCCTTGTGCATCGCGGCGATGACGGCCGGCGGCAGCGGCTCGGTCACGTCGCCAATGCCGCAGCGGATGAGGCGTTTGGCCGCCTCGGGATTGGCGTCGCAAAAGGCCTTCACGCGCCGGCCGATTTCCGGAAAAAGGTAACCGGCCTTCAGCTTCAGGTAATTGTCGTTCAGGAACGCCATAAAATCGAAGGGCATCACGCTAGCGGATTTTGCCGCGACGCGCAAGCCAATCGGGCGAGGATGGCAAACAAAAGGGCCGGACCCGGGCCGGACCCCTTTCAGGAACCGGCTTGGCGATTTTTTATGAATCTCAAGGGAAACGGACGTGGTAAAAACGGCTGGGGTAATTTGTCCACTGGGGATCGCCGAAATAAAACAAACCGTTCGTGAGGTTCACGGATTGAAGCGGAACCCAAATGCCGACGGCCAGGTTGGTGCAAGCCTCCACGACAATGGGAATATTTGTCGTGGTGGTGATTCCGAAACCGAATTGGTTCGTCCACACCCCAAAGCTGTTGCCGGTGGTTTGCACCTGTGGATTCCACTGCACAACAGGGAAGCCCGCAAAGGTTGAGCTCCAGCCAGTGGTGCCGGGCAGACGATAGACAGTCAGGTTGTTGACATCGCTGATCGCAAAAAAGGCCGGGCCGGGGAGATTGCCCTTGAAACAGAGGCTCGTCAAATTATCACAGTCATCGAACGCGGACGTCCCGATGTTGGTGACGCTATTCGGGATGGTCACGCTCGTCAGATTGCTGGAATCAGTAAATGCGGCATTTCCGATACTGGTGACATGATCGGGGATGTGGTAACTGCCGGTTTTGCCGTTTGGATACTGGATAAGTTTCGCCTGACTCTTGTCGAATAAAACCCCATCCACGCTGCAATAAGCGGAGTTATTCGCATCCACATTTATTTCTGCCAGGCAGGAACACCAGTATAACGCATTGGTTCCGATCCGGGAGACCCCGCTGCCCATCGTGATATTCGTCAGTCCGGTGCAGAAATAAAACGCATTGTTCCCTATGTTGGTAACGCTGTCGGGAACCGAAACGCTGGTCACCCCGCTGCAAGACCAAAAGGAAGAATCTCCGATGCTCTTTAGATTGGCACCCATCGTAATATTGGTCAGGCCCGTGCAAAAATCGAAAGCGTCGGAGCCGATATCAATGACGCCGTCGGGAATGACCAGGCTGGTGAGGTTGGTACAAAAAACGAAGGCAAGGCTCCCGATATTGGTGACGCTGCCGCCCATCGCGACGTTGGTCAGGGCCGTGCACCTGGCAAAAGCACCAGCCCCGATCGCCGTGACGCGGCTGGAAAATGTGACGCTGGTCAGACCGGAGCAGAAAGTGAACGCGTTGGTGCCAATACTGGCAACCTTGTCGGGAATCACAATGCCGGTCAGACTGTAGCAATGAGAAAAAACCAATTTGCCGACATTGGTGATACCACTGCCAATGATGACATTGGTCAAGCCGGTGCAGTAATGGAACGCACTGCTTCCCAGGCTGGTAACGCTGTCCGGGATCGTGATGCTCGTGAGTTTGGCGCAGGATTTAAAGGCGCTGCTGCCGATGTTCGTCACCCCGTTGCCGATCACGACGTTTGTCAGGCTGGAACATGAATAAAACACATTGCTTCCGATAATGCCGACCGTATCGGGGATCACCACCTCCGGCAGGTTGGTGCAGGATTGAAAAGCGGAACTTCCCATGCTGGTCACACTGCTGCCGACCGTGAGATTGGTCAGACTGCCGCAGGCATAAAAGGCATTGGTGCCGATGGAAATGACGCTGTCCGGTATCGTCACGCTCGGCAGCCTGAAACAGGCCTGGAAGGCAGCGCCGCCGATGGTCAAAAGGCCATTGCCAAACGAAACACTGGTTAAGCCGCTGCAGGAATTGAACGCATTGATTCCAATATTGGTAATGCTGTCCGGTATCGTCACGCTGGTTATGCCGGACTTATTTAAAAATGCAGAATTCCCGATGACGGTGACCGGATGACCATTGGTCGCGGCCGGGATAATAACCGCCCCGGAGCCGGCAAAACCGGTGATGGTGATGGCACCATTATTGGTGGTGAAAATGAACTGGGCTTGCACCCCTACCGGCAGCGTCAACAGCAATACTGCGGATAGAAACGAAATGACGCCGTCTGACATCCGGATTTTCATACAACTTTTTTGGGCTATTATTCTGGGGGGATTGGATTTAACCACATAAGAATAAATCATCTTTATTGATATGGCAACAATATCATTAATTCTGAAAATACAACCAAAGTCACCACAAACGCTGTCTCTCACAGGATAACTCGTTTGTTCAAGGGCGATTCTTTCAAAAAGCTCCAATTATCATCGGGGGGGAAATGAAGTTCAGATCCGGTCGTGAAGTCAAAGCAGAAGCCCGGCCAGCGAGGCGGTCATGTAAGCGGCCAGCAAGCCGCCGACCATAGCGCGGAAGCCAAGTTTGGCCATTTCGCTGCGCCGCTCGGGCGCCAGCGAACCGATGCCGCCGACCTGGATGGCGATGCTGGCAAAATTCGCGAAGCCGCACAGCGCATAGGTGGCGATCGTAAAGCTGCGCGGATCGAGCGCCAGTTGTTTTGCATGGGTCGTGAGATCGAGATAACCGACGAATTCATTGAGCACGATGCGCTCGCCCAGGATTTGCCCGATGTTCAGGCAGTCCTGCGCCGGCACGCCCATGAGCCACGCGAACGGCGCATTCATCCAGCCAAAAACGTTCTGGAGTGTCACCGGGTGTTGCACACCGAAATGCGCCTGCGGAAAACCGATGACATAGTTCGCCAGCGCAATGAGGGCGATGAACGCGATGAGCATGGCGATGATGTTCAGCGCCAGGTGGAAACCGTCCCCGGCCCCGCGACAGATCGCATCGATCGAATTGGCGGTCGTGCGCGGCACGGTGGCGGGCGAGGTCCCGGCCGTTTCGCTTTTCTCCGTTTCCGGCAGCATGATCTTCGCAATCATCAACGCGGCGGGGCAGTTCAACACGGAGGCGGTTAGCAAATGCCCGGCGGTGTCGTGGTAGCCGGCCGCCATGCCCATCGCCGCGTAAACCGCCGCGACACCGCCCGCGATATGCGCCATGCCGCAGACCATGATCGTCATCAGTTCGCTGCGGGTCATGCCCGGGACATAAGGCCGGATGACCAGCGGGGCCTCGGTCTGCCCCATGAAAATGTTGGCGGCAGCGGAAAGCGTTTCACTGCCGCTGGTGCCCATGGCCTTGCGCATCACAAAGGCAACGGCGCGGACGACCCGCTGTAAAATCCCCCAATGATAAAACAACGACGAAAGGGCGGCCACAATGACGACCGTGCCGGTGACCAGGATGGCGAAAATGACGCTGTGCTCCGGCCCGAAGGCCTTGCTGGCCAGGTCCCCGTCCGCCAACGGGCCAAAAACAAACCGGGTTCCCTCGGTCGAAAATTGAATCAGCTTCCGAACCACTTTGCCCGCAACGACAAAAAAGTCCTTGCCCGCCTGCGTGTCCAGAATCAGCAGGGCCAGGAGAAATTGCAGGCCGACGCCCCAGATGACCGTGCGCCACGGAAAGTTCTTCCGGTTGTAGGAAATCGTCCAGGCGGTGGCAATCATCGCGAACCAGCCAAACAGACTGATGAACCTCAATTCCATAGGCTGATCAGGTATGGCCCGGCGCCTCATTGGCCCGCCGGTAAACGTGCGGATGCAGGATGCCCACGAACGGCAGATTCCGGTAGCGCTCGGCAAAATCGAGGCCGTAACCGACCACAAACTGATCCGGGATGACAAAACCGACGTAGTCGGCTTTCACCTTCTCAACGCGGCGCGCCGGCTTGTCGAGCAGCACGCAAATCCTGATCCGGCGCGGCTTGAGCGCGCGCAGCCGGGGCAGGACGCGGCTCATGGTCTTGCCGGTGTCCAGGATGTCATCCACCAGCAGCACGTCGCGTCCGCGCAGGCTCAGCCGCAATTCCCGGTTGAAGACCAGTTCGCCCGATTCCGTACCGGCGCCGTAACTGGATACCCCCATGAAATCCAGGCGCAACGGCAGCGACAGATGCCGTATCAAATCCGCGAGAAACATGACCGTGCCGCTGAGGAGGGAGACGACAACCATTTCGCGGCCGTGGAAATCGTGTTCAATTTCACGCGCCAGCCCGCGGACGCGCCGCGCGATCTGGGCCTCCGTGATGAGAACCCGCTCGACGTCCTTCCGCCAGCGCGGCGGGACCGGCTTTCCGGGGACTTCACTTCTGATGGAACGCTCCATTTGCCGGCGATGTTAACCAGTTGCCGCCGCTTGCCGAGAAGTTTTTCCGTCAGGCCGGGGTCGGGGTTGCTGGCGATGGCATTGGACCGGCGGCCTTGAAGACCGGCACCTCGAACGTCGCGCAAAAATCCGGCCCGGCCATTTTGGCCCGGGCTTCGAGTCGCCAGGCGATGGCGGTCTTGCCACCCGCAACACTCTCGGGCTGGTCGCCGGGCAATTCAAAACCAACGGGAATCCCGTCCTGGCCCGGGCCGACTTCAAGAAGGCCGGCCTCCCGCTTGATTATCTTTTCATCCTGCCAGAGGATCTTCTCGGTGTGGTTCCGGCCCGAGCTGACCCGGCGGACGCAGGAAAGCCTGAGGCGCAGGCCATGCGGCAGCTTCAGCCGGACAGCGGTTTGAATCCTGCCTTCCAGCTTGCCGCTCAATACGCCGGGCGTTGCGGCCATTTCAAAAAAACAATCCCCGTAATGCCGGTGGGCAAGAATCTTGAGAACGACCGTGGTAAAAAAGAGTATTCCCGCCAGGGGAAAAACCAATGCCAGCAACGCCGCGTAATTCCCGTTGCTCAATTCCTTCGGGATGATCAGGGCCGCAATGAGCCCGCCGATGCCGCAGAAGGCGATTCCCATGATCAAGGACGATCTGCCATCAGGCAGGTCCGAGGATTTGATTCGTCCCGCCGCCCAGTCCGCGCGCTCCAGCCAGAATTTGGCGGCGTCAGCCGGCCGGGCCGCCGCCACCTGCAGCGCATTTTTCTTTGCCGTGATGCCGAAAATGAGCGCTGGGAAACCAGCCGCCACGACCACGACGCTCAACAGTTGAATCGCCTTTTGCCGGCTCAGGCCTCCCCCCAGCCCGTCATGCACCAGCAGCACCAGCGCGAGCAACCCCATGAGCACGAACGGCACCGACAATAGCACCGCCCGCCGGCGGCTGGCCTTGGGATCCGGCGGCGAGCCGGGGCCCGCTTTAAAAATCCAGCTCATGCAGCGTCAGATTAAACGGAACGTTTCACTTCAGCAACGTATCGAGGTGGTCCAGGCAAAGCTGCGACCAGGTTTCCATCTGCTCCCGCCTCGCCTTCAGCTCCGCAATGGGAACAAATTCGACCTGCGTGATGACCTGTTCGTTTTTCCGGACCTGGTCCGGCGTGCGAAACAGCACATGCACGACGCCAAAATGAACCCGGCCGACTTCCGTGGAATCGTCGTTGATCAAGCCGACGGGTTTTGCGTCAAAGGCCCCCTGGATGGCAAGTTCTTCGCACACCTCCCGCCGCACGGCATCTTGAAATGCCTGCCGGCCAAAAGCAAAGAGCGTGTGATCCTCGTCATTGATATGGCCGCCGATGCCAATGGATCCCTTGGCCACCAGCCGCTGTTCGCCCGCTTTCTTGCCGCGGACATAATGAAGGATGCTCTTTCCATCCGTGATCAAGACGTAAGGGATGACCTGTTTGAAATTTGGATCGTTTTCCGCCGTGGCGCGCGGCTGAAAACTGTTGTTTTTGGGATCAAGGATCACTGGCAAATAACGATCCACATCGGTTCGGAAACCTTGGAAAACGCCGAGCTGCTCAAAAACTGACCGGGGGAAAACGAGAACTTTTTCGTCTTGAACAGCCATAATTACCTGGCCTTCCTTTCCAATAGGAGCCTTGAGGCGGCTTTGGGTGAAATCCACTTCGTCTTTTCCTCTGGTTGCCGGCGAAACAATTCGCGGAATGGGTCGGGTTTTTCCATGCCGGAAAGCATTTGTTGGCGGCAGACGGGAAGCAAGCGAAAACGTGAAGCGTGAAACCGGGGTCCTGAAACATGAGGCGGGCAACGTGGATCTTTTTCAGTCACGTTTCACGCTTCACGCCTCACTCATCACCCCGCTCCCGTCACTTGCCACTTGTCACTCGCCACCTAACCGCCTATAAAAACTTCATGCCAATATTGCTGACCAATGGCGGACCGGTGATCTGGTTGATTATGCTTGCCGCGGCCATCGCCCTTGCCACCTTTATCGAGCGCGTCCTCTATTGCCACCGCTCCCAGATCAATTCCGCCGAATTCCTTAACGGCGTCCGCACTGTGCTCAAGCGCGACAACGTCGTCGAGGCCATTTCCATCTGCGACGCCACGCCCGGCCCCGTCGCGCGCATCGTCAAAACCGCCATTCTCAACCGCGACCGCGGGCGCGAGCGGATGCGGGAGGCGGTGGAGGAAGCCGGCCTTACCGAGGTGCCCCGCCTGGAGGAAAAACTGAACCTGCTGGCCACCATCGCACAGATTGCGCCGCTCCTTGGACTGCTTGGCACCCTCGTCGGCTTCATGGAGATTTTCCGGAAGCTGCAGGAGGCCGGCCTTTACGCCAACCTGGAGCAGCTTTCCCACGGCATCTGGCAGGCGCTGATCTGCGCCGCCGCGGGCATCGCCGTGGCCATTCCCGTCCACGCCGGCTACAACTACCTGGTCAGCCGCATCAACAAGATCGTGCTCGACATGGAACGCACCGCCGCCGAAATCGTCAACATCCTCACCGAAAACGGCAACGGCAAGGCTTCATGAAATTTCCCCGGCATTCCCGGCTGCTGCGCGGCCCGTTTGACATGGCGCCGTTCGCCGCGGTTTTGTTCCTGCTGGTCATTTTCCTGATGCTCGGCGGGCTGCTGTACACCCCGGGTGTGTCGATCCGCCCGCCGTCGGCTGACGGCCTGCCCGGCACGGACAAACCCACCGTCGCCGTCGCCGTGGATGCCGGCGGACGATTTTATTTTGCCAATCAAATGATTGCGGAGGACAAATTGAAATCAGCCCTTAAAATCGCCGCCCGCAAATCTCGTGAACCGCTCACCCTCGTCATCCACGCCGACCGGCGGGTGACCTTCGAACAACTGGTCCATCTGACCATGCTGGCGGGCGAGGCCGGCATCCAAAATACGCTGCTGGCCACCCTGCCGGGCGCCGTCAACTCGCCGGTCGAACCATGAATTCCGCCGCCGCCAAATCGCATCCGGCCGGGACGGCCCAGGCGGCCCGGGAGTTTCCATCACCGGCCGGCAAAAACCCATGGCCCCGGAGCCGATGGCTGACATGGATCGCATTGGTTTTTGCCGCGCACATCGCGTTGATTTTTGCCTTCGGCGGACGAAACCCGATTGTACCGCGCGCCGTGAAGGATGCCCCGGTGCTCAATCTGGCGGACGCAGCCGATGAGCGGCTCGCCTTGAATGACCCCACTCTCTTCGCGCTGCCGCACCGGAGGGATTTTGCGTCCGCCAGCCGGAAGCAAATGTCCGTGGAACAGCCCTCGTTTCGCTGGACGGAGCCGCCCAGCTGGCTGCCCTTGTCCGCCGAGCAGCTGGGAACGGTTTTCAATGAATTCATGCAGACCAACAGTTTCCCCGGCCTTGAGCTGCAATTGAAGCCACTGCTCAAACTCAGTGCGCCCGGGTTGCCGATTGAACCGGTGCTCGCGCAAACCTCCACGCTGCTCAGCGAAGGCGATATCGCGCAACGGCCATTGCTCAACCCGGTCAATGTCCCTTCGCTGCCTTACAACGACGTGATTGCCCCAAGCAAGGTGCAGGTGCTGGTGGATCCGGTGGGCAGCGTGATTTCCACCGTCCTGCTGCCATCGGACAATCCCCTGGAAGCCGCCAGCCATTCTGCCGACGCCGACCGGCGCGCGCTTGAGCTCGCCCGGGCCGCGCGTTTTGCGCCCGGGCCGCGCCTGACTTTTGGCCGGTTGATTTTCAACTGGCACACCGTGCCGATGACCAACACCAATGAACCGCCCTACTCGCCATGAGCGCCGCCACGCTCATCGTGATTTACGTGGCGCTGGCGCTGGGCGCGCTGTGCGGCATCGGGATTTATTCCGAGATGCGCCGCCGGCGCTTCGGGCCGACCCACTCGGAGGACCGCATCTTCCGCTGCCAGAGCTGCGGCTACGTTTACACGGATGACGCGGACGTGGACCGTTCGCGCTGCGTGCAATGCGGCAAGCTGAACGAGCCCATCGTGTTTTAGAAGTCAGTCAGTGGTCAGTAGTCAGTAGTCAACCGCTGGCAGTTATTCACAAATTCTGGCGGCCGGTTCCTTCGGCAATATTCGCACCGGTGCTGTCGACGCTCCACACGATTTGCTTACCAACGGTGTCTCTGGCAAACGCATCCCATCGGAACACGATTTTCCGAATCTTATCGGCCAGTTCCACTGGACAACTTGTAAACGCGAAGATTTTCAAAATTTGTCCTCCTCATAAATCCGCAATGCTGCTGGCTACTGACCACTGGCTACTGGCTGCCCCCTAACTTCCCGTCTTCAATTCCACCACGTCGTGCGGAGCGGCTTCGCGCATGCCGGCGGGGCTCACCCGGATGTAGCGCGCCTTGTCCCGGAGCTGCGACAGGTTCGCTGCGCCAAGATAGCCCATGCCGGACTGGATGCCGCCGATGAGCTGCGCCAGCACGCGGTCCACCGAACCGCAGGCTTCCTTGAGCGCCTCAATGCCCTCCGCGGCGACTTTTTGTGTGGGATTCGCCGGCTGGCCGTAGCGCGCCGCCGAACCGGCCTTCATCGCCGCCAGGCTGCCCATGCCGCGATATTGCTTGTAAAGTTTGCCGCCAATTTCAATGACGTCGCCCGGCGCCTCGTTGCAGCCGGCAAATATTCCGCCGCAAATCACCGCCTGCGCCAGCGTCAGCGCCTTCACAATGTCGCCGGATTTGGTGATGCCGCCGTCAGCCAGAATCGTCACCTTCTTCTTCGCCGCCGCCCGCGAACAGACGTAAAGCGCCGTCATTTGCGGGATGCCCACCCCGGCCACGATGCGGGTGGTGCAGATGGAACCCGGCCCCTGCCCCACCTTGATGGCGTTGGCGCCGCAATCGGCCAGATATTCCACGCCCGCCGCGCTGGTGACATTGCCGGCGATGATGGGCAGTTTCGGAAACGCATCGCGCAGGACCTTCACCGTGTCACCCACGCCTTTGCTGTGGCCGTGCGCGGTCGAGACCGCCACCACGTCCACGCCGCGCTCCACGAGCCCGCCGACGTGGGTCAGGATCCGTTCGCGGTCCAGTTCGCCGAAGGCGTTGCGCGTGGCGGAGACGGCCGCGCCGCAGACCAGATGGAAATGCGCGTCGCGGGCGGGCTTGAACTGGGCGTTGCGCTCCATCGCAATGCGCTCGATGTCGCTCATCGTGAACAGGCCGCGCAGGTGGTCCTTGTCATCCACCACCAGCAGCTTGTGGATGCCCAGGTGCTCGTTGAAAAATTTGTCGGCGTGGGCGATGGGGTCCTTGCCGAGCTCCTTCTGGCGGATGGTATGGACCTGGGCGCGCGGGGTGAGGGCGGCGGCCACCTTGCGCTTGGCATAACGCGGCTTGACCACATGGCCGGACAGCAGCCCGACCAGCTTGCCTTGCTCGTCCACCACCGGGAAGGTGCCGAACGCAAACTTGCGTTCCTCGATCATTTTCAGCACATCCCCGATGAGCTGGTCCGGCGCGACGGTGATCGGTTCCTGGATCAGGCCGTGGACGTGATTCTTGACGCGGCTCACCTCGGAAAGCTGCTGGCGCTCCGGCATGTTGTAATGGATGAGGCCGAGCCCGCCGTTGGCCGCCATGGCGATGGCCATGCGCGACTCGGTCACGGTATCCATGTCGGACGAAATGGCCGGGATGTTGAGATGCAGGTTTTCCGCGAGCTGGGTGTCGAGCTGGGTGTCGCGCGGCAGGACCTCGGAATAGAGCGTTGCGAGGGTGATGTCGTCAAACGTCAGCCCGAGCTTGTTGTTCGCAGGAAAAAACGGATCCGCCGGCTGGTAGAACGGATCGTCGAAACCGGACTGTCGCATAGCTGCCATGTCGGATAATGCCGGCTGCCGAACCGGTTTGGCAAGCCGATTTCCGGACTCAGGGCTTGGGATCGTCCTGCCGTTTCGGGACTGCCAGTCGCTGCGACGGGTCGACACCCTCCCCGGTCCCGCTAAGGAGGCCCTCGATCACCTTGAGCAACTGGCTGGGCGTGCAACTCGATTTCAGCAGGGCTTTTTCCGCGCCAATCGCCGCCGCCTCCTGCGCCAGGCTGGTCATGTGGGCGTTGGAAAGAATGACCACCGGGGTCGCCTTCAAGGCCGGCGTGGCCCGGATGTATTTCAGCACATCCACGCCGTTGAGCTTGGGCATCATCAGATCCAGGATGATGATGTCCGGCCGCATCGTGCCGAGCATTTTCAAGGCAACCAAGCCGTCTCCCGCCACCTCAACCGCAAATCCTTCGCGCAGAAACTTCGACCGGTAGACCTGCACCACCACGGCGTCGTCCTCGATGAGAAATATAGTTTTCATGGCCTGCTGCTTCCGGCACTAAACCCCTTTTTTCCCGAAGCTTTGGCAGGTTAAAATGGACACCGGAGGTTGGAAAGCTAAAAGTATTTGCAGCGAACAGCTTGGGCCGTTGGGAATGCATGCGCCAGAAAGTGCGCCCACGGTCCCGGCCGTGCGGGCTCGCATTTCTACCAGCTCTTGCCCATGAACCAGATGCAGCCGATCACCATGGCGGCCATGGCGCAGGCGCCCATCAGTCCGCGATAAACCTTCACGCTGTTGGCCGCGCAACGGGTGGCAAGAAACCCCACCCCCCAGGAAAATCCCGCCATGGCCAGCACGGTTCCCACGCCAAACGCCACCAGATAGGAGACCGCCTGCGTCATGGTCGGCAGGGCCAGCATGGGCAGGATGCCCAGGAAATGGGAGCTTCCCGCCAGACCGTGCAGGGTGCCGATGGCAAACGCCGTGTGCGTGTGCCGCTCGTGCGCGCGCGGCTCCTCGTGGCGGGCATGATCGTGGTGAACGTGCAAATGGACGTGACGCGCACCTTGGTGCTCGTGTTCATGCGCATGGATGTTCTGTTTGAACGCGCGGCGCAAGGCCCAGAGCCCGATGCCAAAGAGCACCACGCCGACAATCCGGTCGCCCCACGACGACAGCAAATCCACCGGCAGACTTCCGCGCAGCCACAGCGACAGCAACCCCACCGCGGCGACGCCCGACGAATGGCCGAGCCCCCAGCGCACGCCGGGAATCCACGCGCCCTTGGGCCGGCGTACCGCCAGGGGCGCAATGGCCGTCAGATGGTCCGGACCCGTCAGCACGTGAATCGTGCCGGCGATCAATCCAGTAATGGCTGCAATCATAAATCGACTTCCTGCAAAACTGCCTGAATCTTACTTCCAGCGCAAAGCAAACTTCGTCCTCAGGTTCTGTCACCTTAGTATCCGGCTGGCAACTGAGCACAACCACACCACAATTGACAAAAATCGGCCCTTTTCTGCGCTGAGCCGTGAATTTCTAATCCGGGGAACAACTTTGAACAGGAGCGCCGGTCTTCGATCCGGCGTATTGGAGTTCAACTTTGAACGCCTCCCTCCGTCATCTCTCGGCATGCGCGGCTGCGCGACGCAGACGTTTCGACCGCGTGAATTGGCGTTGATTATCTCGCCGCCGCCGCCCAGGTTGCCTCAATCGGGGTATCCGTTGGGATGCTTCTGGTGCCACGCCCAGGCGGTGGCGACGATATCGTCCAGCTTGGGATATTTCGGCTTCCAGCCCAGCTCGTTGATGGCCTTGGCAGCGGAGGCAACGAGCCGGGGCGGGTCGCCGGGCCGGCGCGGTCTTTCCACGGTGGGGATTTTCTTGCCGGTGATCTTTTCGCAGGTCTGAATGACCTGCCGGACGGAATAGCCGTCGCCATTGCCGAGATTGTAGAAACCGGTCCTGCCGGGCTGCAAGCCGAGGATGTGCGCCTGCGCCAGGTCCTTGATGTGGATGTAATCGCGGATGCACGTGCCGTCGGGCGTCGGATAATCCGCGCCGTAAATCTCGCATTCCGGCTTCCGCCCCTGCGCGACGAAGAGCACGTTCGGAATCAGGTGCGTCTCGATCCGATGATGTTCGCCGAAATTGATGCTGGCGCCGGCGGCGTTGAAATAGCGGAAGGCGATGAACTCCAGTTTGTAGATCTGCTGGTACCAGAGCAGGACCTTCTCGAACATCAGCTTGGACTCGCCGTAGGGATTGATGGGGCGCTGCGGCAGGTCCTCGGTCATCGGCACGCGGTCGGGCGGCCCGTAAGTGGCGCAGGTCGAGCTGAAGACGAATTTCTTCACCCCGCATTCGACGGCGGCATCGGCCAGCTTGAGCGCATTGACCAGGTTGTTGTGGAAATATTTTTTGGGGTTGGTCATGGACTCGCCGACCAGGGCGTTGGCGGCGAAGTGCAGGATGGCCCCGGGTTGCGCGGATTTGACGGCGTTGAGAATGTCGCCCTCCGCCTCCGGCCTGCCCAAAATGAATTTCGCCCTGGCGTCCACCGCCGAACGATGGCCTTCGGTGAGATTGTCGTAAACCGTGACCTGGTGGCCGGCATCCAGCAGTTCTTCCGCGCAAACCGACCCGATATAACCGGCGCCGCCGGTGACAAAAACGTTCATGCGACAACTATGAAAGGAGCCGGCCCCGGTGCAAAGTTCAAAATGACAGAGGAAGGTTCGCCGGTGTCAGGAAAGGATGCGGACGGTTTCGATCCGGGTGATCAACCACTGGCCGTCAATCTTGCGCAGGGTGAATTTCATTTCCTGCAACAGGGGATCCCGGTCGCCGGAAATCTTCGCCTCCACCGTCAGATCCGCCACGGCGGATTGTTGGTCCGGGTCCACCATCACATTGATGTCAGGAAAGGTGACCTTCAATCCGCCGGCTCGCGAGCGGGCGACTAGCGCCGCCTGGGCGATTTCTTCACGGTCCAGGGAGCTGTGCCGGTCCAGCAGGGGCACATCCACCTTCAGCTCGACATTGGTGGAGAAGAATCCGGCCACAGCCTGGGCCGCCGCCAGCCGCGCCAGATCGCTTTCATTGGCGCCAGACGAAACGGTGCTGGCCAGCCCGGCGAGACGCTGGCGGATGACCTTTTCCGGGCCGGGAAACAGGACCGTCCACAACCAGACGCCGGCCGCTGCCAGCGCCACGAACAGGATGAAACGGAGGGTGGTCTTCATAAAATGGCTTTGCCAACAATGTGGTCGCGTATGACCCGGCCAAACTTGTGCGACTGCCAGGGCATAGTGCGGTTGTCGCCAACGGCGAAATACTCGTCCGGGCCGAGTTTGACGGCCGGATAATTCCAGTCGCAGGACGTTTTCTCATATGGTTCGTCCATCACTTCTCCGTTGATCTGCACCCGGCCGTCAACGAACGACACGGTTTCTCCCGGCAACCCGATGATGCGCTTCAGATACATCCGGTGAATCCCGGCCAGACGAATGCTGACGACATCGCCGCGCTGGGGACCGTGGTGGAGATAGGCGAGCTGGTTCACCAGATTCCAGGAACCGTCCTTATAGGTCGGCAACATGCTGATGCCATCCACCTGGATGGCCAGCAGGATGAATTTGAAAACCACGAAACATGTGACAATCAGTAGGGCCACCCGCGCCAGCGTTGCCTTCGGATGGCGTCCGATCACCGCGATGCGCACCCACTTGGACAACTGCGACTGGTTCCCTCCGGCACTTGAATGCCCGGCCTGATCTGGCGCTGTCATCTGCTCCAGTTTCGCGCATCCTGCCTCCGGCGCAAGCGCAGATTGTTAATGGAACTGGGGATGTTGCCGCAGTCGTTCCCACGTTTCGGGCGACAGCGGCGCCTGCCGGTAAACCAGCCCGTTCAACGGCTCGGCGCCGTGGGAACTTTTCGCTCGCGCCAGCCAGGAGCGGTCCAGCGGCTCATCCAGCAGTTCGGGCCGGTTGGCCGCCACGGTGGTTTCCTCCTTCAAGCCCGACGGATGCCCCACCCCCACGAAAAATCCGCCGAGCAACATCGTCACCCGGGCCATGGTGCTGCGCGTATAATTGGCCAGCGCGCAGGGCCGCTGCGGATCCAGCCGGCGGAACAGATCGGCAAACAAAGGCACCGTCCACATCGCCGGATTTTTCTTTGGCGAAAACGGATCGAACAAAATGGCGTGCGGCGGCGGTAAGGTAGGGCAGGCGTCCCGCCTGCCCGCGCCGGGCAAAAGCGAGGCGGCTTCGGCAATTTCCTGCTCGCAATGAAACGTTTGTTGGGCGGGCGAGACGCCTGCCCTACTTTTTAACCATGCCGGAAAATCGCCAAGTTCCAGCGTCCATTCGACCTGCAGCGATTCATCGCTGAATTTCGCGGAATGATTCTTGATCAGTTCGGCCAGCGCGAATTCATATCCGGCGACATAACCCAGTTCCGCGCCGTGTTCGAGCGCGAACGCCGACGCGGCGCTGGTATGATCGAAGCTGACCAGCCGGAGTTGTGCCGGTTTGCCGTGCAAACTTCCCCGGATGAGCCGGATGGCGGTCAGTGCATTGGCCGCCGCACCCAGGCCGACATCCCAGATCACAAACTCGCCGGAGGTTGCCTCGACGCGCTCCGGCAGGCGCAGTTGCCGGACGTAAAGCGCCTCGGCTTCGATGGCCGGCCCGATGACCGGATGAAATGTCTCGGCTTCGGCCAGCGAGCGGATGGACCGCGCGCCATTGCGCAGGTAGACGAGGCTGTAGCTGGTTGGCACGGCTGTATCTTGCCGCACCGGCCTCAAACGAAAAGCAAAACCGGCAACCCGTTGACGCGGATTGCCGGTGCGTTTAAACAGTAGGAGCCGACGTAAGGAGGCTCTAAAACAACCGTCTACGAGCGAAACGAGCCTCGTCACCTCGGCTCCTGCAATGACAGGCCCTTCAACGGCGTGTCAAAGCTGGCCCATCGCCTTGTCGAGCGCCGCGTAAAGCTGGTTCATGGTCGCCTCGGTCTCGTCGCCCATGTTCGAGATGCGGAAGGTGGTGCCTTTGATCTTTCCGTAACCGCCGTCGATCAGAAAGCCCTGGTCCTTGACCAGCTTCTGCAATTTCGCCACATCGATCGTCCGGCCGCCGGGCTTGGCACCGTTGTTCACGCAGGTCAGCGTCACGGATTCAAAGCCCTTCTCCGGGAACAGCGTCAGGCCATGCTTCGCCGCCCAGGCGTGAGTCAGCCCGGCCAGCTTTTGATGGCGGGCGTACCGGTTCTCGAGGCCTTCGGCGAAAATGTCCTCGAGCTTGGAAGCCAGGGCGTAAACGTGCCCGATGCTCGGCGTGCTCGGCGTCATGCTCTGTTCGGCATTTTTCTGGAACTCGACGAAATCAAAATAATAGCCGCGATCCTTGGCGGTGGCCGCCTTGGCCAGCGCCGCCGGGGAACTGGTGAAGACCGCCGTGCCCGGGGGCAGCGCGAACGCCTTTTGCGTGCCGGCCAGCAGCACGTCGATCCCCAGCGCATCAAATTCAATCTTCGTGGCCGACAGCGAGCTGACCGCGTCCACAATGAACATCACGTCGGGATATTTCTTCTTGAGCGCGGCGATCTCGGCCAGCGGACTCATGACGCCGGTCGAGGTCTCGTTGTGGATGAGCGTGAGCGCGTCGAACTGGCCGGTGGCCAGCTTCTGGTCCACGGCGGCAGCCCGGATGGGCGAGCCCCATTCAACCTGCAGCGCCTCGACCTGCTTGCCGCAGCGCTTCGACACGTCGAACCACTTGTCCGAAAACGCGCCGCACATGCAGTTCAAGACCTTTTTGGCGACGAGGTTGCGGATGGCGCCCTCCATCACGCCCCAGGCGGACGACGTGGAAATATACACGAGCTGCTTCGTGTACAGCAGCTGCTGAAGCTGCGGCTGGATTTTCGCGTACAGGTCTTTGAACCCCTGGCCGCGATGACCGATCATCGGCGAGCAAAACGCCTTGAAGGTTTTTTCGCTGACTTCGACCGGTCCCGGGATGTGTAATTTGACATGTGCCATAAGTTGTTCGTGAAATTTTTCACAAGGTTAAGTGCTTGGCAAGCCAAGTTTTGCCAAACCCGCTGCATTCTTTGCCCCGCGATTGGAGTGTCGGGTTTTTACTTCACGTAGCCATTCGCCCGGAACCATTCGACGGCGTCGGCGAGCGCCTGTTTGGGCGGCGTCTGCGCCAGTTGCAGCAGGCGGATCGCCTTGGCCGGATTAAACCACATCTTGTACCGGGCCATGCGCACGCCACCCAACGGCGCCCGGGGAGGCTTGCCCGTGAAGCGGGAAATCGCCTCGTCCACATGCGCCGCCATCAGCGCAACCCGGTAGGGAATCCGCATCCGGGGCGCGGGAATCCCGGTGATCTCCTCCAGCACGGCCAGCATCTCCTGCATCGTCCAATTGCCCTCCCGGTTGCCCAAAATGTAGCGTTCGCCAATCTCCCCCTTCTCCGCCGCGAGCAGGTGCCCGGCCGCCACGTCGCGGACGTGCACCCAGTTCAATCCGGTGTCGAGGTACGCCGGGAGCTTGCGATTCAGAAAATCCACGATCACCTGGCCGGTCGGCGTCGGTTTCACATCCCGCGGACCGACCGGCGCGGTGGGATTGACGATGACGATGGGCAGCCCCTGGTGAAACAGCTTGGTGGCCACGCCTTCCGCCTGCCATTTTGAGCATTTGTAGTGGTTGGTCAGCTGCTCGTTGGAGATCGCATCCAGTTCGGTGGTCGGCGTGAACCGGCCATCCACCATTTTGGGCAGGCCGACGCAACCCACCGTGCTGGTGTAGACGATGCGCCGGCAGCCCACCTTGCCGGCCGCTTCGAGCACGTTGCGGGTGCCTTCAACATTCACCGCATACATCGGCGCGTAATCGCGCATCCATAAATGGTAGCTCGCGGCGACGTGAAAACACCAGTCGCAGCCTTCGATTTCGCGCTCCAGCAATTTCCGGTCGAGCACATCGCCGGTCACGCGTTCGAATTCAACGCCGGCCAGCCCGCGTTCATCGCTCTTCGGACGGAGCAACGCCTTCACCCGGTGGCCTTGCGCGACGAGTTCGCGGACCAGGTTCGACCCGATGAAGCCGGAGGCGCCCGTGACAAAACATTTCATAGCCGTCGACAGGATGCTACAAACAGGTTCGCAATGCGACCCTGGATTGCGGGCCGCCACCACCGCCGAAAGCCCCGGCCATGGTCTGGGAAGAATTTCTGTCCGGCCATCAAATTTCATCAAGCCAAAATCGCCGGGAACGAAAAAACAGCTTGAAGAATATCGCCCCCGATATTCCACGTGTTGCTTGCAAATCAACGACTTGCAAACTGCGCCGGGGTTTCAGGGAGTTTCGGCGAAAAAAAACCAAAATTTAATTGCAGGTTTACTAATGTAATGTTACATTTTTGTTAATTCCCTGAACAATCCTGGTTTGACTGCCAACTGCACCATCACAACCATCCGACAACCACACCCATGATGCGTCCCACCAACCCGATCACCGGACCGGCTCACGCCCGCGCCCTCGCGGGCCTGGCGTTAACCCTCGCGCTGGCACTGGCGCCCGCCCCTAACCTGAACGCCGGGACGTCCGCCACTGCGGCCACCATCCGTTACACCGGCCTTGACTTTGAGGGGCGCCAGGCGTTGCAGCTTGAATGGCCGGCCCTGTCCAATGCCACTTATCTTGTGCAGTCGGCCGCCGACCTCTCAGCACCAGACGCCTGGCAGACGATGGACATCGTCACCCCGACGAATGGCGCGGGACAATACGAGATCAAGGGCCGTTCGATTCCGGAAAATTCAGCGGCGTATTTCCGCCTTGTGCTGCCGCAACCGGAAATATTCTCCGTCGAGCCGGCGGTGGTCGCGCCGGGCGTGGCGGTGGACCTTTACGTCCTCGGGCAGTGCTTCGACACCAACGACGTGCTGCTCATCAACGGCGTGCCGCAGACCAATGTCGTTTACACGGATTCCCAGCTCGTCAAGCCCGTCTTCACGCCCGGATCGCCCGGAACTTACACCGTCCAGCTCGCCGTGGGCGGCCAGGTGGTATCGTCCTTCAACGTGACCTGTGCGGACCCGCTCGCGAATCCGGAACTGGTGTTCCAGGGGCCGCCCGCGGAACCGCCGGCCAGCCCAAGCAAGAAGGATTTCAAAGGGCACGTCACGCTGCTGAAGGCATTTGACGATGGCGGCGGCGATGTTCAGGAAGGCAAAAAGGATTTCAAGGGCCATGTCACCCTGCTCAAGGCCTTCGACGACGGAGACTCCGCGCGGCATACCAAGACCGGCCATGTCACGCTGATGAAGGCGTTCGATGACGGCAGCGACGATATCCAGGAAGGCAAAAAAGGCCTCAATGCGGTAAATGTCAAACTAGCCCGCATGGCCGGCGGCGGCGGCGGTGGTGGTGGCGGTGGCGGCGGTTCGTCCGTCATCATGCCGTTCTCCGGTGAAGTTCAGGAATGCGATGCGGATCTGGTCATCCCCGGTCGCGGCTTGGATTTTATCTGGACGCGCACCTACCATTCGCGCATCGGGCGCTCCGGTAGTTCCGCCAATGGCTGGACATTTTCCTACGACCTGAAACTCCAACCGCTGGGCGGTGATGTTGTGATTCACGACGGCACCGGCCGGGCGGACCGGTTTGTTCTACAGACCAACGGCACCTACACCTGCCCGGAGTTCTTCCGCGAGGGCACGCTTTCCAACGGCGTCTTCCGGCTCACATTCGCCGACACCGGCTACTGGGAATTCAACCCCTTCGACGGCACGGCATCCGCCGGCAAGCTCGCGCACATCATGAACGGCAATGGCGACGTGATGACCCTCAATTACGATTCCAAAGGCCGGTTGGCACAGGTGGTGGATGACCTTGGCCGCACAAACACGGTCGGCTACAACCAGGCCGGACAACTGACCTCCGTCACGGATTTTTCGGGACGCACGGTCACCTACGCCTATTATCAGCAGGGCGAAACCGGCGGCAACTCCGGCGATCTGAAATCCGTGACGTCGCCGCCGGTCACCGGCACGCCGAACGGCAATGATTTTCCCGACGGCAAGACCGTGACCTACGCCTATTCCACCGGCTACGCCAATGAAGCGGAAAATCATCTCCTGCTCACGGTCACTGATGCGATGGGGCAGCCGGCCTGCCAGTTCACCTACGAACACAACCCAGCCGATCCCAATTACCTCCATTGCATCGCCGGCAAGGAGGGCGCGGGCAAAACCGAACGCATCACCGTCCTGCCGCAAATCGCCGCGCCGGCCAGCCGCTTCGCCGTTGTACGTTGCATCGTCAACGACCCGGTCGGCAACGTCATGGAATGTTTCTATGACTCCCGGAACCGCTGTGTCATGGAAAGGGACTATGCCGGCCGCGCCACGCCCGAGACGCCCGTCACCGACACGCTGAATCGTCCCACCGGCAAGCTGCGTTCAAGTGATCCCGACTTCTACGAGACACAATGGAGTTGGAACAGCGATTCGCTCTGCACGCGGCTCGTGGTGGACAGCCACCAGATCCAGTGCCTCTATGAATCTGATTTTAATCCCGCCTGTCATGCCCGCAAGCGCGCCGACCTGCGCGTGGTGCGCGAGCTGGCTGCCGGCGGCGTGGACGTGGACGGTGATGGCGTGGCTGATGTCAGCGACCGCACCTGGCGCTACGAATATGACCCGCGTTTTGGCTCGGACCCGACGGCCAGCTGCGGCAAGAAACTGTATGTGGGCAATCTGCCGTTTGCGGCCGGCGATCCGGCAACGGGCGATGGCGTCATTTCCAACACGCGGCAGCGGGTTCTGGATATCGAGAACGCCCTCAAAAACCTCGGCCTGCTCTTGCGCAGCGGCGGGGGCAAGCAATTCGGGATTGGCGATACGAGTCCCGCAAACCCGCTGGGCCGCCTGGGCCGGCCCGCCATCAACACGGCGTTGAATCATCTGTGGGACGGCATTGTTCCCGAGGGCAACGGCATGGCCATCAAGACGAAGGGCACGGGTGCTGACAAAAACCGGGTAGCGAGCAGCCAGCCGAAGATCATTGATAATCAAAAAGGTTTGTTGGTGAACTTCTGCGTCAGCGCCACCGACCCGCGCGGCAACGTGACCACAGGGGCTTATGACGCGAACGGCAATCGCGTTAAAGTCAAATTCTACTGGGATCGCCAGAGCAGCGCAGAACGGGATTTCGCTTACGACACCCACGGCCAGTTGACCGTCATCACAAACTTGCCTGATGCCAACGGCTATCGCCGCATGGACACCTTCGCCTGGTCGCAGGGTCAATTGACGCAATGCGACGTTGATGCCAGCGGTCTGGCCCTCACCACGGCTTTTGAATACGACGCGCACGGCAACCCGACGCGCGTGATCGATCCCCGCACCAACGACTGGCTTTACACCTACAACGCGCTCGACCAATGCGTCCGAGTAGAAACGCCTACCAACCTCACGTCGCGCTGCGTCACGGACTTTTCCTACGACGCCAACGACAACCTGGTGCAATGCGCTACCGAGTTGCGCGATGGCACGGATGTCAAACTGGGCAGCAAAATCTGCTCTTTTGATTACGACCAGGAAAATCGCCTCATTCGCGTGACCGAGCCGATCTCCACAATGTCCAGCGCCATCACCGAATTTGCCTACGACGACAACCATCAACTGACGGAAATCCGCTCACCGCTCGCGGTGCTCGGGTTCGATTCCGATCAAATCCAGGCGTTTACCTATGACGAACGCGGGCTCCTGTTTCGTTCCACGGCAGCACCGGGAACGGGACTCAGCGGCACGAATGAATTCAGCTACACCGCCACCGGCCAGACCGCCACGAAAAAATACGTGGATGACCAGGACACCCTGAAAGCCGACTTTGCCTACGATGGCTTTGACCGGCTCATGAATGTCACGGATCCGATGGGTAACGTGGTCACCTGTGCCTACGATGGCAATGACAACCCCGTTTATGCCAGGGTGGATGCCGAGGCCGTGGATGTGCCGGGGGGCGCCGGCAATGTTCGTTATTCCGAATGCCGATGGAAATATGACTCCCTGGATTGCTGCGTGCAATCCAGCAAGGCATTTTTCGACCCGGCCACGCAGTCGCCCATCGGCAGCGGCGTCGCCGTGTCCATTTGCACCTATGCGCCCAACGGCGATTGCGTGAGCGAGACCGATAGCCTCGGTCACACGACCACTTATGCCTATGACACCGCCGGCCGGCCAGCATCGGCCACCAGTCCGGGCGGCAAAACCATCGTGGTGACCGTCCGGGACGCGTTTGGCAACGCCACGCGCACCACGCAGACGGACGCGCCCGACCTCGGCGGCCCGCCGCAGGTGTTCTATACGACCTTCACCTACGATCCTTTGAACCGCTGCGTGAGCTCCAGCGACAATGTCGGCAACACTGCCAGTTGCGCCTACGACTCGCTCGACCGCATCGTCCGGATCACCGACCCGAACGGCAACGACATGACGTATGCCTATGACGAACTCGGCAATTGCCTGGCCAGCATCGCCTACGCCGGATCGGCCTCCGCCCTGCCGGCCACGAGCATCCGCACGAACCAGGCAGCTTACGATGTCAGCTCGCGCTGCATCACCGCCATCGATGCCAACGGCAACCCCACCACCTTTGCCTACGATTCCCTCAATCGTCTCACCGCCACCACCCATGCCGATGGAACGGTCGATAAACTCATCTGGAGCCCGCGCAGCAACCTGATCAG
>Ga0265338_10001831_pt1 | contig 33341 bp, 30 predicted proteins | sample 42126metaG_FD_193579 | JGI IMG/M metagenome (GOLD analysis project Ga0265338, IMG submission 193579) | Rhizosphere microbial communities from Carex aquatilis grown in University of Washington, Seatle, WA, United States - 4-21-26 metaG | ecosystem: Host-associated > Plants > Roots > Rhizosphere...
GTGGTCGGCGGCACTGTGGTCGGCGGCACTGTGGAACTCGACCGCGTCCCTGGTGAGCTCCATATACGCCTCCTCAAGGGTTGCCCGGTGGGCGCTTACCTCGCTGAACGGGATACGGCGCGCGGTCAGGATCGCCACCACTCGTTCTGATGACAAGGCGGTCACCGTCAGCACGTCCGGCGCGGTCGCGGCAACCTCGGCCCCGGCATTGGCGAGGACCGTCATCGCCTCGGTCAGCGCGCTGGTGTGGAGCTCCACGCGGTCGCCGGAGGCGGCGGCGATGAGGTCCGCGACCGGGCGGTCGGCGATGACCTTGCCGCGGCCGACGACGACCAGGTGGTCGGCGGTGTCCTGCAGCTCGCTCATCAGGTGGCTGGACACCAGGACGGCGCGGCCCTCGCGGGCCAGGCCGCGCAGGAACCCGCGCATCCAGGCGATGCCCTCGGGGTCCATGCCGTTGAACGGCTCGTCCATCATCAAGACGGGTGGGTCGCCGAGCAGCGCGGCGGCGATGCCGAGGCGCTGGCGCATGCCAAGGGAGTAGCCGCCCGCCTTGCGCTTCTTGACGTCGTTCAGCCCGGTCAGCGCGAGCACCTCATCGACCCGGCGCGCGCTCAGGCCCTGGGAGTGGGCCAGCCAGAGCAGGTGGTTGCGGGCGGAGCGGCTCGGCTGCAGCGCGCCCGCGTCAAGCAGCGCGCCGATGTGCCGCAGCGGGCGGTGCAGCGCGGGGTAGGGCCGGCCGCCGATGGTCGCGGTGCCCGCGTCAGCCGCGTCGAGGCCGAGGATCACGCGCATGGTGGTGGACTTGCCGGCCCCGTTCGGGCCGACGAAGCCGGTGACCTGGCCAGGCTCCACGGTGAACGTCATGCCGTCGAGGGCGGTCGCCTGGCCGTACCGCTTGCGCAGCCCGGTGACTTCGATGGTTGCTTCCATGGTGGATCACGGTACGGCCGGCCGGCGGCCGGGGTCGTCACGCTGCAGAGCGGTCTTCCCTGGTGCCGTTTCCGCTGGACCGAACGGGGGCGTGGTCCCCCGGGAGAGCTACCCGGCTCCTCCCGGACGGGGGTGACGCGCTCACGGGGCGCTGCCGCGACAATGGGACGGACATGGGAAACGGCACGCAGATGTGGCGGGCGCGGCTGACGCGCCTCGCGGGCGCCCGGTACGCGCGGGCGGCCGGCGTCGGGCTGCTCGCCGTCGCGGCGGTGGGCCAGGTGGCCGCCGTGACGCTGACCAGGTCCGGTGCTCCGGCCACGAGCGCGGCCGCCACGGTACCGAGTAGCCTCCCTGAGGCGCCCATCCTGGAGCACCTGCTGCCGCTCAGCCTGCTCGCGCTGGCCGCCACGGTGCCGCTCGCGTTCTACCGGCCGGCGATGGCGGCTCTCGTGGTCACCTTCGGCAACGCGGTGGCGCTCGCGTCCTTCGGTCAGGTGACGGCGGCCGGCGTGGCCGCGGAGCTGATCGCGGTCTGGTGGCTTGGCCTGGCCGGCGCCGCCGGCGGCCTGCGCGCGGCGCGCTGGCCCGGGCGGAGGACCGGGCGGACCGGGCGCGGCGGGCCCGGCGGGCCTGGCGGCGGCGGTCACCGCGGCCTCGCGGACACGCCGGGGCGGTACCTGGCCGTCGGGCTTGTCCTGCCGTTCCTGGCCATCGCGCTGGCGAGGGACGGCTGGGTGGCCGTGTTCCTCGCCGCCGCGGTGCCCGTCGCGGCCGGACTCGGCATCCTGGCCTGGGCGGGCCGGCTGGCGCGGACCAGGACCGCGGCCGGCGAGGCGCTCGCGGACACGCTGCTCGCGCACACCGCGCGCGGTGAGCGGGCGCGGATCGCGCGCGAGCTGCACGATGTGGTCGCCCACCACATCTCGATGATCGCGGTGCTCTCCGAGACCGGGCGGCTCACCACGCCGGGGCTGCCGGAGGCGGGCGCGCGGCGGTTCACCGAGATCGGCGACACCGCGCGGGCCGGGCTGACCGAGATGCGGCGGCTGCTCGGCGTGCTGCGGGAAGACGCCGCGGCGGCCGAAGAAGCGGCGGATGCCGTGGACGCCGGCCGGGAAGGGCAGGGCTCAGCGAGCCGTCAGCCACAGCCGAGGCTCGCGCAGCTCACTGAGCTGATCGACACGGCGCGGGACGCGTCGCTCGCGGGGACGCGGCTGATCATCTCCGGGCCGGTCACGCCGCTTGACCCGGGGGTCGAGCTCGCCGCGTACCGGATCGTGCAGGAAGCGCTGACCAACGCAAGGCGGCATGCGCCGGGGGCGGCGGTCGACGTCGAGCTGCGCTACTCCGCCGAGTGGCTGCGGCTGCGGGTCAGGGACAACGGGCCGGGCTCGGGCGGCCAGCTAACGCGCGGGCACGGGCTGGCCGGGATGCGGGAGCGGGCGTTCTCGGTGGGCGGCTCGCTGTACGTGGGGCTGGCGCCGGGCGGCGGGTTCCTCGTCGAGGCCGTGCTGCCTGCGGACCGGAACCAGGCCGGGGTATCCCGGGCCGCGGACGGGGCGGGCGGCCTAGTGGGCGGAGGGAGCCGATGAGCGGGCAGCCGATTGGGATCGTGGTCGCCGATGACCATGAGGTGGTGCGGGCCGGGTTCGCCGCCCTGCTCGCCACCCAGCCCGACTTCACCGTGCTCGGCACGGCGGCGGACGGCGCCGAGGCGGTCCGGGCATGCCGGGAACTGCGCCCCGACGTCGTGCTGATGGACGTGCGGATGCCGGGCACCGACGGGATAGAGGCGACCCGGCGGCTCATCGGGGAGCCGAGCGCCCCGGCCGACGGCGGAGGCTGGGCGCCCAAGGTGCTGATCCTGACCACCTTCGACCTGGACGAGTACGTCTTCGACGCGCTGCGCGCGGGCGCGAGCGGGTTCCTGCTCAAGGACGCGACCGCGGAGCGGCTGTTCGACGCGGTCCGGGTGGTCGCCGCCGGAGAGGCGCTGCTCGCTCCCGGGGTGACCCGGCGGCTGATCAGCGAGTTCGCGCGGCTGAAGCCGCAAGCCGTTGCGGGGCCGACGGCCGGCGGCCGTCCGGGAGCGCTCACGGCGCTCACCCCGCGGGAGACCGAGGTGCTGTGCCTGGTCGCCGAGGGGCTGTCCAACACGGAGATCGCCGGGCGGCTCGTCGTCACCGAGGAGACGGTGAAGACCCACGTCAGCCGGATCCTGGCCAAGCTCGGACTGCGCGACCGGACCCAGGCGGTGGTGGTCGCCTACGAGTCCGGCCTCGTCGTCCCTGGCCGCTAGCTCCAGTGCTCGGGACGTTCCAGGGTGATGCCGTCCGCCGTCACGATCTTGGCCGGAAGCTGGGCGTTACGGATCTTGTCTGAGCCAATGCGGGTGTAAGCATTCACTCCATTCGCCAGGCGAGCGGAGAACCGCTGAGGCGGGAACGCCACCAAAACGCGCTTGCGCGGCCTCAGGCGAATAGCCGAAGCGACAGCCGGGCGCAGGTCAGTGTCACCGGAAACGAGAAGGGCGGTGTCATACAGGTCCTGCACAGCGTCTTCGATCAGCGCGACAGAGATATTTTACTTCCGGCCACGATCGGCCTTGAGCCCGAAGTAGAGGTTGAATCCGTCGATGTAGGCAACTACGCGGTCCATCGTGTATATGCCTTTGCTTTGGGGGGAGGGGAGTGGTATCGTGTGGATACCCGGTCGGGGTGAGTAGCCCTGACCCGACGGCCCTGCGTACACGCGGGGCCGTCTATTTTTGTGCCCACGGTCGAATTGGCTCGTAATTGCCAGTGAAAATGGCAACGCGTTGCCAAAATGGCCTAGGGCCCCTAAGAGTTAAGCCGCGCCCCATTTTGGGCGTTGTTCAACTTTACCGGGGCACTATGACATTTGACGCGGTAAAGGACGGGTGGCCAGCGCTTGCGGATATTTGCGCGGTGGGGACGGAGTCAGCTGCTCTCGTTCGGTATGGCTACCTTGATGCCCTGGGCGGCGAGGACCTTGGCACTGATGGCGCCGAGCTGCTTGAATTCCTCCTCGCTGAGGGCGGCGAGTAGCAGCTCGCGGACGGCGGTGACGTGGCCGGGGGAAGTTGCGAGGACCTTCTGCCAGCCGTCGTCGGTGAGGACGGCGTTGATGAAGCGGCCGTCGCCCGGGCACGGCTCGCGGCGGACCCAGCCCCTGGCCTCGAGGCGGCTGACCACGTGGCTCAGCCGGGACAGCGAGCTGTTCGCGATCGCCGCGAGCTCGCTCATCCGGAGCGTCCGATTCGGGGACTCCGACAGGCCGGAGAGTACGAGGTAGTCGAAGTTGGTGATGCCCGCGTCCCGCTGGAGCTGGGCGTCGAGGGCCGCCGGCAGGCGCAGCAGCAGGGCGATGAAGGGGCGCCAGGCCGCCTGCTGTTCGTCGGTGAGCCACTCCATGGCTTCTATTCTAAGGCTTTTGGTTGATGCTTCAATGACGTCTGTCGATGATGTATAGTTGAAGCATCAAGTTTGCACTTCAAGAGTGGAGGCGGTCATGGCCGGGCGCTCGATCTTCGACCCGCTGGTGCCGGCGGGCGCGTACGACTCGTTCGTCACCGAGGCGGGGCCGCGGTCGGCGGCGCAGCGCCGCTGGGAGGCGTCGGACGGGGCGCTGCCCGCGCTCTACATCGGCCACGGGGCGCCGCCGCTGCTCGATGACTCGACGTGGATGGGGCAGCTGGCCGCGTGGACGCACCGCATGCCGAAGCCGCGGGCGGTGCTGATCGTATCCGCGCACTGGGAGGCGGCGCCGCTGATGCTGTCCGCGCCCGCCGCGGGCACGCCGCTCGTGTACGACTTCGGCGGGTTCCAGCAGCGGTACTACACGCTGACCTACCGGACACCGGACGCGTCCGCGCTCGCGGCCGAGGTGGCCGCGCTGATGCCTGATTCCGCGCCGGCGCATCAGCACCCGAGCCGCGGGCTTGACCACGGGGCGTGGGTGCCGCTCAAGGTGATGTACCCGCTCGCCGACGTGCCCGTGCTGCAGCTGTCGATCCCGACCTCGGACCCGTTCGGGCTGCTTGCCCTCGGGGCGCGGCTGAGGCCGCTGCGGGAGAGCGGTGTGCTGGTCATCGGGTCTGGGTTCCTCACCCACGGGCTGCCGTTCCTGACGCCGTCGATGATCACGCAGAACGCGGTGCCTGGCTGGTCGGCGGACTTCGACCAGTGGGCGGACGAGGCGCTGTCCCGGGGGGACGTGGAGACGCTGGCCAACTTCCGGCGGGCGCCGGGGATGCCCTACGCGCACCCGACGGCGGACCATTTCCTGCCGCTGTTCGTCACGCTTGGCACGGCCACCGACCCGTCGGCGCCGGTGCCGACGGTGATCGACGGGTACTGGATGGGGCTGGCGAAGCGCTCCTTCCAGGTCAGCTGAGCCGGGGAAGTGGGCGCGCTCCGCGCTTCTTGCTGTTATCCGCCGTCTGGGGCGGGGGCCGGCGTTGGTCAGTCGCCGGCGAGGAAGTCACGGACGCGGGTGACGTAGGGGGACTTGTCATAGCTGGCCGCGTAGGCGATCGCGGTGCGCACCGGGTCGCCGAAGAAGTAGTACTCGTACAGCGCCTGGCGGCTGGCGAACGCCGATGAGCAGGTGTCCCAGACCAGGCGGAACAGCTTTACCCTGTCCGCGCCCGACAGGGCGGCCGCCTGCAGGTAGGTGCCGATGTCGGCGGCGGCGTTCCCCGTGACGTCCGCCTCGGTCGGTATCGCCATCAGCCCGGAGGCGGCGAGCTTGCGGAGGATGTCGGGGAACCGCTGGTAGAGCTTCGGGTAGAGGTTGCGGGCGGTGTTGAGCGGCGGCCAGGCGGGCGTGAGGACGCCGTAGGAGTTGACCGACGCGTCGGCCTCGGCGGACCGGCCGAGCGCGCGCAGCGTCTCCAGGGTGGTGATGACCTCCGCCAGGTCGGCCTGGACGTGCTGGAACTGGCCGATGCCGATCGACTCGATGAGCAGGGTGGTCAGCCCCAGCATGTACTCGGTCTTGGCCGTGGTGCGGGTGACGACCTGGTGGGTCATGTGCGGCAGCGCGTCGGTCTTGGTGTAGAAGCCGTTGCACAGCTCGGGGTCGCCGAGGGTGAAGCAGCGCTCGTACGGCACGTGCACGTCGTCGAAGACCACCACCGCGTCGGACTCGTCGAACCGGGAGCCGAGCGGGTGGTCGTAGTGCGAGCGGCCGTAATCGAACGGCTCGCGGGCGATGAACCGCAGGCCGGGTGCGTCCGTGGGGACGGCGAACGCGAACGAGTACGGCTTGTCCTCCGGCGTGCCGCGCAGCACGGTCGACGGGAACACGAGCAGCTCGTCGGCGAACGGGCCGATGGTGGCGAGCATCCGGGCGCCGCGCACCACGATCCCGTTGTCGTCCTCCCGGACCACGTGCGCCATCAGGGCGCCGCCGCCCTGCTGGCTGCCGGCCACGGCCCGGTTCGCCTGCGGCGGTATGAGGGTGTGCGTGCACAGCAGGTCCTGCTCGCGGACCTTCTCGCAGTAGGCGGCGACATTGCGGGAGAAGGCGGCATCGGCCTGCCCGAACCAGTCGGCGGCCGACGCCAGCGCCATCAGCGCGCTGTTCAGGTAGTCACCGGTCCGCCCGAGCATGCCGAACGACGCGTCCGCCCACAGCTTGAACGCCTGACGGCGCTTGACCAGGTCCGCGGCGCTCCGCGGCACGAGGAACGCGGTCGCCACGGGCTCGCCGGTCAGCGGCGAGGGGTAGGTCATGATGTCGCGGTGCTCCGGCGCGTGCTGCATGTCGAACAGCGCCGCGTAGGTCCGCACCACGCGTCCGAACGCCGGGTGTGACGCGATGTCGCCGGTCAGCGTCTCGCCCTGGATCTCCACGTGCCTGCGGGTACTGGCCAGCCGTTGCAGGAATTCCGCGCCGGTCCGTGCGGGCATGCGCGCACCTCTTCCCTGTTGGGTCCTCCCGGACGGTAACGCGCCGTGCGGCTCGCTCACAACCCGGACCGCGGGCAACGAGGCATACTGGCACCGTGAAGAACGGCAGGTCGCCGGCCGGGTGGGTCTCCTACCTGCTCGAGCCCAAGAACTGGATCATCGCCACCACCCTCGCCGTCGGCTGGCACGCCGCCGGCACGGCCGGGCTCGCCTGGGGCGCGGTGGCCGCGCTGTTCGCCGGGGTGCTGCCCATGGTGTTCATCAGCCGGGGGGTGCGGCGCGGCCGGTGGGACGACCGGTACGTCAGCGACAAGCGGCCCCGGCTGATCGTGCTCGCGTTCATCATCGCGTCGGTCGCCGCCGGGCTGGCGCTGCTCGCCGGCTTCGGCGCGCCGCGCGAGCTGTCCGGCTACATCGGGTGCATGCTCGCCAGCGTCGCGGTGCTCGCCGCGATCACCACGGTGTGGAAGGTCTCCATCCACTGCGCGGTCGCCGCGGGCTCCGTGACGATCATGGCGCTGCTGTTCGGCCCCTGGCTAGTGCCCGCGTACCTGCTCGTCGCGCTCACCGCCTGGTCCCGGGTGGCGCTCAAGGACCACTCGACCGCCCAGGTGATCGCGGGCTCACTGCTGGGCGTCGCGGCCGCCTGCGCCACGTACGCGGTCATCCCGCATTAGCTATAGAGCCCAGATGCGGGCGGTCTCGTCCGTGCTCGCGGTGGCCAGCTGCCGGGTGGCGGGGCTGAACGCGACGGCGCTCACCGCGCCGGAGTGGCCCTCCAGGGTGCGGGTGCACTTGCCGGTCCCCGACTCCCACAAGCGGACGGTGGTGTCCGAGCTCGCGGTGGCGATCAGCTTGCCGTCCGGGCTGTAGGCGACCACGAACGCGGAGTCGGTGTGGCCCTCGAGGGTGCGGAGCACGGTGCCAGAGGCGGCGTCCCAGATCCGGGCGGTGGCGTCCTCGCTCGCCGTGGCGAGCACCCGTTCGGCCGGGCTGAACGCGACAGACCACACGGTGTCGGTGTGGCCGTTCAGTATGCGCAGGCAGTTGCCGCTCGCGACTTCCCACAGCCGCGCGGTGCCGTCGAAGCTCGCGGTGGCGATGAGCGCGCCGTCGGGGCTGCACGCCACGGCGGACACGATGCCGGTGTGGCCGGTGAACACGCGCACGCACGCGCCCGTGGCCACGTTCCACAGCCGGGTGGTGCTGTCGCCGCTCGCGGTGGCGAGCAGCCTCCCGTCCCGGCTGAACGCCGCGCCGTAGACGATGTCGCTGTGACCCCGCAGTACGTGCTGGCAGCTGCCCGTCGCCACGTCCCACAGCCGGATGGTCTCGTCGGAGCTGGTGGTGGCCAGGACCTGGCCGGTCGGGCTGAACGCGACGCCGAAGGCGGCGACCGTGTGCCCGGCGAACTCGCGCGTGCAGGTACCAGTGCCCGCGTCCCACAGCCGTGGGATCAGGTCGGCGCTGACCGTCGCGATCAGGGTGCCGTCGGGGCTGAACGGCGCGGCGAACACCGCGTCCTCGTGCCCGGCGAGGGTGTGCAGCAGCTCGCCGGTGCCGGAGTTCCACACCCGGGCCGTCTTGTCCTCGCTGGCCGTGGTGAGCCGGGCACCGTCCGGGCTGAACGCCACCGAGTTGACGGCGCCCGTGTGGCCGGCGAGTACCCGCGTGCCCGCCGTTTCGATAACAGTCAATGTAACCGCCTCTAGGGTCCCGCCCGCCGTGACCCAATGAGTGGTGCCGGTCAGCCGCGGGCAGGCATCTGTCGTTAATGCGCGCCTCATTGTCTACTCTTCAGTCCCGCAAGTGGCGGCTTTTAGCGCGTTTGCCGCCTGTGTTGCACCATTTCGTGACATAGGGGCAACTCGGGAATCGGGGGCCGGGCCAGCGGACCGATCCCCATTACCGCCGCCGCTCGCTACGCTGTGCGTGGAGGTGGCCGATGCGGGCTGACATGCGGGGTGACATGCGGCTTGTCGCGGTCGGCAAGCGCTATGGTATCCGCCGGCCCTGGGTCGTCCGTGGCTTTTCCGCCGGCCTGCCGCCCGGTCGGCTTGTCCGGGTCACCGGGCCGAACGGATCGGGCAAATCCACCCTGCTCCGGGTCGTGGCCGGCGTGTCGCGGCCGTCGGCCGGCCAGGTCACCGGCCGGCCGCACTGCGGGTACGTGCCGGAGCGGTTCCCGGGCGGGCTGCCGTTCTCTGGCCGGGAGTACCTGCTGCACCTGGCGCGGGTGCACGGGCTGCGCGGCGACGCCAGCGCGGCGGCCGTCGATGAGTGGCTCGGCCGCCTTGGCGCCGCGAGCTACGCGGACCAGCCGGTCCGGTCCATGTCCAAGGGCATGGGCCAGAAAATGGCCCTGGCCCAGGCGCTGCTCCCCTCCCCCGGGCTGCTGGTGCTCGACGAGGCGTGGACGGGGCTGGACAGCGCGGCGCGCGGCGCGCTCGACGCCGCCGTGACGGAGCGGGTGGCGGCGGGCGGCACCGTGCTGTTCGTCGATCACGACCCGGCGCGGCTGGCGGGGCTTGAGGATGAGCGGTGGGACTTCGGCTCGCCTGGGCAGGTCACCGTGCTGGCCGGGCCGGCGCCGGTCGCAGCGGTTTCTGTGGTACCGGCAGCACCGCGGCCCACGCGGGTCACCATACGGCTTGAGGCGGCGGACGCGGCGGCGGCCGTCGAGCGGGTGCGGGCCATCGACGGGGTTCGGGTGATCTCGGTGGACGTGACTCCGCAGGCTGACATTGGCGGGCCGGCTGACGCCGGCGACCCGCGGGGAGCGTGAGGCCGGTGACCGCGCTGCTGCGCTACCAGGCGGCGATCCTGCTGCGGTCGCATCGCTGGATCTTCCCGCTGATCGCCTACGGGCTGCTCATCGCGGTCGGCGCGGCCGGCTCGTCGTCGCTGGCCGAGACGCTCGACTGGAGCGGCGCGATGCTCGTCCCGATTACCGCCTTCCTGACCAGGGCGATGCTCACCGCCGAGCCGGACGCGGCCCGCGCCTGCGTCGCCGCCGCGGCCGGCGGCCCGGCCCGCGTCCAGCTCGCCACGCTCATCATCCCGCTCGGCGGCGGCGCGCTGCTCGGCCTGGCCGGCGTGATCTTCGACGTGCTGACCGCGGAGGCCGCCACCGCGCCGGGGTCCGGTGGCCTGGCGGCCAAGGTGACGGCGGTCGCGCGGCACCCGGGCATCGCGGCCGGCGGCCTGCTCATCGCCCTGGTGTGCCTGCTGGTCGGCTCGGCGGCCGGCGCGCTGTGCAATCCCCCCCTGCTCCGCCACCCCGCCGCGGCCATGCTCAGCACCCTGGCCGCGATCATCCTCGGCCTGGCGGCGGACGTCTCCCCCGCCAGCGCGGCGATCGGCCACGCCGGCGCCCAGGCCACCGGCCCGCTGGCCGCGCACTGGCCGGGCGCCGGCGCGCTGCTCGGGGCCGTCGGCGTGGTTGCCGTGACCTGGGGAATCTCCGTCGCCGCGGCGACCCGGCGCGACAGCTGGTCGGCCAGCTCGGGCTGACCGGCCCATTGTCAGTGCGGCGGCCAGGAGTGACCGGTCCCGGGCTTTCGATAAGGTGGATATCAGGTCTTGCGATGCTTCATGACGCTTTGTGATCTCAGATGGGTGTTTAACGGTTGCCCAACGGCGTAAGGTAACGAGCCGGGCGATCGCTCCAGTCATGTGATCGCACCGGCAGAGTCGGCTTACAGCGGTACTGGTCAAGAGCGGCAAGGGACGGATTAGATGCGTTTGAGGCGCACGCGGCGCACGACGGTCGCCCTGTCGGCGACTGGCGTCATGCTGGCCGGCGTTTCCTGGGGCGTCTTCTCCGTCTCGGCGGGCAGCGCGAGAGCCGCCGCGGCTACCTCGGCCGCCGCGACGGCCGGGAGCGAGTCCTGCGAGCCGGTCACGGCCGCCGCCGCGTCGCCGAGCCCGACCGTCTCCGCGTCACCGTCGCCGACGACCAGCCCCTCGCCGACGCCCACCGTGAGCGCCACGACGGCGGCGCCAACGACGCCGGCGCCGACGACCCCGACCGTCACCGTCACCCAGACCGTCACGGTGCCGCCGCCGCCGGCGACCACCACCGCCACAACGACAGCCACCGTCACGGAAACAGCGACAGCCACGTCCAGCGCGACGACGACGGCGAGCGCCGCGGCCGTTCACGCCGCCGTCTTGACCGCGAACCTCGTCGCGGCCCGCGGTCAGGCCGCGGGGGCCAAGGCGCAGGGCGCCGCCCAGGCGGCGACGGTGGCAGTGGACCTGTGCATCCAGGTCGCGGCCGCCCAGCCGAGCAGCGAGCTCGGCCAGCCAGCCCAGTGGTCGGTGACGGCCTGGGCGACCGGCGGGACCGTGACGAATGCCGCGATCGCCTTGCAGGCAAGCCCGGCGGGCGTCGGGACGGCGCAGTTCAGCTTCGGCTGCGGGTCCGGCAACGGCGCGTCAACGTGCAACCTGGGCACGCTGGACGCGGGCTCCACCCACCTGCAGCTCCAGGCGCAGCTCACCGTTCCCCTCACCGCGACCGTCACGTCGGTCAGCCTTACCGCTACGGGCAGCGCGACTGGCCTGGCCGCCGCCCCGACGGCGTCAGCGCCGGTCACCGTCGTCGGGTCCGCGGCGCCGGCCGGCGCCGTGACCCTGCCGGCTGGCGTGACCCTGCCGCCTGGCGCGACCGGGCCGGGCGCCGCGGTGTCGCCAGCCGACACCGCCTCCCTGTTCCCCACCCTGGACCCGACCGCGCCGACGGCGTCCATCGCGGGCGGCACCAGGCCGGTCGATAACACGTCCGCGCTGCCGACCGGCAACAACCACGCCGGCGTGGAACTGGTCGGGCTGCTCGCGCTCGCGGTGGCCTTCGTCCTGGCGGTCACCCGGGTATCGGTCCGGCGCCCGGCCGGGAGAGGGCAGGGCGGGAGAGGGCAGGGCGGCGCTAACGGCACGGCTCCGCCGCCGCCCACGGCGGGCGGGCCGCCGCCGAGGGGAACGGACGGGACGGAGTAAGCGCCTCCCGTTCTGGGGCATGAGGTTAGCTCAATGGCGCCTCCGCGAACTGCGCGGACCGGGCCGCGGCCACCGCCTCTTGGGTTCGATGGCAGGGGCCGTCCCCCGGGATGAGCCGGCTTTGCATAGCCGGTAACCACTCATTAACGCCTTTGCATAGCCGGGGGTTGGACATTTGCGGCAAATTGAATGCGGTCATGGGCGCCCGCTATGCAAACAAGGCTGGCCGCGGTCACCGGCTATGCAAACAAGACCAGAAGGTGGGCCTAACGGTGACGCTAACCATCTCCGCACCTCGTTCTTCACGGGCAGGCTGGTGGCCCGCAAAGGCAAGTCGGGACTGTTTCCATAATCTTCGACCGGATGAATCGCGAAGCCCGTCCAGAAGTACGTAGATGGCACGGCGCCCGTGGCGGTACGGTGTGGCACGGGCGAAGGGATGGGGTGATGACGGAGCCGTTGTTCATCGCCGTCGATGTCCACTACCTGGACGAAGGGGTTGCCAGGGCGGCGGCCGTCGCCGCGTGCGAGCCGGCTTTCTCCCGGGTCGCGTGGACCCGCGCCGCTGTGGTTCCGGCCGGCGCGTCGTACGTGCCGGGCGAGTTCTACCTGCGTGAACTGCCGCCGCTCCGGGCGGTGATCCCGGCCGACGGCGGGCTCTGCCTGATCATGGTCGACGGGTATGTCGACCTGGACCCCGACGGGCGGCCCGGCCTGGGGGCACATGTCCACGCCGAATTCGGCGTTCCCGTCATCGGCGTGGCCAAGACGGCATTCAGGGACGCCTCGCATGCGGCCAGGGTGTTTCGTGGCCGTTCTTCCCGGCCGCTCTATGTCACCGCGGCGGGAATGGCCGTCACCGAGGCGGCGGCGGTGGTGAGTGAGATGGCCGGGCAGTTCCGCATTCCCGATGCGCTCAAGCTCACCGACCGGCTCGCCCGCGGACTTGAGCTGCCCGCCCAGCCGCCGTCCGCTTCGGAACGTTTATTAATTCGGCGGGTCGGCCGGTGACTTTCCGGGCTTTGAGTGATGCGCGACGATGAGCTTGAGTATGCGGATGAGTTCTGCCCGGTCGGCCGGTGACAGGGGCGCGAGGAACTCTGCCTCGCCGTCGGCGATCAGCGCGTCGAGGCGTTTCAGGTGGCGCCGGCCCTCGTCGGTGAGGGTGATGGCGTTGCGGCGACGGTCGGCCGGGTCGTGGGCGCGCACGACCAGGCCCCGCGCGGTGAGGTCGTTGATGGTCGCCACCAGGTCGCTGCGGTAGATGCCGGTCCGGTCGCTGAGTCCCGACTGGCTGTCCGGGCCGAACTCCTCCAGCGCCGCGAGAGCGGCGTAATGCCACTTGCGCGCGTCCAGGGTCGCCAGCCGGTCCCCCACCAGCCGCTGCGCGTAGCCGGCGGCCAGGTTGAGCAGGCGGCTTGGCAGTCCCCGCAGCCGTCCGGGCACCTGCGCCTCGTCGTGGCCGTGCCAGCTTTCCATACGCCAGATCTTACCGCTTGCGTTAGTCGGACTAACAATATAACTTCGTTAGTGCGACTAACGTTAGATTCACTAACGTTTGTAAATGAGGAGGTACCGCATGTCCGCCATCACGCCCTTCCGCGTCGAGATCCCGCAGGCCGACCTGGACGACCTGCACGAGCGGCTGGACCGCGTCCGCTGGACCGACGAGTTGCCCGGCGTCGGCTGGGACCTCGGCATCCCGCTGGACCGGGTCCGCGAGCTGGCCGCCTACTGGCGCGAGAAGTTCGACTGGCGCGCCCAGGAGGCCGCGCTCAACGCCTACCCGCAGTACACCACCGAGATCGACGGCCAGAACGTGCACTTCCTGCACGTCAGGTCGGCCAACCCGGACGCGCTGCCGCTGGTGCTCACCCACGGCTGGCCCGGTTCCGTCCTGGAGTTCCTCGACGTGATCGAGCCCCTGTCGGCCGACTTCCACCTGGTCATCCCGTCCATTCCTGGCTTCGGGTTCTCCGGCCCCACCCGGTCGAAGGGCTGGGATATCCACCGGATCGCCCGCGCCTGGGCCGTCCTGATGGAGCGGCTCGGTTACCAGCGCTACGGTGCGCACGGCGGCGACTGGGGCTCCGGCATCTCCCGGGCCCTGGGCGCCGTCGCGCCCGAGCGCGTCGTCGGGGTGCACCTCACCTACCTGGTCACCCCGCCGCTCACCGCGGCCGAACACGGTGGCGGCGAGCCCGCGCTGTCCCCCTCCGACCAGGCCCGCCTAGCCAAGGTCAAGCAGCTCCAGGCGCGCCAGCCGGCCTACCAGGCGCTGCACGCCACCCGGCCGCAGACGATCTCGTACGCCCTGACCGACTCGCCGGTCGGGCTGCTCGCCTGGATCGGCGAGAAGTTCACCGAGTGGGCCGATCCCCGCTCGGCGATCACCCTCGACCAGATCCTGGCGGACGTCTCGATCTACTGGTTCACCACCACCGCCGGCTCCTCGGCCCGGCTGGCGAATGAGTCCCCGCGCGGTAAGGTGCCCTGCCCGGTGCCGGTCGGGGTCGTGGTCCTGCCGTACGACATCCTCCAGTCTGTGCGGCCGCTGGCCGAACAGGACTACGACATCGCGCGCTGGACCGAGTTCGACCGCGGTGGGCACTTCTCCGGACTCGAGGTCCCCGACCTGCTGGCCGCCGACATCCGTGCCTTCTTCCTCGAGCTCAGGTTTTCTGGTAAGCCGCAGCGCTCCGAGGGCAGCTCCTGCCGCTAGCCTGCGTGAGCATGAGCTTCGAGATGTTCGTGCAAGGCTTCGCGGACGGCGACGCTGCCCCGATGCCTTCATCGGCATTCGACGTGTTCCGTGCGCATGTCGACCGGACGTCGCCCGAGCACCACTTCTGGCACCTGCGCACACCCGACGGCGGCGAGGCTGATATCTACGCCGACGTGACGCCAGGAAGCGTCGACAGCCTCATGATCACCCGGTTCTCCGCTGGCGACCCGGTCGACCTGCTCGCCGAGTTCACCATCCTGGCCGGTGCGGTCATCCTCGCTCCGGGCGGCCCGGCCATGCTGACGGCCGAGGCCCAGCGCCAGCACCTGCCGGACGACTTTCAGTCCGATGCCATCGTCGTGCGCAACGGCGACGACATCCGGCGAGCCATCGAGAACTTCTGAGACGGCGAAACCCGCGCGCCCGCTCGGTGGGTCGGGCGCGCGGGTTCGTCTGCGAGCCGCGGATGACGGCTACCGGCCGGCGGGCTGGCCGGTAGCGCGGGGCTCGCCGTCGCAGTGGTCCATGTAGTCCATGACGGCGGTGTAGATGCCGGGGGCATACCAGGCGAGCCAGGTCAGCGCGTCGGCGAGGTCATCCCTGGTGCGGCCGAGCAGCCGCTCGGCGCCGGGGATCTCGCCGGGCAGGTGCGCCGGGCGGCCAGGGTGGGTCAGACTTGCGTTCACGATCGTCCTCCGTGCGTTCGGATGGATGGTCCAGGGTCGCGGCGGTGTTCGTGCACCGTCGCGGCCCGCCCGGGTTTCGGTAGCCGAGCTGATGAGGTTAGTGTATCGAATTTAGGTGCGAGGTAAACGTCGACACACGGTAGCACTTTGCCGAGTCGGGTATGAACAGCCACCGTTCGGCTTGGACAGTATTATTTTTCTTGACAAGAAAACTTGTCGGTGACAGCCTGGACTTATGCAGGACGTCGCCGTGATCGAGGACGCCGCCGCCGCGGAGGCCTCGCTCGATCCCATCCGGGCCCGGATTCTCGCGGAGCTGGCCGAGCCGCACACCGCGAGCACGCTCGCGACGCGCCTCGGGCTCGCCCGGCAGAAGGTCAACTACCACGTGAAGACGCTGGAGCAGCACGGACTCGTGGAGCTGGTGGAGGAGCGGCGCAAGGGCAACATGACCGAGCGCGTGGTGCGGGCGTCGGCCGCGGCCTACGTGATCTCGCCGGCGGCGCTGTCCGCGGTCGCGCCCGATCCGGCGCGGTCGCCCGACCGGCTGTCGGCGCGGTGGCTGCTCGCGCTCGCCGCGCGGCTGGTCCGGGAGACCGGCGCGCTCATCAACGGCGCGGCGCGGGCCGGCAAGCCGCTGGCCACGTTCGGGCTCGATGCCGAGGTGCGGTTCGCCCGGCCGGCCGACCGCGCCGCGTTCATCGGCGAGCTGACCGACGCGCTCGCCGTCATTGTCAGCAGGTACCACTCGGAAACCGGAAGGCCGCACCGCGTCATCGTCGCGGTGCACCCGGGCATCACCGACGATGCCGACCTGCCAGCAGAAGGAGACAAGTCATGACACACCCGTTCGAGGTCAGCGGCGAGATCACCGTGGACGCCACGCCCGCCCAGGTCTGGGAGGCGATCACTACGGGGCCGGGGGTCGACTCCTGGCTCATGGGGCGCACCGAGATCGACAGTGAGAACAAGACAAGCACGTTCGACATGTTCGGCAACACGTCGACCTCGGCCATCACGGTGTGGGAGCCGGGGCACCGGTACGCGACGCAGGAAGAGAAGAACCCGGACGGCACGTTCATGGCGTTCGAGTGGCTGATCGAGGCACGCGACGGCGGCGGCACGGTGGTGCGGTTCGTGCACAGCGGCCTGCTCGGCGAGGACTGGGAAGCGGAATACAACGGGCTGTCGGTGGGCGACCAGGCCTACCTGACCAAGCTCGCGGTTTACGTCGAGCACTTCGCGCCGCGCACGGCGAAGCTCTCGACGTTCCTGCCCGGGCCGGTCGCCAAGGACTCGTGGGCGGCGATGACCGCGGCCGTCGGGGCCGGGCCCGACGCGGCGGACGGGCAGCCGGCCCGGCTCACCGTGCCCGGCATCGAGCCAGCCGAGGGCGTCGTGGAGTTCGTCGCCCGGCCGAGTTTCGTCGGCATGCGCACCGGCGACGCGATCTACACGCTGATCCACGGCTACAACGACATGGTGTTCGCGTCCGCGCACTACTTCGACGACCGTGACCGGTCGGCCGAGACCGAGGCGTGGCAGGCCTGGCTGGGCACCCTCGCCTAAGGCCCGGGCGGAACTGTCCGCCAGCCCGGCCTTCGTCGAGTCCTTCCTCGGCGGCACGGTAGCGCGCTTACGGCCCGCAGTGCGCGGACCCAGCGGCGGCCCGGGCCAGGTCAGCCCCCAGCCGGGTGCGGGCGTACCGGATCTCGTGGCCGTGCCGGGTGCCAGTGATCAGGCCGGCGTCGCGCAGGGCGATCAGGTGCCCGGAGGTGCCGCTGGCCGACAGGCCGTGCCGCGTGGCCAGCGCGGACGTGGACGCGGGCCGGTCAAGGCCGGCCAGCAGCTGGGCACGGGTCCGGCCAAGCAGCCGGGCCAGCGCGTCCGGCGGGGCGCCTGCCGGCTGCCAGAGACGGCCGATGCCGCGGGCCGGGTACACGATCGTCGGCTGCCAGGGCTCGTCAGTGACCGCCACCACGGCCGGCCATATGTACGCGCTCGGCATCAGCACCAGCCCCCGGCCGCGCAACTCGACGAGCTGGTCGACGCCGTCGCCGACGGTCACGGTGCCGTCCTCGCCCCAGGTGATCCTGGCGTCGAGAGCCTCGAGGACTTGCCGCAGCCCGGCGTCGGCGAGCTGGCGTGACCGGTAGGCCAGGTCCGCGTCGAGCACGTCCCGGATCCGCGGCCAGAACGGCGCGACCAGCCTGTCCCACACCGCTTGCAGCTGGTCGGCGAGCAGGTCGCGGGCGCCGGCGGGGTCGGCGAGCATCGCGTCGACCGCCTCGGCGGCCGCCTTGCCGGTGAGGGTGGCGCGGCACCGCGCCAGTTCTTCCGCGACCTGGCCGGGCGGCGTCGCCCGGATCCGCGCCAGCTGGTCGGCGAACCGCGGCGCGGGCACGTCCGGCGGCGGCGTCAGGAAGTCGGGGACGTTCCCGCGCACGGGGTTGACGGCGAGCAGCGGCGTCAGGTTCAGCCTGGCGGCCTCGGCGGCCACCGCGGCGTGCCAGGACCGGTGGTAAGGGCGGCTGCGCGGGTTGATGAACATCCGGGCCGCGTGCGTCGTCTCCCAGGCCGGGGAGTAGGCGAACCGGATGCTGCCGAGATCCTGGCGCCGCGCCGCGAACGTGGTCATCGAGCCCGATGATACGCGCAGGAGCGAATCTTTTGCGTCTGCGCGCGGCCGGAAGCACAGTCGGTCTCGTGCCCGAAGCCAGCTACCGCGCGGCGCTCGCCGTGCCGGAGTTCCGCGCGCTGTTCGCCGCGGCCGCGACGGCGATCACCGCGCAGGTGGTCTCATCGGTCGTGCTGACGGTCCTGGTCTTCGACCGGACCCGGTCGCCCCTGCTTTCCGCCGCCACCTTCACGCTCGGGTTCTTGCCGTTCCTGGTCACCGGCACGGTGCTGTCCGGGGTGGTGGACCGGGTGCCGCCCCGGCGGCTGCTCGCGTCCTGCGCCTTCGGCGCGGCCGGCCTCACGGCGGTGATGGCTCTGCCGGGGATACCCGTCGCGGGGCTGTTCGCCCTGCTCGTGGGCACCGGCACGCTCAGCGGCTTCGGGAACGCGGCGCAGGCCGCGCTGGTCCGCTCGGTCGTGCCGGAGGCCGCCTACGTGCCGGCCCGGTCGCTGGTGCGGATCGCCGCGCAGGGCGCCCAGCTTGGCGGCAACCCGGTCGGCGGGCTGCTGTTCGTCACCCTCTCCGCCAGCGGCTCGTTCCTGGCCAGCGCCGCCTTGCTGGCCGTCGCCGCCGCGCTGGCGCGGTTCGGCATCCGCAGCCACCCGGCGGCCGGCCCGGCGCCCGGGGCAGCGCTGCTGCGGGACTCCCTGCACGGCGTGCGGAACGTGTTCGCGCACGCCCGGCTGCGGCGGCTGATGCTGCTCGGCTGGCTGGTGCCTGCGTTCTCGGTGGCCCCGGAGGCCCTGGCGGCACCGTACATCGCCGGCCGCGGCGGGTCGCCGGTGCTCGTCGGCTGGTGGCTGGCCGCGCTTCCGATCGGGATCATCACCGGCGACCTGATCGGCGTCACGTTCCTGTCCGCACGGCGACAGCGCCTCCTGGTGGGAGCCGCGGCGGCGGCCTCGTTCGTGCCTTACCTAGGGTTCGCCGCCACGCCCCCGATCGCCGTGGCACTGCCGCTGCTCGCGGTCTCCGGCACGGGCAGCCTGTACTCGCTTGGCCTGGACGGAATGGTGCGGCAGGTCGCGCCTGAGCACCTGTTCGCGCGGGCGATGGCGGTCAACTCGGCGGGCCTGCTCACGCTGCAGGCGCTCGGCTTCGCGTTCGCTGGAGCGCTCGGCGCCGTGGCCGGGCCGGGCGCGGCGATCGCCATCGCGGGGGTGTGCGGGATCGTCGCCGTCGCCTGCCTGCGCCCGCGCCGGGCAGGACGAAATACGTCGACTCGCCGGTCATGATCACGTTAACCTGCGGGGGTGCCTGACCTGCGTACCGATCGCCTTACCCTTCGCTCGTGGCAGGATTCCGACATCGTGCCCTGGGCGGAGATGAACGCCGATCCCGAGGTCAGGGAATTCCTCGGGGACTTGCTGACTCGTGAGCAGAGCACAGCCTCGGCGGCCCGCTTCCAGGCCCAGCTCGACGAGCGGGGCTTCGGGTTCTGGGCCGTCGAAGTGCGCGGCACCGGGGAGTTCATCGGCTTCACCGGCCTGGACCAGGTGGATGAAGGCATGCCGTTCACCGGGATTGAGATCGGCTGGCGGCTGGCCCGCTCAGCGTGGGGACACGGCTACGCCACGGAGGCCGCCCTGGCCGGCCTTGCCTTCGGCTTCCAGGTCCTCGCGCTACCCGAGATCCTGGCGGTGACGACCGCCGGGAACCTTCGCTCCCAGGCGGTGATGCGACGGATCGGCATGATCCGCGACCCCGCCGAGGACTTCGACGACCCCACTGAGCCCGAGGGGCCGCTACGCCGTAACGTGCTGTACCGGATCCGCCCGTAGACCGTCTTGGTGACCTTATCCCCAGGCGCCGGCCGGCTGGCGGGTGACGCGGTTGAGCCGGTTGAAGACGTTGGTCACGGCGATCTTGAGTACCAGGGCGGCCAGGCCCTGCTCGTCGTAGTGCCTGGCCGCCTCGTCCCAGATCTCGTCCGGGACCGGGTCGGGGCTGTCGGCCAGGCGGGTGGCGGCCTCGGCGAGGGCGAGGGCGGCGCGCTCGGCGTCGGTGAAGTAGGGGGACTCGCGCCAGGCGGCGACGGTGGCCATGCGCTCAGGGGACTGGGCGCTTTTGGCGGCGCTCGCCACGCAGGCGCTGCAGGCGTTGACCTGGCTGACCCGCAGGTGGACGATCTCCATCGTGTCGGCCGGGACGCCGCCGGAGTCGCTGGCCTTGTTCAGGGCGACGACGGCCTGCCAGGCGCCGGGGAGGACGGCCGCCGGGTTCTTCATGCGTGCTTCCACGTCACTTGCTCGCTTTCCTCGTTGGGTATCCTCGGCGGTGGGTCCGCTGCCATACGGGTGCCGCCATCGATGGAGACCGTTCCCGTGAAAGGAATGTGACGAGATGGCTGACTCCGATTCGCTTGCCCTTGAGTTCGAGGCGCTCCGGCCGCACCTGCGCGGCGTCGCCTACCGGGTGCTCGGCTCGTCCAGCGACGCCGACGACGCGGTGCAGGAGGCCTGGCTGCGGCTGAGCCGCACGGACGTGTCCGACGTGGCGAGCCTGCGCGCGTGGCTGACCACCGTCACTAGCCGGGTGGCGCTGAACATGCTCGAGTCGCGCGGCAGCCGGCGGGAGGACGTGCGCGCCGAGGCGCCGGAGACGGCGGCCGGCGGCGTTCTCGGCGGCGGGGCGGGGCCGCTTGGTCCCGAGGACGAGGCGCTGCTCGGTGACGAGGTGGGCGCCGCGCTGCAGATGGTGCTCGATGAGCTCGAGCCGCGCGAGCGGCTGGCGTTCGTGCTGCACGACTTGTTCGCGGTGCCGTTCGATGACATCGCGCCGGTGGTGGACACCACGAGCACCGCGGCGCGGCAGCTGGCGAGCCGGGCGCGGCGGCGGCTGCGCTCGACGTCGCCGCAGGCGGTGGCCGCGTCGCTGGCGGCCCGGGCGGAGCAGCAGCGCGCGGTGGTGGACGCGTTCTTCGCGGCGGCGCGGAAGGCTCAGTTCGCGACCCTGCTGCAGATACTCGACCCGGACGTGGTGATGCGCGCCGACGCGGTCGCCGCGCGGATGGGCGCGGATGGGTCGGTGACCGGCGCGGACGCGGTGGCCAGGTGGATCAACGGCCGGGCGGCGGGCGCCGTCCCGGCGACCGTCGGCGGCGAGCCCGGGGCGGCGTGGGCGGTTCACGGTAAGGTCCGCGTGGCGTTCGGCTTCACGATCGGCGGGGACGGGCGGATCACGGCGATCAACCTGATCGGGGACCCGGACGGGCTGACGGGGCTGGAGATCGAGCTGGCCCGCTAGGCGTTACCGGTCAGACGGCAGCGTCGGGTGGCTTCTCAGCTCGCTATCGACCGCTCTCATGTCAGATCCCTGCTCACAGCGTACTCGGGATTGGGCTGGACCTCGCTGCACACGCCGCACAGCCCGGCGGCGGAGACGGCTGGGACGTTGCCGGGCTGATGCTGTCCCGTCGCCTACTGTTCAGGCGGGAATGGCGCTAGCGAAACCGGGCGGGCGTGAGGATACCTACTGAGTTACCTTGTGTCCGTTCTGATGACAGTGATGGTGATCCGTGCGCGTTCGTTCCCTTGTTCTTTGCATGGCCCTCCTCCTCGGCGCGGTACTTGGCGCTGCGGGCTGCTCGTCATCCAGCGGCAAGCCGTCCATCGCACCGCCGACGGGAAAGGTGACGGTTAAGTCAGGCACCAAGGTCGTCTGCGTGATCACGCTCACCAAGAACGGCACCGGGACGTGCAAAGTGAGCACCGCGGGCTACACGCCAGGCGAGGTCACCTACACCGGCACCTACAACGGCGGGGCCAGGTACACGTCGGGGACCGCTGGCGTGAAGCTAAGGATCGTGCCACCGAAGCCGGCGGGACCGGTCGCGTCGTCGGCCGGGCCGGCCTCGACGTGAGACGGGCCTGGTGCGTCAGGCCCCGCGGGCCCGTGTCTGCCGCCGGGGCTGCGCCTGCCGTGACCCGGCCTGCCGTCGCCGGGCCGGGACCTCGCGGTCAGCGGTGTCCAGGGCGCTGCCGGCAGCCCCGTCGGGCAGTTCGACGGCGGGGGGCAGTTCGATGAGGCGCTGCCCGGCGCGGGCCTCGGCGGCCTCGACGCATTCAAGCTCGGCGTTCGTCCGCAGGATCGCGACCTCGATGGTGAATGACGCGCCCGGGTCGCCCTCGCGCTCGCGGCGCAGCGTCTGCAGGGCCTTCGCCTCTGACAGCAGCACCCGGCGCTGCACCCGGCACACCTGCCGTACCGTGTCGGGGCCGCGCAGGCTAGCGGCCAGCACCTTCTGCACGAACTCGTCGCGAAAGCCGGCGCTGCGCCGCACCGGCTCATCCAGCCACTCGGTCAGCTGGTCAAGACCGGTGTCGGTGACCTCGAGCACGCTGCGGTCAGGGCGCATGCCTTCCTGCGGTTCCACCCGTGAGGTGACGAGTCCGTCGCGCTCCATCTTGTGGATTACCTCGTAGATGTACCCTTTGTTCAGCCCGCCGTACTCTGGCCCCAGGGCAGCCTCGATCTGCCCCTTCATCTGCCAGCCGTGGCTCGGCCCGGTCTCAAGCAGGGCCAGGATCACATGCTGAAACGCCATTCCCCCACGCTACCTCACCAGTCGGTGGCCAAACCTTGCGACTCGTGGTCTTTATGCTGAACACTCAGGTTCCAGACTACCCCGGTATTACCTGGTCAGGCATGATTGGATTCGTGAGGGTATGCGGGTCGCCCGTGACTGAGCCGCCGGCCGCGACCAGCGCCGGACGCACGCCGGGTGTGGCGATCGAGCTAACTAACGTCGTCTGGCGGGCCAGCGCGGCAGGCCCTGGTGATTCCGGCGGCGCGGGCGTCAGCCTTCTGGTGCCACCCGGGCAGAGCCTGGCGTTGCGCGGACAGCCGCACGGCAGCGCGACCGACCTGCTTGACGTGATCGCCGGCCTACGGCGGCCGCGCGCCGGGGAGGTCCGGGTGGAGGGCGTCGCGGTGCACCAGCTCAGCGGGCGGGAAGCCAGCCGTTACCGGGCGGGACGCGGGCTGGTCTCGCCGCGGTTCCCGCTGCTCGCGTCGCTTCCGGTCACCGGCAACGTGCTGGCCGCGCCGTCGACCGGCCAGCCCGGCAGGCCGACGGCCGAGCGGGCACTAGAACTGCTCGAGTTCGCCGGCGTCACCCGGCTGACCGTTCCCGTGGAGCAGCTGACGGCCGAGGAACGGTGGCGGGTGATGATCGCCCGTGCGCTCATGCCGTGCCCTCGCCTGGTGCTCGCCGAGGACCCCGCGACGGAGGTCGACTCGCGAGCCGCCGACCGGGTGCTTGACGTGCTCATGGACGCGCACGCGAGGTTCGGGTTCACCCTCGTGCTCACGGCCGAGCGGCTGGCCGCGGCGGTCCGCTGCGAGCGACGGGTTTCCCTGGTGGACGGCGCCGTGGCCGAGGACGAGATCACCGGCGACGATGACGGCTGGACGCGGAGCCGCGTCGACAGAATCGGGTGACCCAGGGTGCGGCTGATGACGGGCTACCACCGCTCGGTCTGGTGGTGGATGAGCGCGACGTGCGGGGCGCTGGCCGTCGGCGTCGCCATCGCGGTCCTGGTCGTCGGCACCTCCGCCCCCGCATCGGTACAGCTCACCGGCAGCCTGCCGGGAACGGGCGCGGCGCGCTCCTACGACATCATCGTCAGCGCGGCGAATTCGGGCCGTGCGGGCGACACCGGCGGGTGGACGGCTAACCCGGCCGCACTTGACGGCCTCTCCGGCGGCATCACGCTCGCCCAGTACGAGGCCATCAGCAAGCTTCCCGGGGTGGCGGTCGCCGCCCCGCTCACCATGGTGGGCTACGTCCCGTTCACCGTGAGCGCCCCCATGACCATCCCGGCCCAGGTACGCGCCGCCACACCGACCGGGGTCACCCTCACCGTACGGCTGCGCTCGGACAACGGCCTGTCCACCGTCACCTGGGACGACGTCACCCTCGCCTACCCCACCGTCAAGCCGTCCACGCTGACGGTCAAGCTCAGCTGGACCTTCCAGCTGCCGCTTGTCGCCATCGACCCCGCCGCCGAGGCGCGGCTGCTGAACCTCAGCGGCGCCGTCAGCAGCGGGAGTTACCTCCCCGAGGCGGCCGGGCCGGGAACCGGGCCCGTGCCCATGCTCATGGCCGGCTCTCTCGCGAGTAACGAGACAGCCCAGGTCACCATCGACTCGCCGGCCGGCGCGACCGCGACCCTGACCACGGCCAGTGCCTACCAGCAGCTCGTGGGAGAGGTCACGAGCACGCCAGGAACCATTTCCGGGTACTGGACGACCGGGCCGGTGACCTACGCGCCCGCGACTGACGGCGTGCTCACGCCAGAGCCCGTCGCCGCTAACCTGGCCACCGCATGGAACGGTGCCTACCTGTGGGCCGGCCAGCCGGCCCAGGCAAGCGCGCTTGACGTCCCGTTCCGCACCCTGACCCAGCACACCGCGCTCGCGGCCGGCGCCACGGTGCGGGCCATCGGCGTCTTCGACCCGGCCAAGGTCGCCAGCGCGCCCGCCACCCCCTCCCCGTACAGCCCGGAGCTGCTGACCGGCGCGGACGAGCGGTCAAGGCAGCTGCTCGACTGGCAGCCGCTCGCGCCGGATGACGACCCGGCCGACTACGCTGGCTCGGCCGCCTCGCTCGTCGTGCCGCTGGCCGATATCGGCGCCTTCACCAGCGGCTACTCCGGGACGGCGAGCACTGGGCGGACAAGAACGGGGCCGATCGGCGTGATCCGCGTCCAGGTGGCCGGGGCGGCAGGCGACACCGCCGCGAGCGAGGACAAGATCAGCGCCGTCGCCCAGGAGATCGTCCGCGCGACCGGCCTGCGCGTCCAGCCGGTCCTCGGCACGACGGTGACCACCAGGGAGGTCGCCCTGCCGGCCGGCCTGCACGGCCGCCCGCCGCTGCTCGTCGACGAGGTCTGGTACCGCAGCGACGTCCGCACCACCGTATGGACGGGTCTCGGCGTGGACAGCATCGTGCTTGTCGAGCTGCAACTGCTCGCCGGGGAAGTGGGCATCGGCTGGGGCACCTGGCGGCTACTGCGCTCGCGTCGGCGGGAGCTCGCGACGCTCCGCGCGCTCGGCTGGCAGCGACGACAGCTAGCCGGGCGGCTGCTTGCCGAGTTCGCGCCGACCGCGGTCATCGCGGTCGCCGCGGCGGCGCTCGCGGGCTATGCCATCGGCGCGGCGCTAGCCGGCCGGCTGGAGTGGGCATGGCTGCTGCTGTGCGTTCCCGTGGTGATCGCCGCGGTCACCCCCCGGGCGCGCTGGCTGGGGCGTTGGCCGGGCGGGCGGGCGGCGCGGCCGGGACGGGACGGCCCGCCCGCGTTCCTCATCAGGAGGCAGCTGCGGCTGCGGGCCGGCTCGCGCAGGCTGTTGCGCACGCTCGTGATCGCCGGCGCGTCGCTGGCGCTCAGCCTCCAGGTAGCCGCGCGCTGGGCCTTCGCAGGTGCGGCCACCGCCTGGGCCCAGCGCCCGCTCACCGGGCTTGGCGTGCTCGTGGACGGCGCGGCGGTCCTCATCGTCGTGCTGATGGCGACGTTCACCGTCGCCGACCTGGACCTGGTGGCCCTGCGCGAACGAGCGGTCGAGGTGCGGACGCTGCGCGCGATCGGCTGGCCGGCCCTGGATCTGGCCAGGATCACCTTGCGGAACGCGGTGTGGCCCGGCCTGTCCGGTGGCCTTATCGCGGGCGGGGCCGACCTCCTGGCGGGCCTGCCCGCGTCCGGCGCCGCGCCGCTGCGGCTGACCGCACTCGTCGTCACAGCGGCCGCCTCCGGCATCGCGCTGAGCCTGCTGGCGAATGGTCTGTCCACGTATTCACTGCTTCGAGCGGAAGCCTCGAAAAATTAACTGTTCACCCGAGGTTTCTTTTGCCCCTCGTCCCAGATCGGTAATGATTGAAGCGCCTCGTTAGTCAGGTCCCTAGGTATCTGGCAACGAGGTACCAATCTGGCCTAAGAGGGGGGCCCTTTACGTGGTCAGCGAGGACCCGACTGCCCATGGGCAGTCAGCGGGCGACTCCGGGCTAGGCAGCGGAGCGCGGTCCCCGCAGTACCCTGGGGGCGCCGCGCGCCGGCCGGCCGCGCGCAGCCTCAAGTCCCGGGTGAGCGGTTCCGACCTGCTGTTCCGTTCGGTTCTGCGGTCGGGTGGCTCGGTCGCGCTTGTGCTCATGATCGGCGTGGGCTCCTTCCTCACCTTCAACGCGTGGGATGCGCTGCACAAGGCTGGCTTGTCGTTCCTGACCACCCAGGCGTGGAACGCCAACGGCGGCCAGTTCGGCATCGCCGCGGTCATCGTCGGGACCGCCCTGATCGCGCTGGTCGCGGTCGCGGTCGCGATGGTGCTCGCGACCGGCACCGCGCTGTACATCTCCGAGTACGCGCCCCGGTCACTCAAGCGCCTGCTAGTCGCGGCACTCGACCTGATGGCGGCGGTGCCGAGCGTGGTCTTCGGGCTGTGGGGCGAGCGGTTTCTGCAGGGGCAGATCCTCCCGGTGTCCCGGTGGCTCAACGACTGGTTCTACTGGTTCCCGCCCTTCCAGGTGAGCAACGTCGACCGCAGCAACCCGCTGACCTCCCTGGATACCTACTCCTCGTCGACGTTCATCGCGGGCATCGTGGTGGGGCTGATGATCACGCCGATCGCTGGCTCGGTAATGCGCGAGGCGTTCGGCCAGGCGCCGGTCGGCGAGCGCGAGGGCGCGCTCGCCCTCGGCGGCACCCGGTGGGGGATGATCAGGTCCGTCGTCCTGCCGTTCGGCCGGGGCGCCATGATCGGCGGCTTGATGCTCGGCCTCGGCCGGGCGCTCGGCGAGACGATGGCCGTGCTACTGATCATCTCGCCGGTCTACGTCATACAGCCGCACATCCTGCAGCACGGCACCAGCTCGGTCTCCAGCCTCATCGCCTCGCAGTACTCCGAGGCATCGAGCCATTTTTCGATCAGCGCCCTGATGGCGGCCGGCCTCGCGCTGTTCGTGATCACCATGCTGGTGAACTTCATCGCCGCCCAGATCGTGTCCAGGTCCCGTTCCGGCGCGCTGAGCGAGGCGTGAGCCGATGACCGCACTGGATTCCTCCTACGGGGCCGGGGCGCCGGCCGGGCCGGGTGGCACGGGCGGGCCGGGCGGGCCGGGTGGGACTGGCACAGCACCGCCGCGGACGACGGTGCCGGTGCGCAAGCCGCGGCGCCCCCCTCAGCCCCGCCCGCTGTCCCTGATCCGGCTGCCTGACGTGGTGTCGATCCTCGGCGCGTTGCTGGCCGCGGTGGCATGCACCGGGCTGCTCTGGTTTGAGCTCTCTCCGTTCTCCGGGATCATCGGCGCCGTCGTTGTCTGCTGGATCCTGTTCGTGCTCTACTACGCGGTTCTCATCTCCTTCGATGAGAACCGGATGACGGTGCGCGACCGCCTGTCGGCGGTCGTGGTGCAGTCGCTCGCGATTCTGGTCTTCGCGGCACTGGTGTTCGTGATCGTCTACACGTTCATCCAAGGCTGGTCGGCCCTGGTCCACCTCAACTTCTACACGCAGGACGGGCGGTTCGGCGGCCCGCTGAGCCCGCTGACCGAGAGCGGCGCGCTGCACGCGGTCGTCGGCACGCTGATCGAGCTGAGCATCGCGCTGGGCATTGCCCTTCCCTTCGGCCTGCTCGCCGCCGTCTTCATGAACGAGGTGCCTGGCCGCTACTCCCGGTTCATCCGGATCGTCATCGACGCGATGACCGCCATGCCGGACATCCTGGCGGGGCTGTTCGTCTACTCCGTCCTGGTACTCACCCACACCTCGGGGTCCGGGTTCGCCGCCGCGTGCGCGCTCGGCATCACCGCGCTGCCGATCATCTGCCGGGCGAGTGACGTGGTGCTGCGGCTGATGCCGGGCGGGCTGACCGAGGCCTCCTACGCCCTCGGGGCCGGCCAGTGGCGGACGGTACGGCTGGTGACGCTGCCGACGGTCCGGTCGGGGCTGGCCACCGCGGTGATCCTCGGCGCGGCGCGGGCGATCGGCGAGACCGCCCCCGTGCTGCTGACCTCCGTGGCCAGCGAGTACCTGAATTTCAGCCCCTTCGGGAAGCTGAACTCGCTGCCGCTGATGGCCTACACCTCGGTGCAGGAGCCGGAATCGGTCGAGATCGCGCGCGGCTTCGGTGCCGCCTCGCTGCTGCTCGTCCTGGTCATCCTGCTGTTCTCGCTGGCCAGGTGGATCGGCGGCCGCGGGCCCGGCCAGCTGAGCCGCGGGCAGCAGCGCAGGAGGGCGGCCGCCTCCCGGCGGGACGCCGACCGCTATATCCGTCGCGAGCGGGCGGCCATGGCAGTTACCCAGTCACAGGAGTTGCGATGAAAGCCAGGACCATCCTCAGTCACGGCCGCAGGGCCTGGCCGGGGCGGCTCCAAGTACAAGGGGGCGCGCTGCGCCGGCTGCGGTTGATCGCTCTGTGCCTGGGCCTGGCCTTCACGTTCGGCGCCGTCGAGCTCGGCGCCGTCCCGTTCGCGACGGTGCCGCCGCCGCCCGCGGCGGCGGCCACGTACGCGCCGATCACCGGGGCCGGGTCGACCTGGGCCTACCCGGCGATCCACGCCTGGATCGACAACATGAACCAGTTCGGGATCTCGGTCAACTACCAGCCGAACGGATCGAGCTCCGGCCGGACCTTTTTCGCCGGCGGCCAGGCCGACTGGGCCGCGTCCGAGATCCCCTACGGTGTCGTCGACGGGGCCAACTCCGACTCGCCGCCGTCGCGCGGCTTCGTGTACATGCCCGACGTGGCCGGCGGCACGACGCTCATGTACAACCTGCAGATCAACGGCCAGCGGGTGACGAACCTGCGGCTGTCGGGCAAGACCGTCGCCGACATCTTCACCAACAAGGTCACCTTCTGGGACGACCCGGAGATCAAGGCCGACAACCCCCAGCTGACCCTGCCGCACCAGGGGATCGTCCCGGTGGTCCGCTCGGACGGCTCGGGCGCCACCGCGGACTTCACCCAGTGGATGCTCGCCACCAACCCCTCGGAGTGGCAGGCGTACTGCGCGGCGGTTGGCCGGAGCCCGTGCACCCAGACCTCGACGTACCCGGTTCAGGGCGGAACGGCCATGATCGGCCAGCCCGGCGACCCAGGCGTCGCCACCTACGTGGCGCAGGCCTCGTCGAACGGGGCGATCGGCTACGTGGAGTACTCCTGGGCGCTGCAGGAGGGCTTCCCGGTCGCGAAGCTGCTCAACGCGGCCGGCTACTACACCCTGCCGTCCCCCGGCCACGTCGCTGTCTCGCTCCTCCAGGACCAGGTCAACACCGACGCGAGCAATCCGTCCACGTACCTGACGCAGAACCTGTCGGGCGTCTACACCAACCCCGACCCGCGCAACTACGAGCTGTCCGCGTACTCGTACTTCATTCTGCCGACCGACCTGACCGATGGCATGACGACCACCAAGGGAAACACGATCGGCACGTTCGGTCAGTACGCGCTCTGCCTCGGCCAGTCGCAGGTGGACGTGCTCGGCTACTCCGCGCTGCCGATCAACCTGGTCCAAGACGGCTTCAACCAGCTGGCGAAGATTCCCGGGTACACGGCGAGCTCCACCCCCATCTCCACGTGCAACAACCCGACGTTCTCCACCAACGGCACCAACACCCTCGCCGATAACGACCCGCAGCCGCTGGCCTGCGACAAGCAGGGCACCACCCAGTGCGCGGAAGGGGTAGCGGAGCCCACGGAAGCCGGTGCGCAGACCGGCTCAAGCGGAGCGGGCAGCGGGACGACCGGCGGTACCACCACCTCCACGGGCACCACCGGCTCGACGGGCACCACCGGCTCGACGGGCACCACCGGCTCGACGGGCACCACCGGCTCGACGAGTTCCACCGGCTCGACGAGTTCCACCGGCTCGACCGGCAGCACCGGCTCGACCGGCACGACCGGGAGCAGTGCCACGCACGGAGCGACGTCCGGCGCTACCGGGACCACTGGCACCGGGGCGAACTGTGACGCGAACACCGGAATCTGCTCCACGCCCAGCGGGTCGACGGCCGGCACTTCCGGTACCACCGGCACTCCCGGTGCTTCTGGCACTTCTGCCACTTCTGGTAGCACCGGCAGCACCGGTACCTCGGGCGGCGGCGAGATCGCCGCTGGAGTTACGGGCTCGCAAGGTTCCGGCCAGTCGGCGAACGACACCCCGATCACGCTCGCGGGGAGCAATGACAGCGGCCTCGAGGTGACGCTGATGGCCCTCGCGGCCGGCATGATGTTCCTGCTCAGCGTGGTGCCGCCGCTGCTCGCACAGGCGGGCAAGCGCAGTCGGCAGCGGCGCGGGATCGACGAGTTCTACGACGACAACGACTGGCCGGGGGACCGCCGATGATCGCGTACCGGCGCCGCCGCCACCGGAGCCTGCTGACCGCCACGTCGTGGGGCAGCGCGCTCACCGCCGCCTTGGCGCTCATCGGCCTCGTGGTGATCACCGGCGCGCCCGGCTCGCCTCGGGTTGCGTTGCGAGCCGACAGCTACAACCAGATGACCGGGATCGGCTCGACGGCCTCCGCCGTCACCGTGAACTGGACCAGCGGGCTGCTTGACTCGACCAACACCCCGATTACCAGCACGACGGCGGGCACGGACGGCGGCCCTGAGCTGAACCCGAACTCGGCCCGGGCGGCGGGCAGCGGATCGTTGTCCTTCTACGACAACGACTTCAAGAGCCTGCAGGTGACGGTCAGCCAGACGCAGAACATCACGCAGCAGGGCATCACCGTCAGCTGGACCGGTGCGCCGGCCTCGGTCCCCGCCGACCCATTCGGCGACTTCATGCAGATGATGGAGTGCTACGGCGACTCCGCCTCCGGCCCGAGCCCGGAGGGCTGCGAGTACGGCAGCCCGGGCATGCTGGGTACCCAAATCCAGAACCTGTCGATCACTAGCCGCGTCGGCTCCCTGTGCGTAGCTGGTTCGGCCCCGAACGCCGGCTCGCCTCCGTTCGCTTTGAATGGAGGAGGACCGGCGCAAGGCTGTGACCCCAATGAGCCGACCGCCGACACACTGACGCACTGCGACCCCAGCACCGGATCCCCTGATACGTGCGCGGCTGGAGACTACACCGTGCCCTTTGTGCCGGCCGACGACACGACGCATCCGCTCTGGGGAACAGGATCGACGGGCACGGGGACGGGCACGCTGTTCAACCAGTTTGACACCAACGAGGTGCAGGCGGCGTACAGCGATGGCAACGGGAACGGCACTCGCCAGTTCGAGACGCTGACGGCGACCCAGGCACCCGGCCTCGGGTGCGGTGAGGCGGAGAGCAACGGCCAGACCCGCAGCTGCTGGCTCGTCATCGTGCCCCGTGGCAGTTATGAGCCGAACGGCTTCAAGTCGAGCACCTCGGTGCCGCTCTTCTCTTCGCCGCTGAGCGCGGACAACTGGGCGCAGCGGATCCAGATCCATCTCGGCTACGCGCCGCTGGCCGCCAACTGCCCGCCGACCGTCCTGCCCAACGCGATGGTCGGCACCCAGGTGGCCTTCCGGGCCGTGACCTCCTGGCAGTCGGCTCTCAACCAGGCCGCCAGCTGCGCCAAGGTTTATTCCTACACGGCGACGACGGAGAACGAGGCCACGACCGACCTCATCGGCGCGAGCGGCGGCGGGTCGGCGGGGCTAGCGTTCACCACGGTCCCCATCGGCAGCGAGGCCACCAGAGACGGCCTGACGACCCCCACCTTGCCGACGATCTTGTACGCGCCGGTGGCGGTCACGGCCCTTGGCTTCGGCTTCAACATCAACCTGGTCAACGGCGGCCAGGTAACCACTCCGGTGAATATCACTCCCTCGCTGCTCGCCAAGGCACTCACCCAGGTGTACAAGCCTGACCTGCCCGACAACTCTCCGGGCCCGGCGTGGGTACAGGGGAACCCGACGGGCTGGGTGAAGGACCCGACGTTCCAGGCGCTCAATTCGGAAATTTCTGATCCAAATAACGGAGCTCCGGACTTCCCGCTGATCACCGGCGACCACTCGGGTGTCAACCAGCAGCTCTGGCAGTGGGTCCAGTCAGACTCGGCCACCGCCACCTGGCTCGACGGCGGGACAGATCCCAACAACCCGGTGACTCCCGATCCCGGCTACGTCGCACTCAACCTGGGCAAGTCGCCCGCGTCCGACAATTTCGACGAGGCCTACGCCGGCACGCTCACCTGCGCCGTGGCCGTGGGCATCACCGCGACCTCGCAGCCAACCCCAGACAACTGCAACGGCCCCCTAGACCCCAATCCCGTACCACCGAACACGCTGCAACCACAGTCGTGCACTGTTCCCCAAGGGGACACGCCTAATCCAAAGTCAAAAGCGTGTGACGTCCTGAACAGCGAGGACCTGCTGCCGGTCGAGAACAACTTCGACCAGGCCGCCGCGGTGGTCCTGTCGGGGGTTGACCCGTCAAACACCAGGCAGTGGGTTGGCCAAAACAAGGGACCGGACGGCACCGACGGATGGTGGAACTCGGTCGGCACCGAGTTGCCCGGTCACACGTTCATGTGGGCCGTGAACGACATGCCCGACCTGGCGGCCTACGGGCTGATCTCAGCCGCACTGTGCCTCCCCGCGGCCACGGCTGCCACGACCAGTACGGCCTGCGTTCAGCCGAGCACCGCCAGCGTGACCACGGCGCTTAACTCAGCCACCGCCGACAGCGCCGGCCTGCTCGAGGTCAACCCGGCCACGGTGCCGGCCGGCGGGTACCCGCTGACCGATGTCGTCTACGCGGCCGTGCCGACCAACCAGTCGGCCTCCCTGCTCACCGACTACGCGAACTTTATCTCCTACGCCGCCGGGCAGGGCCAGACCGCCGGGACCGCCCCCGGTGACCTGCCGCCCGGCTACCTGCCGCTCCCGGCCAGCCTGCAGACCCAGGCCCAGTCCGTCGTCACGCAACTGAAGGCCCTCGCGGCGGCGAGCGCCTCGCCCACCGCGAGTCCGACCGCCTCCGCGACCTCGAGCGCGACGACCACCCAGACCACCTCGACCGGCGGAAGCACCACCACCGGCGGAAGCACCACCACCACGGGCGGAAGCACCACCACCACGGGCGGAAGCACCACCGCCGGCGGAAGCACCACCACCGGCGGGACCACCACCACCGGCGGGACCACCACCACCGGCGGGACCACCACGACGGGCGGGACCAGCACCGGCGGCACCCCGACAACCGGCGCGACCGCGACCCGGTCGGCCGCTACCGCAACCTGCACCCCGGCCGCAGCCGCGAGCGCATCCCCGTCCCACACCGCGGCCGACACCGCGCCGCCGGCCAGCACCGGCTGTGCTTCCCCCACGCCGCAGGCCTTCGATGTCCTCCCCGGCACGGCGCAGGCCGCCGCCGCCGGGACGACGCCGGCCACCACGGTGGGATC
>Ga0265338_10001832_pt1 | contig 33333 bp, 42 predicted proteins | sample 42126metaG_FD_193579 | JGI IMG/M metagenome (GOLD analysis project Ga0265338, IMG submission 193579) | Rhizosphere microbial communities from Carex aquatilis grown in University of Washington, Seatle, WA, United States - 4-21-26 metaG | ecosystem: Host-associated > Plants > Roots > Rhizosphere...
TGTCGATAGCCGCGATCCACACCGCGTTACCGAGCGCGGTGGGGAGCATCCGCGCGAACATCTTCACGATGTTCTCCCAGACGATCGTTCCTGACGTCTGGCCGGATTCCTTGTTCACCGTGGCAACGGCCGGGCAGTTCACGAAACCGAGAGGCTCCCCAGTGCCGGTTCCCTGCATGAACGCGTAATCCTCGTAGAACGCGATGGCCTTCGGGAACACCTGGTCGAAGAAGCTTGAGAACGCGACCGCGTCGGCGAGCAGCTCGTTGGGGATCTCCGCGTAACCGGTCAGCTTCTTCGCGTCGAGGACCACCCGGCCGAACGACGCCTGCGACTCGGTGAGCGCCGCGCCTTCCTCAGTCCAGTAGCAGACGATGCCACCGAACACGCTGGACACGTTCGACGTCGAGTCGATCATCGGGATGGGCACCCGGAGGGTTTCCATCGGGATGACCTGCGCCCGTGGCCGCACAATCGACGACTCAAGGGCCCACTGGAGGATGTCCGAGCGGAGGGTTTCCGGGATCAGGAAACCACCGTCAGCGGGGACCTCGGAACTGAACGAGTTCTGGATCTTCCGCAGCCGGTCCACCTTGCCGCGCAGCTCGTCCGCGTTGCGGAGGGTCTGCGAGTGATGCCAGATCGCCTGGAAGTACTCGGCGGTCCCGTTGAACTCGCTGTCAATCTGGGCACCAGGCGCAGCCTTGTTGTACGCGGCGCCACGGCCACCGGAGACACCGTTGCCGATGACCGGCTTCCCGGCCCGCAGGCTAACCGGCGGGGTGCTCACCGCGCCGTTCTCCTTGAGCCACTCGGCGAGAATCACCTGGGTCTGCTCACGGACCTGCTTCAGCGCCTCGTCGTCCTTGTTCAGGAAGTTAGTGGCGTACGCGCCGAAAAACTCCTTCATGGAGTCCTTGTCAGCGAACACCTCTTTCATGCGGGCGGTGTCGCCGATCATGTCCTCAAGCTCGTCGGGAGCCGTGGGGATTACTACCTTGCTCATCCTGCTGTCGCCTCCCTAAGAGCCGATCGGAATACGTCGGGATCCCACGCGAACAAATCGTCAGCGGGGGGGCTGGCTGGTTCCCCGGATGGCGGGGCGCCCTCTGGTTTCCTGGCACCGAAGATGGACAGGTCCCAGGAGTTCTCAGGGACGGCTTTAGCGCCCTGGACTTCGTCGGCGAGACCGGCGGCAACGGTTTCCTCCGCTGACAGCCACGTTTCGGCGCGCATCTGCTCACGCCAGTGCCCCGCAGGCTTACCGGTGCGGTCCGCGTAAATGCTCGCGATGTTGTCACTGGTCTTATCGAGGAGCTTCGCGGTTTCGAGCATGTCGGCCGCGTTGCCGACGCACAGGCCGAATCCGTCGTGGATCATCATTGTCGAGTTGCGGGCCATGATGACCTTGCCGCCTGCCATCGCGATAACCGACCCGATCGACGCGGCGAGGGAATCAACAATGACGGTCACGTCACCGCGCTGCTTCAGGCTGTTGTAAATCGCGATGCCGTCGAAAACCTCGCCGCCGGGCGTGTTCAGGTGCAGCTCAATGGGCCCGGTGATCGCGGCCAGGTCCTTGATGAAGTCCTGGGCGGTCACCCCGAAGTAGCCGATCTCGTCGTAGATCATGACCTGTGCGGGGCCGTTGTCGCGGTTCTCGATGCGGTACCAGTCATTGCGGCCCTGGCGCAGGTTCACGATCTGCCGGGCGGTCCGGACACGGTTCATCGGGCACCTACCTTGTGGCCGTTCTGGTGGCCGTTCAGGCCGTAGCGGAGGGACCGGATCATCTGGTTGACCGCGTCGTCCGCCGGGGCCGCTGCGCCGTCCTCAGCGTCGGCAGGAGGCTTAGGTGCCACGGGAGCTGGCGGCGGCGCGGGGGCCTTGAATGACATGGCGGGCAGCCCGACGACCTCAAGGACATCGGCGGGGTCAAAACCGGCACCGACGAGAAGCTGCGCCGCTGCGGATTTCGCCGTGAGTTCCGCCGCGTCCTGTTCCCGGTTCGTCGGGACCGGTGTCACATAGTCGAATTCGACAGCCGCGCCCGTGGTCCCGAACATCGGCAGGAACTGCTCATTGAGCGCTGTTTTCCACCGGTCCAGGCGCGGGATAACCTGCCATGCGGCGAAAACTTCCTCACCGGTCTGCGCGTTGGCCCGGTTGACATCATCTGACACGCCGAGCATCACTTTGTGGATGCCGAAAACCTCGCGTATGACATCGCGGCCGAGTTCCCGGAGCGCGGTGAAATCCATGTCGCGCATCGACATCTGGTTCGGCACCCACGTCATGCCGCCTTCGAGGACAGCGACCCGGTGCGCCCGCGACACGCCGCGGTGTGTTTCCCGCCACCGGTTCGTAAGCGCGTTCCACTCGTCATCGTCGAGGGAATGGTCAACCTGGATAACCCCGGCAGGCTGTGCGCTGTTGATGAAGAAATTGCGGTTCCACTCGGCGCTGTACCGGGACGCGTCAACGTCAACGAGGATTGCCTGAATCGGGCCGAGGCCACGGTAAGGGTCCAGCGGGTTCGGGTACCTGACCTGGATGACCTCGTTAACTTCGAGAGGCACCTTTTCCCGGTCCGGGCCCGTGTAGACATAGCCCTTCAGGTACGACGCGGCGTCCGGGACTGGTTCCATCCGGTCCGCCCGCACCGGCCAGATACCAGTCGGGAACGACGCGCGGGAATCCCGCTCAATGACCCACCACGATTCGCCGGTCAGGTCAAGGGATTGCTGGCCGATTTCCATCAGGCCGGGCTGTGAGAAGAAACTGTTCGGCCGGTTCAGCACCGACAGCGCCTGGTGCTGAAGCACTTCCGTCCGCTGGTCCGACCCAACGTCCGTCGTCGCATACCTGACCCGGCGGTCCTGGTTTTTCCGGTACAACCGCCACTCGACCCGCGACACTGCGTTAGACAGCAGCGAAACGCACTGCCACACGGTGCCGACCGAGCCGAACGACCGCATGTACATTTCCTGGTCGTTCTGGCCGGGGAACAGCGGCACCCGTTCCATGGACGGGCTGGCGTACCGCACGGGCGGCGCCTGGCCGAGAATCCTGCCGATGAGGCTCCGGGTCACACGCCCCCGGTGAAGTGCCAGTCAAGGACCAGCAGCGACAGGCCGGTGACGATCAGCCCGGCCACGGCCGAGGCCAGGAAGCACCCTGCGTCGATAACCGCGAGGCCGGCGATGGTCAGCGCACCGCCGGCCGCGCGGCGGCTGAGGGGACCTGCGGCGCGGCCGGCGCGTGCGACAGCATCCACCAGGGCAGCAGCCAACGGCCGGCCAGGCCGGTGCCCAGTTGGCGCAGCTACAGCGACATAGCCCCCACGTATGGATGCGGCCGGATTCATAGATCCGGTCTATCCTTCAGATTACAGGCACATAACGGCCTTGTCACGTCAAGGTCACGGTTACGACACGCCGAGGGGGCATCTGACCGAGCCGCCGCGTCTCCGGGATGCCCGCGAACTCCTCGCCCCGGCGATCGAGGAAACCATCGACGCCCTGATGGACAAAGGACTTGGCCCCGAAGACGCCGCCGCAGTCAAACTCGCCCGGCGCTACGCCGACGTCATCGACACCCACAAAGACCAGGCATGGGCAATCCGGTGGATCGGCCCGCTGCTACTCGACGTCCTCGAATCCCTCGGCGCAACCCCCGCAGTAAGGGCGAAGCAGAAGGGGGGTCCAGTGCCGAATGGCGAAAACCGCCTCCAAGCGCTCCGCGCAGCTCGTCGGGCATGAACACCCCCGCCTGTTCACCCCCCCGCTGCGGCCCCTTAACCGCAAAACCAGCCGGGGATACGAGGTCGCCGAATTCGCGGAACTCATCGGTGAGCCGCTGCTGCCATGGCAGCGGTGGGCCGCGATACACGCAATGGAACTCAAACCCGGCGGCGGCTACCGGTTCCGCGTCGTCCTCATTCTCGTCGCAAGGCAGAACGGTAAGTCGCAACTCAAGCGCACCGTCTCCCTATGGCGCCTGTACATGGACGGTGCCCGCCTGGTACTCGGCTGCGCCCAGGACGTATCCCTTGCCCGTGAGCAGTGGAGCATGGCACTCGAAACCATCCACGCCTGCCCCGACCTGTCCGCCGAACTCGACCAGGTCCGCCGCGTCAACGGCGACGAATGGTGGAAGCTCGCCGGAGGCGGCCGGTACAAGATCGCGGCCTCCAACCGGCGGGCCGGCCGCGGACTGTCCATCGACGAACTCAACATCGACGAGCTGCGCGAGCAACGATCCTGGGACGCCTGGTCCGCTCTCTCCAAAACCACGATGGCCAGGGCCGACGCGCAGACCTGGTGCATGTCCAACGCGGGCGACGACGAATCCGTCGTCCTCAACCAGCTCCGCGACGCCGCACTGTCCGGCCGCGACCCGTCCATCGGCCTGTTCGAGTGGTCCGCCGAAGACGGCTGCGAACTCGACGACCCCGCCGCGTGGCAGCAAGCCAACCCCGGCCTCGGCCACACCGTCAGCGAAACCGCGATCCGCTCCGCGCTCGGCACCGACCCCCCCAACGTGTTCCGCACCGAAGTCCTGTGCCAGCGCGTAGACCAGCTCGACGGCGCGATCGACCTTGCGGCCTGGAAAGCGTGCGCCGACGCGGCAGGGACGATGTCAGGGCTGCGGGACCGCCTCGCAGTGTGCTTCGACGTCGCCCCCGACGGGCGGCACGCCACGCTCGCCGCAGCAGCGATGCTCGACGACGGCCGGGTCCGCACCGAAATCATCCGCGCATGGAAAACGACCGACGAGGCACGCGGGGAACTCCCCGCCCTGCTCGACCGGATCAAGCCGGCGGCAATCGCCTGGTATCCGACCGGTCCAGGGGCAGCATTCGCGCCCATGCTCCGGGCCCGGCACACCTCCGTGGAGCTAACCGGCGGCAAAGTCGCCGAAGCCTGCCAGGGCCTAGCCGACCTCGCACAAGCCCGGCAAGTCGTCCACGCCGCCGACCCGCTCCTAGACGCCCACGTAAGCGGTGCACAGAAACTCAGCGCCGCCGACGGCTGGCGGTTTACCCGCAGAGGAGGCGGCCACGTTGACGCCGCCTACGCAGCGGCCGGGGCGGTCTACGTGGCGCTGACAATGCCGCCTGCTAAGCGTGCACGCATCCGCATGCTCGTGGCCTGAACACGGAGGGTGACCAGCCCGGATGGTCACCCGGCACCCTCCGCACACGGGGAGGGAAAAACACCGGCGGCGGCTGTGGGCCCGTTGCACTTCGCTGGACTTTTACCCCCCCTACGGAGCGTGACGACGCTGTGTGACGGGTGGCAGGGAGTGCCAGGCATGGTCGGAGTTCCTACCCCCCATGTGGGGTCTTCCATTACCAGTTGGTTCGTGGCCTGGGTTCAGGATCGTGTTGTGCGTAGTGTGCACGGGATTCGGCTGATGTTTTGACTGCGTGGCAGACACGGCAGATGGCTTGCAGGATGGTGTGTTCTGGGTCGTTGGCGATGCCTATGACGTGGTCGGCTGTGTTGGCTTTGCCGAGGCATCCTGGCCCGTTTACTTCGCATTGGTAGCGTGCGCGTTGCAGTGCTGCTTTGCGTGCTCGTTTCCATGCGGGCGCGTCATATGCGGGGTTGTGTCCTTGCCAAGGCACATGCCTCCTGTTGTGCAGAACGACCCGTCACAAGATGGCTTGTGACGGGTCGTTCTGTGGATACCCCTTGTTCATGGTATCGGGTTCAGGGCAGGATTCCGCCTCGCCATGGGACGGGGTTCTGTGCGTGGTCTTCGGTGATGATGTCGCCGAGTTCGGTGTGGGTTTCTGCGGTGTGGGTTTTGCCGTTGTCGAGGCGGCGTGCGTACCAGGTGCTGCGTTCGTAGTAGATGCGGTAGAAGTCGCTCCACCGGTCGCGGAGCTGGCCGAGCCTGCGGTGCAGGACGATGACGGGGTCATTCTCGGGGTCGGGGTCAATGCCGGTCTGGGTGTCCATGGCGATATCAAATCATGCTGTGGCATACCGTGGCACCCCTGAGGGTGACTTGATCTTCGCAGGTCAGGCCTCCGTAGCGTGTATGCCGTGGTAGAGCGTGGTACGCCTGTGCCCCCGTCGCGGCAGATAGCGGGGTTCCTGCGTGCCCGGATCGTGTCGGGTGAGCTGGGGCCTGGTTCGCCGTTGCCGTCGATCGTGTCGTTGTCGCAGGAGTACGGGGTGGCGACGAACACCGTGAGGAAGGCTCTGCGGGTCCTGCGTGATGAGGGCCTGATTGAGTCTGTGCCTGGTTACGGGACGTTCGTCGCCGCCCGCTGATGGCGTGTTACGACCGTTCGTAGAAGATGCTGAATAGCAGGAGTACTGCTACTACGAATTTGAGGTCTGCCGGGATGTTGTGGAGGAAGCAGAGCAGGAGGACGACCCAGACCGCGTCCACGAGCGCGCGGAGAATTTTCATGCTGGTTACCACCATCCGTAGAAGATGCTGAGGAGCAGGAGTACTGCTACTACGAATGCGCCGACTACCGCTGTGGCTACGACGCAGCCGAAGACGGCGGGGCCGAGTCCGTCGTCGTCTCTCATGAGGTGATGAACCGGATCGCGAGTCCTGCGCCGCTGGTTCCTATGGCTAGGCCGAGGATCGCGTATAGGACGTTCATGCTGCTGCCTCCGTGGTTGTGTAGCCCTTCCGGGCGCATTTCGTGCAGTTCCACTGCCCGGACGCCGGGTCAGCGACCGAGTGTTTCGGGCAGATCGGGTCTTTGCAGTGCTGGCATGTTGTCCATGCGGCGGATGGGAACCGTTTGGGTCCTCCGCAGCGTGCGCAGTGGTGGAGGCGGCCCATAACGCGGCCATCTTCCGCGCGGCGGATTTGCGCTGGTTGACGCGGCTGCGGATCGCGTGGGCGTATTCCCAGCCGGGGCCGCGTCGTCCGCCTGCGTGGCTGTAGTGGCCGCGTGGGGTTTCCCAGTCGAACCAGAGTTCGCGGGCGTGGATGCGGGCGAACATGAGCCTTGCGGCGTAGGTGGAGTAGATGAGGCCGAGTTCGCGGGCTGCGGCTGGAATGTCACCGTTGTGCTGGGCGAAAACTTGCAGGGTTTCCTGGTCGCGTTCGCTGAGCGCCCAGTACACCTGTTCCGTTGCGAGCCGTTCGTCTACGGGGTCGGCTGGGGATGTGTCCGGGTGGTTTCCTGGTCCCCAGTAGACGGCGAACCGGTGACCTGTGCGCGTGGTCGGGTATATGCCATGGTGGCGTTTTTCGGCTTCGGCTGCGGCGTTGATTTCTTTGATGCCAGCGTTGATGAGGTCCAGGCGCGCGGGCGGGAGAATCGCTTCGGCGAGGAGCATGATGATGCCGTCGATGGCTTGCTGGTGACGGTCCTCGAATGGGAACAGCCTGGTGGATGTGATTCTTGCCGCGAGCGTGGCTACGTCTTCGACGCCTGCCCAGGTGTACCCCCATGGCAGGCGGTTATTGAGGGTTTCCCTCACATGCCTCCGGTTGGAGTGGCTGCGGTGAGCCATTGGAACGTTGGGATTTGCTCATCTGTGAGGGGGCGTCCAGGTGAGTATCGGAGTGGTTTCCATCCTGGCCGGGTGGCCAGGGTTTGCTCTGCGATCCTTTCGGCTCTGGTGTTTATCCAGGGTTGGAGTTCCGCGAGGTGCCTTGGACAGAAAGGCGGGGCGGTGTCTTCGGGGTGACCGAGGCATTGGCCGGTGTCGGTGTGCCAGCGGCAGCGGTCAGGCATGTGCCTCCTCGGTGGTGTGCTGGGTGTAGTCGAGGTCGATGAGGCATGCGGCGTGTATCCATCTGGCGTAGGTGGTGTCGCGTTTCGCGATGAGCTGGCCGACGTTGACGAGCCGGTGGCAGGCAGGGCAGGTGCCTGTCTTGCGGGCTTTCATTACCCGGGTCACATGCCTCCGTGGCGGTATCGCACTGCGGTGATCGCTGTCAGCGGTCCGGCGATCATGTCGCCGTGTTCAGTTCGGAAGCTGAATCCGATCGCGCAGACTCCGGAGTTACCGCCGCCGTGGAGGAGTTCAAAGGCGTGACGTCGGCGCGCTTCGCCGGTTGGGTACCAGATGAATTCGTAGCTGTCGAGCGCAAACGATGTTTTCGCCACGGTGTACCAGTGCCCCGTGATCAGCACTTCGGACACGTGGTCGATGTCGATAGCAAGGCTCATTGGTTACACACCTCCGTGTTGGCGGATCAGTCCGAGTTTCACTGCCATGTAAGCCCTATTGCCAAAGGTGTTGTTGCACTGGTCGTAAAGGTCGTGCTTGTCCACGCAGCGGGCGCAGATAACGCGGCGCAGCACCCCCGCGAGCATCCAGTGCGTTGCGGTGCTGCCTATGCAACGCCCGCAGAGAGCGCAGTCGAGCGGCGGAATAGATGTCACAGCTTGACCCCCTTGCGGCGCAGAACGATACTCGGACGCCCGGCACCTGTGTGCTGGCCGGGGCCGCGTTCGTAACCGGATGCGAGCAGGACGCCGATGGTCTGCTCGACCTCGTCGCGGGGCGGGTTGCCGAGGACTCTGAACACTTCCGACCTGTTGAGCCCTTTACTGCCAGCGGTATCTACGGCGGCGGCGAGACGCGCAGCTTTCCCTGTTGCCTGGGTAGTGGCACCGAGGAGGAACCTGGCTGAGTCTGCGCTGTACCGTATGACCGCAGCAGCTGACACGAGATCCGACTTGCTGGCGCAGTCGCGACCGTCCAGCACGGCATACAGGGCAGCTATACGTCGGCACATGGGCTGGACGCGGGAAGCGAAATCGGCCCACCTTTCGTCCGTATTCATGCCTTCGATAAGGCTGTCGTACAGCTCGTATGTCCATACGTCGGCGGCTTCGGCGGTGAGGCCGACTTCGCCGACGTGGCGGGCTGCCGCAAGCGCGCGGCCTAGGCGGTCGCCCAGATCCGCGACAACAGCGGCGGGGATAGGCGCAGGCAGCGGAAGGGACCGTGCGTGTTCGACGTAGCAGATCAGGTACCGGTTGTACGTGCCGCCTGCCTCGTCAGCGTCCGACAGGCGGCGCAGGAACTCCCTTGGTGAGATGTGAGCGTGGACGCTTACGTGGGCGCCCGTTGCGACGACTGGTGTTTTCGTGATGCAGGAGACGCGATCCTCGCCGTCCCAGAGCTGGCGCAGGACCTGAAACAAGATGCTTCCCTCACGGCCGGCCCGGGCCATTGTGGCACCGAACTCGGATTCGACAAAGAGGGCCCGGTTACTCCTGGCTGGCTCCTGTGCCTCGATTTCTCTGTCCGTGAGGTCGCGGACGGATTCAAGGACGCCTTCACCGCTGCTCATGCCGCTGGTCACGATGTTGGCAAACTCTGGGTCGGCGCGGCGCAGGAAAACCCATGCTGCGGATTTCGCCTGCCCTTTCGCGCCGAGAGCCGTCCGGCCGACGAGCATGCTCCAGATCAGGAGCGGGTGGCGGTCGTTGCCGACCTGGACGTGGGGGCCGCGGTTGACGAGCGCACCGCAGCCGGTCAGCAGCGCGGCGAGGATGCCGACTGGTGCCGCTTCGGTGGACTCATGAGTGGCGTCGACGATCTCGCCGAGGATGCCGGCGAACATGGCCGGGTCGGCTGCTGGCGGTGCGGTCTGCGGGGGGGTCGCGGTGTCCTTAACACTCACACGACCTTCTTTCCTGGGTAGTCACCTGGCCGTGGCTTGCCGAAGTCTTCGCGGAGGCCGTTCCAGGTGATCAGGTGCTGCCGCAGGTCCGTGACGATGCCGTGCTGTGCCGCCTTGACGGTGAGCACGCCGTCTGTGAATCCGCGTTCGTATTCGCCTTCCACGGATGCCCGCCCACGTTCGTAGGCGGCTGCCTCGGCTGCCCGGAGCCACGCGGACCACTGGTCGCGTTCGTCGCTGAGGGCCAGGAAATCGCCTGTGACCTGCGCTGCTGTGCGCAGCGCTGAGATGTCAGCGCCTTGTGTTATCGTCGTCATCGAGGTTCGTGCCCTTCACGTTCGGTGTCGCTTGAAGGGTTGGTCCCGGGTCGCTCGCGTGGTCGCACACTGCGTGGGTGGCCCGGGACGTGCTTTTTCTGCCGCTTTCGCGGAGTCATGCGCTAGCTGCTGGCCTGTCCGCGTGCTCGTCGAGCCATGCGCGGAGGTCGTCTTCCAGGTACCGGCGTGCGCCGCCGACTTTGATGCTGCGTGGTGGCAGGCCGCCGCCGGGGACGCCTCCTTGGGCGTTCCACTTCCGGAGGGTCTGGTAGGAAACGCCGATGTATGTGGCGGCTTCCCGGCTCGACATAGTGCCCGTGCCCATAGCTACCTCTGCTTCTTCTTGTAGCCCCGGCGGTTCCATCTGGTCGCCATCTGGGCTTGTTCGGTGTCGATCTGTAGCCGACTTTAGGGGCTAGTGGTTCTGGTGTCAAACAGGACCCCGGAAATTAGTTACGGTTACGGCATGAAACCAGGCGAGGCAGCTCAGCAGGCCAGTGATGTTGCTGGTGAACGCATCCGGATAGCCCGTGAGAGACGGGGCTGGTCGCAGGCGCAGCTAGCGGCAGCATGCGCGACGGCTGGTGCGCCAGAGCTAACCAAGCAAGTGGTCGGCACGATCGAGCGCGGGCGGCGCAGTAAGGACGGCACCAGAACCCGGCTGCTCACCGTGGAGGAGGTGATCGCGTTCGCGGCCGCGCTGGCCGTTCCGCCGGTGTGGCTGCTCACCCCGCTGCATCAGCGGACTTCGGTGAAGGTGACCGAGACGAGGGATGCGCTTGCCCCGTACGCGCTTGAGTGGTTCATCGCCGACGAGGTCGCGCCGCCGTGGAACCCGGGCGCTGCTGATCTCAGGTCGTGGCGTGACGCGCGGGCCGACGTGATCCTGGTCCGTGCTTACATGCGGGCGGTTGCGAACATCCGGGACCTGATGCGGGCCAGCGCGGGTGTGCGCGCTGCCGTGGGGGCTAAGGCGGTCGAGCGGCTAGAGGCTGCGGAGGCGGCGTTGTGGGCGCGGAGCCTGGTGCCGGCGGAGCTGCCCGGCGATGTGGCCGACCAGGCCGCCGCGTGGAGCGCGAACGTCAGCGCTGAATAAATTCGGAATAAATTCGGAATTGATTCGGAGGGTGCTGGGACATGTTTTCGCAGGTCACAGCACGATTCCGGATTAATTTCTTTAATTCGGGGACTTCTGCGGACCTGGGAGGAAATATTTTCCTTAGTCCTCTTAGAGCCGATGTCCGTTTTGTCATAGTATGTCCCACTCAAGCTTCCTTCTACTACTAGCTAGGCTTCTCTGCTTCTAGAGTGCTGAAACGGGCAAATCATGACGGTTTATGACAAGTGGCACAAGACCCATCCCCTTGCTGCTGAAGTTCGTTGCAGCGATCACCGGAAGGTGCCCACGGCCGGGCACGGCAGAGGGAAGCGGTGGCAAGTCCGCTACCGCGACGAGGCAGGCGCGCAGAGGTCCCAGAACTTCGACCGGCAAGGTGACGCGCAGCAGTTCGACGCGAAAGTCCAGCGCGAGCTGGCGACGGCCGGTTACATCGACCCGTCGGCCGGCAAGGTGACCGTGGCGGATTACGCGCTGGGCCGGTGGCTGCCCGCGCAGTTGCACCTGCGGCCCAACTCGGCGGAAACCTACCGGCTGCACCTGCGGACACACATCGTTCCCGCGATCGGCAAGCGCCCGCTGTCGTCACTGCGGCGGCGCGACATGGAATCGCTCGTCGCGGCGTTGTCGGCCAGCCTCGCGCCGTCCACCACCGGGACGGTGTTCTCAGTGCTGCGGGCAATGCTCGGCGCGGCGGCTGATGACCGCCTGATCGCGGTCAACCCGTGCCAGAGGGTGAGGCTGCCGCGCGTCGAGAAACGCGTCGTCGTGCCGCTCCCCCGCGATCACGTCCTGGCGCTCGTGCGCGCCATGCCGGGCCGGTACCGGCTGGCCGTAGTTCTTGCAGCGATGGCAGGACTCAGGGAAGGTGAGGCGCTCGGGCTGACCGTCCCCTGCGTGGACTTCCTGCGCCGCAGGATCAAGGTCCAGCGGCAGTCTCAGGGCCGGGAACTGGCGCCGCTGAAGACCAGGGCGTCGATGCGGACGGTCCCGGCCGACGACATGGTCCTGACGGAGATCACGGAGCACATGCGGGCGTTCCCGCCGGGTGACCATCAGGTGATCATCACGGCACCGGGCGGGCGTCCTCCGGGGCGGTCGGCGTTCGGGGATGCGTGGCGCGGCGCGGTTGCTGCGGCCCCGCGTGTGCCGAAGGGCACGCACTTCCATGATCTGCGGCACTTCTACGCGTCGGTGCTGATCGCGGCGAACCTGAATCCGAAGGTGATCCAGTCGAGGCTCGGTCACGCGACGATCTCGGAGACGATGGACACCTACGGGCACCTGTTCCCGGACTCTGAGGAGCTTGGCCGGGGGACGTTCGACACCCTGTTCCGGGACGCTGATGTGCACGGATTGTGCACCGGCAAGACGGGGTCCTGATGTCGGCGCAGGTCAGCGAGCGGGCGGTGGGTGAGCCGGCCTGTAGGCCGGGTTCTGTTACCCCCGGTTCCGGGGCCTGCGGGGGTTCCAAACTGGTACTCGAAACAGGCACCTTGACGTGCATCAACCTGTGTCTATCTGTTCCGGGCTGGCGTCACCCTGTTGTGCACGCGATGTGCACCGGGCTTGACCCGGTTCCCTGGGGGCCAGGATTCCGCAGAAGTCCCCGAATTAAAGAAATTAATCCGGTCGGCCCGCCGAAAGTGCCGCTGACCTGCGGCGATGCCGCGCCTTCAGGCTGCCCGGGCGTCCGAATCAATTCCGAATTTATTCCGAATTAATTATCCCGGGCGGTAGCGCGTGGCCGGATCTGGTTCCAGGTTGACACTGCCGGGGCGACCGTCTACTGTTGGCTACAGATCGACACCGAACCAGCGGTATCGGAGTCAGTTCGGAACCGGGTCCGCCCTTCGTATGAGGCAGGACGGCCCCAACGAAAGCGCCCCCCGGCGGTGCGTAAACACCAGCCGGGGGGCTACGGGCCCAGACCTACAGGAGAGGTCGAGAACCTTGAACGATCGTAACGGACCCCCCCCAGGCGACGACGGCGACACGACGTTCCGGAACACAGACCGGTTCATCGACAACCTGCTACTGCGGAACCAGCCCGGCACCGAGTTCAACGTCGTGATGGCCGCGCAGCACACCGACACCCTGTTTGAGATCATGACGAGCCACACCGACGATGTGCACCCCAATGACATGTCCCCCGGCCAGCTCGCCCGGTACACCGAGGTCGTTGGCCTGTCGGGTCTCGCGTCGGCTGCGCTGGCGATCCGTGACCAGCTCGTCGAGGCGAACCAGATCGCACGCGACGACCTGGCGCTGCGCCGCCGCGAACTTGCCGCGTTCCGCCTTCAGGCACTGCTGGCCCTGAACGGCGCGCAGGTCCGGACGGAGGCCACGCCATGACTATCACGTGGCCCGAGCGCCGCCCGCGCCGCACCGCGTCATGGATCCGTGCGTGGCTTGCCGCGCACCCGCAGCCCCCGGCGCTCCCGGATTTCTGGATGTGCAAGTGCTGGACTCTCGCCAATCTCGACGGGCGGTGCACGTGCCCGGACCGGCCGGAGGGTCACCCTGGCCCGCGGCGGCGGCTGCTCGGCGTTTCCCGTAACACCGGAGGGTGTGAAACTGCATGACCGCGTTCCTGGTCGTCGCGCTGGTGGTGCTCGCCGCCCGCGCCATGGGGCCGAAAGGCTGGGCTGTCCTCGGCGCGGCGGCCGGGTTCGCTGTCGCAGTCGGTGCCGCTCACGGGCATGCGCCCGAGTTGCTGTCTGGTGCCGTCCTCGCCGCTGTCACAGTCGCGGCGGGGACGGCGGCCCTGGTCGGGCTGCTGCACCGCGCGGTGGTGATCGCATGACCGGGGACCGGTCCAAGCGGGCCGCTACCGCAGCCGTCGTCGTCGCTGTCGCCGCGTTCGCCGCCGTGCAGTCCTACTCCCACATTTACGACCTGGCGCGCGGCCACGGGCAGCGTGGCGCTGTCGGGGCCCTGGTGCCGTTGTCGGTGGACGGCCTGATCGTCGCCGCCACGCTGGTGCTGTTGCAGGACCCGGCGCCGAAGGTCCTGGCCCGGTTCATGCTGTGGACCGCGATCGGCGCGACCGTCGCCGCGAACGTCATCTACGGCCTGGGTTACGGGGTCCTCGGCGCGCTGATTTCCGCGTGGCCCGCGTATGCGTTCATCGGCGGTGTCGAGATGGTCGTCGGGCTGACCCGGCGTGCCCGGCGCGTACCCGAGGTCGTACCCGCCGTACCTGCAGCCAGTAACGAGCTGCCCGCGCACCTGGCCGACGCGCAGCAGCAGTTCGCCGGGGACATCGCAGCCGGGGTGGTCCCGCCGATCCGGCGTATCCGCTCCGTGCTCGGCGTGGGCCAGGTCAAGGCCACCGAGGTACGCGCGCACCTGAACGAACTTGCCAGTACCCGCTAAGCCCCCGGGCCGGGGCCAATCCGAGAAGACGACCCCCGGCCCGGGTTCCACTCCCGAAGGAGGAAACTGATTATGCCGGAACCACAGAACGGGCAGGTCATCGCCCTGCCCGCTGCCGAGGTGCAGACTGACGCCGAGTTCACCGACGCTGCGCCCCCGGTGTACCTGGACGCGACCGGGGACCGTGAGGGCAAGCGGCTGCCGGTCATCCCGCCGGACTGGCAGCGCGGGAACATCCGGGGCACTGTCGGCCAGCACGCAGCGCTGCACTGGCACCGGACCCGGTTCCACGGGCTGCGTATCCCGGCGTACCTGACCCGGGCCCTGGCGTACTCGGTGCGGGGTGCGGTGCTTTACGCGCGGAGCCTCATGGCGTGGTGGCACTGGACGGATGGGTGGCGGCTGGAGTCCGTCGCGGTCGCCGCCGGGCGCGCCGGGCACAGCGACGCGATGCGAGCCCACACGGAGGGCAAGAAGACCCGTGCGGCCCGTGGCCGGATCGTCGGCGGCTGCGCGGCCGGGGTCCTGGCCGTGCTGCTGGCTGTCGCGGCGTATGCGCCGTGGCAGGTGTGGCCTCTCCTCGGTGCCGTCCTTTTCGTGGTCCTGGTCCGCCACGGGCGGCCCGCCGGGAAGCCGCTGATCCGCCCTGCGGTCATCCCGCCGAGGTATGAGCCGCCGACCCCGGAAATCATCACCCGCGCCCTGGCCAGCCTCGGCATCCCGAACATCAACCAGGCGGTCAAGGACGGCGGGAAGATCGCGTTCGTTTCCGATGTCCACCGCGACGGGCCGGGCTGGGGGGTTCAGCTTGACCTGCCGTTCGGCGTGACCGCAACGCAGATCCTGGGCCGCCGGGAATCCCTCGCGTCGGGGCTGCGCCGCCCGCTGTCGGCGACGTGGCCTGCGCCGGTCCACCACGAGCACGCGGGGCGGCTGGAACTGTGGATCGGGTTCCACGACATCAGCAAGGCCAAGCCTCCGGTGTGGCCGCTGCTGAAGTCCGGTGAGGCGGACGTGTTCGGGCTGCTGCCGTTCGGCACGGACCCGCGCGGCCGGATGGTCGCGGTCCCGATGTTCGAGGTCAACTGGCTGATCGGTGCCGCGCCTGGCCAGGGGAAGACAGCGGCGGTGCGTGCCCTGGCCTGCGGTGCGGCGCTCGACCCGCTCGCTGAGATGTGGATTCACGAACTGGCCGGCAAGGGTGACCTTGAGCCGCTCGCGAAGGTGTGCCACCGGTACACGTCGGGCCTGGATGACGAGTCGGTCGGGTACGCCGCTGAGTCCCTGCGGATGCTCCGCGCCGAGCTGGACCGCCGGTCGGTGTCGATGAAGAAAATGCCGAAGGAGGCGAAGCCGGACGGGAAAGTCACGCGTGACATGGCGGCCCGGCGCAGCCTGCGGCTGTACCCTCTCGTCGCCGTTTTTGACGAGGCACAGAACCTGTTCATGCACCCGGAGTTCGGCGCGCAGGCCGGCGAGGACGCCGCGTATGTGATCCGGCTCGGCCGGGCCTACGGGATCATCGTGATCCTGGCCACGCAGCGCCCCGATAAGGATTCGCTGCCGACCGCGATCCGGGGCATTGTCACGGCCCGGTTCTGCCTGAAAGTCCCTGACCAGGACACTAACGACATGATCCTGGGGACCGGGGCGTACAAGTCGGGGTACAACTCGGCGGTGTTCCGCGCGAAGACCGACGCGGGCCTGGGGTGGCTGAAAGCGGAGGGTGACCCGCAGGTCGTCCGGACTTACTACCTGGACCTTGATGCGACGGAGAGGGTTGCTGTGCGGGCCCGTGCGCTGCGCGGCGCCGCTGGCACCCTGACCGGTTACGCGCTCGGTGAGGACGACCAGGCGGCGGCGCAGGACGTCCTCGCCGATGTGCTGCATGTCTTCGGCACCGACGAGGGGCTGCACTGGGAGCTGCTCGGCGCGCGGCTCGCCGCCGGGTTCCCTGACCGGTGGGCCGGTGCGACTGGTGATTCGGTGTCGGCGTCGGTGCGGGCGTTCGGGGTGCCGTCGGTGGACGTGAAGAAGCTTGGCCGGGTCCTGAAGGGCTGCCGCCGCGCCGACGTCGAGGGGGCCCGGCAGTGACTGGGGAGGGTAGCGGCAGGCCGGCGAAAGGTAGCGCTGCCGCTACCTCCCCTGACCTGCGGAAACGTGATCGGGCCGCTACCGGTAGCGGCGAGGCCCCCGCTGTGACCTGCGCGGTAGCGGAGGTAGCGGCTGCCCGCAGGAACACCCCTGGCGGCCGGTCACTAGGGAACCATGCTGGCGGCCCCCCCTGTGAAAGGTGGACGGAGGGCCCATGGTCTTCAGGTCAGAGGACGACCACGACTACCGGGCATGCGGCGACGAGGACTGCCCCCGGTTCCCGTGCCGTGTCTACAAGGAAGGCGTGGCCGATGGTTACTGGATCGGCCACGCCGCCGGGTTCGCGGAAGGGTATGACAAGGGGTTCCCGGACGGCCAGGCGGCGTGCCCGCGCCCGCATAGGTGAGGTGACGGCATGACGGGCGTCCTGCTCGCCGCCGGGTTCGCGGTGGCCTACGCCTTGTTCGTCCTGGTCCGCCCGACGAAGGTGTGCCCGCGCTGCCACGGCACCATGCGCGTGGTCCGTGGCACGCGAATCCGCCCGTGCAAATGCAAGAACGGGCACGTTTACAGGTTCGGTGCCACGGCTGTGCACCGGTTTTTCTGGTCGATCAAGGAGAGGTAACACGATGCCCGTCTTCAACAACCCGCGCCAGGCCATCATCATCGAGGGTGGTAGCCGTGTCCCCGTGGGCTTGCTGGCCGGGGTTGCTGCCGTGGTCGCTGCGGGCTTGTTCCTGCTGGCGCACCTGGTGTTCATCGCGGTGAGCGCGGCCGGCATCGGGCTGGTCACCTTGGGGTCGGTGCTGTTCCTGAAGCGGTTCACGATCGTTGAGATGCCGCTGGCCGCGCAGCAGCGGCAGCCGACCCTGCGGGTCCGCGCGGTGATGGTCCCGCGTAAGGTCGCCGCGCCGGATGCACGCGCAGCACTCGACAACGCGCGCAGTAGCCGTATAGTGACTCCTGGTATTGTCATCTCGGCTGGGGGGAACTGCGGGCCAGGTTGCGAGCCGCCCGCAGTTCCCCGCACACGACCTCGAATACCCCTACCCTGTGATCACCGGGGGCACCAGCGCAGGGGAGATCACACCATGAGGTTCTACGGCCCGAGGATCTACCAGCGTGGCCCGAAAATCGGCGGAATCCGCACGATCTTGTGGTCGGCCAGCGTGACCGCCGGGAAGCCGAAGCGCGGCCGGAAAGCAGCGACCCCGGCGGCCCGCGACACGATCAGGCGGATACGCGACGACCAGCGCTGACTACCGTCACCCGGTCGCGAACGCCCCGGCGGCGCTGACCGTCGTTGAGGACGTGATCGTGGCGCTGTCAGCCAGGCTCAGCAACCGGAACAAGCCGCTGCTGTCCACACGCCACAACCCCCACGAACCACCGGTGCTGTAAGCACCGTAAGTGTTGGCCTGCGGCAGGCAGTCGGACGGGAACGTGCACACGTCAGTGTCGGCGAGCGCGTCCCCGCTGCCGCCCGTCAGCGTTGACCCGGAGTAGGTGACGGCAAGCTGCCACGCTGTTATGCCACCCGCCGTGTAGGCGTTGAAATACGAGATGGCGAAGTTCGTTGCGGCGGTCGGCGTGGTGCCCAGCTCTACGGGCGTGAAGTCGTTCAGGCGCGCGGCGGTGATTTTCATCCCGGCAAGCCATGTAGTCAGATGCAGCCTCCTTAGATTGAGACGATCGCCGGGTGGGCGAGGCTCAGGTCGTCCCCTGCGCTGTGGGCTTTGGCGACACCGTTGACGGCCCGGGTGACGGTGAACGTCTGCGGCCCTGAGCCGCTGATAGCGGTCACCGTCATCTCCTCGCCGCCGACGGTTACGTCGAACGGCATTTCGGCGCTGTCTGTGGTCCACAGCGGCCCGGAGACGACGGTGACGCTGATTGCCGTTGCGGTGCTCGAGCATCCCAGGTGCAGCCGTGACTCGTCGGTGTCCGCGTGGCCGAATACGGCGTCTTCGACGATGCCGATGTCGTAGGGGCTGGCCGGGATGGTGTTCTGCCCGGCGGTGAACAGGAACGTCCCGATGGTTTCGGTGAACCCGGCGGCGAGCTGGTCGATACCACCGGGCGGGAGCCACGCGGGGGTGTTGGCGACCTGGACGCGGTCGCCAATGTCTGCGGCCTGGATGTCCGCGAGGATCGCGGCGACTTCAGGCCGGGCAAGTTCCTCGGTGATCACGGGGTAACGCGGCTCGTCAACGGTGCCGAGGTGCAGCCGCCACCCGGCGGCGTCGCCGAGCTGGCCGTCGGATGCGAGGTTTTCCGTGACCTGGGTGTCGTACCGGCCGACACCGTCTGGTGGGGCGAGGACGGAGAGGGTGCCGGTTTCCTGCACCTGCCGTGAGGAGGACCCGTCAGCGTTGGAGACGGTGACGTCGTTGATGGTCCGCTGATCGTCGTCTTCGGGTTCGAGGTCCCCGGCAAGCTGCGCGGCGGTGTAGTCGAGGACGACCGCGGCGTCCTGGTTCAGCAGGGATGCCCTGGTGCGGTACCCGAGGGAGAGGGCTTGCCTCGGCTCGAACAGCATCCCCTGGTCGGCGGTTTCGCATTCTTGCAGGAGCGCGGCGAGGGTCTGGATTCCCTGAACGCCCATGGCGACGCTGTCGTCGGGTGGGCCGATGAGCCGTCCGTCGATGCTTTCCTCAAGGCAGAGGCGGTGGAACCGGTTCCCGGCGGTCTCCCCGGTCCATGCGTTCAGCGGGTCGAGGAGGGTTGTCAGGCTTTCCCACAACGGTTGCACGCTGATGTGGCCGATGGCGGCGTTCGCGATTGTCGTGGACGGGTTGATCGTTACCTTGGTTACGCGGCCGATCGTCGAGTCGGCCACGGTGTTGCCGATGCTGACGGCAGCACCCGCCCCGGTTTGCAGGGTGGCTACTGCCCAGGACAGCCCGCTGCCGTCGGGCCGCAGTTCCACCGACACGCGGACATTGATGCCGTTCAGCCCGAACGGGCCGGTGCTGCTGGTAAACAGGCTGCCGCCGTCGCTGTCGTAGCCGTGCAGCGTCATGCCGCCGCCGCTGTTGTAGACCAGGTCGAGGGTTTTGATTGTGCCTGTCGTCTGGATCCGGCAGATGACCGCGCCGTTCGTGGTCCCCGCCGGGCCGACAGCGAGGAGGAACCTGACGATGGCGCTGGGCCCGCTGTATGTGGGGACCGCGCCGATGAGGGTTGCGTTCTGGAGTCCTGGTAGCGCGTCCGAGCACGCGAATGAGGTGTCGGACGCGAGTTGCGGCTTGCCTGAGATTTTCATTGCCGGGCCGCCGAGCGCGGAGGCTATCGACGTGGCCCCGGTCATGTCCTCGCAGGGCCAGTACGCCACGGGTGCGATGGTGCCGGTCTCGCGGACAAGGGACCGGTACATGGCGCTGTTGAGGGGGCTGCTGCCCTGGCCTACGCGGCGCAGCACCCCGGATGCTTCGGCGTTGACGTAAACGTCGCTGCCGGTGGAATCCCACCGGGCCGGCCAGGATGCCATTTCGCCGTGGAACCGGTAGTCGCGGTCTGAGAGTTCCGCTGTGCCGTTCATGGTCCATGTGTTCGACTGGGCGTCGGTGAACGACCCGGCGCCTGCGGTTTGCGCGGTGAAATCCGGTGACGCTTTCGCGGTACCCCCGATTCCGGAGAGCATCGTGAATGAGTAAACGCGGCCCTGGATCGAGGAGCCGATACCGGGGCCATAACCGATGGCGACTGGTGCCGTGGAATCAAAGATGCTTGTGGATCCGGACCCGGCGATGACGTCCCCTAGTTGCGTCCATGTGGTCGTGCCACCGGGTGCGGTGTAGAACGTTACGTCTCCGCTGGTGGTGTTCAGGGTGACGCGCAGCACGAACCGGCCCGCGTATGGGATCGCCACGGTGGACCTGGCGTCGTGCGCGGTTGACAGGGTGCCATCGGTGGTGTGCCGGAAAAGAATCGTCCCGTCGCTCTGCGACAGGATGTACCAGGACCGCTCATTGCCGGTACTGAGGTATTTGGCGGCGAGCATAGACGACCAGTACTGGGTGAGGCGCATGTCGATGCGGATATCAATGCTGCCCGTGATGGACAACCCGGCGGTATCAGGGGCGGATACGGAACTGACGTTGTCGTCTTCCATGCGGAGGTACACCGACCCTGCGCCCATCGAAAGCCGCAGGGGGGTGTTCTTGCCGATCAGCCCGTAATAAGCGCCGAGAGGGTTGCGGAGGCTGAACCGGCCGTCCCGGTTGTTGACGGTGAAGTCAGCGACGGCCGGGTTGACCTGGGACGCCTCGTCGGGCCGGCCCCGGGTGATGGCGACGGGGTCGCGCTGGTAAACGTATGAGGAAATGTCGGTCCACGCGCCGTTCATGAGCAGTTCGGCGCGCGGCTGGATGATCGCGTTGACCGCAGGGTCGGTGTCGTATGTGTCGGAATACAGGTCGGAGTAAGGCAACGGGTGCGCCCCCTATTCCAGGTAGGCGTAAAAGAGGTAGTTGCCGGCTGAACTGATCGAGGACATGGTGTCCCCGACAGACGGCGGCGTTGTGCGGCCGGTGGATGAGGTACCGGCGAATACCGCCGGACTTGAGATGCCCGTTCCGATGGAGATCCCAGTAGCGAGGGCCGGGGTTGCCCCCGTGAATGTTGGCATCGTGCCGGACGTTTCAGCGACCATCACCCCGGCGTAGTAGATCCCTGAATACTGGGTGATCGCTGACGCGGTGAACGACAATGGGTATCCGGTGCTCACCGCGCCCCAGACGGTCGTGGCGTCGGTCTGGTCGGCGGTTACCGCAATGACTTTCAGGTTGTTGTCGAGCAGCACATACCACCCGTGGGTACCGCCGGTTTTCGCGGTGGTGTTCGTGAAGAATGTTGCTTTCTTCACGGTCACCCCGGCCTGGATGCCGATCGCGGTGACGTACAACGTGCCCGAGGTCAGGGTGGACAGCGCGGTTGTTGCCCTGGTCCTGGGCATTGTCGCTGCGACCGCCGGGACGGGGTGCGTGTAGTTGTCCTGCTCGCCGCCGAGGTACTGCAACGTCTGGACCGGTTGCAGTGGTGTTGTTGCTGCACTGGCGAACTGGCCCCCGGCGTAACCGGTGACCTGGGGGGCGATTGTCAGGTCCGTTGCTGGTGCGGCGTCGTGGATGAGGGCCGTGGCGGCGTTGAGCATGCCGCTGCCCAGCCTGACCGAGTCAGGGAGCCCCGGGCCGGTGCCGGTTGATGCGGTGGCGATTGCGTATTCGGGGGAGCCGCCGCTGGCCCACACGGTTGCAACGAAAACGTTGACGTTGTCGAGGACAACGTTGTTGCGGCCGGTCACGCTGATCGCCGCGTAGCCGCCGCCGCCGGAACCGGCGTTCTGCCCGTCGCCGTCGAGGGTCATTCCGGAGACGATGACGGGGGCCCGGAGGGACTGCCCGGTCACCGAGCTGTTGATGATGTTCAGGCCGTTCTGGTTGTTGCCTTGCGTGCCGCAGCCGATCAGCGTGCAGGCGTCGAAGTAGTTCGCCGAGCCGACGGTCCGGGACGCGTCGAAAGTGAACCCGTTGGCGGACAGGTCCCCACGGCACAGGAACAGCCGGTTGTTCGCGCCGAGGATGACCAGGCCGTCACCCGTGCATACCTGGGAGTGGATGTTGCGCAGGCTGCCGTCAGTGCCCGCGTAGTAGAACCCGTCGCTGCCGCAGTTCTGCAGAATCAGGGTGTCGGCGCAGAGGCCGACCGGGAAGTTGGCGGATGTGAAGTTCGTGTTCGCATAGAGCGCGACACCGCGGCCGGTGGCTTTGTAGACGCCGACCCGGGAGATTGTCACGGCATCCATGGCGCCCCACCCGGCGATGCCATCAACGCTGGCGGCCGAGCTGGTGCCGTCGATCCACAAGTCGCGGATGTCGATGCGGTTCACGACCGTGTTCGCCGACCCGGACGACACGATGTCGATGAGGGTTATGACGCCGGACACAGGCAGCCCCCCGGCGGACCACGCCCCGTTCGGCTTAATGACCGCCCCGTAGTTCGCCCCGGTGCCGCCGCCGGACTGGACAGCGCCGGAGGGGCCGCGCAGGGACACGCCGGGCGGCATCAGGAGCGGCCCGGACGTCAGGTACTGCCCGTAAGGCAGGTACACGACCTGGCCTGGCGACGCAGCATTCAGGGTGTTGTTGATCGCGGTGGTGTCGTCGTTGACGCCGTTGCCGACCGCCCCCCCGACAGCTTTGACGTTCAGGATGTCCGTGGATGCGTTCCAGAGGACGGTGAGGTCACCGCTGATGTTGTTGTGGTCGGCCACGTGGCCGGTGTCACCGGCCGACCGGTCCGGCGGGATGGTAACTGTCATCACGGGGCCTCTCAGTGACCTAGAACTGTTTGCACGTTGCCGCCTTTGATGCGGATGTTTTTACGCAGCCACGTCATGAATTCGTCGCCTGCGTTGCCGCCGACCCATTCGATTTGCAGCTTCCCGCCGCCGTTGCCGCCGCTCATCATGCGTTCGGTGTCGGGGTTGGATGCGACGCGTGACCCGGCGGGGATCTGGAGGAGTTCCCGGCCGTGCTCGCCGACCATGGTCCAGCCGGAACGTGCGCCGCCTCCGGCCGCGCCGATGACGCCGCCGTGGGCCAGGTGCAGGAGCTTGTTCGCGTTCGCCGCCGCACCAGCTGACGTGTAGACCGACGACACGTAGGTGTAAACCGTTTTGCCTTGCAGGGCGTTGAGTTCCGCGCGTGCTTTGCTGAGCTGGGATGTCAGGTTGGAGATGTCAGCCCGGACGGCAGCTTTCCTGCTCGCCGGGACTGACGCGAGGGAACGTTTCGCCGCTGCGATCTTGCTTTGCAGGTCCGTGATGTCACCCTTGAGTTTCGCAACTTTCGGCATGTTCGCCAGGTCAGTTTTCCAGCCTTCAATTTTCGAGTGCGCGTTGTTGAAGAACCCGTTGACGGTGCCTTTGAAGTCGTCGAAGTATTTCGCTGCGGTCTTCAGTTTCGAGCCGACGCCGGGAACCCATCCGAACGCCGCTGCTGCCCCGTGGACGATTGCCCCTACGACGGTCATCCAGACGTTCACGATGATGTGGAGTTCGTCGAGCCAGATTTCCGCGAAGGTCAGCACGACGCGGCCGATGACAGAGAACGTGTTCTCGACGATGTCGCGGAAGGTCGCCGACTTCTTCCATGCGATTGTCAGCCCGGCGGCGAGGGCTGCGATGGCCAGGACGATAATGCTGATCGGGTTTGCGTCGAGGACAACGTCGAGGGCGACTTGTGCTGCTGCCCACAGTTTCGTTGCCAGTGCGACGGCTTTGACCGCGATCGAGTATGTGGTTGTGAGGGCCAGGAGAACAGCCAGGACCTTGATGGTGTTAACGACGGCGGTCTGGTGTTTCAGCAGGAACGACACCAGGGACTGCAAGACCGGGATCAATTTCATCCCAATGCCGATCATGAGGGCTTTGACGCCGTCTTCCATTCGTTTCATTTGCACGGCGAACGTCTTCTGCGTGGTCGCCCAGGCGGCCCCGAAGCCGTGCGCGCCTTCCGTCAGGCGCGGATACTTCGACAGGAACTTATCCAGCTCGCTGGCCATGATGTTGATGCCGGTACCAGCTTTTTTCCCGAAAGCGTCTGTCAGGATCGCGCCGACTTTTGCCCCGGTGAACCCGGCCTTTGTCATGTGGGTGACAAGGTCTTGCATTGCCAGTTGCAGGCCGCCGTGTTGCATGTCCTTGGCCAGGGTGTCCGACTGCAAGCCCAGTTCCTTGAGGGCTGCCGTACCCGTCTTTGCAGGGGAAGCCAGCGCCTGCACGGCCATCCGCAGGTCAGTTCCGGCCTTGGCCCCCCGGATGTTGTTGTCACCAAATATGGCGAGGGCCGCGCCGACGTCCTTGATGGACAGGCCGAACCCTTTGACGGTGGCGAGCATCCCCGTGCCGAACGCGTCGGCCAGGTCCTGCATTTTCATGTCACCAGCGCCGACGGTGGCGTTCAGGACACCCATTGCCTGGTTGTAGTTCTTCACCCCGGGAATGCCGGAGGCGACTGCCGCAGTGAGTGCGTTGGTGACGTCCACCAGGTCGGCGTGGCCGACGGTCGCACCCTCGGCGGCGACCTGGACCATGTTCAGGGCACGTTTCGACGTGATCCCCATCGTCGCCATGTTCGACTCGACGTGATACAGCGACTCGGCAAGCGAATCGGGGTCCTGCCCAACCTTCCCGGCGAGCGCGAGGACACCTTTCTCAAGTCCCGCGATTTTCGACTTGGACACCCCGGCCTGCGTGTTGAGCATCATCATCTGGGACTCAAACGTGGATGCCATCTTCACCGACTCGACACCCACGGCAACGAAGGCGGCCCCAGCGATCAGGCCGATTTTGGAGATGGTCTTGCCGAGGCTCGCCGTCTCAGCTTTCGCCGAGTTCAGGCCGGGCCCGGCCTCGTTCTTGGCGCGGACAAGGATCTCAACGATGTTCGGCATTTAAGCCACCTCCTCCCTTGGTGTCCCTAGCTGCTCAATGCGCAGCATCCGGATCAGTTCCGCGTCCTCGGCTAGCACCTGGGATGGCAGTGCGTGGAACCGGTCGCACAACCCCAGGATTGTTTTCGTGTACGTCAGCTCGGCAGGCTCGACGACACACTCTCCAGCCCGAGTGATTCCGCCGGGGAAGTCACGGGCGAGCTGGAGCCTGCGGGCAAAGGGGGCGCCACATCAGCGATAGCTGAAATCCACGCGTTGACAATGGCCAGGATGAAATCCAGTTCCTGCCCCTGGATTCCCGTGTAGTCCGCCGGGACCGGGTCGCCGTAAAGGTCTTCAAGGTTCCACGACACCAGCGACTTGCCGAGCATCTCGAACAGGTCTTTGACGCCGCCGGTAGCGGCTGCGGTGTCTTCCCCGCTGAACTTGTCGGCCATCCCGGTGACCTTGATGAACTCCCCGATGGACAAAGAGCGCGCGACGACTTCGAGGCCGGCCATGTCCGGGTCCTCGAAAATGAGCTTGTACTGCTTCGGTTCGCGCCGGTAACCCACGGGTCACGCCCAAGTCGGGACGGTTCCGTCGGCGAGCACGCCGGGGGCTTCCCAGGTGAGTTCGCCGGTGGCCGCGCGGGTCAGGGAGTAATCGGTGAACAGGGTTTCGTTGGGGAGCGTCTTCGAGTTGACCACCATGGTGACGGTCCGGTTCACCGACGTTGACGGCACGGTGGAAAACACGGCGTGCGCCGCGTTGCTGCCGCCGTTGAAAACGCCGTCGAGGGTGACGGAGAAGTCAGCGAGGAGCAGCAGCCGCTCGTTCGCGGACTTGTCAATGCCGGTGATGTCCTGCACTGCGCGTGGAGTGGAGAACGTCAGGTTGGTGATGTCGTTCTTGATTGCCTGCGGTGAACCGGTGGAGTCGTCCACAGAGAGGGTGGTCCACCCGAGTCCCGATGCTTTGCTCACATACCTCCGTTGAATGCTCGCGCCAGGGAGTCCTGGTGCTCGGCGAAGTCCTCAACCCAGAACTCCGGTTTGGTGTGCTCGACCCGTGGTGTGCCGAGCGGGTTTCCGCGCCAGTCGCCGCCGGTTACGAGGAACCGTTCCTCGCGGTCGAGCCGGGTCTGGTGCTGGGTGAAGCACTGCTGCCCGGCGGTGAACGTGAACACGGTCAGCCCGTCGGCCCTGCGCGCCTCTGAGAAGCCGCGTGCGCTGTCGCGGCGGATGTAGCGGGCCTGGCGCTGGCCGAGGTCTGTTGCCTCGTCTACGGCGGTCTGCCAGCCGTTCAGGTGCGACGGGCAGGCGACCTCGTCGCATGTGGCGGGCCGCCAGTGCGTTGCGAGGGGCGCGACGATCCGGTACGACTTGTACGCCGACGCGCCGAGCTGCGGGACGATGCGCATCAGAACACTTCCCCGGCGATGAGGTTCCGGGTGAACACCACGGACCAGGACGCCGCCGTGTACCCGGCGGTGCTGACCGCGACGGCCTGGACGAACTCGTTGACCGTGGTGGCGTTGCTTACGCTGATCCGCTGCGCGGACGGCGCTGCTGTCACCTGCGCGAACGTCATCAGGTCAGCCCACGTCGTGCCGTCCGAGCTGTGCTGGATTTTGACGGTGATGTCGGTGCCGGTGAACGCGGTCAGTTGCAAGTACGCCTGTGCGCCGAACGCGGTGCCGCCGCCGTTGTCGTTGATGCCGGGCATGACGACGACCATCACGTCGTCGAGGTAATGGACTTCGTTAGACGCGGCGGTGCTAAGGACCTGGCCGTTGACCCGGAAGAATGCAGCCGACGCCGGGGCGGTGAACGACGCGCTGGCCATCGTCCATGCCGAGGTGCTGTCAGTGATGGACCCGCTGGTTGAGGTAGAACCGGTCGTGGTGCCGGTGTTGTCGTACCAGTTGACCTGAAGGTTGCAGCTCCGCGCCGACACCGCCGACCGGAACCACGCCTGGACGTAAACACCTTGCCCGGCGACGACCGGGATGCCGTTCGTGAGGATGGCCGCCGCTGACGAGCTGGCCGCACCCATGTTCCCCGATGCGGCCGACGTCAGTTTCAGGCTGTCTGAGCCGCTGTGAGCCTGGTCGGTTGACGAGACGATCGCCGGGGTGCCGGTCGTAGCTGCCCATGTGCCGATGCCACCCTCGAAACCTGCGTTCTGCCCAGTCAGGGAGTTCGGCGACGCAAACAGCCCGGCAGTGAGCTGCTGACCCCATTCAAGGCCGAACCCGTCAGACTGCGCGGCCACATCGAACGTGAGGGAACCGTCAGCGCCGCGCGTGCCGGCGTAGTCGATCTGCTTCGCCACCAGGCACGCGGCCTGGTGGCCGAACACGGCACCGTGGCAGTAGGTGAGGATCACGTCCGTTGTCGGCAACGCAGACAGCGCGACGTGCTCCGCACCGGCTGCGGTGTCAAAGAACGTGCTGAAGTCGATTTCGCCGGACCGCAGGCCGCCGAGCCGCTCGTTCGCGAACTTATTGATAGCCGTGACGTCGAGGACGGCGGGGCCGCCGCTGATTTTCGACAGCGACCCGACGTTCCCGGAAAGGTCATATCCGCCGATGTAAAAGTTGTCGCCGAGGCCGGACGCTTTTGTCACATACCGCCTAACTCGCCTGCGTCCACAGGTCATTAACGATGACTGGCACCGTGATTTCCCCGATCCGGAACAGCCTGTTGTCGTGGTTGATGTAGCCCGCCTTAGCGGACAGGGCATCCCCGTATGCGCCGAGGAGGTCAACTTCCATGACGGTCCCGCCGAGGGTGAACCCGTCCGTGTAGGCGCCGATGAGGAGCCCTACGGCTGACAGGATGTCCGGGTCGATCCCGTCTTGTGGTTCCTGAAGCATGTTGCTGTAAACCCGCGCGGCGAACTCGACCCGGCCGTCAGTTGACGCGAGGCCGGATGTGCGGGCGGGTGAGATGTCAGCCCACCAGCACGCACATGACAGGCCGCCAGGTGGCGCGTTTTTCGGTTCGTGCCCTATCACCTGGGTGAAAATGCCGAGCCGCTGCGCCTCGCTCACAACGGACGCGAACAAGGCATCGACGAGAGCCGAGTCGAATGCCATGTCAGTTCATCCGCTCAATGTATTTGTCGAGGATCTTCTGCGCGATCGGCGTGGCTTCCTTCCGGAGCCTGCGGAACACGTAACGGAAAGTGTGGTAGCCCTTGAACCTGGTGGACTCGTTCCGTTTGCTGACGCCTTCCAGCCATGGGCCATACGCAACACCCCGGTCGGTGACGACCTGGTCGTTGCGCCCGACCGTCACGGTTTGCAGGTTCGACTGGTAGGCGCCCGTCGGGTGTTTCAGGACCTTGTCGAGACGCGCCTGGACCTGGCCGAGGCCAGCGACAGCGACAGCCTTTTTTGTTTCGTCCATCCACTTGTAAAGGTCGGCGTCAGCGCGCCCGTCGAACAGCGGGCCCGATTCCTCGGCGAAGACACGTATCCGGGTCCTGGTCATATGACCCTCGTCCGGTTCTTGCGCCCGTAAGCTGCGGTCGCCTCGTACCATTTGTCGGCCAGGCCAGCGCCGCTGATGACCCGTTCGTTGTCCCCTGCGCCGACGGTGCGGGCGTAGCCGGAGGTTTCCTGCAACACGCTGTTAAGCGACTCGCCGATGGCCAGGTCCCGGATCAGGGACGGCACGCGGTGGCGGCCGGCCGGGGCCGAGATGGAATGGGTCGCTGCCGTGGTGCCGAGGGCCCCACGAGTGACGGTGAGCTGCCGGGGCGCGTAGATCGTCGCCGAGGTGTGCGCGGCGATTACCGTTCCGTCCCATGGGCGTTTGACGGTCAGGTTGTTCCCGGCGATGTCCACTATGAGCATGCGTTCCGAGTCGAGAAGCAGGATCTCCCCGACCGTGAACGCCGCGCCGCTGGTTACCGCGAGGGTCACGTCGGCGTTCGACGTTGTGGAGACACCAGAGCCTTGCTGGGCCTGCCCGGTGGTCACCATCGACTGCCCGGTCACCAGGAACCGCTCGGTGTCGATCAGGATCGTGTTGCCCACCCCGATGGCGGAGCTGTCGGTCACAGTAAGGGTCGTGCCGGTGGTGTCGGTCACAGCGGCGGCGAGGGAACCGGCCGGGTCGGTGTCGGCGCTGTAACCCCATGTGCCGGTGATCGCGACGTCCCGCTGCGGGGTAGGGCCGACCCCGAACGCGGCGGTCGTTGACCGGTCCAGTTCCAGGTATGTGAACGGCGGCCCGGAGTTGACCGGCTCGAAAAAGCACTGGTTCAGCGGGATGGGCTGCCCGCCGCTGGTGACCGCTGTCGCCGTGACCAGGTCGTGCTGATCGAACCAGATCCGCCACGGGTACGCGTACTGGTAGTTAGGCCAGTCAAAGTAGCGGGTGGCGAGGACGGGGTAGAACTTGCGGTGCAGGAGACCCTCAATGTTGCGGGCTGCGCTTTCCATCGCACGGTCGATCTGCGCGTTAGTGAGGGCCGAGTCCTTGAAGTCGAGTGCCCGCTGGACCTCGTCGCGGGAGCAGTAGCAAACCCTGGTCACAGTCATGCTGCCCACCTGATTGCCCAGGCTTCCTCGGCGTGGCCGAGGAACGCGCGGGTGACCGGAACCAGGGCCCCCCATGTGAGGACGCCGCGGCTGGACAGGGTGACGGCGTGCGGTCCCCATTCGGGGGCGTCTTCCCAGTCCCAGACGTCCTGGCGGCGTTGCGCGTCGGTGAGGGTCAGCCCGAGCACGGCACCCGGTTCCAGTGCTGCGGCCGGACCGAACCCGAGAGGGCGGACACCGGCCAGCCCGTGACGCATCAGGGCTTCCAGGGTTTCCTGAATTGTCGCCCCGGTATCAGGGCCTGCGGCGGTGGTCTTGTAGAGCGCGTAAACGTCCGGGTCGGTCACCAGGTGCCCGGCCAGCCGGAGGCTCGCCGCGACTGCCTCGGCGGCGCAGCACGCGACGTCGCCATTGAGGGCGAGTTTCCGCTTTGGCTTAGGGTGGTGCTTCTTGCTCGCTGCCGCATGGTGCTTCTTGGCGAGTTCCAGGTTGTGTTTCCTGGTGACGGCTGCCTTTTTGGCGGCCTCGACCCGCATCTTGTGCTGGGCGGCAGTCGGCTTGGCGTGGGTGGCGTTTTTGCCCACGACAGTCTGCTTCCCAGCGGCGGGGGCTGGGCTTTTCATGTTCCCTACCTGTTACCTTGCTTTCTGGTCTAGGGCTCGCACCCCAGGCAAAGGATGTATTCAGTTATCCGCTGGTGCGGTCACGAGGTATACGCGTAGAACCGTTTCGACCCGTCAGCGCCAATCGCCGTGAGGGTGACGGACCCATCCGTCGCCGGTGGTGTGGTCTGGCTGATCGTCGAGGTCCCGGAGAGGATCGGTGCCACACCAAGACCCGCAGCCATAGCCGTCCCGGTAACGATGTTCGGCTGCGACCCGGCGCTGTTCGCGACCATGATCCCGACGTAATACAGGCCGGTGTAAGTGGTCGTGTAAGCGTTCGTCGCCAGGGTGTAAACCGTGGACGCAGTACCCCATTTGGTAGATGCGTCGATCTGGTCAGCGGTGGCCGCACGGACTACCAGCCCGGAATCGGCCAGGCAATACCAGCCGTGCGTTCCGCCAGTCTTCAGGGTGCCCGTGCCGGTAATGAACGTGATGTTGTTAACGACGGTGCCCTGCGGAAGCGCAATCGCGGACAGGTAAATCGTCCCGGATGTTGCCAGGCTCGACGTGGCGCCTGTCGCCTGTGAACGCGGGACTGTTTCGCCGGTCGCGCCAGTAGGTGCCAGCGACAGCCGCGAAACCTCCGCGCCGAGGGACACGAGCTGCACACCGGGGTTCGCCGACGAGATGGCACCCGTGTTCGACACCTTGAACTGCGAATTGCGGCTGCTGTCCATCAGGTTCAGCAGGTCGCCCGCGGCCTTGACGGTCAGCCCAGTTGCACCCGAGTTGAACTGCTCAACATGAGCGGCTGCCGCAGCGCCCGACGTGGCGGCCTGGACGACACGCAGGCCGTTCCTGGCACCGTCAGCGTTGAGCGCTTCGAGGCGGTCAATGCGCTCTGTGGTCACATGCCTCCGGGATCAGAGGTGCTGAGGTCGGACCCAGTCGCGGGGGTAAGCCCACCCGTCGAAAGGGCAGTAGAGTTCGACTCCGGACCCGGCGTCTGACGGCGGCCCGTTACGGAGCGGTTCCCCGTCGTTCGGGCACGCTTCCGGGGGCCGGGAGACGTAGTAGTCGTACTCCTGCTCTCCCTGGGCGTAGACGTCGAGGAGCTGATACCAGGAGATAGGTCCTCGCCCCCTTCCGGGATGCCGTTCGTGGGGCCGCCGTGCACAGTGATCTTCGGCACGTTGTCCTCCGTGTATTTCTGGGAAACAGCCCGGCAGTGGGGGCACCGGAACAGCCCCACCGCGTAGCGAGTGGTGCAGTTCCGGCACTCCCACAAGGCCATGAATCAGACCGATGCGATCGACGCGCCCGTGTCATACGGGATGTAGGTCAGCGTCCAGGTAATCGCGCCGGTGCTGGTCGCCCCAGAGTTGATCTTGATGGCACCAGGGGCGACGACCTGCGCCTTGGTCATCAGGCCGACCGCACCCGACTTCGACACGCCGCCCTGCAACGCGGTTGCGAGGACACCGTCAACGCTGAGGAGCGCGCCGACCTCGGCGGCGTTCAGGTCCAGGGTGGCGCACATGTCCACCGTGGTGCCGGTCGTCGGCACCGCCTGGAACTTCACGGCGGTCGTCTGGGACTGGACAACGGTCGTCACGACACCAACCAGGCTGGTGACGATCACCTTGCCGCCGGACACCGTCCACGCCGAGGTTGCCCCCGACGTGAGACCGGTAACCGTGGAGGTGACCTGCTGGCCGAACGCGATCTCGCGGAGCTGGTAGCCCTGGATGATCACAGACATATCAGGGTCTCCTTAGCTCAGCGTCGCCGGCAGGTTGGACGGCTTCCGCTGGACGTCGAGGTCGCCGAGGAGGTAGAACACGCAGCCGAGCTGCGCGTTGCTGCCCGTGTCAGCGACGACGGCATACACGTAGTCGTAACCGTCGGACAGCGCGTCGGCCTGCACCGGGATGGCGCAGATCATCTGCGACTCAGCCGACGTGCCGAGGCCGCCGGGGTCGGTGATGGTCTGCGACACCGACTGCGTGTACCTGGTCCAGGTCTCCGCGCCGGTCATCGTGGTCGCGGTCTTCACGTAGTAGTGGTCGATCGCAACCAGGTTCGACGTGCTGCCACCAGACGACGCGGTTGCCTGTGTCAGCGAGATAACCGGGTCATCCCCGGCCGTTCCCGCACCCTTGAACAGGACCACGGTCAGCGAACGCGCCGCCCGCAGGTTCACGCGCGCCCCGGTGTTAGTGCCGGTCTGCATGTCCACTGGCTTGAATCCCAGGCCAATGTCGAACTGCCTGCCCAAACTCTCCATGTCTTGCCTCTCTGACTGGGGTGCTAGGGGCGGGGCGTCAATGCCGCCTTGCTAAGCCCGGGGCAGGGGTTTCAATGCCTGCCCCGGGCCGCCGGATTACCGGCTCTGCAACTGCACGAACGGGGAAAGGGTGCTCGCGCTGTTGTTCTTCGGGGTGATCGCCGACTGAAGCCACGGCCGGCCGTCAACGCGCTCAATGATGCGGAACGCGGTCTTGTCGTTGGCGAACTTGTAATGCGGGCTCGACTGCGCCTGCATGACCTGCCGGTCACCGACCAGGTAGTACGACAGGTCAGCGAAAATGATGTCCCCGGTGGTGCCGAGGGTCGGCAGCTTCTCCGTGAAGTAGACGGGGCGGCCCAGGATGGTCATAGGCGGACCTTCCTGGCCGTTGTTCAGCCAGATAGCCGAACCGCCGGTTCCGACGGACAGCGCCATCGTGGCCAGCTCCGGGAACGTGTCGATAGCCGCGATCCACACCGCGTTACCGAGCGCGGTGGGGAGCATCCGCGCGAACATCTTCACGATGTTCTCCCAGACGATCGTTCCTGACGTCTGGCCGGATTCCTTGTTCACCGTGGCGACGGCCGGGCAGTTCACGAAACCGAGAGGCTCCCCGGTGCCGGTTCCCTGCATGAACGCGTAATCCTCGTAGAACGCGATTGCCTTCGGGAACACCTGGTCGAAGAAGCTCGAGAACGCGACCGCGTCGGCGAGCAGCTCGTTGGGGATCTCCGCGTAACCGGTCAGCTTCTTCGCGTCGAGGACCACCCGGCCGAACGACGCCTGTGACTCGGTGAGCGCCGCGCCTTCCTCAGTCCAGTAGCAGACGATGCCACCGAACACGCTGGACACGTTCGACGTCGAGTCGATCATCGGGATGGGCACCCGGAGGGTTTCCATCGGGATGACCTGCG